>Ga0190359_1000382_pt1 | contig 30889 bp, 29 predicted proteins | sample 48721823_MG_FD_161269 | JGI IMG/M metagenome (GOLD analysis project Ga0190359, IMG submission 161269) | Hydrothermal vent microbial mat bacterial communities from Southern Trench, Guaymas Basin, Mexico - 4872-18-2-3_MG | ecosystem: Environmental > Aquatic > Marine > Hydrothermal vents >... | reverse complement strand
TTATAGGGGACGGGCCTAATTTTTTTAATTCACTCACAAAATCAGTGACCACCTGAGCAAATTTCTGCCCCTCCGAAGCAGAAATATACTCAAAACGTACTCTTTCAGATTTTACACCCATATCCGCCAAAAGTTTTTTCAAAAGTTTAACACGACGGTTGGTTTTGTAATTTCCAGATTGATAATGACAATCGCCAGGATGACATCCTGCTATTAACACCCCATCAGCACCTTTTTTTAGAGCTTCAAGAATGAAAACAGTATCTACCCTGCCAGAGCACATCACCCTAATGGATTTAATATTTGCAGGGTATTTTATTCTACTAGTCCCTGCTAGATCTGCCCCAGCGTAAGAACACCAATTACAGAGAAAACCAATAATATTTGGTTCAAATTCTTTTGCCATTTTTTCACCTCAATTTATGATTTTTTATCTCATTTACTGTCATTTCAATGGCCGTTGGTACAGCCCGCTCAATCTCTTTACTGAGATTTTCACCAAATTCACATGGGATTTCTTTCATCATTATTCCAATTATGATAATTTCTTTTGGGATTCTGTCCTCCCCTAGTTTTTTTGCCATCTCAATCGCTTCTATGAGCGATACATCGTGTGGATTACACGAATGCATTGTTGTAAAGTTGCTTAATGGGATTCTCCTAACTTCTCCCGTCTTACTACTTTCTGACTTCACTGCATCTATTATTATTGCCTTGTCGTATCCAAGGAGCAGGTCAAGAAGGTTCATACCCCCAGTTATTGCTTCGCCTATTGTAACATCGGGAGATTTTACGTGTTTTTTTAACTCATTCGCTACGTGAACTCCGACTCCATCATCACCCAATATTAGGTTTCCTACACCAAGGATTATTATTTTCATTTCTCTTACAGATTTTGTTTTAATTTCTTGTACAGTTTTTTATTATAGTCGTAAATATCTATTTCAAGAGGTAATCCGCCAGGCAATGTATGAGTGGCACATGCAAAACATGGATCATAAGCTCTAAAGGCCATCTCAACCAAGTTCAGTATTCCGTTGTCAACTTTGCCGTTTTTTATGACGCCTTTTGCAGCATCACGAATCGACATGTTGATCGCGCCTGAGTTATTGGTCGTTGCAACAATTAAATTTGCTTTATCAATAAGTCCATCTTTTGTTAGCTTATAATGATGTATCAATGTACCACGAGCAGCCTCAGTGACACCCATTCCTTCCCCAGGCTCTCCTACAGGATTTCTAATCTTCTGAGAAGTGATTTCGGGATCATTTATAAGTTCCTTTGCCCGTTCAGTTGCATACAAAAGTTCAATTAGTCTCGCCCAGTGGAAGGCTAACGTTGAATTTACTGGTCTGCCACCAAGTGTCTCATAAAATCTCTTATATTCTTTATTTGCAAGTGGGGTTGCCATACCTTCAGCAGCATTTAATCTGCCTAATGGACCGACTCTGTAAATACCACTGTTTTTACCATCAGTAAAACCATTCCATCCTACGGACTTCAAGTAAGGGAATTTTATATACGTCCATTCCTCAACACGCTCTTCAATGTACTTATAATAGTCATTCACATCGAATTTGGCTTTTTCATCTCCTTTTTGATCTGTAACTCTTATCATTCCATCATAAAAGTTCACGTTGTTATTTTTATCAACAAGACCCATATTATACGTCGCAAGTTGATAGGGATCGCTTAAAATCAAATCAACGTATTTCTTATTTGCTAGAACTATATCATCAAAAAGTTTTAAAGAAAACTTGGCAAATTCTATGCAGGAATCTACCATCTTTTTGATATCTGTCACTTCATCTTTGTTTAGTCCTTTTGAAATTCCACCAGGCAATCCACATACTGGATGAGTTGCCTTACCACCAAGTATGGCTGTAATCTTTTGACCATATGCACGATGCTTGATTACTTCTTTACCAATCTCAACGCCTGCTTTTTCTATCACACCAATTATATTGCGTTTTGCAGGTGGAGTATCTGGGCCAACTACAAAATCAGGGCCACCCAAGTAATAGAAATGTAAAGTATGGTCGTAGATGTAATACCCCATATACATCAATTCTCTGAGTTTTTTTGCGGCTGATGGGGGATCGACATTGAATGCCCTATCCAAAGCTTTGGTTGCAGCAAAATGATGAGCAACTGGACACACTCCGCAAATACGAGAGGTAATCTGCGGCATGTCCTCTGCTCTTCTTCCCTGAGCAAAGCGTTCAAATCCTCTAAGCTCAGGAATTTGAAGATACGCATTTTCAACATTCCCTTTGTCGTTAAGGAAGATACTGATTTTGCCATGACCTTCTAAACGAGTTATTGGATCAATAGTAATTGTTTCCATTACTTCACCACCTTCCTATTAATCAAAGCAGATGGAAGAGCATACTTATAGAACGTTCCAACAGGATCAACGACCTGATCAATAAGTTTTTGAACTTCTTCATCGCTCATTTTCTCTTCACCTTCAATTCCAAGAATTGATGCAAGTGCGGATATCATCTTTGCACCTTGGTCTAAAGAATTGGGTGTAGGGCCACCACAGCCAGTACAGGGCATATTGGCATCCAAGCATCTTGCATCGCACCCTCCACGTGTTGCTGGACCCATACAGATGATTCCTTGCTCAAGCAAGCACTTATCTTCGATTTTTTCAACTTCATATACTCTTTTTATCTCTGTGATTTTCTTTTCAGTTTTTTCAAAACGACATTCATCACAAACAGATTTCATTGGACCAATAACAGATCCTTTTGGTGGTAGTTTATTTTCAACAATTGCACCTACGGCAGTCATTATTTGGTCTGGTGTTGGCGGACAACCTGTTAGATAATAATCAACATCAACTGTCTGGTCAAGTGTTTTTACGGTATCATAAAATTCTGGGAGAGTAAGTGTTCCCTCTTTGACTTTAACGCTTGTTTTTGGAACAATAGTTTTAGGATTAACAGTAGATGGATTATCCAAATAGGCGGTTGCAAAAACTTCCTCACGATTTGCAACATTTGCAAGTCCTGGAATTCCACCATTAACTGCACAGGCTCCAAACGCAACCATGACCTTTGATTTCTTTCTCAAAAGTTTTGCGATGTGTTCTTGCTCTTCAGTTCTAATCGCCCCATTGAAAAAACAGATATCTATGTGATTATCCTTCATCGCTTCGACATCTTTATACTTAAAATCCATAGCTACTGGCCAGAACAGGATGTCTGCTATCGCGATTACATCCAATATTTTTTCATCTATGTCTAAAACAGCTATTTCGCATCCACCACAACTTGCAGCCCAATAGAAAGCCAGTTGCAGTTTCTTCTTTTCTTCTTTTTTAGTCATACTACCACCTTTATTTTTTATAAACCCCTTTTTTCTTTAATAATAGAGTTGGATCAACAGCATGTTGATCAAAACCACAAACACTTGGATCGAGTCCTAATGCTATGGCAATAAGTTGAGTGTAATAATATGTAGGGATCTGTTTATATCCCTTAAACATTCTTTCTGCTTCTTTTCCGCGAACATCAATATTATATCTACATAAAGGACAAGAAAGAACCATGGCCTCGGCATCGCGCTCAAGTGCATAATTTGTAATTCTATATGCTCGTTTGGAAACAATTTCTTTCTCATCAATCGTATGATAAGAACCACAACATTCAATTTTGAATGGGTTGTCAACAGCTTCTGCACCAAGAGCAATTAAAAGATCTCTAAGAATTGTCGGTTCTTCAGCATCATCGATAGCAACTTCGCGTGGACGGAGCAACATACAACCATAGTACGGCATGATTTTTATGCCTTTTAATGGATTTTTTACCCTTTTTTTAATGACATCAAATCCTACTTCATCACGTAAAAATTCCAGGAAATGTATTACTTCAACTGTTCCTTTATAGTCATTTTCCCTATCCATAAAAAGATTTAATGTTTCAAGATCGTCAGGGTTTTCTTTGACTCGCAGACTGGTTTGCTTCAGAGTGTTGTAGCACATATCACATAATGCTACAACCTTGTTTTCACCCTGATCTTCGACATGGATAAGATTCCGAAGTGGCGCCAGATGATGCATAAGATCATCGTCAGTAAGTGATGCGACAACGCCACAACAGTTCCAGTCTTCCATTTCAACTAGTTCATGACCTAATGCGTCCATTATAGCATATGCTGATTTTTCAAGATTTTTTGCAGATGTTTTGAGTGTGCAACCAGGGAAATACAATAGTTTCATTTCATTACCCAATATTTTTTCTAAACAAACTTACAAATGCAAGTTGAGGAATAGTCTCTCTTTCTTTTTTAGAAATCTTTACGACATTTGTTCGATCAATTTTTTTCCTCAAGACTATTTGACGCAGAGCTTCCATAATTTTTGTAATATTTAAATCACGAGGACATCTTTCTGCACATGTATAACATGATGCGCACATCCAAATCGTATTTGAATTCAACACTTCCTTTCTATTCAGTATTACATATCTAATTACCTTATCAGGACCTAAATCCATATCCTCGATAAACGGACAACCAGCAGAACAAGTTCCACATTGATAACATGCAAACAGGTTTTCTCCAGAGAGCTCTTTCACCTCTTCAGCAAGTCCTCCTTCTTTAAATTTGATTTCATCGATCTCTTTGTTACTTTCTAACTTTTTTTTCAGACAGCCACCTCCTCCTTAAGAAGAGCATCTAGCATTACCTCAATCTGCTCGTTTTTGAATCCTTTCTGTTGTATTGCACCTGATGGGCAAGCACCTGCACATGCACCGCATCCCTTACAAAGAGCTCGATTAACTGTAGCTACAAGACGATCAGGATTGTCTTGGCGAGGTTTAATTTCAATAGCAGAAAATGGACATACAGCCTCACATGTTTTACATCCACTACATAGTTCTTCGTCTACCTCGGCTACCTGCCCCTCACCTTTCATTCTCCCCTGCATAATTGGAATTGCAGCTCTAGATGCCGCGCCTTCAGCTTGAGCAATTGAATCTACAAGATTTTTTGGATAATGTGCAGCTCCACACAAATAAATACCATCAGTTGCAAAATCCAATGGACGGATCTTTGCATGCGCTTCCATGAAAAAACCTCCAGTGCCTGCAGGAATCTTAAGCATGTTTTTCAAGGCCTCAGTAGACTCTGCTCCTTCAATATTAATCATAAGAACTACAAGATCAGCAGGAATTTCCAGTTCTTCATTTAGGATATCATCATAAACTTTTACGGTTACAGAACCTTCCTTTGGGTCATCTTTGTCAAGAAGGACCTTTGGTTTCTTATCACCGGCGTAGCGAATAGTTGTGACATGATAATTTTTCAAAACATCAGAATAATACTCCTCTTCCTCTTTACCAAAAACCCGCATATCTCTATATAATATATATACCTTAGAACCTGGGAATTTCTCACTAACAATCTTTGCATTCTTAATAGATACTCCACAGCCAACACGGCAACAATAAGGACGCTTTTCATCCATTGCACCAGCACAATTAATAAAAACAATATTTTTAGGTTCCTTTTTCAAATTCAAAGAATTGTTTTTAATCCTTTTTTCCAAATCGATTTGTGATAAAATATTACTGTTCTTGCCATACTGATACTCACCCTCAAGATCGACCTCTTTAAAACCAGTTGCAATGATAATCGTTCCAAACTCCATCTCTTTGATTTTGCCGTTTTGCTTTATTTTCCCAGTATAATTGCCAATAAAACCATCGACATCAACAATCTCAGCATTAGTCATAACATTGATCAACTTGTTTTTTGTAACCTCTTTAATCAATGGATCGATAATATCCTCTGTCTTTACATCAGATGGAAACATAGAATAAAGTTCTCTAAGCTCTCCACCAAGTTTTGGGTTCTTTTCAATAAGAATAGATTTAATACCCATATTAGCTAAAGCAAGGGCAGCTTTCATACCTGAAAGGCCACCACCAATGACAAGAGTTTTTGGAATAATTGAAAATTCTTCCTCAGGAAGTGGTTCAAGCAATCTCACTTTTGCCACAGCAGCTTTAACCAGAGCGGTTGCTTTTTTAGTCGCTGCATCCCAATCATCAGAATGAACCCAAGAGCATTGATTACGTATATTAGCCATTTCAAAAAGATATTTATTCAAACCTGCTTCCATAAGCGTGTCTCTAAATAACCCGCCATGAGTACTTGGCGTACAAGCGGCAACAACAACTCTGTTTAGCTTTTTTTCTTTAATCGTTTCTCTAATTTTTTTACCACTATCCTCGGAACAAGCAAACATTACATGCTCTGCATATTCAACATTTGGCAGTTTTTCAGCAGATTTAGTAACCTTTTCTACATCTAGATAGCTGGCAATGTTTTTACCACAATGACAAACAAATACACCCACTCGTGGTTCTTCACGAGTTACATCAATTTCTGGTGGGAAGTTCTTACCAACATGACGCTCCCGATCCTTAATTGACTCAACTGCTTTTGCAGCAGCACCACTTGCCATAGCTACACTATCAGGTATATCTTTTGGACCTTGGATACAGCCAGCAAGGAATATACCGTCTTTTGTTGACTGAATTGGATTGTTTAACAATGATTGTTGTTTGAAAAAACCATTTTCATCAACATCCACCCCAAGTATTTCACCAAGTCTTTTATTATCGCGGTTGGGAACTATCGCAGTAGATAACACAAGCATATCTACTACGTCTTCCTTTACCTCATCAGTAAGTGTATTTTTATAACGAATTGTTAAACTTTTATCCTTGTTTTCATAAACCGAAGAAGGTCGTCCACGAATATATCTGACACCAAGGTCTTTGGCATGATTATAATACTGTTGAAAATCTTTACCATAAGCACGAATGTCCATATAATAAATTGAAATATCAATATCTGGGTTTGCCTCTTTAACAATAGAAGCTTCCTTAGTTGCATACATACAACACACACGTGAGCAGTAAGGAAAACCTAGTTGTGCACTACGTGAGCCTACACACTGAATCCAACCAATGGTCTTAGGTTTTTTACCATCAGAAAGTCGCACAGGCTTTCCTTCAGTAGGCCCAAAAGATGACAGTAATCTTTCGAACTGCATTGCAGTCATCACATTTTCATACTTGCCATAACCATACTCGCGTCTCATTTCAGTAGGCTCAAATACTTCAAACCCTGTTGCAACAATAACGCTACCAACATTTACCTCTATTTCTTCAGATTTTTCAAGAAAACTTATTGCCTCTGGTTCACAAACCCGATCACATGACCCACAACCTATACAGTTTTCATGGTCAATTGTATAAACAATTGGTACTGCCTGTGGGAATTCAATATATATTGCTTTACGAGTTGTAATTTTTTCGTCAAAATTGCTTACCACATCAACAGGGCAAACCTCTACACAATCATTGCATCCAGTACATTTATCAGGATCAACATATTTGCTTTTCTTCCAAACCTGTGCTTTAAAATTTCCTTTTTTACCGTCAAGTGAATTAAGTTCAGCATAAGTAATAAGTTCAATATTAGGATGGCGGGAAAGCTCAACCATCTTTGGTGCTGATGTACAAATGCTACAATCATTTGTTGGAAATGTCTTATCAAGTTTGACCATTGATCCGCCAATTGTTGAAGACTTATCAATAATCACAACCTTGTAACCTTTATCTCCAATATCAAGAGCAGCCTGCATCCCAGAAATACCAGCACCTACAATGAGAACATCGGCATTTATTACTCTTTTTTCTTTTTTTATTTTTAATTTCTCAGAAAGCTTTGCCTCACTCTCCACGTCTCCCATCTGGTTTGTTTCTATGATTTCTTCTGGTTCGTCATAAAAATAATCATCCTGAAGGGGAATTCCCAAATCATGATCTATTTTTTTATTGTAACTCTTTTCTGGCATTTTTACCTGCCTCAAGCCCTTCCTCAAAGGCTCTTTTGTTAAGCTCTACAAACCTCTTTGGAACACTATCAATAACTGCATCTCTTACAGCATCATGCTTTAGTAGATCAAAAATTGCTGTAGCCGCACCAACCATAACAATATTTGTAACAATCCTATTACCAAGTTTCTCAGCAATCTTCTGAGCATGAATCTTATAAACTGACCTTCCAATGTCATGCTTTGGAACCAAATCTGGATCAAGAACAATTACTGTATCATCACGAATATCCTTTCTATAAGTATCAAATGCCTCCTGCGACATGGCAATAAAAAAATCAACGCTTGTTGGTCGAGGATAGCCTATTTTCTCATCGGAGATAATCACCTCAGATCGAGCAGCTCCACCACGGGCTTCAGGCCCATATGACTGGCTTTGAACAGCATTATAATCCATAAAGACAGATGCCGCCTTGCCAAAAATGAAGCCAGATAGAATTACTCCTTGTCCCCCAAAACCACAGATACGCATCTCTTTTTTCATTTATTCCCCCCCTTAACTTGTTTTTCTTGTAACCTTTTAACAAGTTTTTCATATTCCTCAAAGAATCCTGCCGTCTGAATATCCTGAAAAACACCGACTTGTATTTTATTTTTGATTTTTTCTTTTTCTTCATCTGCCCCATATTTCATAATTTTATTGTAATCTTCAATAAGAATCGTGTTATCATCATACCATTTCCAATGTTTTTTGATATCGCCAAGTTTATTACGGCGGCCATAAGCAGTTGGGCATGGTGATAAAAACTCAATAAGTGAAAAACCTTTTTTCTGTATGCCTTCTTTTATTGACTTTATTGGTTGGTATGGGTGAGAAACAGGCCAACGAGCAACATAATTAGCACCAAGTGCTTTTGCAAGTTCACATATATCAAATGGATGCTCGATGTTTCCGTATGGTGCAGTTGTTGCAATACTGCCAAGTGGAGCAGTTGGTGCAAGCTGGCCGCCTGTCATACCATAAATAAAGTTGTTAAGCATGATTACCGTAATATCTATATTACGTCTGGCTGCATGAATGAAGTGATTGCCGCCAATTCCTGCACAGTCTCCATCCCCTGTAAAAACAATTACGTCTAAATCAGGATTTGCTGCTTTTATGCCTGTAGCAAATGCAATTGACCGCCCATGAGTTGTATGAAGTCCATCAGCATTAATATAACCAGGTAAACGAGATGAGCAACCAATACCGGAAGCAAATACTGTTTTATCCATATCTAAACCTAGTTCTTCTAATGCCCAAAATGTATATTCCAAAACAACACCATGACCACAGCCATTACAAAAGATAGTAGGTAACATTCCATCTCGGAGGTATTTTTTATTAAGTTTATCGGCTGTTTTTATTTCTTTCATACTATTTCTCCTCCAAGTATTTATAAAGTTCACCGGGCAGATGCATTTCTCCACCTATCTTTGGAGCACTAACCACTTCACATTGCCCTTCCACATATTCATGAACTGGGTGAACAATTTGCCCGAGATTCATCTCAGGAACAATTATTTTATCAACAGTACCTGCTAATTTCTGAATTTCTTTAAATGGAAAAGGCCAGACAAGTTTAAGACGAAGTAGGCCAACTTTTTTACCTTTAGCTCTTGCCATTTCCATAGCTGATTCTGCAGGCCTAGATGTTGCACCATAAGTAACAAAAACAGTTTTTGCATCATCTAAATAGAGTTTTTCAACATCAGTAAGCTTATCAAGATCGTCAGTAATTTTTGTAGTAATTCGCTTCACTAATCTTTCATGATCTGGTTGTTTATCAGTTGCTGGAAAACCCTTCTCATTATGAGTAAGGCCTGTAACATATGTACGATAACCAGTTCCAAAAGTTGGAAAATCAGGAACCTTGCTTTTCCTAGTTTGCGAATTTGAAAAAGGTATGAATTTCTTTTTATCAATTGTAGCAGGAACCCGATCAATTATTTTCAAATCTTTTTCATCTGGAATAACTACTCGCTCTCTAAGATGTCCTATTTCCCCATCTGCCATAATACAAACAGGGTTACGATACTTTTCAGCTAGATTAAAAGCTTCTATTGTAAAATCCATACATTCTTGTACGGTGCTAGGGGCTAGAGCTATTGCCTCAAAATCACCATGTGTTCCCCACTTGGCTTGCATCATATCACCCTGGGCTCCAAGGGTCGGTTGACCTGTCGAAGGCCCAGTTCGTTGAATATTTACAATTACACAGGGTGTCTCAGTCATTGCAGCAAAACCATAATTTTCCATCATAAGTGAAAAACCAGGACCTGATGTTGCAGTCATAGATTTAGCACCACTCCAAGATGCACCAATAACAGAAGCAATACTGCCTATTTCATCTTCCATTTGGATATAGGTCCCCCCTACTCTTGGGAGCATACGTGCCATACCCTCAGTAACCTCTGATGCAGGAGTTATAGGGTATCCTCCAAAAAAAGAACAACCTGCAAGTAGAGCGCCATAAACACAGGCCATATCTCCAAGTAAAAATTGTACCTTATTACCTAAAACATTTCTTATTATCTTAGGGTCTCGCTTATATCTCATTTATTTTTTCCTCCAGCTGGACTTATAAGTGGTTTTCTCCCATCTTTTTTAGCTTCTTTATCTGGAATTACAGTTATTGCAAAGTCAGGGCAGACGAGTTCACATAGTCTGCAAAAGTTACACTCATTTTTTTCTTTTAGTTGTGGCGGATGAATGCCCTTTTTATTTAGTCTGTCCGACTCTTCAAGTGCATTAACAGGGCATCGTTCTATGCATATGCCGCAGCCTTTGCACCAGTCCTCATTTATTTCTATCATAACTTCCCTCATAAAATATCAAGTGATCGAGATATTGCCAGTTCACCACGATACTCAGGAAGTAGTATCGGTGCCGTTTTCTCTGATTTAATTTTCGCTTGATCAAGCAGTTTAGTATATTTATCTAAATGGTTGAGAGTTAACTTACCAATCTTTGCTTTTTTAATATATTTTGCAGAATATATTCCTGCACGTCGACCAAATACATTATAATCAAGTAAAGAATTGCCCATGAGTCTGTTTTTACCATGAACTCCACCAGTTACTTCTCCAGCAGCAAATAATCCTGGAACCTTTGTTTCTGTTTTTTCATTGATCTCTACTCCACCATTTTGGTAATGTAAAGTTGGATATACAAGAATTGGATGCTTTGCCATATCAATCCCAAATCGTTTAAATTTGCGCACCTCACCAGCAAGCTTAGTTGCTATAGTGCCTTCACCATGTAGTATGTCTATCATTGGGGAATCAAGCCACACACCTGGCATTCCTGTCGGCGTTACAATACCTCGTCCGCTTTTACATTCACGTATAAACGACGCTGCCTCAACATCACGAGGCTCAAGTGGAAAGACGAATGGGTCACCATTTGCATTAACAGGTATTGCACCAAGTCCTCTAATCTTTTCAGTTGACAAAATTCCAACTATTGGTTCTGGAAAAGCATCTCCAGTTGGATGAATTTGGATTGTGTCTAGATCTAGAAGATTCGCACCTACATGATATGCCATGACAAGTCCATCGCCAGTTGCACCATAGTGATTTGTTGTTGGATAATTTGAAAGATGTAGTCTGCCTGAGCCTCCAGTTGCAAGTATAGTCGCTTTTGCCCGTATTACATAATATTCATATGTTTCAAGATTAAATGCAATTCCTCCTGCAACTTGACCTTTATCGTCCATCAAAAATTCAACAACTGGACAAAACTCAAGAACAGGGATTTCAAGATTTCTTGCCCTGTCCCTGATATTTCTCATAATTTCCATGCCTGAATAATCCTTACAGCTGTGCATACGATTACGACATGTACCGCCACCAGAAAGCTCCTGAAATTCTCCATCTTCTTGGCGATCATACATAACACCAAGTTCCTGGTGCCAGTTAATAATCTTTGGAGCATCTAAAGCTAAAGCGCGAGCAAGTTCAGGCTTATTGCTGAAATGACCGCCGCCATAGATATCAAGATAATGTAATGCCGGACTGTCTTCAGGACGGTCTGCTGCTTGTATACCACCTTGAGCCATCATGCTATTAGCATCGCCATGACGAAGTTTGGTAGTAATTAAAATATTGTCTTTAGGAACACCAGATTCATAAGCAAATAACGCTGCAACAGTACCAGCACCTCCACCACCAACAATCAGAATATCAACATCATAATCTATTTTAGAGAGATCTGCATCCTTAGAACTTAAGACAGGTTTTGCCTCAAGTAAATCCACGATTCCATTATACAAAAGTTTTCCTTTATCAGGACCAATACGTACTTTTCTTTTTGTCTCTTTCATATAATCTGGGTGATATTTACTAAGTATCTCTTCTCGATCTTTTAGACTCATAGGTTTAACGGGAGTTTTCATATTTTTTTCTCGTTTTTTCTCCACAAGTTTAATTGATTCCATCATGTAGTCTGGATAACCATCTATCATTTTCAAAATCAGTCACCTCCTAAATCTTCTGCCTCTTCAGCTTCAATCTTACGGTTCTTATACAAGTCAATAATTTCTTCTTTGGGCATTTTTACTAGTTTGTCAACTTCATCGTCATATTTCCTAGTATCAATCTCTTCCAAACGTCTTGCAAGATTCTTTGATTTAGGGTCTATGTACTTACCACGTAAACGTCGAGCAAGTTGTGAAACATGATAATGTTTAATATCTGCAGGACAACGCATAGCACAAAGACCACATTGAATACAATCAAAAGATATCTCAGCACACTTTGCAATATCACCACGAACTGCATTCTGAATATATTTCATAACCTCGATATCCTGGGGACAAGATTTGGTGCAGGTGTTACACGATACGCAACGAGCAATCTCAGGATATATGGTTAAGAGTACGCTATCAGTAGGTTCAAGTTTGTTAATATCATACTCTGCTTTTGCAGCAGGTACAAATGGCAGTTGAACTAGGTACATTTTATCTTCGACAACTTTTTGACAAGCAAGATTAAAACCAAGTTTTTGTTCATCTTCGATACGATAAACCGTAGAACAAGCACCACAAAAACCAGCACGGCAACCACAGCCACGGATAAATCGATAACCAGCATATTCCAAAGCTTTCATTATAGTAAGACCTGCTGGAACTTTGTAGCTTTTGCCCATGACAAAAACTTCTACTTCACCGGATTTTGGCTTCTTGTCTTTTGGTTTTTTCTTTTGCTCAACAAAGGTTTGTTTACTTTTAGCCATGATTAATTCCCCACAAAACAAACATAACAAAATTTTAAGAGAAGTTCTTCGTGAATTAATTTGTAGATGGCATTATTTGCCAGAGGTCTTTCCAAAACGGCTCCTCCCAAATAGTAAGAAAATCAAATATAATTATAGATTATAAGTGTTTTGATAAAATTATCATAAATACAAGGAGTGAAAAGGTTTTTATAAAATATGTGTATTTGCCTCCCATTCCATGAGCATTTTAGCAATATTCCACGTATTTTTTATTAAAATGATAAAAAGGTTTATAATCAGGAATTACCTATTCTTAAAATGATGAAAAAATTTGAATTAACTTTAAAAGAAAAAATAATATTATATGGACTTGTTAAGTATCCAGACCTAACTGACCGGCAATTATCTGAAAAGTTAAAAATTAAGCAATCTACAGTTACAGCAATAAGAAATAGACTAAAAGAGAAAGGATATTTTAGAAAGTTGATAATCCCACGCCTTCAAAATATGGGCTGTCAAATGCTTGTTACAATTTATACAAGCTTTAGTCCTTTAATTCCTCTAGAAGAAAGAATTGAAATTACAGGAAAAACTATCGAAGTTTTTGATGAAATTTTCTTTTCAATAGGTGAACAGGATAAAGGCTTTTCATTGAGTCTTTCAAAAGATTATGCAACTATCGGAAGGATTAATGACATCCGTACTCAAACTTTCGGTGGAAGAGGATTATTAGAAGAATATCCAAACATGATAGTTTTTCCTTTTGACATTAGTAGAATTTATCGTTTTTTTGACTTTGCACCGTTGCTTAAAAAAAGTTTTGACCTTAAATTTGACGATGAAGAAAACGTAATTAATTTAGCTTTAAGACATACAAAAAACGTTGAACTCACAGGCACTGAAAAAAATGTTTTTTGTATGATGGTTAGCTATCCAGATTTGTCAGATGAAAATATTGGCAGGGAAATTGGAGTTTCACGACATACGGTATCGCGTTTAAGACGGGGATTTGAAAATAACAATTTGATTAGAAGAATAAATCTACCAGATCTTAAGAAATTTGGTTTTGAAATATTGGTTTTTTATCATATTCGTTTTGATCCCCGTAACCCCCCCAACATGGACAACAATGAAGCAGCAATATTAATGAGCGGTTCATCCATACTTTTTGCTAGTCGGCAATTTGAGGCAGTCATGATTTCAGTATATTCTGATTATGATGATTTTAAATCTGATAATATGAAGATTATACAACTATTAAAACAGAATGGATGGATTACTGAAGATCCGAAGGTTTTAAGTTACAGCTTAAGCAAAATGATTTTCATCAAAGATTTTAAGTTTGCACCCATCACACAAAAAATTGTTGGTTGTGATTCGTGGGTTAAAAAGCTATTAAATATGTGAATTTGCATTCAAGTTGCCATGAAACTTTTTGAATACAGGGGGAAGGAACTGTTCAATAAATATGGAATTGCAGTTCCAACAGGCAATTTAGTTTCAGATAAAAATGATTTTGCAAACCTTAAATTTCCAATTGTATTAAAGGCACAGGTCCCAATTGGCGGACGTGGTAAAGCCGGTGGAATTAAAAAAGCCAAAGACCTGAAAGAGGCAAAAGAAAAGCTAAATCAGATTATGGGCATGGATATACGTGGTTTTAAGGTCGGTAAAGTTTTAGCTGAAGAAACAGCAGATATAAAAAAAGAGCTGTATCTAAGTATCTCATTAGATAGGACAAAACGCATGCCTTTAATCATGGCCAGTGCTGAAGGCGGAATGGACATTGAATCAGTTCCTGATGATAAAATTTTTAAGGAATGGGTCAACCCATTGATTGGTATCCAACCTTTCAACATCCGTAATATAGTTTCCAAGCTTGGATTTGGTAAAGAAAAGAGTAAAGAAATCTCCAAGGTTCTTACAAAAATATACAAATTATTCCGTGAATACGACTGTGAATTAGTCGAGATTAATCCATTAATAATCACAGGTGACGGTGGTGTTATGGCAATCGATTCTAAGATTATAATTAACGACGATGCGATGTTCCGTCACCAAGACATTATCCCAGAGCATGTTGAATTAACTGCCTTAGAAAAAGATGCTAAAGAGAAGGGAATTACTTTTATCCAATTGGATGGAAACATTGGTGTAATAGCAAACGGTGCAGGACTTACTATGGCTACTTTAGATGCTCTTACTCATTTTAAGGGAAAAGGTGGAGTATTTTTGGATTTAGGTGGAACTGACGATCCAGAGAAAGTCAAGCAAGCTTTTGAGTTGATGAAGAAAGCAAAACCAAAGGTTATTTTCTTGAATTTATTTGGTGGTATTACTAAGTGCGATACAGTCGCAACTGGCGTAAAAGCTGTAATTTCTAAGGAAGGTATTGATTGTCCAGTAATTACTAGAATTAAGGGAATGAACGAAGATGAAGCTAAAGAGATCCTGAAGGACGCTGGTTTAATCACTGCTACAACTTTGCAGGATGCTGCACAGCGATCATCTGATTTAGCTGGAGGGAAATAAACATGAGTATCTTTGTTGATGAAAAAAATAAAGTTTTAGTTCAAGGTGCAACTGGTCATCAGGGAGTTTTTCACATTGGAGAGATGCTTAATTTTGGTACGAAGGTTGTTGCTGGTGTTACCCCTGGAAAAGCAGGACAGGAGGTTCATGGCGTACCTATTTTTAACTCAGTTCAAGATGGTGTTGATGAAACAGGTGCTAATACATCACTTATTTTAGTTCCTGCAAGATTTGCAAAGGATGCTGTTTTTGAGGCGCTTGACGCAGGAATAAAGACCGTTGTTACAATTACTGAAAATATTCCATTCCATGACGCTATGGAATTTGTTCATTATGCTAAATATAAAGATGCTGTTTTAATTGGTCCGAATTGTCCAGGCATCGCAAGCCCAGGTAAAACAAAAATTGGCATACTTCCGGGAAGTATATTCCTTGAAGGGAATGTTGGCGTTGCAAGCAGATCTGGTACCCTTACTTACGAGATTGTCAATTCATTAAAAGAGAAAGGCATTGGCCAGAGCACCTGTGTCGGGCTTGGTGGAGATCCAATCATTGGTACTACATTCATAGATGCATTAGACGCTTTTGAGAAAGATAAAGAAACAAAAGCAATTGTATTGGTTGGAGAGATTGGTGGAACTGCTGAGGAGGATGCTGCTGAACATATAATGGAGCATATCAGCAAACCTGTGTTTGCTTTTATCGCTGGGAGAACTGCTCCAACAGGAAAAAGAATGGGTCATGCTGGTGCAATTATTGCTCGTGGAAAGGGCACTGCTGCATCAAAGATTAAAGCTTTTGAGAAGGCAGATGTAAAGCTCGCTAAGTTTCCAACGGATATTGCTGATTTAGTCGAAAAGCATCTCTAAAAAGATTCTTTTATCTTTTCTATTGCTTTATCTATATTTTCCAAAGATGTTGCATAAGAGAACCTCAGATATCCTTCACCATAAGGTCCAAAAGCAGTACCAGGTAATGCTGCTACTCCTGCTTTGTAAAGTAAGTGATCAGCACATTCCTGAGAATTCATACCTGTTTTTTTGATATTAGGAAATGCATAAAATGCCCCTTTTGGGGATAAGCAACTAAAACCATGGATTGAATTTAATCCTTTTACAATCCTATCTCTTTTCTCCTTAAATCTTTTCATCATCTCAGGGATAAAACTCTGATCACCAGTTAACGCCTCCACGCCGGCCCATTGAGTAAAATCAGCTGTGCATGATATTGACGTAACAAGGAAATCTTCCAATCTGTCTGCCATCTCAGCTGGAGCGATCATAAAACCCAATCGCCAGCCAGTCATAGCATAGTATTTTGAAAAACCATCTAAAAGAACTGTTCTTTCCTTTGCCTCATCTCTGACAGTTAGAGAATAATGCTTTGTTTCATATGTCATTTTTGAATAAATTTCATCAGAAACTACAAAAATATCATGCTCCTCAGCAAGCTCTGCAATTTCGTCTAGCTCGTTCTTTGTCATAACAGAACCGGTAGGATTTTGTGGAGAATTTACAATAATTAGTTTTGTTTTATCTGTGACTCTTTTTTTAATATCGTCAGGGTTCATTCGAAAATCATTTTCCTCTAAGAGTGGAATTAAAACAGCTTTTGCACCAAGGAAAGATGTTGCAGAGCCGTATGTTGGATATCCAGGGTCTTGATAAATTACTTCGTCACCAGGATTAACCGTTGCAAGCATTGAGAAAAATATTCCAGGTTTTAAGCCGGGTGTTATTATAATTTGCTCCAAATCAGGCCTATAGCCTCTGGTTTTTTCAATCTCATCTTGAACTGCTTTTCTAAGCTCCAATCTGCCAATCGAAGGAGTGTAGTGTGTTTTTTTATTCTTTATTGCATCTATCCCTGCTTTAGCAATATTTTCTGGCGTTTCCATATCTGGCTCGCCAATTTCAAAATGTAGAATCTCTTTTCCTTGTCTTTCTAGCTCTTGCGCTTTTGCAAGAACTTCAAATGCTGCCTCCCCATAAATTCTAGCTGCTCCTTTACTCAATTTTGGCATATATTCACCTATATATATTTTTGTAAACCTAATTCTTTTAACTTTTCTTTTGTTGGAATTCCTTTTTCATCCCAACCACGAAGGGAATAATATTCCTGTAAACTTTTTTCAAATCCTTCTTTTGTCAAAACTATTCCTTTAGCTGGACCTTTAGTGAATGGTTCTTTGAATAATCTTGGCGGAAGTTCATCAACACCCAATTCCGGGTTTTCTCTTAAATTAAAAAGCCTAATAAGATTCCAAATTCTTTCACCGCATTTAAGATAGCTCTCAACAGTATGATCAAATCCAGTAGAAAGATTCCACATATCTACACAATGTTCTTCAGAGATAGGTGCAAAATCACAAAGAACTAATGAAAAGAATGCTGCTCTTTCATCTTGAACATCTTTTACAATTTTTGCTTTTTTATCAAATGAAAAACGTTCAAGTTCAGGATCGTTAAGCTCTGCTCTAACTGTCCACGCTCTCTGATGACATGCTCCCCTATCTGAAGTTGCATAAGCAAGACCCATTCCAAAAGTACCCCTTGGATCATAACCTGGGATATCCATTCCTTTACAGTGAACTGCAAAATCCTCGGCCTTCAATGACTTAGATGCTGCTTTTATTCCTTTACCTAGCAGTTTAGCAGTTTTATTTTTTCCATGCGCAATATCTTCCATTAACTTTGCTAACTCAACAGGTTTGCCCCATCCAATTTCCAATCCACCAAGATCTTTTTTTGTAATTACTCCTTTATTAAATGCCTCAATTGCAAACCCAAGTATTCCTCCCATTGAGATTGTATCCATGCCAAGCTCATTGCAACGATTGCAAACATATGCTACATCTTCAATAGACTCTAAACCAAGATTTGATCCCATAAGGGCAATGGTTTCATATTCAGGACCTATTAGCTTAGTGCCTTTGAAAGGTCCTTGTTTAATTGATGATCTATTCCAGCAAGCAATCACGCAATTATAGCATGCTCCTCCACCATCAACTATTCGCTCCTGCATGGTTTCAGCATTTATTTCTTCACCATGTTCAAAGTATCCTTCGGAATAATTTCTAGTTGGTATAAATCCTTCATCATTAATCGGTTTTACCCAGTAAGGGGTGCCATATTTCCTACGAATTGGCACAAAGCTATTTTCTTGAATCTGTTTCAACACTTCCTTTGCTTTTGCATTAAATGCTTCTTCATCATGCAGTGGAACTTTTTTTGTTCCGGACAATGCTATTGCTTTTAGATTTTTTGATCCCATGACTGCACCAGTTCCAGCACGACCAGCATGACGATGACCGTCTATGGTTATACAGGCAATCCTCACAAGAGTCTCACCCGCAGGACCGATTAATGCAGTTTTCACTCTTCCTTCTATTTTTTGTAAAAAATCATGAGTTTTTAGGCACTCTTTTCCTAAAAGTTCTGATGCATCTTTGAACTCTACTTTATCGTCTTTTATAGCAAGATAAACTGGATTTTTAGATTTGCCTTTGATAACTATAAAATCCCATCCTGCCTTTTTCATCTCAGCAGCAAATATTCCACCAAAATGAGAATCGACAAATAGGTTTGTTAGTGGACTTTTTGTAACAACAGTTCCCCGACCACTGGTTTGTGCTCTAGTGCCAGTCAAAGGACCTGTTGTAAAAATTAGAATGTTTTCTGGAGATAGCGGGTCCGTGTCTTTTGGCAAATTATCAATCAAATATTTTGCTCCAAGCCCTTTGGCTCCAATAAAATTTCTGGCATCTTCTAAATTTGTTTTTTCAACTTTAGTGATTTGATTTTTTAAATCGACAATTAAAATTTTTCCAGTGTAACCTCCACTCATTTTGATCACGACTTATTTACTAACTTGCGATTAATATTCAACAAATCGATCAATAACGCAAAACCGGTTTCACGTTTGCCTGCTCCAGGACCAACTATGGTTACAGGACCAAGCTCATCAGTATAATATGTCAAAGCGTTGGTTGCCTCCATTACACCTGCAAGTGGATTATTTAATGGTAGTTTTTCAGGCCAGACTTTAGCTTTTACAGATCCGTCTTTTTGAATCTCAGAACTGCCAATCAATTTCCATCTTTTTCCCTGAGATTTTGCCTCTTCAATATCCTTTTTTGTGATCTGCGTAATTCCCTTTCTTTCAACATCTTGCCAGCCGATTCTTTTTCCCAGAACGACATTTGTTAAAATCACAACTTTTCCCAGAGCATCAAGTCCTTCCACATCACCAGTTGGGTCTGCCTCAGCATATCCCAATTCTTGTGCTTTTTTAAGCGCATCTTCATAGCTCATTCCCTCCTCCATCCTAGTTAGGATGTAGTTTGTCGTTCCATTCAATATTCCCTTGAATCCTTTGATGTTGTTGCCTGCCAAAGTATAAGATGCAAGATTTATAGCCGGAGTTCCAGCTAGAACTACTCCTTCAAAACCATAAGAAACTCTGTTTTCTTTTGCTAACTCCAAAAGCTCTAGAACCTGTTTAACGACTGGGCCTTTGTTAGTTGAAACAACATTTTTTCCAGACTGTAATGCTGTTTTAACATGAGTTATTGCGGGTTCACCTGTTTTAATATCTGTATAAGTAACCTCAATGATTGTATCTGCATTTGATTTTTTGATTGTGTCAATAGCATTCATTCCTTTAGTTCCTCTGGGATAATCGTCAATTTTTTTACCTTGTTTTACTAATTCTAAAATTAATTTCATATCAAGTCCTTTTTCATCGTAAACTGAGCCTTTTATGAAATCAGAAATTGCTACAACAGAATATTGAAAATCATATTTTTTTGCTAGCAATTCTTTTTTTTCCAATAGAATCTCAGTTAATCCCTGACCCACTGTTCCAAATCCAATAAATGCTAATTTAAAGTGCATAAAATCATCATCCCCTGTAGTGTAAATTTGGTGCAGCAACAAATGAAAGACCTTTTTCAGTTAATGCTTTTGCAGTATTATTTATTGCTTCATGTTTGTCTAAATAATTTTGCTCCAGATATGGCATCCATCCTTTTTCATTTATATCAGATTTTGGTAAGAAATAATCAAGTATGTCAGTAGGATGCTCTCTTTTTTTATCAACGTCGACTTCTGCACCTTCATGTTTTGCAGATATGTTTTTTATTTTTGGTGCAATCTCTAAAAGATCTTCTCTTCGATCATAAGGTTGAATAACTATGCTTTTCCAGGTCTCTAAAATATGATGTTCAAATCTAACGAATTCTTCAAGACCTAGGGCCTTTCTAATATCGCTACTAAGCTCAATTGTCGTGTTGTTCACAGAATTTGAAAAATTAAAACCAATTAACGAAGTGGAGTCGTCTTTACGTGAAAATAACCGTGCAGCCATAAGAGTCCAAAAAACAGCATAAGGATTATCATTACCCATATAAACAGAAATTTTAAACTCGATATCAATGCCAAGTTTGTGCATTAAATACCCCAAGAAAATCGTCCCTGGATTAATATTTAGAACCTGTTTTACACCATAGTTTGTATAGTAATAAAGAAATTCATCAACCCATTTAATTGGATGATCATTAGGTTGGCCTACACCTCCAAAATATCCTGTGATTGTTTCAGGACCGCCGAGATGAATATTGGAACCATCAGTGCCTTTTGTGTCTAAGGTTTCACACCAACTTGCACCAAGAATTTGCATAGCAGCAGCCATTGCTAGAAGATCGCCGTCTTCCTCCTGCTCTTTCATACGTCTCACTCTAATAAAACGACCAGGCATCAATTCTTGATTTTTAACGGCTTGTCTAGCTTGTTTCATAAAAAATGGAAAATATTGACATGCACTGATTTCCAATGTCACTGCAAAGTCTTCGTTAAAATCCATCTTGTCTGCCTTATCGCCTAAAACTTTCTTACGATATTCATCAACTGTGATGAATGCTCCACTATCTCTTTGTTCAATTAGCCATTCCAGATCTTTGACATAAGACGAATTCTTTTCTTTTAATCTGGCCATTAAGTTTTCGACTTTGCCAGCATTTCTTGCTTTTTTATTTATTTCTTCAGGACTGCCATATTTTTCAACAACTGCTAATAAATCATTAACAATCTTGTTATTTGGGTCCATTAAGAATGCATTTATTTCGTCTAATCTCCTGCCATCTATCACAAGTTTTTTTCTCACATCGTTCGACATATTGTATTCCTCTCCCAATTTAAAAAATGAACATCTTGCAAAGCAAATAGGGCAGCGTCTTAATAATTTTTTTATTAATTATTATTCAAAACAGTTATATGTATCATTTTCATTCCGAATTTTCGGGAGTGTATTATTATGTCTTCAGAATCTTTAGTTGAAATAGTTTTTCATGGACGAGGAGGTCAAGGTGCTGTTACAGCGGCAAACCTTCTTGTAGCTGCAGCTCTAAAAGATGATAACAAAGGCGTTCAAGCGTTTCCATCTTTTGGTGCGGAAAGACGTGGTGCACCAGTAAGAGCTTTTGCTAGAATCTCTGACGATGAAATACATCTTAGAAGTGAGATTTACAATCCTGATATTGTTATTGTATTAGATGAGAGTATAATGGATATAGTTGATGTTCTCAAGGGTTTGAAAAAAGATGGTAAAATATTGATTAACACAAGAAAAAAACCATCTGAATTTGATTTCTCAAAAAAGGTCAATGTGGCAACAGTAGATGCAACTGGGATTGCTCTCAATAATGAGATTCTTGTTGGTGGAATACCTGTTGTCAATACCCCAATTCTTGGCGCAGTTCCGAGAATCCTCGACCAAGTGACTCTCAAATCTATACAAAGTACAGTGAAAACCAAATGGGGTGGAGGCTTAGCAGAAAGAAACGTGAAAGCAACGCAAGATGCATATGACCAGGTGGTGATAAAATAGTAAAAAAATACGATATTAAAACAACTTTATCCTATCCTATTAAAGGTGCAATGGGCAAGACTGGTAATTGGCGGGTTTTCAAACCAATTCTTGACAAAGAAAAATGTGTGAAATGTCTGCGTTGTTGGATATATTGCCCAGAAGCAACAATTATTCGAAATAAGGACGATTCTGTCGATATCGACTATGAATATTGTAAAGGGTGTGGCGTTTGCGCCAATGTATGTAAAGTAAAAGCTATTGTCATGGAGAGGGAGGGAAAGAGAAAATGAGCTCTGTTATGATAGATACTGGCAATTATATTGCCGCTAAAGCAGCAGTGATGTGTAAACCTGCGGTTGTTGCAGCTTATCCAATCACTCCCCAAACAACTTTGGTTGAAGGTATTGCAAATTATGTTAAAACAGGAGAATTCAAAGGCGAATATATCTGTGTTGAAAGTGAACACTCTGCTATGAGTGCCTGTATCGGTGCCAGTGCAGCAGGTGTAAGAACATTCACAGGAACGTCCAGTCATGGCTTACTGTTAATGCATGAAATGCTTCACTGGGCAGCCCTTGCAAGACTGCCAATTGTGATGTGTAATATCAACCGTGTTGTCGGTCCTGGTTGGAATATTTGGTCTGATGAAAATGATTCAATTTCCCAGAGAGATACTGGGTGGCTACAATTCTACTGCAGTAGTAACCAAGAAATTTTTGATACTATTATTCAATCATTTAAACTTGCAGAGAATAGTAGAATATCTTTGCCTGTAATGATTAGTTATAACGCATTTATTTTATCTCATACTTCTATGCCAGTATACATCCCTGAGCAAAAAGAAATTGATGCTTTTCTTCCGAAACGTAAACCTACCTGGAAACTTGATGTCAACAACCCAATTACTTTTGGAAATATAATCTTACCACCAGAATACGAAAAAATCAGAAAAGACATGCAAGATTCTCAGGAGCATGCAAAGAAATTGATTGTTGATATAGCAAATGAATGGAAAAAGAAATTTGGTAGGTATCATGGAGATCTTTTAGAACATTACAAATGTGAGGATGCTGAGTATATATTGCTTTCAATGGGGGCAATTGGTGCAGAGAGTAAAGTTGCAATTGACAATCTTCAGAAAGAAGGATATAAGATTGGTCTGGCCCGTGTTAGAACTTTTAGACCATTCCCTAAAGAAGAAATTTTAAAGCTTAGTAAAAAGGCCGATTTGATAGTCATTGATAGAAATATTTCTGTTGGAATGGAAGGAGCAGTCTTTAGCGAAGTTAAATCCTCATTATACAACAAATCTGATGCAAAAGTTTATGGCTATATTGCCGGACTAGGTGGAAAAGATGTTCCATATGGAGATATTGAAAAGATGTGCAAAAAGGTAGTTGACGGCAAGGCCAAACATCTTGAATGGTTTGGACTGGAGGATGTGTAAAATGGCAATTAAAGATCTTCCGAGAGAAGAAGGTTACCTTCCAGGTAGCGCAGCATGCCCTGGTTGCCCTGCGACCATGGCATTACGTATAATGTTCAAAGCCATTGGTAAAAACATGGTTTTAGTAGTACCAGCGTGTTGTACATCAGTAATTGAAAGCTTGCACCCAAAAACATCTTTTAATGTCCCAGTTATGAACATAGCATTTGAAGCTGCAGCAGCTGGTGCTAGTGGTGTAAAAGCAGCACTCATGGCTCAGGGAAAAACAGATACCACGGTTGTTGCCTGGGCTGGTGATGGTGGTACTTATGATATTGGTATTCAAGCTTTATCAGGTGCATTAGAGCGTCAAACTGACTTTATCTATATTTGTTATAACAATCAAATATATTCTAATACAGGGATTCAGAGAAGTGGAGCAACACCGTATGCAGCTTGGACTACAACCACAGTTAGTGGTAAAACAGAATTTAGAAAAGAAATGGGCGAAATAATTCAAGCGCACCACATACCATACGCTGCTCAAGCTTGTGTGAGTTATCCAGAAGATTTATATAATAAAATCAAAAAAGCTAAGAGCATCAAAGGACCAAAATACATAGAGATAATGGCACCGTGCCCACCAGGCTGGCGATTTCCCATGGAGAAAACAGTTGACATGGGTATTTTAGCAGTCGAAACTGGTGCCTGGGCACTTTACGAGTATGAAAATGATAAAGTTACTTTTAACGGGAAAAGTAAATTAATCCTTGAAGGCAAAATAGATCGCAAACCTGTCGAGGAATGGATTAGATATCAAGGGAGATTTAGACATCTTTTTAAGCCCGAAAAAGATGTAAAAAGGATTAAAGAGTTGCAAGACCACATTGATCAAGTGTGGGATAGATACAAAGCCAATTATCTATAAATAAGGAGTGTGAAACAACTATGAAGGAGGTAGTATGCCATGTATGCCAAGGAAATGGCGAAGCAGAGCCTCCCCCTAATCGTTTTATGCGGTTTGGGTGCCATAGTTGCAGGTAGCACTCTAAGCTTAATGGTAGATCTTTTTAACAAAATACCTGGACTTATAGTTGTTATTCCTGGGATCATTGCCATGCGTGGCAACATTGGTACTGCATTAGGCTCTCGTCTGGGTTCTGCATACCATCTAGGTATTATTGATGATGAAAACTTATGGAATGAAGATCTAAAACAAAATATAATTGGCTCATTTGTTTTGAGTTTTCTAGTATCAATAATTATTGGTGTTTTAGCATATATCAGTTCTTTAATTATCGGTGTTTATCCAAATCCAGCATTACTAATTACAATAGTAATACTTGCAGGAATAATCTCAGGCCTAATTCTTAATTTACTTACAATTGGAATTATTTATTTAGTGTTTAGACGAGGTTATGATCCAGACAATATTACAGGTCCTGCTCTAGCGACATTCGGCGATATTATTACAATGTTATGCATCTTTGGCAGTGCACTTTTAATGGAGGCGATATTGTGATTTATAACTGGAAAACAATTGTAAAAAATGGTTTGCCTCTTCTAACAATTGCAGTTATTGCCGAGATATTTGCAGGCCAAATACTCCAGGGAAACGAGAAATTATTAATTACACTACCAATCTTTTTAATTTCCATTCCAGTAATAAACAGTGTTGGAGGGAATATTGGTTCTGTATTAGGAGCCCGCCTTGCATCTGGTTTACATGTAGGTTACATCACCCGCAGTCTTAAAGATAAAGAAATGCATGATAATGTCCTGATTTCATTACTCATAGGATTCATTGCATACTTTGTTTTAGGGATAATTATTTATTTAGTAGCATCATTAGGAAATAATGTAAGTGATATAGATTTGATAGAATTTGTAACTATCATCGTCTTGACAGGCTTTTTGCTTGTCTTTGTAATAGCTATTGTTAGTGTAATCACCGCTTTTATTTCTTTTAAGTATGGTTTGGATCCAGATGATATAGTTGCACCTGTTGTAACTACAGTTGGAGATGTTTTGGGAATAGGATTTTTATTTTTAATAACAGGAGTTTTTGGAATATGGTAGAAGAAAAACGCAAAGGAATATTTGGAAGATTACAAAGAACACCCAAATGGGAAAAAGAAGAGTTCACCGAGATTGAATATGAGCCAACATCGGTTAAAGAACTATTAACTGAAATGAAGGACATCTCTGAACTCATTATTGACTTGGCCTATTCTGCAGTTCTATTTGATAATAAAGAGATTGCAGAAGAGGTTCAATATTTAGATGTTCGAATGGACAAATTGAACTATGATATTCGAATGATGGCGATGATGGCAGCCCGAACTAAAGAAGACGCCGAGCAACTTGCTGGAATTCTGCAAGTTGCTGAGGCTGCAGAAAGCATTTCAAATACGGCAGGAGATATTGTAAAACTTCTTTCAAGAAAGGAAACAGGCCCGATTCTTCCAAAGATTTTAAAGCAGGCTGATGAGCAACTATTCAGAATTAAAGTTTCATCCTCTTCAAAGGCCTGTAAACAGAAAATCAACGACCTAAGAATTGAATCAGAGACAGGTATGAGAATCATTGCTATTAGACGTGGAGATTGCTGGATATATAACCCCCAATCTGATACTAGCATTCAAGCTAATGACTGGCTTATCGCTCGTGGAACAGATGAAGGTTTCAAAGAACTTAGCAAGTTTTTACAAGGTGAAATGGAGGTGTTAGATTGAGGGAAAAATCAGTTGAGGACATAGTACTAGAAATCAAAGACAAGTCTGAGTTGATGGTTGATCTAGCATATTCTTCTTTAATATATGATAATAATACTATAGCAGAAGAAGTCTATGATTTGGAAGATTTGATTGACGAACTATACCAAAATATTCAGAAACAAACATTAGAGCTTGTTGATGATCAGAAATTAGAAGTTCGCGATGCCTTAGCCATTTTAAGACTTGCAGAACTTGGTGAAACAATTGCTGACGCAGCACAGGAAATTGCAGATGTTGTTTTGCGAGATGTTGAACTACATCCCATACTAAAGATGAGTATTCGGGAATCTGATCAAGTATTCACGAGAGTTCAAGTAGATGAGAAATCTATCTTGGCAGGTAAGACGCTAGGTGAGATTAAACTAGCTAGCGAAACAGGTATGATGGTTATCGCGATGAGACATGGTAAAAGATGGCTTTACGGTCCAAACAAAAATACAAAAATTGATCCGGGAGATATTCTTTTTGCAAAGGGGCCAGAAGATGGAGAAAAACATCTAATTGATCTTGCATCTGGAAAGACCAAGAATCTGTGAAAAAAGTTTTAATTTTGTTGGAATTTTTATTGCAATGAGATATAATATAGAGTGTATTCTGTACCTTTTACTCGAACTGAGTCATAAATTGTAAGTTTGTAATTATCATGTATATATTTTCCATAAGTTTGATTGAATTGAACATAAGTCCAATAGTCTTCATAATAAAATACACAATTGTTTTCAGTTAGGAGTCTATTCATTAATGATTGATCTGCTACAAACTCTGTATGCATAAAATTTTTCCCGTTGATTTCTACAACAGATGGAATCATAGTAATAATTAAACAATTATCATCCAATTCATTCAATTTCTCAACTAAAAAATCATGGCACAATCTTGCATCCCATGCCCTTTCACCAGTAGAACTAACAAATCCAATAAAAGGGATGAAAGAACTAACAACACATACAGTTGCAGCTATCAACCCAATATGGGAAATCCATTTTTTATCGAAAAAAATTTTCAGTACCTTGTTTATATTTTTAGATATTAAAAATGCCCCACATCCGCCCAGAATAGCTATAGGGACATACATTGTCAGTGAAAATCTTACATCAACACCGTAATCAAAACTACCTGCATAAAATAAGAGATACAAACCAAAAAAGATTAAGAACCAGGAGGCTAAAAATAATTTCTTTTTCCACATTTTATCATATGCAAGACCTAAAAACGCGAGAATAGTAAAAAATACTGGAAAACGCACATTGTCAAAGAAAAAAATACCATTGTCTTCAAAATTATCAAATATATATTCCGTGCCTAGTTTATCACCCTCAGTGCCCCAATTTTCATCTTTAACAGAATTTGAATGAATCAAATGCGGTACTATTAAGATTGAAAATACTAATAAAATTAACAAGAAATCTACCTTTAGAATTGATTGCAAAAGATTTTTTTTTATTAAAAGAAACATAAAAATTATCAATATAATAAGTAACAGACCTTCAGGTCTCATCTGGATGGCATAAGCTAAAGAAAAAAATGAAAACATAAGTATGCTAGTTTTGTCACTTTTAAAATAAGAAAGAAAACCTAAAACTGTCAATGATGTAAAAAAGATAAAAACAGTATCTGAAGTGGTTGTTGGAGCCCATCGAATCGCTACGGGTACCAATGAAAATATAAGAGTGGAAAATAAGCTAATTTTTTTATTTTTAAAGAGAAGATACGAAATAAAAAATATAGATATAATAGTTAAACTACTTATTATTGCAGTAGCACAATGAGCTGTACTTTCATCACCGCCAAATAAAAAAACTCCGCTCATCAAAAAGGGATAACCGTTTGGTTGTTTCATATAGAAAGCTTCATAACAAGCTTCTTGATTGCCATATGTGCAATAAGAAGCTTTTCCATTTTTTGCGATGTTATATCCTATGTCTAAATAGATGTCTTCATCATAATATAACCTATGAACTTGAGGAGCTACAAAAACACGTAATGAAAAACCAACTAGAAAAATTAATAATAAGGCAATCCAGGTTTTTCTATCTATTTTTTTAAATAAATTTCTGAAGTCCTTAAAACTCCAAATAAAAGAAAATATCATAGTTGCTAGAGTAACGGCAAGAACTATTGGGATAATCCAAATTAAATTACTCTTTATTTCGTCTACATCATAAAAAAAATCAATAAAGAATGTTAATATCAAAGGAATTAACAAAACTAGGATGATAGGGATAATCATTACCAACTTTTTTTTATCGTCCATTTCATCTCACATTTCAATTAAATAATCGCCAATTACCATATAACAACTTTTACTTTTTTTAACAACATCTAATGCTTCTTTAGGAGTATTAACTATTGGATAACCATGTAAATTAAAGCTAGTATTCAGTATAGCACCTAAGCCTGATTTCTTTTTAACTTCTTTCAATAAATTTTTAAATTTGATATTTTCATTTCCAAGAATTTGTGGCCTTGCCGATGCGTCGATATTTATCACAGCAGCCATATCTTCAAGATATTTTTTGTTGACCATATAACCCATTGTCATAAATCTATTTGGTATGTCGTAATCAGAAAAAATTTTTTCTGCATCTTCTTCCAATATTGTCGGGCAGAAGGGTTGATACCACTCCCTTCTCTTTATTTTCATATTTAAATCATTTTTTGATTCCAATGATGAGGCTGAAGCAAGAATGCTCCTGTTGCCTAGAGCCCTTGGACCATATTCCATTCGTCCTTGAAAAAGAAAAACTATCTTTTTTTGATCAATTAATTCAGCAACAGGGGCTTCAATATTTTTATGCTGGGTGAATTCCATTTTGTTTTTTTTCAATTCTTTTTCGATTTCATCTTCAGTATATTCGGGCCCAAAGTAAACATTATCAAAATTGTAATTCCAAATCCCGTTTTTTTCATAATTAAAAAGTAATGCAGCACCTAAAGCCAATCCACCATCTCCCATGTGTGGAAAAACAAACGATTTATCAACATCAGGCAAATGTCTTATTTTCATATTAGCTTTTATATTTGATGCTACTCCTCCAGCCCATGAAACGTCATGAAGATTTGTTTCTTTAATTGCATTGGTAAATAACTCAAGGACATATTTTTCTAAGGAATATTGCGCCATCCATGCAAACTGTTCAGGTGACATATGCCACAATATTTTTTTCAATTCCTCCCACATTCTTGTAGAAGAATATTTTGCTTTGATGTTGAGACCACTCACATTAAAAAAACGTAACATTGGATTTCTTTCATCTGGAACCTGATAGGCAAAATCAGACAAAGCCATTACTTTACCCTCATCTTCCAGTTCCCTCATTCCTAACAAATTTGTTACATGTTCAAAAAATATACCTAAAGAGTTTTTTGAGGACATAGTTGATATTCTATCAATTCTGCCTTTATCAAAAATGTTTACACTACCTGAAGCGCCATCCCCAACACCATCTATAGTCACTACAGTAGATTTGCTGAAGCCAGAACAGTATCCAGCACATGCAGCATGGGCTAGGTGATGGTCAAAAATCTTAAACTCAAAATCACTAAAACCCATTCTTTTCAAATGTTTCTTTAAAATTATTTCACTTGCTTTTTTAGTTGGATAGGACGTTCCAATTTCTGTAAGCTTATATTTCAAATTTTTTTGTCTTTTTGCAAATCTCGGATATATTTGTCTCCTTCTAAGAAGGTAATATCTGTCTTTCATTGATGGGAAAACTCTTGTCATTGTCTTTGAAAAATCACTTGTACAGCAAGCTATTTTTTCAACATCTGTAGGTTTCAAATTAATATAGTTAAGACAACAGTTTATAGACTCATATGGAAATCCAACATCTAATTTCTTTCTAGTTAACCGTTCCTCATTAACAGCTATCTTTATCTCATTACCTTCAATAATAGCCGCTCCGGCGTCATGACCGTCCCATATCCCTAGAATCACGCCTCCACCATCAAATATTGTATTAAATAACTTATAAGGTGTTGATAAATAAATCTTTTTTATTAAACATTTAAAGTATAAATAAAATTCTTATATTTTTTAGTGCTTGTCAACTTAAGAATTTAATATGATAACATCCATCCAAGTTTTTGGTGAAAACATATGGATGGGATGCTATCACACTTAGAGGAATTATTAGAAGCTAAAAAGGTTTTTGAAAGAAAACGTA
>Ga0190359_1000381_pt1 | contig 30911 bp, 27 predicted proteins | sample 48721823_MG_FD_161269 | JGI IMG/M metagenome (GOLD analysis project Ga0190359, IMG submission 161269) | Hydrothermal vent microbial mat bacterial communities from Southern Trench, Guaymas Basin, Mexico - 4872-18-2-3_MG | ecosystem: Environmental > Aquatic > Marine > Hydrothermal vents >... | reverse complement strand
CAACTGCCTTCACTGCGTCCCCAACATAAATCCAATCCCTCTTCTGGTTTCCATCTCCATACAGCGGAAGTTCACTGTCCTGAATAGCCCTTATTATCATGAGTGGTATAAATTTTTCCGGAAACTGGTATGGACCATAGTTGTTTGATAATCTCATTATACAAACAGGAACGTCATGGGAGTGATAGTATGAATGTGCTATCCTGTCTGCTGCAGCCTTGGAAGCAGAGTATGGATTGGTTGGCATAAGAGGTGAGGTTTCATCAAAGGATATACCTTCAGGTGTCTCACCATAGACCTCGTCTGTTGAGATGTGTATAAACTTTTTTATATGCTTGTCCTTTACTGCTTCAAGAAGAACAAATGTTCCAATGATATCTGATACAATGAAACTTTCAGGGAATAAATGGGACCTGTCAACATGGGTTTCTGCTGCAAAGTGCACAACATAGTCAATTCCTTTCAGGAGTGATGAGAGAATTGCCCTGTCAATCACATTTCCCATAATCAGCAAAACCCTGTTACTGGACGAATAGAACTTTTCAAGTAGATTTTCAACAAAATCAACCTTCTCCACTGGGAATCCAAAACTCCTCTCCGGGTCTCTGGGTATTTTCTGTATTATCCCATAGGTTTCTCCAAGTGGATAGTACTCCTTTATAACCTCTTCAATGTAAATCCTGTCAATGTAACCAGACAGGTTTTCAGGATTACCTGAATAATCAAGGCTGTCAATCACAATCACCCTGTTTCCTTTATCAGCACATTTTTTTACAAAGTGGCTGCCTATGAAACCAGCACCACCTGTTACAAGATAGTTAGCCATCCTTCCTTCCCCAGTCATAGGGTATATCCCCATGGGCAGGTCTTCTCAACTCATCAGGATTTTCGTAGTTGTATGTATTATCAGGTATGTTTATAACAAGCGATACATCTGTATGGATGTTTTTAAACCCATGCCAAACATACGCTGGAACCTGAATCAGCAGGGGATTTTTTTCACCTATAAAAAATTCATTTATCATCCCCTTTGTTGGGCTTTTCTCCCTGTCATCGTAAAGAACAAGTTTTACCATACCGCTTATACATGCAATGGAGTCTGTCTGGTTTTCATGGGCATGCCAGGCCTTAACCACACCTGGATAGGCACTTGTAACATACACCTGTCCAAATTTCTTGAAGATTTCATCGTCCCTCCTTAGAATCTCCATAAGCCAGCCCCTTTCATCAGGGATGACCCTCAGGATCTTTGTCTTTACACCGTTTATGAGTTTCATATCAAACCTCCATCTATTTTCTGGTTTTTTATAACACGGTAAGGATTAAGATAAAATAACCTGTTTGCAAGTTCCTCACTGTAACCCTTCACGATTGTGTGTGCATCCCTGAGTCCTGCCTTTCTCCCGGGATGGATATCACTCGCAATAAAGTCTATGATTTCAAGTTTTATCAGTTTATAAAGGATTGTTCCCATGTTGATGATGGACTCAGCATTGAATTGTAACAATGCCCCGGATTTTTTAAATCTTTTCAGTGTTCCAATTTCCAGTGAGTATCTTTCTGTATGCGCTATTATTGGTATAAATCCCCTGTCTTTTGTTGACTTTAAAATAAGGGGTATTGAAGAGGATGGAGTGAATGGGGAGAATTCAATGAGTACATAATTTGAGCCTGCAAGGGTATAGTCCTTCAAATTTTCAGGAAGGTAGTTTGCGTGGAGTTCATAACCCTCGTATATGGGAATAATTCCTTCCAGTTCCCTTATCCTTCTCCTCACGGTTGATTTTGTAACCTCAGGGTATCTTTCAGGATTAAGGTGTGGTGTCGCAATAACCATCTCCACACCTTCTGAATGTAAAAGTGATACCAGACGTCTGGCCTCTTTCAGGTCTTCAGGGCCGTCGTCAAGGTTATTCAAAATGTGTGCATGAATATCGATCATTTATAGAACTTCCTCAACGTTTCTATAACGTAAAAGGCCTCATTATCATCCATGTGCTGGTGTATGGGGATACAGAGTATATTTTGTGAGGTTTTCTCTGTAATTTCCATGTTGGTTACAACAGGATAGTCTTTCATTGGTTTCTGGAGGTGGCAGGGTAGTGGATAGTGAACAGCAGCACCTATTCCATTTTTCCTGAGGTATTCAAGAAGTTTATCCCTCTCCCTGCACTTCAGCCAGAACATATGCCAGACCTGTTTTGAGTCATGGAGAATATGTGGAAGTTCAATGGGAAGTTCTTTCAGTTCATCAAGATAAATCCTGGCAATATCATTCCTTCTTTTGTTCCATTTCTCAAGCCTTTTCAGTTTTGCCCTCAATACCACTGCCTGTATTTCGTCAAGCCTTGAATTGTATCCTATATTTTCATGCCTGTATTTTTCAGTTTGGCCGTGTATCCTCAATCTCCTCATATTTTCAGCAAGTTCTTCATTGTTCGTTGTTATCATACCTGCATCTCCAATGGCACTCAGATTTTTTGACATATAGAAACTGAATGCAGAGGCATCACCAAGGCACCCTGTCTTTTTCCCTTTATATTCTGCCCCATGTGACTGTGCAGAATCCTCAATGATTTTTAGATTATATTCCCTTGAGATTTCAATAATCCTGTCCATTCTTGCAGGATTGCCAAAAAGGTGAACAGGGATGATTGCCTTGATTGTAATCCCTTTATAAACTGGATGGCCCTCCCTGTTCCTTTCAAGCGTGGAAAGAAAAGAAGAAAGTTTCTCAGTGTCAATGGTGAGGGTTTCTGGTTCAATATCAACAAATATAGGAATGTTGTTTGTGAGAACAATTGATTCAGGTGTGGCAAAGAATGTGAAAGATGGGGTAATCACACCTGTTGAACCTTCAGGGATTAGTGCATGGATGGACAGTACAAGTGCATCTGTTCCAGAGTTCACACCAATACCATACCTGCACCCACAATATGATGAGAATTCTTCTTCAAAGGCTCTAACATTTTCACCGAGCATAAGTTGCATTTTTTCAAATACATTTCCCCATTCCCTGTAAACCTCATCCTTCACTTCAAGAAATTGTTTCTTTATGTCCACCATGGGTATATTCATAACCTGCTCCGATTTTTTATTGCATTTATTATGGTGAGCGGGTCTGTTAATTCCAGTTCACTTCCCACAGGGAGCCCCCTTGCCAGCCTTGAAACACTTACGCCTTTCCTCTTCAATATCTCAGCGAGATACATGGATGTTGCATCCCCTTCTGTGGAGGGCTTTATTGCCATTATAATCTCTTTTACACCTTCAATTCTTTTCAGTAAACCATCAATGTTTATATCTTCAGGTCCTTTTCCATCAAGAGGGGATATAAGACCACCAAGTACATGATACAGTCCATTGTAAATACCGGTTTTTTCTATTGCATATATATCCATGGGTGTTTCAACCACACATATAACAGTTCTATCCCTTGATGGAGAGGAACAAATTTCACATACCTCTCCCTCTGTTATGTTCCCACAGATTTTGCAATGGCCAAGATTGTCAAGTGCAGTTCTTAGTGCGTGGGATAAGTTTTCACCCACCTCCCTGTTGTTCAGGAGGTAAAAACCTATCCTTTCAGCGCTCTTTCTACCTATGCCAGGGAGTCGCTCAAGTGCCTCAAGTAGTGCTGTAAAAAGAGGTGGGGATTTCATCAGTAAATATCCTCCACTCCAAATAGTTTGACCGCCTTGTTCACCAGAGGATGCCCAATTAATCCCTTTCCAACCCTTTCATCCTTTTTTTGCTCCTGAACAGGTGTAGTTATTGAAACCCTTATTTCATATCCCAGTATATTCTTTGCCACACTTTCTATCTGAAATATATGTTCATCTGTATGGGCTGTTTTCCTTGGATTGGAAAGAAGGAGTCTTTTTTCATTTTTATCAAAGTTCTCAAAAACCACTGAATTTACAAGTGTTCTCAATCCACCTGATGCCTTTTTTAATATTTCCTCTTTGATCCTCTCCCATAGTTTTTCACCGGTGAGGGGTTCCTCTTCTATCCTTGGGGGAGGCTCTGGTTCTCCTTTTTTTGCTTCAACTGAGGGTGTTCCTTTCTCTGCACCTGATATAAGTTCAGATACCTTTTTGATGTAGGGGATGCGAGCCATCTTTAACAGGTACAGTTCAACCATGGCTCTTGAATAATTGATGTACCTTAAGGATCTTTCAAGTTCAACTGCCAGATTCAGCATGGCTACAAGGTTGTCTTCATCAGTACTTCCGGCCATCCTCTTTATTTCCGGATCCTCTTCAATGGAGAATGGATTTTTCACATCAAGCCGTGATAGTAAGAGTTCCCTCAGGAAGTCAATTAATCCAACAACAAACTCTTTCAGGTCAAACCCCTGTTCAAAGATGTTTTCAATCTCGGAGATAATCTTCCTGTCGTCCTGCTCTATTACACCTTTAATAAGTTCAATATAAAAGGACTTATCTATAAATCCAAAAACCTCCTTTATGTCCTGGAGGCTGATTTCATCCTCTGTGTATGCTGTGAGTTGCTCAATGGCAACCTCAGCGTCCCTCAATGCTCCATCCGCCCTGTAGGCAATGAGATTCAGTGCCTCATCAGTAATCTTTATCCCCTCTTTTTCTTTTATCTCTTTGAGCCTTTTGAGAATCTCACCTGTGGTGAGTTTCCTGAAATCAAACCTCTGGCACCTGGACATGATGGTTGCAGGTACCCTGTGGGGTTCAGTTGTCGCAAATATGAAGACAACATGGGGGGGAGGTTCTTCAAGGGTCTTTAGAAGTGCATTGAAAGCCTCGTTTGTCAGCATGTGAACTTCATCTATTATGTAGACCTTGTATCTGCTGTTTGCAGGTGCGTATCCAACCCCCTCCCTGAGATTCCTTATCTCTTCAATCCTCCTGTTGGATGCACCATCTATCTCAAGTACATCAACTGACCTGCCCTCTGTTATTTCCCGGCATCTTTCACACTTATTGCAGGGTTCAGGGGTGATGCCCTTTTCACAGTTCAGAGCCTTGGCAAGAATCCTTGCAACAGATGTTTTGCCAACACCACGGGGACCTGCAAAAAGGTAAGCATGCCCTATTTTACCCTCTTTCAGCGCATTTTTCAGGGTTCTTGTAACATGCTCCTGACCCACCACCTCTTCAAAGGTCTGTGGCCTGTATTTTCTCGCAAGGACAATATATGCCATTTTTTCTCCTGTTTATTTGTGCCAGCCACACGCCCTGCTTCGACCTTTCTCTACCAGGGGTATCCATCAGGGTGGGCTCCAGTCAGGCTACCCACCATCAGGATGTAAACTCCTTACCGCTGCTTCCTTCCGGACCTGACGGGGTTCAGAGTTCCACCCTATGGTGGACCCAACCTTCATCGCCTCCTGATAGACCCTTCCTGACAGGGAAAGGCCTCATGCAGGGATTTCGGCCCTGCTATAGCGGATTGCAGGTTCAGGGCACCGCTAACTCCCCGCCTGAGTGTGGCTGGCATTCTTATAATACAAACCTATTGCACCAAAGTCAAGTGCCATGGCTGGAAATATTGTTGTTAAACAGAACTTGACAGTTTTCACATTTTGGTGTTTGATATAAAAAATGGAGGATGGAAATGGCTGATATATGGGCTTATGTTATTCTCGGTTTAGTAGCAGGTATCATAAGTGGACTTATAGGTATTGGTGGAGGTATAATTATTGTTCCTGCACTTGTATTCATTTTCGGTATGACACAGCATCAGGCACAGGGAACGACCCTTGCATTGATGGTTCCACCAATAGGACTCCTTGCTGCATGGACCTATTACAAGCAGGGATATGTAAATTTAAAGATTGCAGGACTTATCTGTCTTGGCTTTTTTGTTGGGGGACTTCTTGGTGCAAGGGTTGCCACATCACTTCCAACCAGAGTGCTTGAAAAGGTTTTTGGAGTTGCACTTTTTCTTGTCTCCATAAAGATGATTTTTTCCAGATAAGGGGGTGAGATGTCAAAATTGAGGTTTGGTGTATCAGTTGATAAAGAACTTTTAGATGTTTTTGATAGGGTGATGAAGGAGAAAGGTTACGACAACAGGTCAGAGTATTTGAGAGATTTAATGAGGAGGGAGGTAGTTGACCATACGTGGGATACAGAGGAGCAGGAGGTTATAGGGGTGGCAGTTTATGTGTATGAGCATGATAAGAGGGAGGTGAATGATAGGATACTTGAGCATGCCCATTCACATCATGACCTTGTTATATCTACATTGCATATACATATGGATAAGAAGAACTGCCTTGAGATTTGTGTTTTGAGAGGAAAGGCAGGACTCGTAAGGAGGGTTGGGGAGAGAATAGTTGCAGAAAAGGGTGTGAAATTCGGTAGATTTATACCTGCAACCACTGGTAGGGATGTGGTTTGACCACTTGACACAGATAAAAAGATTATTAATATTAAGCCTGAAACGGGGTCGTAGTTCAGTCGGTTAGAACGCCGGTCTGTCACGCCGGAGGTCGCGAGTTCGAGTCTCGTCGGCCCCGTTTTTTTATTTGCCACAAAAATATTTTTAAGTATAATCCAGAAAAAGGAGGAAAGATGAAGAAAAGGATGTTAGGAGAGGAAACTATTGCCTTTTCAATCCTTTTTATAATGACCCTGTTCTTCTTCTTTAGGATAATCTTTTTAAGATACTACTTCTTTGAGGATTTCCTTTATCAGTACTACCCAAGGCGGAACCTCCTTGCAACCTCTTTAAGGATTGGTGTATTCCCCCTCTGGAATCCATTTGTTTTTGGTGGAATGCCTTACCTTGGAGACATTGAGAACGCTGTTTTTTATCCATTCAACTGGTTGCTTGCACTGTTTACCAGTGGCGGAAGACTTATCTTCAGGGTTCTTGAAATTCAATTGATTCTCCATGTGTTTTTTGCAGGTATATTCATGTATATGTTTTTAAGGAGGCTTGGAATATCACATGAGGGTTCTATCATTTCATCCATTGGCTTTGCATTCAGTGGTTTCATAATCGCCCATACCATCCATCTGACCCTTCTTTCAACATTTGTCTATCTTCCACTTGTTTTGTATTTCCTGTTAAGGTCTTTTCAGGAGAGAAGGGTCATTTATTCTATCGCAGGTGGGTTTTTCTTAGGGCTTTCACTACTTGCTGGAGGGCCTCAGTTCTGGTTACACATTGTTTATTATGCTGGTCTGTTCTCAGTCTTCCTTCTTGTTGAGAAAAAAAAGCAGTGGGTAAAGTATGTTCATCTTCCAGTTATTTTGTTTATTTCAGGAATCCTTGTATCTTCTGTCCAGTTGCTCACAACTGCCGGGTACACTGCATACACAGTGAGAGAATCCCTTACATATGCTGAGTCTGTTAGAAACTCAATACCATTCTATCAGTTGTTAACACTTTTTATCCCGAAGTTTTTCGGATACATCTCCTGGCTGCATGGGGATAATGTCAAGTTCTGGACGGGAGGCTATGGTGCTTTCTGGGAAACGTGCATTTACATGGGTATTATTCCTCTTATCCTTTCCCTATATGCATTCACAAAAAAAGATAGAAGAAAGTACACAATATTTTTTGGCATTCTGGCACTTTTGTTCCTCATGGCTGCCATGGGAAAATACACACCTGTTTACTGGATTTTTTATCATTTACTTCCTGGATTCAACAAGTTCAGGAATGCTGGCAGGTTCTCAGGGGTATTCACATTCTCACTGCTTGTCCTTGCAGGATTTGGGTTTGACAATCTCAGTAAGGGGAAGGTATCACTAAAGCCCCTTCTATATTTCACAGGTAGTCTGTTCTTGCTCTTTGTTTTTATTTTTGCAGGTGCATTCAGGAATGCATGGAGTGCCATGGCTTATCAAAAGGTTTATTCCTATTCCTTGAAACAGACAGGTATTGCCCTTTTATTCCTCATACTTTCCTCCACTGCCATTTTTGTGTACATGAGATACAAAAACAGGTATGCGTATTTAATCCCTGCACTTGTTCTCTTTATAGACCTCTTCTCCTTTGGTGCAAACTTTAACGTTTCAAGGGTTAACCCTGATGAGTTTTATTCAGATAACAGACTTGTTGAATATCTGAAGGAAGACTACAAAAAGGAGCCATTCAGGGTGAATGCAAGGCAGGGCTCTTATATGCTTTTGAGGAGAAACTCTGGAGACATTTATAAACTTGAACTCCTCCAGGGTTATACACCGCTCAGGTTGAAACTTTATAGGGAATTGAGACAACTCCCGCTGAATACATACCTTGACCTTTTCAATGCAAAGTACACAATCAGGGTTGAGGAAAGAAGAATGGGACTTATTCTGAATCAAACATACCTTCCAAGGGCAAAGGTGTTTTACAGATGGGAGTATGTTGATGGAGAAACTGCTTACAAAAAACTTAAAGAGGGATACGATTATCACAATGTTCTCTTGATTGGTATAAAGGAGGATTTTCCACAGCCGGAGACCACAGGGACTCAAAGAATAGAGTATACTGAAAGGGGGATAAACAGGATTGGAATCACAGTTGATACAGATAGGAATGGCGTTCTTTTTGTCTCCCTGCTCAATATTCCTGGATGGATGGCAGTGGTAAATGGGGTGGAGAAGAAGATACTCCCTGTGGATTACGCATTTGCAGGAATTTATCTTGAGAAGGGTAGAAGTAATGTTTTGCTGTTCTACTCTCCCCCTGGTTTGAGGACAGGTTTGATTTTAACGCTCCTCGCCCTTGTTTTCATGATTTTTTATGGTGTACTGGACTGGTTCAGGAGAAAAAACTTGACAATAAAGAAAAAATCTATTTAATGGGTGTATATGGGTAAGATAATCGCCATAGCAAATCAGAAGGGCGGTGTTGGTAAGACCACCACGGCTATAAATATTTCCGCAGGTGTTGCTCATCTGGGTTTCAGGGTCCTGGTCATTGATATGGATCCCCAGGCAAATCTAACCAGTGGGCTTGGTTATAGCAAGGTTTATCCCACTATCTATGATGTTCTGGTTAAAAATTCAGAAATTGAGGAGGTCATCAGAAAGACCAGGATTGAAGGATTAGAACTTTTGCCAAGCGAAATTTCGCTTGTTGGTGCAGAGGTTGAACTGGTGGACGAACGAAACAGGGAGACGAGGCTTAAAAGGATCATAATGCCATTGAAGAGGGAATATGATTACATATTCATAGATTCTCCACCGTCACTTGGTCTGTTGACATTGAATTCCATTGTTGCTGCTGACTCGGTAATAATACCCATCCAGAGTGAGTTTTATGCACTTGAGGGGCTTGGTAAACTCCTCAATACAGTGAGGAAGATACAGAGTAAACTGAATCCCAGGCTCACAATAGAAGGGGTTTTGATAACAATGTTTGATACAAGGCTCAACCTGTCCCATCAAGTGGTTGAAGAGGTAAAGAAGTACTTTGGTGACAAGGTTTACAATACTGTTATACCCAGAAATGTGAAACTTGCAGAGGCACCAAGTTTTGGAAGGACTATATTTGAATACGACCCTGCATCCAGGGGCGCAGAGAGTTACAGAAATCTTTCAGAGGAATTTCTGGAGAGAAATGGGCAGAAAGGCACTTGGAAAGGGCCTTGAGGCGTTAATTCCCACTGAGGAAGAGGCCAATAAAATCCCCCTGAAGGATATAAAACCTGGCACACTTCAGCCAAGAAAGAAGATTGATAAAAAACACCTTGAGGAACTCGCAAGGTCAATAAAGGAGAAGGGGGTTCTTCAGCCTGTGCTTGTAAGAAAAAAGGGTAAGTATTATGAACTTGTATATGGACACAGGCGTTATCAGGCTGCAAAGATGGCTGGTCTCAAGGAGATTCCAGCAGTTGTTAAAGAACTTACTGATAGAGAGGTCCTGGAAATCTCAATCATAGAGAATGTTCAGAGGGAGGATTTAAATCCCGTTGAGGAGGCAGAGGCATACAGAACTCTTATGATAGAATTCGGTCTTACACAGGAGCAGGTGGCAGAGAGGGTAGGGAAGGAGAGGAGCACAATTGCAAATAAATTGAGACTGCTTAACCTTCCTGAGGAGATAAGGAAGGCACTCTCAGATGGGTTGATTACAGAAGGCCATGCAAGACCTTTGCTTTCTTTGAAAACAGAGAAGGAAATGCTCAAGGCATTCCATGAGATCTTGAAGACCAGAGAGAGTGTGCGTAAAACCGAGAAGAGGGTTAAGAGAATAAAAGAGAAGGATACGGAGATATTGCACATAGAACAGGAACTCATAGGTGCGCTTGGAACGAAGGTTGTCATCCAGCGCGGCAGGAAGAAGGGGAAGATAGAGATATACTTTTACTCAGATGAGGAACTTGTAAGGCTTATCAGGTTGTTGAAAGGAGAAGAGGGATGAATATAAAGGAGATTCTTGAGAAACTTTCCAATGCCTATGGTGCTTCAGGGTATGAGAGCGGTGCTGCTGAGGAGGTTACCAGCCTCCTGAAGGATAAGATTGATGATGTTATCAGGGACAAAATGGGAAGTGTTATAGGTGTTGTGAGGGCAAAAAATCCAAGGGGAAAGGTGATGATAGCCACTCATCTTGATGAACTTGCCCTTGTGGTTAAGGGAATAGATGGCAGGTTTATCAGGGTCTCCTGGATTGGTGGATGGGACAGAAGGGTGTTGATTGGTCAGGAAGTGGTTGTTATGGGGAGAAAAAGATTGATGGGTGTTGTTGGTTCTATTCCACCCCACTATACAAGGGGTAAGAAGGAGGATGTTCCATCCTGGGAAGACCTTTTCGTTGATGTGGGGCTTGATGAGAAGGAACTCAAGAAACTGGTGAGTATTGGAGACCCTGTGTATATGGCAAGGAGATTTACCCCACTTTCTGGAGATTATGCTTCAGGAAAGGCTCTTGACAACAGGGCATCCTGCGCCATGCTCGTTTCCCTTCTGTTGCAGGCTAAGTATGAGGGTATAAACTGGGATTTGTATGGTGTGTTCACTGTTCAGGAAGAGGAAACAGGACTTGGTGCATTCACCTCAACATATCATATAAATCCTGATATAGGTTTTGCTGTGGATGTTACCCAGGGAACATCCTTTGGTGTGGGTGAAGACCTTGCATTTCCACTTGGTAAAGGCCCTGTTATTGCAACAGGTCCAAACATACATCCCCGGATATTTGAGGCACTGAAGAAGATTGCAGAGGATAGAGAGATACCTTATCAAATAGAACCTGTTCCTGGATTAACTGGTACAGATGCTGCAATTATACAGATAGTGAGGGAAGGAATCCCAACCGGGCTTGTTTCCATTCCACTCAGATACATGCACACACCTGTTGAAACTGTAAATCTGAAGGATATAGACAGGACAGTGAGACTTCTTCTCTACTTCCTAAAGGAATTTGAAGGTATCAGGATGGAGGTGGAAAGTGGAACTTGAGAGATTATCCAATCTTCCAGGTGTTTCAGGGAACGAACAGAGGGTCAGAGATTTTATATATAAAAAATTGAAAGGAAAGGCAAAGCACATTGAAACAGATGCAATGGGGAATCTCTATGCCTATTTCCCTTCAGGCAGGAAGAATGCAAAGAAGGTGATGCTTGCCGCCCATATGGATGAGGTAGGATTGATGATAACTGGCATTGAGTCCTCTGGAGAGTTGAGATTTCATCCAGTAGGGGGGATCTCAACATCTGTTCTTCTTGCAAAACCTGTAAGGATTGGGGAAGAGGGAATCCCAGGTGTTATAGAATCAAAGGCAATTCATTTACTCAAGGATGAGGAACTGGGACATTATCCCAAGATTGAACAGTTGAGGATTGATGCGGGTTTTTCATCAAAGGATGAGGCAGAGAAGAAGGTGAAATTAGGGGACTATGCATACTTTGACACGTCCTTTAAGAGGGAAGGGGATAGATTCATAGGTAAGGCCTTTGATGACAGGGTTGGATGTTCACTCCTCCTTGACCTTGCCAGTGAGAAGTTTCCTTTTGATCTGGTGCTCACATTCACTGTTCAGGAGGAGGTTGGGTTGAGGGGGGCAAGGGTTGCTGGTTATAAAATATTCCCTGATGCTGCAATTGCTGTTGAAGGGACTGCAGCAGGGGATTTCCCCATTGAGAAGGATACAGGTGCATTCCCTGAACTTAAAAAGGGACCTGTTCTCACTGTGATGGACAGGAGCATCATTGTTGATAAAAAATTGCTCAAACACTTTATTAAGACCGCTGAAAGGGAGAAGATACCCTACCAGTTCAAGAGACCAAACATTGGTGGAACAGATGCTGGTAGAATACATCTATCAAAGACAGGTGTCCCAAGTATGGTGATTGCTGTTCCAATCAGGTATATACATGCACCAGCAGGTATTATGAGAGGGATTGATTACAGGAACACACTCAAACTTCTCAAGGGAGCACTTAAAAACATAGAGGAGGTAATATGAAGGATTTGATAAAGAAACTCTCAGAGGCATTTGGCCCTTCTGGTAACGAGGATGAGGTCAGAAACATAATAAAGAAAGAGGTGAAACCCTATGCTGATAGTGTGAAGGTGGACAAACTTGGCAATCTTATTGTCAGGAAGAAGGGGAAGGGAAAGAAGATAATGTTTGCTGCCCATATGGATGAAATAGGTTTTATTGTGTCATACATTGATAAAAAGGGCTTCCTGAGATTCTCCAATGTTGGTGGACTCTTTCCGATAAACCTTCTCCACCAGAGGGTGATGTTTAAGAACGGTCTTGTTGGTGTTGTGGGTGAGGAAAAGAGGAAGGACTTTAAGGCTGTGTCTCCACTTGACAAGTTGTACATTGACATTGGTGCAAAATCAAAGGAAGATGCAGAGAAAAAGGTGGGTGTGGGGGAGATGGCTGTGTTCAGTAGAGAGTTCAGAGATCTGGGTGATAGGGTTGTTGGCAAGGCAATGGACGACAGGATTGGTTGTGTTGTTCTGATTGAGGCATTAAAGAGGATTAAAAACCCTGTGAATGACCTTTACTTTGTCTTCACAGTCCAGGAGGAGGTCGGATTGAGAGGGGCAAGGACATCTGCATTTGGTATTGAGCCTGATTATGCCATTGCTGTTGATGTTACTGGAACAGGGGACACACCTGAGGGCTGGAAATCACCACTTGCACTGGGGAATGGTGTTGCCATAAAGGTGAAGGACTGGGGTATGATTGCATCTGCTTATGTGAGGGACAGGCTTGTTTCAATAGCAAAGAAGAAAAAAATTCCCTATCAACTTGAGGTAATTGAGGGTGGAACAACCGATGGTATGGTGATTGAGATAACAAAATCAGGTGTTCCTACAGGTGTTCTTTCTGTGCCCACAAGATATATACATTCACCATCCGAACTCCTTGACTTGGGGGATGTTGAAGCAACAGTGAAACTCCTTGTGGAGTTCTCAAAGGAAAAGTTCAATTGAGAAAAAAGATTGTTTTTCACATAATCCCTGAGAGTGGAAGGGTGGTTGAGTTTTCCATCTCATACAGGATGCTCAGGTTTCTGGGCGTGATTGCAATATTAGTACTGGGTGGTATTGTTTATATGGGATTCCAGTATGGAAGGGTTTATGCGGTTTATGGTAAGTACAGATTACTTCAGAATGAGAACAAAAGGCTGAAGGAGGAGGTGAAGAAGATAAAGGTGCTTGAGAAGAAACTCAGGGAGTTTGAGATACTCTCAAGAAAACTTGCATCTGCACTTGGTGTTGAAAGGTCACCTGATTGGGAAAAGACATTGAAGAAGGTGGCGGTTGAGGTTAATACCACTGGAGAAGCACAGAGCAACAGGGATGAGGTGGAAGAACTTCGCAGGTATATCCCTGATATGTACCCTGTTCGGGGTGGATGGATATCCAGAGGGTACTCTGATAAACATCCTGCCATTGATATTTCAGCCCCACCAGGAACACCTGTTTACTCTCCAATGGATGGTGTTGTTACCTTTTCAGGTTATGATAAATACTTTGGATATATGTTAAGGATAGAGAATAAACAGGGTTTCACAGCCCTATTAGGACATAATAAACAGAATCTTGTTGGGGCAGGTAGGAGGGTCAGGAAGGGGGAGATGGTTGCCCTTTTAGGTAGCACTGGCCATAGTACTGCTCCTCATCTGCATTACGAATTGATGATGCACGGCAGGCATGTTGACCCATTGAATTATCTACCAGAAAGGAGGTAAGATGAAAGAGGCGTTGATGAACATAATAACTCAGGGAACAAAGATTGAAGGGAAACTGTATGTTAATGGAAGCATACGGATTGATGGAGAGGTGCATGCGGAGTATATTGAGGCAACTGAGAAGATTATCATTGGACCCGATGGGATATTGAAAGGGAAGGTGAAGAGCAAGAGTCTTTCTTCCTCTGGTGTTTGTGATGGGGAGTTCCATATTGCAGAACTTGTTGAACTCCTTAAAGGTGCTTCGTTTGATGGTGAACTCACCTGCAAGAGGCTGGTGGTTGAAGAGGGTGTGCTTCTGGATGGTAAGGTGAGCATGAGGGAAGGGAAAAGGCTTAAAGAGAAACCAAAGGAGAGTTGATGGAGAGGGCAGGTGGCAGAAAACCTGATGAGTTGAGACCTGTCAGGATAACCCTTGATTTTCTTAACAGGGTTCCTGGTTCTGTACTTATTGAGCAGGGGAATACTAAGGTTCTTGTTAATGCCACAATAGAAGATACAGTCCCACCATTTCTCAGAGGTTCGGGCACAGGATGGATAACTGCTGAGTATTCCATGCTCCCAAGGAGTTCAGATACAAGGATACCAAGGGAGAGGAAGCACATTTCTGGAAGGACTTATGAAATCCAGAGACTTATTGGCAGGTCAATCAGGCAGGCATTTGACCTGAAGAGGATGGGGGAGAGGACAATAATAATTGATTGTGATGTTCTCCAGGCCGATGGAGGAACAAGGACTGCATCAATAACAGGTGCCTTTGTAAGTGTCTATCACGCATTCAGAAGGATGATGGTTCTTGGAGAGATAGAAGGAATCCCCCTCCGTTCATTTGTTGCTGCTGTTAGTGTTGGTATTATAAATGATGAATTTTTACTTGACCTGGACTATCAGGAGGATTCACAGGCAGATGTAGATATGAATGTGGTTATGACTGAAGACGGTAAATTGATTGAGATACAGGGAACAGGAGAGGGCAGGTCTTTTACAAGGGAAGAGATGGACAGACTTGTTGACCTTGCCTGGCATGGGATAAAGCAATTGATAGAAATCCAGAGGGATGCCCTCTCCACTTTATTAGCAGGGTGAGGTGGGAGAGAGAGGTAAAGGGAGGAAATAAGCGTATTGACCTCTACCTATCAAAGGGCGGTCTCCATCTATCCAGAAACAGGGTAAAGAGGCTTATCAAGGAAGGGAAGGTCCTTGTAAATGGACATCCTGTGAAACCAAACTATGTGGTCAAGGATGGGGATAAGATTGTTGTTGAGTATGAGCCTTTTGTTCCTGCAGACGTTGAACCTGAAAACATCCCCCTGGACATAGTTTATGAAGATAGATACCTTGTTGTGGTGAATAAACCAACGGGGATGGTGGTACATCCTGCCAAGGGGCATCTTTCAGGAACCCTTGTGAATGCACTTCTCTACCATACAGGGAAGAAACTTGCCCCTGGAACAGAACCAACAAGACCAGGTGTTGTCCATAGGCTGGATAAGGATACAACAGGATTGATACTTTTTGCAAAGGAACCATCTGCCCATACATACCTTTCGGGTGAGATATACCATAGAAGGGTGAAAAGGGTTTACCTTGCGATTGTCTGGGGTAGGCCACCCCTTGATGAAGGTACAGTGAATGCCCCCATTGGAAGGCATCTCATTTTCAGGGAGAAAATGGCAGTTACACCATTTGGCTCAAGGAGTGCTGTTACACATTTCAGGGTTCTGTACTCTACAAAACTTGCAAGCATACTGAAGGTAACCCTTGAAACAGGAAGAACCCACCAGATAAGGGTTCACCTCTCACACCTTGGTTACCCCATTGTTGGTGACCCTGATTACGGTGGAAGGGATGGTTCTATTTTGCAAAAAATAGGGGTTGAATACAGGGAGAAATTCTATAATATTCTTCACATGATAGAGAGGCAGGCACTCCATGCAATGATGCTTGGTTTCAGACACCCTGTAACAGGGGAGTGGATGAATTTCTATGCGCCAATTCCAGATGATATGAGGAATGTAATAAGGGAGATAATAAGATGAAACTATTGATAGTGGAATCACCCACAAAGGCAAAGACAATGGAGAGATACCTTGAGGGGTTCAGGGTGATGGCCACAATGGGACATATTAAGGACCTACCAAAGTCAAAACTGGGTGTTGATGTGGATAATGGGTTCAAACCACATTATGTGCTTCTGAAGGAAAAGAGGAAGGTGGTGAAGGAAATCAAGACAACAGCAAAGGATGCTGATGAAGTTTATATTGCTACAGACCCTGACAGAGAGGGTGAAGCAATAGCATATCACATAAAGGAGGAAATAAACAGGGATGCAAAGAGGGTTTTATTCTATGAGATTACAAAGGAGGGGATACATCAAGGCATGGCCAATCCTGGAGAGATTGACCTTAAAAAGGTTTATTCCCAGCAGGCAAGGAGGATACTGGATAGGCTTGTTGGGTACAAGGTCAGTCCTATACTATGGAAGATTATAAAGAGGGGGTTGAGTGCAGGTAGGGTTCAGAGCGTTGTTCTCAGACTTATATGTGAGAGGGAAGAGGAGATTGAGAAATTCGTACCTGAGGATTACTACATCATTACAGGTATATTTAATGGCAGGGGTAAGTTTAAGGCAAAACTCACAAAGATAGATGGGAAGAAGTTCAGAATTACACAGGAAGATGAACTGAATAAGATACTGGAGGAGATTAGAGAACAGAATTTCACTGTTTCTACATATACAAAGAGCAGGAAAAGACAGAAGCCACCACCTCCATTGATAACCAGTACATTGCAGAGGGAGGCCTCAAGCAAGTTTGGTTTTTCCACAAAGAAAACAATGGTTATTGCACAGCAGTTGTATGAGGGTGTGGATACCCCTGTAGGAAGAAAGGGTATTATCACTTACATGAGGACGGATACGCCAAGATTGTCTGAAAGGGCAATAGACGAGTTCCGCAGGTTTATAAAAGATGAGTTTGGAGATGGCTTTCTTCCTGATAAGCCAAATCTATTCTCTTCAAAGAAGCAGGCCCAGGGTGCACATGAGGCAATAAGACCAACGGATATAAATCTTCCACCAGAGGCACTTGGTCAATTTCTCACAAGAGACCAGATGAAGTTATATACCCTTATCTGGAACAGGGCAATTGCAAGTCAGATGAGGGATGCTGAATGGGAAGAGGTGAAGATAGGTATTGAGGGTGGAAGGTTTTTGTTTGAGGCCTCATATAGAGAGTTACTGTTTCCAGGATTCCTGAAACTCCTCGGCATTCCAAAGGATGGTGAAGAGATACCTGAGTATAGAGAGGGAGAAACTGTATCACTTGTGTCCCTTGAACACGAGAAAAAGACAACCCAGCCTCCTCCAAGATACACTGAAGGGACAATGGTGAAGAAGATGGAGGAAGAGGGAATAGGAAGACCAAGTACATACGCACCAACAATAAGTCTTTTGATTGAGAGGGGATATGTGAGAAAGGAAGGAAAGTTCCTTGTTCCAGAGGAGCTGGGCAGGACTGTGAATTCAATCCTTGTGAAACACTTTCCTGAACTCTTTAATGTTAAATTCACCTCACACATGGAGGAAGACCTTGACCTGATAGAATCAGGAGAAAAGACATGGGTTGAGGTTCTTGAGGAATTTTACAGACCATTCATTGAGAAGGTGAACGCAATCAGTAAAAAGAGTGGCGAAATAAAAGAGGAACTTGTTGAGGTAACTGATATAAAGTGTGAGGTTTGTGGAAGACCCATGGTTGTGAAGTGGGGAAGGTATGGTAAATTCCTTGCCTGTTCAGGCTGGCCTGAGTGTAAGAACACAAAACCACTTCCTGAAGATGAGGAAAAGATTGACAAAAGGTGTCCAAAGTGTGGAGCAGAACTTGTTGTGAGACATGGCAGGTACGGTAAATTTATAGCATGTTCAAGGTATCCTGAGTGTGATTACACTGAGCCGTACACAACTGGAATTAAGTGCCCTGAGTGTGATGGTGAACTCATTGAGAGGAGGAGCAAGAAGGGTAAAATCTACTATGTATGTTCCAATAAGGATTGTAATATTGTTTACTGGAATAAACCCGTTCCAGTGAAGTGTGAGAAGTGCGGTAACCCCTTTATGCTGGAGAAAAAGTCAAGGGGAAAGATTTATTATCAGTGCCCCAGATGCGGACATAGACAGAAGGAGTAGTTTGGTGTTTAAGCTTGTTGTGTTCTACACCTCATGTATTATCTGGTCAGCAATTACACTTTTCTTTTTACTCTTTACAATCTACGCAAAAAAGGATGGAGAGAAACGACCCTTTCTCAGGTCATTGATTCTCCTTGTTCTTTCCCTTACCATTCTTTGGGTTCAGATTTTCCTTGAAGGATTTTATGTTCAGTTATTTCAATGTATAACCCTTGCCTTGTTCCTCCTGTTTGCTTTAATTTCAGCGATACCTTACAGGAACAGACACACCCTGAAAATTTATCCCTCCAAAGAGAGGTTTGATGAGAGGGATGTGATGTTTGCCAGGGGTGAATACAGACCTGGAACAAAAAAATACAGGATTTATTATGGTGAACTGCACCCTGAAAAGAAAGAATTTGACGACAGATTGAGAGAACTGCCTGAACCCTGTGAAGGTGGGGCCTTTTACGACAGATTATTGAGTAGTATCTGTTGTTCCGAATTTTCCTTTATTTCAAAACTCCTTGAATATGTTGACGGAGGGATAGAAGGGGATATGGTTGAGTTAACACCGGAAGAATTCACGGAGCATATAAAATGGTTCACCAAATACCTGGGTGCTGACCTTGTTGGTATTGCACCAGTTGAGGAGAGATACTTCTACTCACATGTAGGAAGGGGACCGGAGGAGTGGGGAAGGGAGATAAAGGTGGAGCATAAATATGCCATATCATTTGCTGTGGAGATGGACTACATGATGCTTTCTCATGCACCAAGAATTCATACAACTGTTGAGAGCGCAAAGAAATACGTTGAGGTTGCTGTTATTGCCATTATTCTGGCAGAGTATATCAGAAGGCTGGGTTACAGTGCAAGGGCACACATATCAGAGAGCAATTATCAGGCTATCTTACCTCCATTTGCATACCTTGCGGGGATAGGTGAACTTGGAAGGCTTGGGTACATAATCACAAGAGAGTTTGGTCCAAGGGTGAGATTGGGGCTTGTTACGACCAACCTTCCTTTGATTACTGATAAACCTGTAAGTTTTGGTGTTCAGGATATGTGTTCTTTCTGTACAAAGTGTGCTGATAACTGTCCTGCTCAGGCAATTCCCTCTGGTGAGAAAACTGTTGTAAGAGGTGTTGAGAAGTGGCAACTGGACTATGAGAAGTGTTATTATTACTGGAAAAAGATTGGGACTGATTGTGGTTTGTGTATGTATACCTGCCCCTATTCAAGGGCAACCAATCCATTGCAGAATTTGTTGAGAAGGTTCTCAACCCTTTCGCACTTTGCACGAAGGTTTTACCTCTGGTGGGATGATTTTTTCTATGGGAAGTATCCAAGAAGAATTATTTAAAGGGCGACGGTGCATGCATTTATGCATTAGTCATACAACCGCAAATTATCATAGTATTTATGGGGAATAAGGAAGACTTTATTTTACTCGGTGCATGCATTTATGCATTAAGCATAAAGGCTGTATTGATGGATAAGAAGACACAAAAACACAAGAATCTCTAATTTATCTTATTGAAAATAAGAGGGATAAATAGAAAACTGTCAAATTGTCAACCTCCGTCCTCAGAGGGGTTGACAAAATCGGAATAAAATTTTATCATAAAAAATAAATGAAAGAATCACTCAATTTAGGGCTTAAAAAATAAAATGCTTAACCAATAAGAAGGAGGGATGATGAACAGGTTTACATTAATTTTGATGTTGTGTTCTTTTATTCCTCTCAGTCCTGCGAATCATGAAGAACCCCTCGTAGAACCTATAAACCATTATAAAAAAACTGGGGGTATCAAGGGTGATTCCCTCAATGTGAGATTTGTGGGCAACTGGCCTTTTGGTCCGTCTTTTGCAGTTGCATATGATTCTGTAAAAAGTCTTGTATTTTGTGGCTCTGGTGGTGGTGTATATATCCTGGATGTATCAGATCCTTCTTCGCCTGTTAAGGTATCAGAGGGAATCCATACCAGAGGTTTTGTGCGTAGTTTATTCTATGATAATACGTTAGAGAGACTTTATATTGCAGATGGTGTTGCTGGGCTTGAGATATGGAGTGTATCCATACCTGCATCACCTTTAAAATTAGGCTCTTATGATACACCTGATCGAGCTCGGGATGTTGCAGTCTCAGGTTCATATGCATATGTTGCAGATAGGGATTCTGGGCTTCGTGTAATAGATATATCCGACCCATCAAATCCTACTGAGGTAGGATATTATGATACACCTGGTTATGCTTATGGTGTTGCAGTGGCAGACTCATATGCATATGTCGCAGATGGGGATTCCGGGTTTCGTGTAATAGATATATCAAATCCATCAAATCCTGTAGAAGTAAGCTGTTACAAAACACCTTACGCTTTGGATGTTGCAGTGGCAGACTCATATGCATATGTTGCAGATATGGGTAATAATAAGTTTCGTGTAATAGATATATCCGATCCATCAAATCCTGTGGAAGTAAGTTATTTTGAAACGCCCCCTATTATTTGGAATATTACATTATTGGGCTCCTATGCATATATTGCAGATGGTTGGTTCGGGTTTCTTTTGATAGATATATCCAATCCATTAAATCCAACTCCAGTAGGTTATTATGATACGTCCGGTAATGCTTATGGTGTTGCAGCGGCAGACTCATATGCATATGTTGCAGATGACTTTGATGGGCTCTGTATAATAGACATATCCAACCCATCAAATCCTACGGAAGTGTATCATTATGATACACCTGGTAATGCTTATGGTGTTGCAGTGGCAGATTCATATGCCTATGTTGCAGATGACTCTTCTGGGCTTCGCATAATAGATATATCCAATCCATTAAATCCTATTGAGGTAGGTTATTATGATACACCTGGTTGGGCTCATGGTGTTGCAGTCTCAGGTGCATATGCATATGTTGCAGATAGGGATTCTGGGCTTCGCATAATAGATATATCCGACCCATCAAATCCTACTGAGGTAGGATATTATGATACACCTGGTTGGGCTTTGGATGTTGCAGTAGAGAGTGCATATGCATATGTTGCAGATAGGGATTCTGGGCTTCGTGTAATAGATATATCCGACCCATCAAATCCTACTGAGGCAGGTTTTTGTTATACACCTGATCGTGCTTTGGATGTCGATTTGGCAGGTTCATATGCATATATTGCAGATGACCTTGCGGGGCTTCGTATAATAGATATATCCAATCCCTCACATCCTTTTGAGGTAGGATATTATGATACACCTGGTTATGCTCATGGTGTTGCAGTGGCAGATTCATATGCCTATGTTGCTGATTGGGAGGTTGGGCTTCGTATAATAGATATATCCAATCCATCAAATCCTGTGGGGGTGGGCTCTTATAATACACCCGGTGTTGCTTTGAATGTTACGGTGGCAGGCTCATATGCATATGTTGCAGATGATGGTTTGGGATTTTGTGTGATAGATATATCCAATCCATCAAACCCTATTGAGGTAGGATATTATGATACACCTGGTTCTGATGAATGTATTGCGGTGGCAGGGTCATATGTATGTGTTGCAGCTAAGACTGCTGGTCTTCAGATTTATGAAAATCTGCTTCTTGGGATTAATGAATCCCGGAATAAAATTACTCTTCCCATCCGACTTTTACAGAATCCAGTTGTTGATGATTACATTGAACTTGAATTGAGTGTTAAACAACAGAATATGTATGAAATAGGTCTCTATAATCTTCCCGGACAGAAGGTGAAGGCATTTTCTTTAAGTGGTCTATCTTCTGGGAAGCAGAAGATAAGATTGGAAACAAGAGGGCTAACAGGTGGTGTGTATTTTCTGAGATTGCAGGGAAAAGAAAATCAACAATCCATTAGGGTCACAATTATAAAATGAGTGGATAAAAGAATAGCTCAATTCAGGTATATGTTACATCCTCTCCGAGGACAGAAGATCATATTGTCAAGGAACAAAGAGAGACTTATAAGTGTATAAAAATTTCATTATTTATCTCATTGAACTTTAAAGAGATAACCAAAATGTCAAATTGTCAACCTCCGTCCTCAGAGGGGTTGACAACTTAAAAAAACTTCTTATATTCTCCTTATGATGACTGACCAGTCAGTCAGTAAGGATAAAAGAGAGAGTATTCTTGAGGCGGCAGCGTCCCTTTTTTTAAAGGAGGGTTTTTTTAAGGTTACAATGGATATGGTCGCTGAAAAGGCGGGCGTTGCCAAGGGTACTTTGTATCTCTACTTCAAGAATAAGGATGAACTCTTTGCGTCTGTTATACAGTCAAGGGTACAGAGGATTGTTGAAGAGGCAAGGGGTGTTGTGGATACTTCTCGTTCCCTTGATGAACTGATTGATAATCTCTTTGTGTTTGCAAACAGGTTTGTTGATGAGATTGGAATTTATAAGGGAACAAGGGAGAGATTTATGGAACTTCCTGTTGAGGTTAGAAAGAAAATAATGAAGAGGACACCCGAAAGGGTAAAGAAATTTAACACGTATATAGGGAAAAAGGTGAAGGGGTTTGTACCAGTGATCAGAATGAAGCCCGAGTACATAGGTGAAATAATTTTAACCCTCACCATCAGGTCTTCAATTCTTGGGGAAAAAGGTTTTAGGGATGCAGTTAAGCGATTCATAAAAACTGGATTAAAAAAGGAGGAGATATGATAGGTTTATACCTTGTTCTTTTTGTACCCACCCTTACATTTGAAGAGGCAAAGGATATTCTTCTGGACAGGTCTCCCATATTACAGAGTGCATCAATAGATGTTAAGATAGCACTGGAGAAATATCACCAGATGAAGGCATCCTTTTACCCTTCGGTCACCCTCCAGTCTTCCTACACAAGACTCACCAATGTACCTGTTGTGGAGATGCAGACCCCACAGGGAACAATGGAGATGTCTATGGGATGGCCTGATAATTATCAGAATGCACTCTCCATTTCACTTCCCCTGTTTACTTCAGGGAAGAGGCTCATCATGAATAAACTTGGTGAGATAGGGGTGGAGACTGCTGAACTCCAGAGGAAACAGACTGAAAGGGAGATGATTGACAATCTTGTTCAGGTTTACTTTGGTCTTCTCATGTCCCAGAAGGCAAAGGAGTTATCCCAAGAGGCATTGAAGAATGCCCAGGAACACTACAATGTGACAGAGGCACAGTTTAAGGAAGGGAGTGCAACAGACCTTGATGTTATTAGGGCAGAGAAGGATGTTTATCAGGCAAAGTCAAACATTTTACAGGCAGATAACAACATAAAGAACCTTTACAGGGCGCTGAATAACCTGCTGGGTTTTCCCGTTGATACCATCTATCCACTTGAAGAAGAAGGCGATTCAATGGGGATTGAGTTTCCAGTCGATTCCCTTGTTCAAATTGCTTTTAATACAAGGGAGGAATTGAAATCTATAGACAGGGCAATTGAAAGTGCAAAACTCAACATAAAGATGAATCTGGCTTCATTCTTCCCTGATGTTGCCTTCTGGAGTAACATAGGATACAACAAACCACTCAATTTTGATAATGAATGGGGATGGGATGTGAAGATGGGGGTTTCCCTATCGCTTCCCATTTTCCAGGGATTTTCAAATTATCATAAGTTAAAAGAGGCAAAAAGGAATCTTGAGAAACTTCTGATTACAAGGGATATGGTCAAAAAGAACCTTGAGATAGAGATAAGGAATTTGTACGATAAGCTTAAAGAGGCAAAGGAAGAATTGAAGGTTCAGGAGGAGAACCTGAAACTCTCAAAAAGGGCGCTTGAGATGGCAAAGGAACAGTACAGGATGGGTTACATCACCCATACAGATTACAGGGATATAGAACTTGGTTATATGGGTGCACAGTTCAGTTATTACTCTGCATTGTTCACATACAGGATAAACCTTGAAAAAATTAAAAATGCAATAAGGAGGTAATGATGAAGAAGGTTATATGGACTATTGTTATTGTTGTAATACTTGTTTTGCTGGTTGGTTTAAGGATGAAGAGAAGGGGAGGTGTGGTACAGAGGGAACAGGGTTCCATCCCTGTTGAGGTTGAGATCGCAAAAAGAACGGATATGGAGAACTGGGTCTGGTTCTCCGGTGTGGTTCAGGGTATAGACCAGACACCTATTTTCCCTGACCTGCCTGGAAGATTTCTGAGGTATGTTGTTAAAGAGGGGAGTTATGTGAAAAAGGGTGATGTGGTTGCCTACCTTGAAAGGGAGGTTCCAGGGGTTGAAATAAAGCCTGTTCCAGTGAAAGCCCCAATAACAGGTATAGTGAGTATAAATTCACTGGATAAGGGTTTCCCTGTTATGCAGAATACACCTGTTGCAACGGTTGCCAGAATAAACAGGGTGAAGGTGAGTTTCCAGATACCATCAGGGTTAAGATTGAAAAAGAATGATCCTGTATATCTTGTGACATCGGATGGAAAGAAGATATATGGCAGGATAACATTCATAAGTTATTTTGTTGACCCTAAAACAGGGACGAGAAGGGTTATAACGGAATTTGAAAACAAAAACAGGAAGGTTTTACCTGGTGACTTTGTAAGGGTGTATGTGAGAAACCTGAATGTAAAGAATGTTGTTGCACTTCCGGTGAATGCAGTTCTGGGTGTTGAGGAAAAGTTCGTATTTCTTGTTAAGAATGGTAAGGCTTTCCAGACATCTGTAAAAACAGGTGCGATGAACAACTCATTTATTCAGATTCTTGAAGGTGTCACTGAGGGTGATACTGTAATTGTTGTGGGTCAGGAGATTGTCAGGGATGGTTCAAGGGTAGAGATAAGGGGGATAAATGATTAAGGGTGCGGTTTCAAGGCCAATATTCACTGCGGTTGTTTTTGTTATACTTCTCATCATTGGTGGAGTTTCTTTCAAAAACCTGCCGGTGGATATTTATCCAGATATTGAACTGCCACAGATTTCAGTGCTCACCCTCTATCCAGGTGCAAGCTCAGAAAATGTAGAAAAACTTATAACAAAGCCCCTTGAGGATGTTCTCGGTAACATTCAGAATCTGAAGGAGATAAATTCAACATCAATGGAAAATGTTTCGGTTGTTACCCTGACCTTTGAGTATGGAACAGACCTTACAGAGGCTGTGAATGATGTAAGGGATGCGATAGACCTCGCTGCTTTTGCCCTTCCCCGAGATGCAGAAAAACCAAGAATACTTAAATTCTCTGCATCAATGATGCCCATTATTATTGCTTCCGTAAGAAAAATCAATCCAGGTGCGGATGTGAAGAAGATTATAGATGAAAAGATATCCCCCAGGCTTTCAAGAATAGATGGTGTTGGTGGGGTTGATGCCTGGGGTGGAATAAGGGATATACAGGTGAGGGTGAAGGTGGACAGGGTGAAGATGGAAAATCTTGGGATATCCCTCCAGCAGGTAGTGGGTGCACTCATGGCAAATAATATGGATGTGCCTCTTGGAAGTGTGAGTGCATTGAGAAAGGAGATACCTGTAAGGGTTCCAGCAGAATTTAAGAGCCTCCAGGATATTGAGAATACCATAGTTGGATTCAGGGGAAGGAATATTATTTACCTGAAGGATATTGCAGAGGTGAGGTTTGAGCCTGAGGAAAGAATCAATTACCAGAGGCTGAATGGTTATCCATCTGCGGTTTTTGCCGTAACAAAACGTTCAGGAGCGAATACAGTTGCCGTAGCAAGGAATGTAAAAGAGGAGATAGAAAGGTTAAATTCTGAACTTAAAGAAGTTGAAGTGAAGGTTTTCATTGATAACTCCAAGTTTATTGTCTCCTCAATAAGTAACCTCTCCAGAACCATAGGTTTTGCAATTCTCCTTGTTATACTTGTTACTTTTCTCATGTTGAATAATTTTAGGGCAAGTGTTATTGTGGCAACAGTTATTCCTGTTTCCCTTGTTGTTGCCTTTATATTCCTTTTTTACTCAGGTGGGAGTTTGAACATAATCTCCCTTTCAGCCATCGCAATCACAATAGGAATGGTGGTGGATAATGCCATTGTTGTGCTTGAAAACATATTCCACCACAGGGAGAGGGGGGAGTCAAGGCGTGAGGCATCTATCTTTGGTACGCAGGAGGTTATCCAGGCAATAATTGCTTCCACAATAACAACCATTGTTATATTCCTTCCCCTTTTCCTTGTTAAGGGACTTGTTGGTGTGTTGTTCAGACAACTTGCAGTAACTGTTCCACTTATACTTGCCACATCCCTGTTCACATCCATGACACTCACACCAATGCTCTCTTCAAAATTTTTGAAGATGACAGATAAAGAGAGTAAGATTGAAAAATGGTTCAGAAATCTGGAGAATGGTTATAAGCGTCTTCTTAAGTTTTCTTTGAGACGAAAGAAACTGGTGCTCACTCTGTTCCTGCTTCTCTTTGTTGTTGGTATTCTCCTCTTCAGGTTTATTGATACCGAGTTTATGCCTGCAGGTGATACAGGCTACATAAGGGGAGAGATAGAACTGCCCCTTGGAACCCCCCTTGATGTAACAAACCAGATGGTTGGAAGAATTGAGGGTATTATAAAATCGTTCCCTGAGGTGGAACTTTATACAGCACGTGCGGGAAAATCTTCATCAGGTTTTGGAGCAATTTTGGGGAGGATGGAGTCCTCTGCGTATGGAAGTTTTTCCATCTTTCTTAAGCCAAAATCAAAGAGAAAGAGGACAACAGAGGAAGTGGTAAATGCCCTCATTGATACGGTAAAAAAACTTCCAGGTATCAAGAGGGTGAATTTTGATGTAAGTGGTTTTACTGGACCCATGGGAATGGAGGCACCAATCAAGGTTTCGATATTTGGTCCTAACATATCAAAACTTGACAGCCTTGCTCATTTTTATAGTGATAGATTTGAAGAAATTAAGGGGGTTCTTAATACCGACATTTCATTAAAGAGGGGCAACCCTGAAATATGGTTCGTCCCTGACAGGGAAAAGTTGAGCAACCTGGGGCTTACCATTGCCGATATATCTTCAACATTGAGGTCTGGAATATATGGGGTTGAAGCAGGTAAATTGAGAAGGGAAGGAGAGGAGTTTGAGATATTTGTATCACTTGATGATTCCTCAAGGAAGGACCCTGGACTGCTCCAGTCCCTGCTTGTTCAGACAAGGGATGGAAGAAAGATACCCATCGGAACGCTGGGGAAGGTGGAGTACAGATACGGTGCATTCTCCATACAGAGAAGTGGAGGGGAAAGGGTTGTCTATATAAATCTCAAATTGAAGGGTGCCTCTCCACAGAAGGTGGTTAAGAAGGTTAAGGATGTATTTGAGGAATACAAACTCCCTGCAGGTATGGGGTATAAGATAGAGGGGACAATCAAGGACCAGGCTGAAACATTCTCCACAATGTTTTATGCCATCATACTTGGAATGGTGCTTGTATTCCTTGTTATGGCTGCCCAGTTTGAGTCCTTCCTTGACCCGTTCATAATCATGTTTTCCATCCCCTTTGCAATCACAGGTGTTTCCCTGATATTCTTCTTCACGGGTGCTACCCTGAGTTTGATGGGGATGGTGGGGATGCTCATGCTCATTGGTATTGTTGTGAACAATGCAATTGTACTCGTGGATTACACGAATCTTCTCAGGTTAAGGGGGAGGGAGGTTCATGAGGCAGTGGTTGAGGGAGCAGCAAGGAGACTGAGACCTGTTCTTATGACGGCACTCACAACCATATTTGGTCTTCTTCCACTTGCTATTGGAAGGGGGGAAGGGTCTGAGTTGTGGGCACCACTTGGTATTTCTGTGATTGGTGGGCTTGTTGTTTCAACATTTGTTACACTTATACTTGTGCCTGTTCTTTACAGTGTGTTTGAATCAAGGATAAGGAGGAGAGCATGAAAATGATAAAGGTTTATTTAAATGTTGGGATAGATGAGGAATTCCTCAGGTTGCTCAAGTCCCTGGGAGTAGATGAATACATAAAGATTCCAAAGGCTGTTGGGAAGTTGAAGGGGCTTGAACCAATGGAGGATACCCATATATGGCCGGGATACTTTGTGATTTATGAGATACCCTCAGATGAGAAGAAGGTAAAAAAACTTGTTAAAAGTATCAGGGAGTTTGCTGATAAATACAGGGATGAGGGTGTGTGTATCATCATACAGGATATTGAATGTGTTGAGGAAAGGAGGTGAAAATGTTTATACTTATGGCATTCTATATATCTGGTGGAGGTGATTATATTGTTCTTAAAGGTGATGATGTTGGAAGGGGAACTGGTACTGGATACTTCATGGATATTGGAGTTAATCCTGCTATGGACATCTATGCGGGGATTGGATACAGGGGATTGAGTGCTGATTACAGGGATACCACATTCACAATGAATGGGGCATATCTTTTTTACAGGTATGACTTTCATCCTGTCAGTTTTATTACACTCTCAGGCAGGCTGGAGGGAGGAATATTTAAGTGGGGTCTGGAACATAATGGAGAACGTGTTCAGATTATCACATTCACACCACCAAACCAGATTGATACCACTGATGTTGAAGGTTATTGCCCTGGGGTTGGGGGTAATCTGGGTTTGATTTACAGGATGGGCAGGTTCTTCTTTGGTGTTTCTGGTGGTGCCATGTATCTGACAGATGCAGACAGGGACAAATTCGGGAAAGAGGATGACAACGAGTGGTTCTACAATGGAAGGGTTTATATAGGGATAGGGTTTTAATACCTATACTTTTTTGAGTTCTTCCTCTATGGATTTCAAAAGGTACTGCATGCGGAAGTGTTTAAGCATTTTGATACATTTCTTGTAATATTTTTCTGCGTTTTTCTTATCCCCTTCATTTTTATATATCCTTGCAAGATATAATCTTGCAAGGTTTTTTCTATATTTATTTTTTGATTCCTTTTCAACAAGTTTTAGCAGCGTTTCGGCTTTTCTATAATCACCCTTTGAGAAAAAATATATCCCCTTTGATAGTTTGAACCTCTGTTCTCCATCGGGCATAAAAATGTTTTTTCTATACATAGTGAGGAATTTGAGATGTTTTTCTGCGGTTTTGAAGTTGCCCATCAGGGATGCAATCTCCATGAGTTTAAGATGTGAAAGGTAAATACCCAGATTATTATTTATCATTTTTGATAGGGAAAGGGATTCCAGAGTCACTGCATATGCAGTTTTATAATCTTCCAGTAATAAATAGGTTTCACCAAGTCCACTCAAACTGATAGACTTACCAATAAAGTCACCTAACAGAGTTTTTATTTCTATACTTTTTTCAAAAAGATTAATCCCTTCGTTCAGAAAACCCAGGTCTCTCATTACCCTTCCTACAATGTCGTATAGCCTTGACTTCTCAATGTCAATATTGGTTGTTATGTTAATATGCTCTGGAATATCATATATATTTAATTTTTCTTTCCTTAGTTCTTTGTAGTATCTGTCTATCATGAGCTCAATTTTCCTGTACAACTCAAGTGATTTCTCAGGATTTCCCTTTCTGTGATGGTAGATTATGAGGTGTCTCAATGCCCTGATTTTTTGTGTGAAAGACAGGTTTTCTTTGAGTGCTTTTTCCACATATTTTTTCATTTTGTTTAACTCATCCATGTAATAATAGGTATTTGAAAGTTCAAGGTAGTAAATACCAATATATGGATTGTTGCTTTTAAGTCCATCTATGAGGATTTTTATGGCTGTGTCAAAATTTCTTTGCCTGTTGTATATCTCTGCTATTCTCAGTTTCACCTCATAAATCATTTTTTCATCTTTCATTGCTTCCAATGCCTCTCGATAATGTTTTAAGGCCCGGGGATAAAGGTTATGGTTATAAAAATAATTTCCCCTTACCTTGAAAATAAGGCCGTCTTCGTAAACAGAAAGAAGCGCCTTAACAACTCTTGGGTCAAACAATTTTCCACTGTTATTCTTTAAGTAATTAAGAGCCTCTTTATCCGAATATCTTCTCTTTCTATAAACCCTTTTTGATGTCATTGCATCAAAGACATCTGCCACAGTAATTATTCGTGAGAGCATGGGAATTTTCTCTCCTGAAAGGCCAAATGGATAACCACTCCCATTAAAGTATTCGTGATGGTAAAGTAATATATTTGCTACCTCTTCAAACCCTGGTAGATCCTTTGTAATCTCAAATGAATATATTGGGTGCCTGTATATCTCAAGTGTTTCTTCATGATTCAGATGTGAAGGCTTTTTTAGAATCTCATCAATGACTTTCGCCTTTCCAATATCGTGTAATTCAGCACTGATGGCTAATAACTTTACTTCTTTTTCGCTTAAACCGAGCTTCTGACCAATAACTATTGAATACCCCCTCACTCTTTCTGAATGGCCTTTCGTATAATGATCCTTTGCATCAACAGTTTCTGCCAGCAGTTTAAGGACTTCAACAAGAATTCTTTCAGTTTCTCTCATAATCCAAGGTATCTTTTCATTACATCCCTTATAACTGGTTGTTTCTCCTTCCATACCCTTAACTGGAAGGCGGTCTTCACTGCACTGTCCTTTATCTCAGAGAGCCCCAGGACTGCCATGTATCTTGCATAATCATCCTTGCTGTCCAGTGCTGTGAAAAGGACATTTTTTATCCTGTCCACCTTTTCCCCTGTGTTTTTCCCTGCAACCTTACCACCAACA
>Ga0190359_1000380_pt1 | contig 30967 bp, 32 predicted proteins | sample 48721823_MG_FD_161269 | JGI IMG/M metagenome (GOLD analysis project Ga0190359, IMG submission 161269) | Hydrothermal vent microbial mat bacterial communities from Southern Trench, Guaymas Basin, Mexico - 4872-18-2-3_MG | ecosystem: Environmental > Aquatic > Marine > Hydrothermal vents >... | reverse complement strand
GAAGAAACCGTAACAGGCTAAAAATAATATATATATATATATGCCCCGTCTGGGAAAAAGGAGCTGATATTGAACTACTGATACCTCGTATCGGTAATCTTTTTTCTTGAAGTATAAATCAGTTTAAGTGCTTCAGCTTTTCGCAGCTCGGTTTTAATATCCTGGATGATCCCCATTTTGGTATTCTCATCAGCTTTGAGAGATACCATCATCAGCGGGCGTTCTTTTTCATCCATTTTTTCTTTGCAGTTAGCGATATAATCCTGAATATCCGACTTCTTAGCGAATTTATCTTCAAGCTGGATTTTAGAATCCGTACCAAATTTTGCCTGTAACTGTTTGATAGGTGCGCCTACATATATATAACTAACCAGGGATTTCTTCTCAATTCTGACAACCTGGGTAGCTTCGGGTAGCGTTACATGGACTTTCATGGCGGTCTCTTTCAGTGTGGTTGATACCATAAAGAAAAAGAGCAACATGAAGATAATATCAGGTAGAGAAGCGGTTGAGATAGCGGGCACGCCTTTTGATTTTCCTTTTCTTTCAAATTTTGCCATAATATGATTTCTCCTATTTGTTGTAATCAACAGGTTCTGCTTCAGATATAGCCGGAGGAACCGCTTTTTTTACGATATCCTTTTGAGCATCGGTAAGCTTGTCGAAAGGTGCACTATACTGTTTCATGGCGAATTCATCTCGCAGTTCGTTAAATGCGGCCACCAGCTCGTTCTGTACCTGAATGTATGCCCAGTAATCCGTACTACGCGAGTTTTGCAGTGAAACAACTCCCTTTGACCAGATAATATCACCCAGCCCTTCAACGAATCGGGTCTCTTTCTCAGAAAGATTAGCCTGATTATTTGGATTGAGGATAAATTCTTTTACCCGGTCTTTGAGCTCATTGATATTAGCCGGTTTTCCTTCAATTGCCAAATCGTTATTTCTGTTGATCTGTACTACAAATACGTTTCGCTCTTTAATTTTGGGTTGATTTACGGTTTTTTCAACCCATTGTGGCAATGTCCGGTAGATTCCGCTGTCAACGTCCATGGTAGTGGTTACCAGAAAGAAGATCAGCAACATAAAAGCAATATCAGCCATCGATGAATTCGGAACCTGCGGTAGTGGTCTGTTTTTCCTTGCCATAGTTATTATTACATTTTAGCAGTGACGGGAGGGGCAGGTTATTAAAATGCCCCTCCGTTAATCTGCAGTATACTATTTAAACAGCCTTCTAAGCGATGAAAACAACATAGCCACCAGGGCTCCTGCTAACAGGACATACATGGTAAAGATGGCCATATCCGTTAATTTCAGTCGTGATGGGATATTATCCGGACCTTTATAGGCCGGCAGATCAAGTATGGTGCCACTTCCCAACTGATAGGCGATGAAGAACACCGCTGCTATAATCACAATAGACGCCAGGGTTTTGATCCCGCTTTTCGGATTACTAATCATCCTGAAAATGGGAAATACAACGGAAAAAACCACTGCAATACCCACCAGGATGTAAGACCATACGATGTAGAAATTCAAAACCGGCCCCATATCAGTAATTTGCTTACTGAAAGGATCATTGGTATTGACATTCCGGTTATTGATGTAGAAAAGCACCACCAATACCACGGAGACTGCCATCAGAAGGTAATAAAACCACTGTCCGATTTTCAATAATGTATTTGGTTTCATAACATTCACTAGTTATTCGAAATTATTTGGTCAGTTTGTGCTTGATCAGTATATCCATGAATGAAATAGTAGAATCTTCCATTTCATTGGTTATGCTGTCAATTTTTGACAAACAGTAATTATAAAAAATCTGAAGGATTACAGCAACGATCAGACCAAATACGGTAGTCAGCAAAGCAACCTTAATACCTCCGGCAACCAGAACGGCAGATATTTCTCCGGCAGTTTGAATGGCATCAAAGGCACCGATCATTCCGATCACCGTACCCATAAAACCAAGCATTGGGGCCACGGAGATAAAGAGAGAGATCCAGGAGAGCCCTTTTTCAAGCAGACCCATTTGCACACTACCGTAAGAGATGATTGATTTTTCAACCATATCCAGTCCCTCTTCATACCGGTCAAGTCCCTGATAGAAGATACTGGCAAGTGGCCCGCGGGTGTCACGGCAAAGTTCTTTCGCCTGTTCAATGCCTCCGCTATTCAGGGTGTCTTCCAGCTTTTTCAGAAGCTTGGATGAATTTGTACTTGCCAGACTCAGGTAAATGATTCTTTCAATGGAAACGGCAAGACCGATGATCAGGGTTAATGCAATAATTCCCATGAAACCGGCCCCCCCTTCAATGAATTTTTCTTTAATAATCTGGTGCATGGATTTTTCTTCAGGCACAGCCTCTTCTGTGGCGGCTTGAGTGACACCGGTAGTATCCACTGCCTGAGCGGCTGCGGTATCTACGGTGACGGAGGTGTCAGCCGGCATGGTAGGTTCTCCCTGAGCTACAACGACATTCTGAGATGCTCCGAAAGTTAACATCGCAAAAATAGCTATCAAAGCAATTTTTTTCATGACTTTAAATCAATTGGTTAATAAAATTTCAGTGTTTGACGCGATAAAGATATTAAAAATTTTGCGGAGAGAGAGGGATTCGAACCCTCGATTCCAGTTCACCCGGAATACACGCTTTCCAGGCGTGCGCCTTCAACCACTCGGCCACCTCTCCAAAACCGGGCGAAAAATACAAAAAATGGTAGATTTTTCAACTATTTTCAGGCTATTCGGTTATGTTAAAAATTTTCAGACTGTTGGCTGTAGTGATTTCAGCAATTTGCTGAAAGGGGACTCCGGTAATTTCAGCAAGTTTTTTTGCGGTATAGCGAAGATAAGAGGGCTCATTGCGTTTACCCCGTTTCGGGGCAGGTGTCAGATAAGGAGCATCTGTTTCAAGTACAAGATGCTTGGGATCAATCCTGCTGACCACTTCAGCCAGTCCGGAATTTTTAAAGGTAAGCACACCACCGATTCCTAAATAGAATTTACGATTGATCACCTCATTGGCTTCATCTGATGATCCGGTAAAGCAGTGAAAAATGCCGGTTAAGTTATCCACACGGGCCCGGTCAAGCAGGCGGATGGTTTCATGAAAACTGTTACGTGTATGAATTACTACCGGCAGGTTTAATTCACCCGCCCATCGAATCTGGGTGATAAAGGCATCTTCCTGTTCGGATTTAAAAGTCTGGTCATGGTACAGGTCAATACCGATTTCACCGATTCCGTAAAAATGGCGTTTGGCAAGCCAGTCAGCTACATGGTCGAGTTCCTGGCGGTAGTCTTCTTCTACCGACGTGGGATGCAGACCCATCATAGGGAAACAGTAAGCCGGATAGGTGTTGGCCAACCCGAGCAACTGTTCCGTGGTGCCTGAATCGACATTTGGAAGAAATATCCGGGTGACTTCTGAATCCAGTGCCCGCCTGATTGTTTCGGCACGATCGGTGTCAAATTCAGGCAGAAAGAGATGGCAATGGGTGTCTGTTAATTTCATATCCGGTAAAATTACTAAAAAACTGTCTGGATAAAAGATGAATTTTCAGCGTGTGGATACATGTTTCCGTGTAAAGTTTTATTGATCTGACCGGTGATATTGTTTGCCTGGCATCACCCGGAGAAATCCTTTAAATTCCATTTGTATGAGAAGGGTTGATAGTCTTTGATAAGGGCAGGATACCTGCCGGGCAAGCTCATCAATTGAAAGTTTGTGATTCTCCAGAAGATCCCAGATCTCTTTTTCTTCACGGTCCATCAGGTTGAACATTTTTTTTTGCAATTCTTCGGTGTTTTTGGATTTCCGGTCGAGCCCCAGAAAATATTCAAGATCCTCGGCTGATTCAACAAGCGTGGCTTGGTTTGTGCGGATCAGCCAGTTGCATCCTTTCGATTGTTCATCTGAACTTCTGCCGGGAATGGCAAAAACATCCCGGTTGTATGAGTTGGCCATCTCGGCTGTAGTAGTGGCGCCTCCTTTCAATCCTGATTCTGCTATCAAAACACCTTCAGATAATCCGGCGATAATCCGGTTTCGTTTGATGAAATTTTTTGGATCCATCGTGTTATGACTGAAAAAATCAGTAACCAGTGCTCCCTGATCCATAATCTCTCTGGCCACAGACCGGTGGATGGCGGGATAGAGCGTATGAAAGCCATGCCCCAGTACTGCCACGGTTGGCAAACCTGCTTCCAGTGCACTCCGGTGAGCCTGAATGTCAATCCCGTATGCTAGTCCGCTTACTACAACCAGACGATGATATTTGGCTAAAGATGAAATAATCTTGCGAACAGAGGCCACTCCCCTTGAACTGGGTTTACGTGTTCCGATAAAACTGATCCAGCGGTAGCCCGGATATTCAAGCCGGCCTTTATAGAAAAGTATCACCGGTGCATCAGGGCATTGCTTCAACCGGTCAGGGTATTTATCATCCATTAAAAATAACGGGGTGATTTTTTCCTTTTGCATGAAACGGATCTCCTCTTCAGCCCGTTGGCGGAAACCGTTACGGCAAATCTGTTTCGCTGTCATGGTGCCGATTCCCGGAATTTTCTCCAGGCTTTTACGTTTTTCACGTAATATGGCAGATGCAGAACCAAAAGCAGTAAACAGGGTTCTGACCAGGCCGGCTCCCACCCCGGGCAGAAGCGCCAGATTAAGTTGAGCAATAAGTTCTTCCTGATCCATCATAATAATTATAGACGATCAGAAGATTGGAAAATGGAAAATGACCGGGTCAAAGAAAAATTCTGATCCGCTTTTTTTTTAGAAATTTTTTGGATTCGATGACGAAATGATCCCGCTGCGACCGGTTAAGACCCGGTATTGAACGGGTCAGTTCCACCAAATGATGGTATTGTTTTCTGGTGGCAGGTATTTGTCCCGATTCACCCAGGATCAGGAGTTTATGATATTGGTAAAGCAGATTTTCAGGATATTGTTCAAGCAGGATATTGACCTGTCTCAGGGCTTCATCAAAATCCTCTTCAATATGCAGGTTGATTTTCATTAAAAAATAGTGGGCTTCGGTGCTTAACAGGGGGTGAGACATGGCGGCACATTGGTTTAACAGATCGATGCCAAGCTGTTTATCGCCACGGGGAGCCAGGGCAAAGAAGGGTAAAAGCAGCGGATTTTGATTCATGGCTGCTGAGGCAAAAAAATGATAAAGCCCGGCCAGCAACATATATTTATTATATTCCCGGTAATGATCCAGAGCTATTTTAAGATAATCCACGGTATTTTTCAGGTGGATGGCACCTTTCAGGTACTTTCCGGCAAAGAGGTAAACCCGTGCTTTGTAGGCATAAGCATGGATTACGGTGAAGATCTCTTCCCGGCTGAGTGAGTTGAGTGGTCTGGCAGTCAGCCGGCCGGTAATTTCATCTAAACGATTCAACAGAATGGTTTGATAATCTGCTGATTCATCTCCTGACACCAGTAACCACCACTCCAAATTAATGCCGGTTAGATCTATCATGTTTTGTCTAACCGATCCGGGAAGCCATGATTGCATCTCTCTGCGGGCTTCATCCATCCGGTAGTGATAGATTAAATCAAACACCCGGAGTACCCTGTCGGGTTCCGCAGAATGGTGTGTCTGAGCTGCGGCCGGAACAGTAAACCATCCCAGAAATAAAATATATATAACTATTGATTTCAACTACCGTCAGGTGAACTGGCTGCAATAATGGATAAAATTTGGCGGAACAGCAAATCCCGGTTTACAGTTTGTTTTTTACGGGCTAAATCTTTTGCTTTTTCTAGCCCCCCCTGATAATATCTTTGAAACCAGGGAGAGACGGTAAAAATAGCATCCATTGGGTGGAATCTGATCGAGAGGTAAACAGCGAGACCGACAAGAAAACCATTGAGCAATAATGAGTTAATGCCTTGCCCCCAGTATCCTGAATAAGCTTGTCCGCTCCCGGGAAGAAAAACACTCAGCCACATCGCGGTAGTAGGGTTAGGTCGGTTGAATTTACGGGGTTGAGCAAAAATCGACCGAATTTGTTGTTTTGCCAGGGAGTCATCCCGGTAAACTGCTTTCTCAAAAAAAAGGCCGGCCCGGTTAAATGAACCCATACCATAGTAGGTTACTCCCAGCATCAGGTTGCGTTTATACTCCAGGTAACCCGGAGGCAGGGGATTGATATTCAGCAGTTCAAGTAGGGCAAAACCGAAATTTTTGCTCTCCAGGTAACAGTTGGCCTTATGAAACAGGCATTCTGTTCGCATGCTGTCATTGTCGTATGAAAAATAGCTATGGTCAAAGAATTCAATGGCATGAGACAGATCGCCTGTCCGGTAAAACGATTCCGCAATTCGGTATAACAGTTCGGCATCAGTATTAGGGCGAATAAAGAAGGCTACTCTCTGGTAGGCTTTCAATGCTTCGGAATAGGCTTCCGATTGAAACATTTGGTCTCCGAATGCCCGTGTCTCCTGAAGGGTCTGGGACTGACCCGTAGAAACAAACAAAAGGCTAATAGCGAGAAAGAAGAACCGCCTCGGTTTCATGATTGATTTGATCAATTTGCCTTAGGTTATAACTTTTTACTGATTTCCATGATCCGAAAAGATTGGCGCCGTAAAAACCCACGGCCAATGTTCCGAAAATCCAGCCGTAGGCGTTTTGAATTCCGAATTTTGAAAATCCGCGATATGCCTGCAGTACATTTCCTCCTATAAAAAGCAGTGACAGAAGGCCGTCTTTCCAGTCATGGGCATATACCTTTCCCAGGCCCGGAACCAGGGCGGAGAGTCCGAGTGCCAAAGCCGGGCTTTTCTTTTTAATTTGTTGTGCTTCATCTCTGATAGTTAACAGGTCGCTGTAACCCGGGTATTCTGAATGTGCAGGGGTTTGCAGCGTTTTTTTATCTCCGTTCCATGCCAATAGCGAAATACCCAGGTTATAATAAGAGATTTCATCACGGGACAATCCTTTGCCTCGGGTCAGAAAATCCCGGCTCTGGTTATATTTATGTGCAAGAATGGATGATTTTAACCCTTCGCGGGCAAACGGAGCGGGCAGTTGATCCTGAAACCAGGAGCGATTGACCTCTAAAGCCCGTGATGTTTCTCCTGCCTGCCGGAAAGCCTGCAACAGGTTCAACTTTGCCAGCGTATCCCGGGGGGCCAGAAAAATAACACGTTCCCACTCACCTGCAGCCAGTTGGTATTGTCCGGATCGCATGAGGTATTGGGCGAATTGCCTGGAGTGGTTCAGGTCATAGATGTTTTGTCCCTGCATTCTTCCGGAAAGGGTTACGACATACAGCAGGAGCAGGTATTTAGTGTAATTTTTTAACCGGATCATAAAAGTGATGGCTGGCTTCATGCATGTGATATTTTTCGGGACTGAATCCATTGCACCGGGTCAGTCGGTCAATGGCATCAAAGATTCCAATAAATCCGTTTGTTTGTATGGTTTCAAGAGCATATACCGAGCAACTCGGATAGAACACACAATGAACGGCATCCTGGGATGAAACAAAATGTTTATATAATGAAAAAGCAGTAGTCAGGATCAATTTGAATTCATTTGTCGGATCAATTTTCGTACTGAAATGCTGCACAGTGTTTGACGGCTGCATCAGATCACGGTACCTGTTCACATCGGGAAACCGCTGACTGAATCCCCTAACGGAAACGGTCAAGAGGATAATTATAAAAAAGATCGTTTTTCTGTTCATCAATAAGGATGTTTCTGAAAGTAGTGATTTGATAGCTTTCCTTTCCTGCCGCGTAAAAAATCTCCGTTATTTTTCCCGGGAAAGCCAGGCCGTTTGTGATGGTATAATCTGTAAAGAATTGTTTTCGGAGTACAGAATCCTGTACATCCATAAAAACCACACCATACAGTCGTTTATCCATGGCAGATACCAGAATGTTGCCCAGTTTATCTGACAGACTTTCAGGCGGGCTCCAGGTTGAGATCACCATTTCACCCTCGCGATTCACCTCTTTCAGGTGATACTGTGAAGATTTCAGTCCGAAATCCTGGAGGTGGCTGTTCAGGGCCAGGTGAAAAACCGAGAACTGAGCCATTGCCGGTGTAAAAGTTTTACTGATCAGTTTATTATCCCGGATCCGGTATATGAGTGTATCCACCGTAATCCAAAGCTCTTTCTGCGGGAAATTCAGGTGGTATATGATCTGTCCGGTATTGCGGTCATAGCTGACTTTTCCCATGGTCAGTTCCTGATTGCCATTGGCATATTTGGATTTGACCGAAAAATCCGCTTTAACCCTGAAATAACTTTGCCCGGCCAGTTTCGGCTGGTTGAGCGCGGTCAGAATCAACAGAATAATCCAAACTTTGTTCATCTATCAAAAAAATAACCCGGAACGCGGGCGCCCCGGGTTACCCAAATAAAATTTTTCTAATAGTAACTTCTGGATAGCGACCAGTAGTATCCGCCGTAGCTGACACCTGACAGCAAAGCGTTGACCACACATCCGATGATGGCCATCTTTGTTTCGTGCGGATCATCAGCTACCAGGTAAACTACCAGGATACCAACCCAACTCAGGCAACAACCCCATAAGAAACCGGGGATTCCAAGGGCTTTCTCATTGACGAGATCGAAATTGGACACTCCGTCGGGATGGCTGACAAAGCTAGCCAGCGGATTGCCGGTGGCGACCATTTCATCAAGGGTAGCTCCCGGGTGTTGAAGCAAAAAACCTTCCAGTTGACTGAGTTGAGCCATCTCATTATCAATAGTTGCCGGGTTATAATCAAATAATCCGGCATTGCCTGCAAATGACAAAACAACTCCACCCGCCATTAAAAAGAATGCAATAAAAATCAGTTTTTTCATAGCTACAATTTTGGATTAAGGTGCAATAAATGTAACAAAATTTTGATAAACCCAATACCTGCCAAGTAAAAAAAGCTATATTTACCTAACAAAAGATTAATTATTCACCTTAATCAAATTGCATATGAAAAAAATACTTACCCTGTTTAGCCTGCTGTTATTGGTGGGTTTTTCCATGACGCTGACTGCCGGTAATTACAAGCTGGATCAGTCAAAGGTTGATGCGGTTTTTGCCACAGCGGATCAGGCAACTACCCTGTCGGTATTTGATTTGGCCGATTTTAACGCACTCCAGCTTCCTGGCCAGAAAGTTGATGAGAAAGATCCGGTGATAGCTTTGGTGTTGTGTTCTGTTTTAGGATACATTGGTGCACACCGTCTTTATCTGGGTACAGAGACAATGACGTTTGTTCTATACCTGATTACTGCGGGGGGGTGTGGGATCATTACTCTTGTTGACTGGGTTCAGTTGCTCATGGTCGTTTTGGATAAGAAACCACTGGATCCGTATACCGACAATCCCAATTTCATCATGTGGAAAGACCAGATAAAGAAGTAATTACTGTTTTGACAGCAGAAACATTTTTACCGGCAGGAGATAGGTTTCTAACTCCTGCCGGTTTTTTATCCGGCATAATTCTTCTGCTCTTCTGACGCCTCCGTAATAGAACTTCTGCAATAATCCCAGTCCGGCCAGCCAGGCGGTAAAATAACACCCCTGGTAAAATCCGAATGCTGCGCCTCCAATCAAGGTCAGATGGATAGCAGTATTGATCAGGCCCTGTACGGGATACCCGGCGTAAATCTGCCCCGCACCCGGAATGATCATCGACCAGATTCTGGCTGTTTTCGGATTTCTGATACGGGGTAAAACATCCGGTTTAAAAAAAGCGTGCCAGGCTTTTATTACTTCCGAAGGGGCGGAGAGGCAGTTCTGCCCTGATGTTTCGGCATTTTCCCAATCCTGCAGATCGAGATAGCAGAGGGTCAGCACGAGTTGCACGGCCCTGTGCAGATCGGATGAATCAAGCTGGGCATGCGCCTGCCGGTAGCGGGAAACTCCGGAAGCCGGCTCGCCGGCCAGGTAATGCATCAGCATGGATTCATATAATATTTTAATTTTCAGAGAATCAGCAATTCCAAACAAATTGGTTCTGTCTAATATTTTTGCTGCATCCCCCGGGTCAGATTGTTTCTTATGGCATTCAGCCTGCCGGAGCCGGAAGAAAGCTTTTTCTGAAGGGGATTGACTCAGGTATTCCCGGTAGGAATAATATAATCCGGCCAGTTCGTAGTTACCCGACCTGAACAGAGCATCCGGATCTTTCTCTGTTTGACGGGTCTGGCTATTCGCGGTAGTAGTCGCGAAGAGGCATATGCATATCCCAAAGAATACGCTGATTAATCTCATCATAAAACTGGTTTCGGTATGTGTGAACACTGATGATACTTCCGTAAATATTACCGGTATGAAAAAGTAAAAAAAGTCCGCCAAACAGTAAAGTATTCCAGTGGGTCCACCCCGACCGGAGGCCCTGCTCCACAGTCATGGCTGCAAGGCCGCTTACCAGCAAAAACGAACTGATTCCGGCACCGGTTTGCCCTGTATAGATCTTTCCCAGTCCGGGGATAAGGGCGGATCCCAATCCTGCAAGAACTGTGCTTTTAGGTTTAAAGTTTTCCAGTGATTTTGCACGGGCATCCATATCGGGGAGCAGGGATTGCCATGCCGGATTCAGACCCTGAACTCCGGAACGGAGTGTATGGTAACGTGTTACATCGTGTTGTAACAGTGCTATTCCGGTTAATTCATACCGGAGCAGGTCCCTTTCGGCCGGCGAGGTAACCTGCAGCATTTGCAGAATGGTGTCAGCTTGTTTGATGCGGCCTAAATAGGCATTGTCCCAGCTTGCAAAAAATTGAGCACGTGAATAGAGCCGGCTGTTTGAAGCGACCTGTTCAAATGAACGGTTGGCTTGGTCAAGATCCTGCAGGTAGTACCGGGCAATGCCCCGGTAGTAGTGAAGTGAATCTTTGAATGAGGGTCTGGCATCCGGTTCGTATTCATCCAGTAAAAGCAATACTTTATGGTATGCTTCTTGTTTCATCAGAAACCGGATAAATCCCGTATCCTGGGCCGGCAAGACCGATGGATAGAGAACCTGAAGCCATAAGAAAATCCAGCATGCTTTTACCGTTTTTTTTCTGAATACCATTGATAGTAAGTAATTTTTTCGGGGATTTTACCGGTTTTCGGATTGATATGTGAGGAAGGGATATCATGTAGTATGAGTCGGTTACACCGCATCAGCCGGTCGGCAGTCATAATCATACCGGGAATAATTCCGTAGTGTTGCAGTAACAATACACTGAAAGAAGAACAGGTGGGCTCATAAAGGCATGATGAAGAGAGTTGCGGACTGATCAGGTTTTGGTATAACCACATCATAGATCCCAGTGTAATTTTAAACGGGTTCAGCGTATGGGGAAATGGAAATGGGTGCAGGTGCATTCCGTTATCTGATACCGGTATGGTGACCGAGGTGCGTAAAAGTGCCAGATCCTCCTTGGGTACTTGTGCGCAGAGGGGATGAATTGCTGCGAGCAGCATTATTATGCTCAGGAGCAGCAGGTTTTTATTGAACCACTTTGGCATCGGATGGTATGGTCAGGTTAAACCCTTCAGGGGGAGTAGCTTTGCCGGTTCTGAAATGGGTGTAGGTTGACCGGCGGATGGTACTGTCTTCAGGGGCCATGAAAATAATTTCGGTTACTCTTGAAGGGACCATGGTGCCTGCAACAGAGACGAAATCGGAGTAATAGATCTTCAATGTAGTCTCTCCTTTGGTGTTGATGTATCCGGCATAGATAGGGAGTAGCTTTTCATGTACCAGTTCAATCCGGTTAACCTGGTGCATCAGTGCCGAAGGAGCCTGCCAGGTGGTAATGGTCAATCCGTTTTCTTCTCTGGATCCGGTAGCGCGAAATCCCAATTCCTGTAAACCGAGATCATAATGCTGATTGGTCAGAAACTGGTAAAGCGAATGATTCTTTGAACTGAAAGTAGGATCTTTCCGGTAAGTGACGGTATTTTTCACCGGATCATACATTCTGGCTTCTCCAAAGGGATTGCTGACATACATAAATCTTTCGGGTGACAGATTCCAGGTGATAATCCGACCGCCGGGAAATTCAAAATAATGGGAGGCTTTAATGGTAATCAGTTTGCCGTTTTGAAGGGTTTCGGTGACTGATTCAACGGATACTTTACTACTCGATTGCCCCTGTATGCCGCATGGCAGCATGAGAAGCACAACCATCAGCAGGGAGAAAGTCCCCCGTTTAAAAAGGGTATTTGTTCTATGCGATCTCATTTATTGATGTCTGGCTGCTTTACGGCGCTTCCGTTCCTGTACCACCAGTTTAAGTTCACGTGTGGTCTGACCGGCCACCGCCGTGTTTTCTTCGGTTCGCCGGATCAGATAGGGCAATACATGGTTTACCGGTCCGTAAGGCAGGTATTTGGTCACGTTAAATCCTGCGGCAGCCAGGTTGTAACTGACATGGTCACTCATCCCGAAAAGTTGTGAAAACCAGATTCTAGGGTCATCCCTTGCAATTCCTTTTTCATCTATCAGCGTACATAACAGTCGGTTCGAATTCTCGTTATGGGTACCGTTGAAAACCGCGATCCGGTCGAGATGATCCACGGTAAAGCGTAAACCGTCATCATACATTTTATCGGTGGCTTCTTTATCCGGGTTAATCGGATCCGGGTACCCCATTTGCTCTGCACGTGCACGTTCCCGCTCCATGTAGGCTCCGCGGACAAACTTGATCCCCAGGTAATAATTCCCCTCTTTTGCTTTCTGATATTCCTGCTTTAAAAAATCCAGCCGGTCACGACGGTACATTTGCAGGGTATTATATACAATAGCCTTCTTTTTATTGAACAACACCATATTTTCTCTTACTACATCATCGACAAACGACTGGTACCATGATTCTTCTGCATCAATCATTATAGGGATGTCATGGTCGTATGCAGTTTTAAAAAGCGTATGAACGCGGTCTTTAAAACGCTGTTTTTCCTGCTCTTCTTTATCTGTCAGTGATTCGCCGTTTCCGATTTTATCCAGTACACGATGGGGAATAAAAGCCGAAGGTTTAAAAACCGAAAAGTGGATATTAGGATCTTGCCCGGCATTGACTACAGTTCGAAGGGTCTCATCCAACGCGGCCTGGATGTCTTCAGGTGATTCTTTACCTTCAACCGAATAATCCAGGATCCCTTTAACTCCCGACTTCTCGATCTTTCGAATCACCGGTATACTCTCTTCAATGGTCTCACCCCCGCAAAAATGGCGGTAAATAGTGGGTTTTACAATCCAGGCAATCGGTATGTGAAGCCGGATCGCCAGGTTGGTGAAAAATTTTCCGGTTTGCACCACTGATGAATTACCCATAATTTTAAACAGCCAGTAAGCAAACAGCAACTCCCGGTCACTTCTGTTCCGGAAAGCGATTTCGGTGTTGTCGAATTGAATCATACTTAAATATTTTGTTGCAAATTTAGGAGAATAATTCTTTACCTTTACGTTTTGACACAGTACCTTTTTATGATTTTTCCCCATAAATTCAAAGAGATTATGTTTACCCGGAATGTAAAAAGCATTTTGGGTGAGTTGACGGCATCAAGAACCGAAAGAAAAATATTTATGGTGCTGGACGACCATACACTGCAGTATTGCTGGCCGGTTATCCGCGGATTCAGAGAGGTGCCTGAGGATCATCTTTATGTATTTCAACCGGGCGAATCCCGGAAAAATCTCAATAATGTTGCAGAGATCTGGGAACGGTTTGGAGCACTTGGGATAGATCGCAGATCCCTGGTAATCAATTTAGGAGGAGGTGTAGTGTCAGACCTTGGAGGCTTTGCCGCTTCTACCCTGAAACGGGGGATTCCGTTTGTTCATGTGCCAACAACGTTACTTGCCATGGTGGATGCCGCCATCGGGGGCAAGACGGGGATTAATTTCAGGGGGTTGAAAAATGAGGTGGGCGTCATCCGGTTACCGGAGCGGGTAGTGATTGATCCGGTATTTCTCAAGACACTGCCTGCCAACGAATTACTTTCTGGATATGCTGAGATTTTAAAAGCTGCTTTGATTGCCAATGCGGGATTATGGAAACGGATTGCGCCCAACTCACTTCCTGCACCGGAAGATCCGGAATGGGAGCCTTTGATCCGCGAGTCAGTCAGAATTAAACATCTGATTGTGAAGACCGATCCGGATGAAACCGGATTGCGTAAAGCACTTAATTTCGGTCATACTGTCGGACATGCCCTGGAGAGTGAGTTAATGAAAAGCGGACAACCCATTCCGCATGGATTTGCGATTGCTTTCGGTATGGTTATTGAAGCCAGGCTTTCGGTTATGACATCCGGTCTCCCGGCCCGACAGGCCGAGGATATTGAAATGGTCGTCCGACGTATTTTTGGCCCGATGCCTGAATTATTCAATCATCCTGAGAGACTGATTCCTTGGATGCGGTTCGACAAGAAAAATCAGGGCGACCGGATTCATTTTGCGTTTCTTCCGCGAATCGGCGCCGTGGAGGTGCATCACAGCCTTAAGGAAGCCGAAATTTTAAAAGGGTTTCAACAAAAAACATCTTAATGCAGGTTTTTAAATACCACCCGTTTGAACCTTGCTCTTTCCCACAGATCAATTAATGCTTTAAAATCCGCGTAGTGATCAGGTTGTATAATTCTTTCGGGGATTTTTATATTACGCATCACCGTGAGTTTGCCATTTTCCCAGGTGTACCGGATCGTCAGTCTTCCTGCACTGTTTTTCAGTGAATATTCATAATCGGCATCCACCGGTATCCAATCCGGATTTAAGGAGAAAATTAATAATTGTAATTCTCTTACCGGAGCTTCCAGTTCAAGTGGCGTACGACGCAAACTGTCAAGCGGCTGCAATCCGTATGAATGTAATCCGCGGTTGCTTAAAGGGAGATTTAGAATATGGTATCCATCCAGGTTTTGCACTGCATTTTTCAGGTCAACCCGATAGTCAATCAGTGCGATATCGGGTTTCAACATGATAACTTTGGCCGACCGGCAGGGATAGAGGCTGCGGGCATATCCCGGATCTGTCAGTAATTTGAAATAGAGATTGTATCCTCCGATCAGGTTGACCTGTACTTTACCCTTCAGGGTTCCCTGCCGGTTCAGTTTGAGATCACCACTCAGACTGAATTGATTTTCAGGGGTGGAGAACCTGATAGGCCGGTAGGGATAGAGGTTTTTGTTCAGGGGGATGATTACCCGGCCGGGATGATCAAAAAGAGCATCCCTGAATTGTGGCCGGTCGGCATACAGGAAATAATTCTTTCCATTAATCGGCACCTCTACCAGGTTGAAATTGAGCAGGGAGAGATCCGTCACCCACAACTTACCCGTGAGACTGTCGGTGTAAAATTCAGGAACCAGGGCTGTCGGATAGGCCTGCCATCCGGTTGAACGGATCAGGCTGGCCAGCAGAATGGCTTTTTCAGCCGGTGTGCCGGCGAAACTGTTCCAGGTTTCAACGGCAGGGCGACTGTTATACCCGGTCGCCGAAGCGGGTATCGGCAGCGTAACTACCTGTTGGCTGACCAGGTCACGAATAGCCAGGATTCGTTCAAAGACACTCTTTTTACCGGATATAACATTTTGAACAGCCTGCGTCATGGTATCATTTCTGGCATAGGCGTATTCGGGTTTATACGACCATTCATTAATGAGCGGCACCAGACTGTCAATAGTACTGAAAACCAGCCTGGGAAGATCTTTTCCATCCGGATTGGATTTTTTTTCAGGTATTACGGCTGGTAGATTGTTGAAAGTCCAGGTATAGGTTCGAAATCCTTTATGACGACCGGTTTTGGGTTTCATATCGAGATTAAAAAGATGATAGTGCAGGGAGATTCCATCGGGTATTTCCACTTTGATGCGATAACGGTTAACCGGGCACTGGCCGGCAAGTAATTCATTGGCCGAGAGGTAAGGTTCATATCCGCTTTCACTCTCCAGGGTATATTCACACTCAATCACTGCACCCGGTTCAAGAGCCGTATGTACTACCGTGAGTTGCCGTAATGATGACCAGGCTTTGCTTCCCCGGGCGGATGAGGGCAGCATTTTCACGTATCCGTTGTCGGGTACCGGTACTTTATCTCCCGAAGGGGTTATTGTTTGGGCCAGTATGACATCTACAGATTGATGATCCGGAGAATATAGGATATCGGTCTTCCCGAATCCGCTGTTTACCGCATGAAAGGTAAGCAGTTGTTGCTTTTTATACTCCCTGACCCGGATGGAACCATCTTCATTCAGGGTAAATACTTTTTCACGATTCAGGTACACTGCGTCTGCATCCGGCCATTCGGATGATTTGGGTTGACGGGCACATGAAGCACCTATTATTGCAAAAACAATGAGTGGGATATATTTGGTTTTCATAGTTGTCAACTATTTAATTTTCAGAATAACAGGATTTTCAGCCAGCTCTTTCTGGGCCATAACGGCGGCCCGGTATGAAGGCCAGTCATCCGGTTGATAGATTCTTTTCGGGTAGAGGGCATGCTGCTCAATGGTCAGATGGGTACCCTGTTGTGTCAGGTGCATGTTCCAGCTACCACCTGATCCGTTCACCGAATCGGGTTGCGGGGCATAAGCCACTTCAACAGGGTAGGGGAATGAGATCTCTTCTTTCAATTTGATCTCCCGGGAGCAGGCATCCCTAAAAGGATATTTACGGGTTTTCAAGCCTGTATTCATCGTTAGTTGCCGCTGTCCGCGCAGGAAGATCTTTCTGGAAAGTGCTGGAATGAGCAGGATATCCTGGTCGGTATAAGTAGCAAATTGTGTAACAGTAAAAGACCATGACAAATGAATCGGTCCGGCTTCGTGGTCATAAGGATCGGTATTTCCCCAACTTATATCCGTGAGATGGGCATCCGGAAAATATTGCAGAATTTCATGTCTGAGGTTGGTTTTCCAACGGTTCTTATCGGATCCTGTAAACATCCTTCTGAAAGCAGCATCACTCTGTCCTTCAGCGGTCAGCGTGATGTGACAGGTCAGGTTGCCCAGTGAATCAATAACAGAAACAGCATGAATATCCAGGTAGTGATTTTCCGGCGGAGAGACGGGTGTTTCCTGCAGGTCTTCGCCGTCCGGGAGTCCAATGATGTAATTTTGCTGTTGCTCGGCGCTTGACCAGAGTTCCCTAACAAACGGTACCCAGGTGGGATCGAGCATGTGCAGTTTGCCGTCACTCATTTTTACGGCAGCTACCGAATGGTTGAACTGGTCGGCAGGAATGTACTCTATCCGTGATCCTGCCATGGTCATGGCCGGATAGGTTTCAAACCCGGCAGCCCGCAGCATGGTAACCAACATACCGGCTTTATCTTTACAAACTCCGCAGCGGTCGCGAAAGGTCATTTCGCCTTTATGCAGGGTATATCCTTCGCCTTTTCCCATGGTGAGTCCGAAATACCGGATATAATCTGCAACCCAGTGGGTCAGGCGGCTGATCGAATCGAGTTCGTCGGTAGCCCCAATAAGCAGTTCGTTGGTTTTGTCCTGAATTTCAGGGGTGGATTCAAAACTGCCATAATCCTCATTGACCTGATAAAACCATTTTGATTTCGAAAACCAGTCGGGTGCCGTAGAAAGCAGTACTTTGGGTGCCACATCGGAAACAGAAACCATATTGGGTTCCCATGACCCGGGTTTCAGATTCTTGGCTTCAAAGGTGTAACGGGTTTTCCCCTTTGCAGAAGGACTGGCACCTGCCCGGCCGGTCACAACACCTTTGCCGTGATAGATTTTATATTGCACCTTTTTATCATTCGGAATATCTACTTGATATACTTTACGACGGGTAGGCGTTGAGACCCAAAAGGGAACGATGTCATAGAAATGCCCCCGCATGGGCGGGATGTATTTTTCATCATTCTGATCCAGAAGAGCATAGGTATATCCCTTTTTATAGCGGTATATCTCCACCTCGTCACCGGCGGATAACCGGCCGGTTTCGATCATCTTTTCCCGGGCTCCCCAGAGGATTGATCCTCCCGGAGCCGTATAATCCACTTCATCCGCTTTAGTGAATTGTTGTGTTGTACCGTCCGGATGACGGATGATCACTTTTTGAATTTCGGCGTAGGCCGATTGCGGGTCATATCCGTAACGAATGGCTCTGAATTGCCTGATGCCGCCCGGACCTTTGATCAGGTATTTTTGATGTAAATAGTAATGGCTTAGTCCGGTCTCTTCCATATCCACCCGGGTGGAGTCAAAAAGGGTGACATAGGTTTTTTCCTGTGCCGGCAGGCCGGTTATCAGGAAACCCCACAATAAAATTAATAACAGACGAAGTTTCATAATAGAATAGGATTTATTTCAATGATCAAAATTCGGAAAATTATCTCTTTTGAATGAAGAATTCCTGTAAAATCGCACTGCATTCTTCAGAAAGAACCCCCTCGGTAATTTCAGTAGCCGGATGGAGTATATTGGGATTAGTCAGACGGTAGCCCCTTTTCGGATCCGGGGCTCCCCAGACAATCCTGCCGATGCGGGTCCAGAAAGCAGCCCCGGCGCACATGACACAGGGCTCGAGAGTTACATAGAGTGTACAGTCATTCAGATATTTACCTCCGATTGCATGGGTTGCCGCAGTGAATGCCTGCATTTCGGCATGGGCGGTCACGTCATGTAAGGTTTCGGTTAGGTTATGGGTCCGGGCAATGATCCGGTTGCCGGCTACGATGAGTGCTCCAACCGGGACTTCTCCCTGATCAAATGCTTTCTGTGCTTCGGCAAGCGCTGCTTTCATCATCCGACTGTCATGTTCTTTATCATTCATCATTCGCGGGATTTATTCTTTCCGGATCCGGATACCCAATTCATTTAACTGGGAGTTGTCTAACGATGCAGGGCTCTCCATCATCACGTCGCGTGCCATATTGTTTTTCGGAAAAGCAATGACATCACGGATAGAACCTAGGCCGGCGAACAGGGCTACCCAGCGGTCAAATCCGAAAGCAATACCTCCATGCGGCGGGGCGCCGTATTGAAAAGCATCCATCAGAAAACCAAACCTTTCCCGGGCCTCCTCGGGTGAGAAGCCCAGTACTTCGAATAATTTTTCTTGCAGTGCAGCATCATGAATCCGGATAGATCCCCCGCCGATTTCTATTCCGTTGATTACCAAGTCGTAGGCGTTGGCATGGGCTTTGCCCGGGTCCTGATCCAGTAACGGGATATCCTCCGGTTTGGGAGCCGTAAAAGGATGGTGCATGGCGGTAAACCGTTGTGCTTCTTCATTCCATTCAAAAAGCGGGAAATCTACTACCCATAGGGGTACGTAATGATCCGGTTTGATCAGATCAAGCCGGTTGGCCATTTCAAGGCGGAGTGTGCCCAGTGCCTTCAGGGTTTGTTCCCGTTCACCGGACATAATCAGCAACAGGTCGCCGGGTTGCGCATCAAAATGATCTGCCCATATCTGCAGCGCGGGGCCATCGAAGAATTTATCCACAGAAGATTTAAAAGTCTGATCTTCATTATATTTGACATAGATCAGCCCTTTTGCCCCGATCTGGGGTGTTTTCACGTAATCAGTCAGTTGGTCGAGTTGCTTGCGTGAGAATCCGGCTGCACCGGGTGCACAGATACCGCCTACGTATTCAGCCTGGTTAAAAACCTGAAACTCACTGTTCGAAACCTCGGCAGTAAGTTCACGAATTTGCATCCCGAACCGCAGGTCGGGTTTGTCACTACCATATATATTAATAGCCTGTTCGTACGTTATTTTTTGAAATTCACCGTGAATTTCTACGTGTAATACCTTGTTGAATAGTTCTTTGGCTAAACCCTCAAAAGTTTCCAGTATATCTTCCTGTGTAACAAACGACATCTCACAGTCGATCTGGGTAAATTCAGGTTGGCGATCGGCACGCAAATCTTCATCCCTGAAACATTTAACGATTTGCATGTACCGGTCATAGCCCGAAACCATCAGCAATTGTTTGAATATTTGCGGCGATTGGGGTAGAGCATAAAACCGGCCGGCATGAAGGCGGCTGGGGACCACGAAATCGCGTGCCCCTTCCGGTGTGGATTTAATCAGTACCGGTGTTTCAATTTCAAGGAAACCCTGATCATCGAGATACCGGCGAATTATCTGGGCCATCCGGTGCCGTAACATCAGATTCCGCTGTAAAGGCGGACGCCGCAGATCGAGATATCTGTATTTCATCCGTAATTCATCCCCGCCATCCGATTGGTCTTCAATGGTAAACGGAGGTATTTCAGCAGGGTTCAATATCTGCAGTGAGTTCACGATAATTTCGATATCCCCGGTTGGCAGGTTGGGGTTTTTATTGCTTCGCTCAGCTACTTGTCCGGCAGCCGTGATCACATATTCGCGCCCCAACTCCCGTGCTCGTTCGCAGAGTGCCGGATTTGTTTTCATGTTGAAAACCAGTTGGGTAATACCGTAACGGTCGCGCAGATCTATAAAGGTCATTCCCCCCAGGTCCCGGGTTTTCTGTACCCAGCCTGATAGAGTAACCTGCTGACCGGTATCAGACAACCGCAATTCGCCACAGTGATGTGTTCTGTATTTCATAACGTTTTTTTATCAAAAAAACAAAGGTAGTTATTCTCCAATCAACGTGGCGCTGGTGCAGCGGATGATTTTTACCGCTACCAGGTCGCCTGGTTGATGGCTCTTTTTCGGGAAAACAATTCCTTTATTTTGTTGATTACGACCAAAAAGTTGCCGGTCGGATTTTTTACTGAAGTCTTCGGCCAGCACTGTAAAAGTTTTTCCAATATCGTTCCGGTTGCTTTCGAGGGAGTGGCGGGTCTGTAATTCGATGATTTCCTGTAACCGTCTGGATTTCACTTCATCCGGAATGTCATCTGCGAAATGTTTTGCGGCGTATGTGCCGGGGCGTTCAGAATATTTAAACATAAAGGCGTAGTCGAACCTGACCTCCTCCATCAGGTTAAGGGTTTCCCGGTGATCGGCTTCGGTTTCACCGGGAAAACCGCAGAAAAGATCGGTGGTCAAGCCGCATCCCGGCAGGATGGCCCGGATAGCCCGGATACGGTTGAGATACCATTCACGGTCGTATTTGCGATTCATAAGTTGCAGTATGCGGTTACTGCCCGACTGTACCGGCAGGTGGATATGGTTGCAGATGTTGGGGTGTGCGGCCATTACCTCCAGAGTTTCGTCTGACATGTCTTTGGGATGCGAAGTGGTAAAACGGATGCGGATATCCGGAACCTCAAGTGCTACGGTTTTCAACAGTTTGGGAAAAGCTGTCTGTTCGGTGCTTTTCCCTCCGCGTGCTTTGCTATTCCATTGATAGGAGTTGACGTTCTGTCCCAGCAGGGTCAACTCTTTATATCCCTTGGATGCCAGGTCCCTGACCTCTCTCAGGATATCTTCGGGGTCACGGCTTCGCTCCCGGCCCCGGGTATAAGGTACGATGCAGTAAGTACAGAAATTATTACACCCCCTGGTGATAGAGACAAATCCTGAGATTCCATTACTTTCGAGGCGGGTGGGGCAGATACCGGCGTAGGTCTCATCGGTACGCAACACCACATCAATGGCAGACTCCTTATGAGTAATTTTCTCCAGCATCCCGGGCAATTGGCGGTAGGCATCCGGTCCTGCTACCAGGTTCACCCCGTGTTTTTCAATCAGTTGTTCTTTTACCCGTTCAGCCATGCATCCGATCACCCCGATTATCAGTTGGGGTTGGGTGGCACGCAGTTTCCTGAATACCTTCAGACGTCCGTACACACGGGTTTCGGCATGCTCCCGCACGGAACAGGTGTTGATCAGTACCAGGTCGGCCTCATCGGCCTGCTGCACAATCCGGTATCCGTTATTTTCGAGGATGGCAGCCACCGTTTCACTATCGGCCACATTCATCTGGCAACCATACGTTTCTATATATACTTTTCGCATGATGCTCAGGAGGTTGACGGGGAGCAAAGATAAGAGATATTTTGTTACCTTTGCAGCGCTAACTGAGCGTGTATATGTACGGTAAAAGTGCTTTACTCATCTCTCTCCTTTTTTTCTTGTTTTTGCCTTTGCAGGCGCAGCAGGACACGACTCTTGAAAACCAGAAAGCAGACAGTCTGTTAAGGATATTTTTACACAAACTGGAAGCCCCTCGTGAACCGGGGGATGTGGTCATTGATCAGGATCCCAGAGTAACCCGTATTTTAAGAAAATTGTATGAGTACCGTAAGAACAAACCGGTGCGCGGATGGAAAGTATTAATATACCGCGGACGCGACAGAAACCAGGCTTATGCAATTCAGGCCGACTTTGTAGAGCATTACGGGCACTTGGGCTTACCGGTGACCGTGAATTATCAGGAACCGGATTTTTTCACACTGGTTGGCGCTTTTCATACCAAAGAAGAAGCTTTCCGCTACCGGGCGCTGATACATGGTTATTTCCCAAATGGTTATCTCGTATCAGAAATGATGAGAATCAATGAATTAGAAAGGTCATGGGAGAGGTGATTAAACATGAATGCGGCGTGGCGCTGATCCGTCTGCTGAAACCCCTCTCCTATTATCAACATCATTACGGAAGCTGGCAATACGGATTAAACCGGTTATATCTGTTGATGGAGAAGCAGCATAACCGGGGGCAGGATGGTGCCGGAGTAACTAATCTGAAAATCAATCTCCAACCCGGTGCGCCCTACATTTACCGGCACCGCTCGAACAGCCGTGAACCGATCCGCGATGTGTTTGACCGGATTCAGGAGGATATGAATACGGCATCCAAACTGACTTTTGACCCTCACAACATTGATGCGGATGAAGCCTACGAAAAAATCCCCTTCACCGGGGAGTTGTTCCTGGGACATCTGCGATACGGCACATTCGGGAACAATAACCTCGAAACCGTACAACCCATTATCCGGTCGAATAACTGGAAATCAAGAAGTCTGGTATTGGCGGGTAATTTTAACCTGACTAATGTAGATGAACTTTACCAGTCATTGCTGAACATCGGTCAGCATCCGATCGACTATTCGGATTCGGTAACCATCCTCGAAAGAATGGGCCATTTTTTGGATGAAGAGGTTGAACAGCAGTACCGCTATTACCGTAAATTGGGATACAGCAAGACCAAGATCTCCGACCTGGTGGCCGAAAAGATTGATCTGCCCGGTGTGTTATCCAATGCCAGTCGCAAATGGGACGGCGGGTATGTGATTGCCGGACTGACCGGTCAGGGGGATACTTTTGTCATGCGTGATCCATGGGGAATCCGGCCGGCATTTTGGTATCATGATGAGGAGGTCATGGTGGCTGCCTCAGAACGGGCGGTAATCCAAACCGTTTTTAATCTTTCTGTTGACCAGGTTCAGGAAGTAGAACCCGGGCATGCCGTGGTGATACGAAAAAACGGAAGCCTTTCGATTGAAGAGGTCCGCGAAGCGGAAACCCGGAAATCCTGCTCTTTTGAACGAATCTATTTTTCAAGGGGATCCGACCAGGATATTTACCGGGAGCGGAAACAACTGGGCAGACTATTAGTGCCCCGTATTCTGAAAACCCTTGATTACGACCTGGAGAATACCGTTTTTTCTTATATTCCGAACACTGCAGAGTCGGCTTTCTACGGAATGATCGAGGGTCTTGAAGAATACTTAACCCAGATAAAAAAAGAGCAAATCCTGAATGGAATATCCGGAGATAAACTGGACCATCTGCTCTCTGTCAGTCCGAGGATCGAAAAGATTGCTGTTAAGGATGTGAAGTTGCGAACATTCATTACCCAGGACAGCGACCGTGATGACCTGGCCGGACATGTGTATGATATTACTTACGGGACTGTCCGCCCTGGGGTTGATAACCTGGTGGTGATAGACGATAGTATCGTCAGGGGTACCACTCTGAAGATGAGTATTATACGGATTCTTGACCGGCTCAGGCCCAAAAAAATACTGGTGGTTTCCTCTTCACCGCAGATCCGGTTCCCTGATTGTTATGGAATTGATATGGCTAAGTTGGCTGATTTTGTGGCTTTTCAGGCTGCCATCCACCTGTTGCGCGAGAATGGTAAAGCTCCGTTGATCGAAGAGGTATATCAAAAATGCCTGGCCGACCGTGATAAACCAAAAGAGGAGATACGGAATCATGTACTGGATATTTACCGGCCGTTTACCGATGAAGAAATCTCCGCGAGAATTGCCTCCATGATCAAAACACCCGGTATCAATGCTGATATCGGAGTACTTTATCAAACCGTGGATAACCTTCATAAGGCTTGTCCGAATGATCTGGGCGACTGGTACTTCACGGGAGATTATCCCACCCCCGGCGGCAATAAGGTTGTCAATCGATCTTTTATCAATTTTATGGAGAACCGCGACGAGAGAGCGTACTAGCTGATTCAGATTAAACAAATAAATCTTTCCTAAAACCTCCTAAACCTTCTAAACCTCCTAAACCTCAAAACCTCTTAACCCTCCTCCGCCTTCTTCTTCTTTGCCTCTTCCTCTTTTCTTTTTCGTGCCAAGGCGATGCCTTCTCTGAAAAACTGCGGGTAACGGATACGGATATGACGAAGACCCAGGGGGCGGATCCGCAGGTTATCGCGGATATAAGTCACCAGATGGCGGTGCATTTTGGGGACATAAATATCGGATATCGTGATCAGGATACCGGTCTCTTCCACATCTCCGAATTCATCGTTGATGGAGGTGCCAAAGGTTTTCATAGTAGGAGAGACACTCATATAGGAATTGATAAGAGGCGGGATCCTGAGACCGAGTGCGCGGATTTCACGTGACAGAATTTTATAATCTTCGTCATAACCGACACCGGTGAATATTGAATCGAGCTTTTTCAGCTCTTCGGGATTGACCAGCGGATGGATAGGCGTTATAAGTTTATCCGGATCGGGAAAATATTTACCCAAAAAACGGAGGATCAAATTTCGCCCTTTCGGATCATAATCACGATACATGGTGACTTTACCGAGATAGTATTTTGCATGGTCATACTCCATACACAGTGCCGCCAGTCCGTCCCACAGATTATCCAGGGCATACATACCTTTACGGATCAGGCGGGTCGACTGGTATAACGGCTGTACAAAAGAACGTCCTAACTCAATGGTGTAGGGGAGATACTCCTTGATGAAACGGTCTGAGAAATGAAATAAATGCGAGGTGGCCATATGTTTGAGGATTTCCCGGCTGTGGCATTTTGTTTGGTTGCACACGAAAAACCGGTATCCTCCGAGAATCTCTTTCTCTTTGGGATCCCAAACAATTAACTGTTTAAATGGTTGATCTGAAGTGTCATAATGATCAATATCCACTGCTTCTCCGGTGCCTCCGCCGGCTTCCCTGAATGAGATTTCACGCAGACGACCTATTTCATGCATCAGGTTCGGACATTCATACCCGTAAAAGGTGTATATTTTATTATGTCCGTAATTGGTTTCTCTTAGAAAATGCTCATCGGTCAGTTCCCTGAGTAATTTTTTGATGCCGACTCGTTTGGCAATAGGTTTCATGCTACTAAATTAAGCTGTTTTTCCCATTTGATAAACCATTTTTTTTACCTTTAAAGCCCACTCTTCAGGTTTTTTTGACGAATCGAAGGTTTGCCAGGAAATAGGAGCTCCGAAAGTGATCACCAGTTTCCGGTTTCGCTGCTTGAACATCTCATTCGGCAGATACAACATCTCAATGTTATAGCGTATTCTGAGCAGTTTGCGCAGATTGGCCAGCCGGTAAAAAAAACCGGATACACGGCCTGTTATATGAACCGGGATAACATCCCGTTGATATTGGACTGCTTTTTTAATAAAAGTGGATTTCCATTCGGGATCCTCAATCTTACCCCATCGCCTCCTGCTTACCAGTCCGGCCGGGAAAAAAAGAACCGGGATATCCCCTTCAAAAGTGCGCTGCATCTCCGCTACATAAGTCTTGCTGTTGCCCCCGTGCTTGTTCACACCGATAAAGACCGAATGCATCTGTTTCACATTCATCAACAGGTCGTTGGCAATTGTTTTCACCTCAGGATAGATAGAATCCGTGATGGTGCGGATCAAACACAACCCGTCCAGTCCGCCCAGCGGATGATTGGAGGCAAATATTACACGGCCCTTTTTCGGTACCCGGTCGAGGTTTCGAACCTCTACCTGAACTTTGAAAAAATCAATGCCCGCCCGTACCAGGTCAATCCCTTCAACTCCCCGATGTTTCATAAGAAAATCATTGATCTCCTCCTGGTGAACGATTCGTTTCAGATAACGGATAAAAAACCCGGGAATTCGCTTTAACAGCTTTTCGTCTTTATCGGCAAATGCTTGCTCCACATCGATTAGCTGCACCTCCCCGGAAGATGGAATATTACTCATGATTGCAACTGTTTCAGTGATCTCAAAGGTAATTGAATTGGGTTATTCGTCAAAAAGTTATTAACAATGATTCATTTTTTGTGGGAGGATATGGGAATAAGTGGTATTAAGTGTTTATTTTTACCAAAAACAGGAGAATAATGTTCAGGTTTAAAGGAGATCATTTTTGCAGGGTAGATGCCAAGGGACGAATTCTCTTCCCCGCGCGGCTTAGGAAAAAAATGCCGCCCGAGGCCGGGGAGGTCTTGGTGGGCCAGTTGAACACCTTTGAAAAAAGTCTGATCCTTTACCCTGAAAATGTTTGGAACAAGCTTGTTGAGAGAACCTTACGAAAACTCAACCCATATAATGAAAAACATGACCGTTTCAGGAGGGAGTTCTTCAGGGATGTACTGGACATGGAATTTGATGCTTCAGGGAGAGTGTTGATCCCTAAACGGTTTCTGGATGTGTTGGGAGTGGATCCCGGTAAAGGCGAAGAGGTGGTGTTGGCAGGCCAGGGGAATATCGTGGAGTTGATCTCAAAAGAACGCTACCTCAAAACGCAGATGTCGGGTGATGACCGTAAAGCATTGGCTGAAGATGTTATGGGTGAGTTTACATGGGATGATGAAACGGGATGATCGCAGAGAAATATCACATACCTGTATTGCTCGGGGAGAGTATTGCAGGGCTGGCTATCCGGCCGGCCGGAATCTATGTCGATCTGACTTTTGGCGGAGGCGGGCATGCGAAGGAGATTCTCCGGAAACTGAAGGCTGGACGGTTGGTGGCATTTGACCGGGATCCGGCAGCTGCCGGTCAAACGATCAATGACAACCGATTTCAACTGATCCCGCATAATTACAGATACTTCAGTTATTACCTGCAATACCTGGGCATACAAAAAGTGGATGGAATCCTGGCCGACCTGGGAGTTTCATCACGGCAGTTTGATGATCCCGAACGGGGATTCTCTTTCAGGTACGATGCCGATCTGGATATGCGGATGAACATGGTAGGTACCGTGCGTGCCGCCGACCTGATCGATCAGATGACAGCGGAAGAGATGACACAAATTTTGCGACAATACGGAGAACTGAACCGGGCAGACAGAATTGCCGGCCGGATCATTCGCCGGCACGAGATTCACCCGATAAAAACCACGGGGGATCTGGCGGATGCTGTGCGTGGCCTATTCCCGAAAAATCAGGAGAATAAAATGCTGGCTAAGGTGTTTCAGGCTTTCCGGATTGCTGTCAATGATGAACAGGATTCATTACGGGAAATGCTTATGCAGACTTCCGCTGTGTTACGGAGCGGAGGGCGCCTGGTTGTGATTAGCTACCACTCGCTTGAAGACCGTCTGGTCAAGAATTTTATGAGGGCCGGCAATTTTACCGGATCCATACAAACTGACCTGAGAGGCAACCGCCGCGTACCGTTTGTGCCGGTCGGCCGAAAAGCCATTCAACCTGATACGGACGAAACAGACCGCAATCCGCGGGCACGTAGTGCCCGACTCAGAATTGCCGAAAGAACGGATATGATCGCATGACAAAAAGAACCAAAAAGAAAAAAGAACAGGGATTTGTGAGTCCGCGACAGGAACTGCGCGAATCCACCCGGTTGAATGCTAAAGATTTACTGGGTGGAGGTGTGCTCTCACGTGATGTGGTGATCCGGCAGATCCCTTTTATCCTGTTTCTGTTTTTCATGTTGCTTTTCTATATCGCGAACCAGTACCGCGGACAACACATCATGCAGGAGATCATGACCCTTGAAGCGCGGGTCAGAAGGCTTCGCAACGAGTTTATCAGCACCTCTTTTACCCTGCAGAAAATGAGCAAACAATCAACGGTGATCCGGCAAATCCGTGAGCGACATCTGAATCTTGAAGAAGCCCTGGTGCCGCCTTATAAAATCATTATTGACGAATGAAATAATTGTGAATATTAAAAAAGCCATATTGACCCGGATCGGATGGATCTATTTTTTACTGTTGCTGGCAGCCCTCGCCATCACGGGTCAGGTGATTTACATTCAGGTTGTTCAGGGAGATGCCCTGCGTCGCGAAGCAGAACAGATCAGTCAGCGATCCATGATTCTGCCGGCTACCCGTGGAGATATTCTCGCCGATGACGGCAGAGCACTCGCCAGCTCAGTACCTCGTTTCAACCTCGCAATCGACCCAAACAGTAAGGGAATGAAACCCGACTCGCTGTTCTGGAATAATATCGAGCCGCTGTCCGCCGGGCTTGCCCGCCTTTTCGGAGACCATACTGCCGCTTATTACAGCCGGATAATCCGCCAGGCACGCAAAGCCGGAAAGAAATACCTGATACTCAAAAGAAATATCTCTTTTGAAGAGTCTGAGAAAGTAAGACAACTACCCCTGTTTAATCTCGGAAAGTATAAAGGGGGACTGATTCTCGAGCGGGTGACGAGCCGTGAAAGGCCCTATGATCTCCTGGCCAGCCGTACCATCGGGTACCTGAATAAGGGGTCGTCAGGAACCGTGGTAGGGCTTGAGGGAGCTTACGACCATGAACTGAAAGGGCGTGAAGGATTACGGTATGAACACCGCATCGGGGGCGGACAATGGATACCGGTGAGCCTTGATAATGCAATTGAACCGGTTGACGGAAAAGATGTTGTCTCAACTATCAATATAAAATTTCAGGATGTGGCCGAACAGGCTCTGTATGAACTGTTACAGAGCCACCAGGCAGATCACGGTTGTGCCGTGCTGATGAAAGTAGCTACCGGAGAAGTACTCGCCATTGCCAACCTGGGGCGGACCAGCGACGGGAATTATCATGAGAATTTTAATTATGCCATCGGAGAACGGGTTGAACCCGGATCAACTTTTAAACTTCCGGCGATCATGGCGGCCCTTGAAGACGAATATGTGACCCTGGATGATACGGTCAATACCTTTCACGGCGCTTTTAAATTCTACGACCGGTATGTATATGATTCTCATAAAGGCGGATTCGGGGTGCTGACGGTCAGACAAGTGATTGAGAAGTCTTCCAATATCGGGATGGCCCGACTGATCGACAGGTGTTACCATAATAATCCGCAACACTTTATCGATAGGCTCTATGCCATGGGGATTGATAAACCTTTAAATCTGGATATTTTAGGAGATCCTCCTCCGCGGATTAAAAAACCCGGGGATCCCGACTGGTGGGGGACCACGCTTCCGTGGATGGCTCACGGATACGAGCTCGAACTTACCCCCATGCAAATCCTGACTTTTTATAATGCCATAGCTAATAACGGCAAAATGGTAAAACCAAGATTCGTTAAGGGATTACGCGACCACAGCCTGATGGTCAGAACTATGAAAACCGAAGTTATTAAAAACTCCATTTGCAGCAGGTCAACCTTGAAACTGGCCCGTGAGTTACTCGAAGGAGTAGTGGAACGGGGTACGGCATCCAACCTGCGCCCGAAATATTACAAAATAGCCGGTAAAACCGGTACCGCAGTGATTGCGCGTAACGATCGGGGATATGTGGATGAAGCGGGTAATAAAGCCTACAGAGCTTCATTCGTTGGTTATTTCCCGGCGGACCACCCGATGTTTTCGTGTATCGTGGTTATATCAAGGCCCAATATGCGCGAATATTACGGCAACAAAGTGGCAGGCTCGGTATTTCAGACTATCGCCGATAAAGTATATGCCACGGAACTGGCTCTCCATCCTCAACTGACCGTGCCGGATGTATTACCTGCCGGGCAGCGCCTGCCTGTCGTCAGACCGGGGGTATGGAACGAAGTGAGCCTGCTTTTGCATGACCTTAATTTTAAAGTGTCGGGCAATACAACCTCCGCATTCTCCGTGGCCGCTCTGCCTCAGGGATCGGGGTATCGTTTAGAACCCGTGGGAACCGCACCGGCCCAGTTACCCGACCTGAGAGGATTTGGACTCAAAGATGCGTTGCCGGTACTTGAAAATCTCGGACTAAAAGTAAAAATCAACGGATACGGTTTTATAACTGCTCAAACCCCGGCAGCCGGTACGCCGGTCAGGGGATTGCACCAAATTCAATTGGAATTATCTGTCAATGAAGAGTATAAAGCAACTGTTATACCCGCTGCCGGTTCGTAATCTGACCGGAAATGCAGATTTTTGTCCCACCGGAATTACCCTCGATTCACGGCAGGTCAAACCGGGTATGCTCTTCGCTGCACTGCCCGGCACACAAACTGACGGGCATCGATTTATCCCTGATGCCATTCGTTTGGGTGCCGGTGCCATTCTTTGTGAAATACTCCCCGAAAAACCGGAGCCAAATGTGACTTACGCAGTGGTGACGGATGCCCCACGGACATTGAGCCATGTGGCTGCCTCTTATTTTGGTTATCCCGCAGAAAAATTGAAGCTGGTGGGCATAACCGGTACCAACGGTAAAACAACTATTGCCACTCTGCTGTACCGTTTGTTTGAATTGCTCGGCTACCGGTCCGGGCTCCTTTCTACCATACGGGTCAGGATACATAACCGTGTATTACCGGCTACCCATACTACACCGGATGCCATTGTCGTTAACCGCATCCTGGCAGAGATGGTTCAAGCCGGATGTGACTACGCTTTTATGGAGGTCTCTTCTCATGCACTGGAGCAGGAGCGGGT
>Ga0190359_1000379_pt1 | contig 31003 bp, 27 predicted proteins | sample 48721823_MG_FD_161269 | JGI IMG/M metagenome (GOLD analysis project Ga0190359, IMG submission 161269) | Hydrothermal vent microbial mat bacterial communities from Southern Trench, Guaymas Basin, Mexico - 4872-18-2-3_MG | ecosystem: Environmental > Aquatic > Marine > Hydrothermal vents >... | reverse complement strand
CCTCGCATCTGCAGCAACCGCGACTTGTGAATAATCCAGGATAATAAATTTCAGAATAATATACAAGACAAAATTATTTCACAATCAGTATTCTGATATCCATCACATTGGTCCCGGTTGGGCCGGTCATGAGTAATCCTCCCGTTTTCTTAAAAAAATGATAGGAATCATTATTGGCAAGAAAGCTGTCGGGTTCCATACAGAGCTCATTTGCTCTGTTTAAGGTGTCATTAGTTGCCCAGGCTCCCGCTGCATCCGTAGGGCCATCGATTCCGTCGGTTCCCAAGCTTAAGATGATCCAATCCCCTTCTTTTATTCCAAGCCTGACGGCTTCCTTGAGAAAGGCAAGGACAAACTCCTGATTTCGGCCTCCTTTTCCACGGCCTCTCACTGTAACCGTGAATTCCCCCCCTGAAAGCAGACATACGGGCCTGGAAAGCCTGCGGGCCTGTTCTCTAAGTCCCAGCAATGAAACCACATAATCTTTCGCTCTCTCTCTTGCCTCACCCTGTTCAGACGAAGATAGGATCAAAACCTCAAACCCCATCAACGAAGCCTTCTCTGCCGCTGCTCTTAAGGCTGTTTTATTATCACCTATGATAATATTATGTACTCTCCTCAGGACCGGATCGCCCTTTTTTACGCTCTCATCCTCATGCCCCAGAACTCCTCTTTTTACTATTTTTCGTACAGATTCAGGAGAAGTCTCCCACAGGCCATACTTATTCAAGATATCCCGGGCTGTTTTATATGTCGAAGAATCCCAATAAGTGGGCCCGGAAGCAATGGTCTCCAGATCATTTCCCGTGACATCCGATATCAAGATGCTTATGACTGAAGCAGGAAAGGCGGCTTTTGCCAGCCGGCCTCCCTTTATAAGGGATATGTGCTTTCGTACCGCATTGAGCTCTCTTATATCTGCTCCCGCCAAAAGCAGGCTTCTTACAGTATTCCTTTTCTCTCCCAGACTCACCTCATGCGGAGGGAGACATATATGCGAAGACCCTCCTCCTGAAATCAGGGCGATCAAAAGGTCATCCCTTTTCACTTTTTCGGCAATAGACAGGATTTCTTTTGCCGCCCGTATACTGTTTGAATCAGGAAAAGGATGGGAAGCTTTCATACAGACCAGAGGAGTCAGGCTCTTTTTTTTGCATTCCTGGCTTAAGAAAACACCCCCCTTGACTCTTCCTCCAAAAATCTCAAGCACTGTTTCGGCCATCTGAGGAGCTGATTTTCCGAACGCAACTGTGTAAATGTCTCTGAACTTAGACAAATCAAACTTTTTTCCGGTGATAAAAAGCTGTCTCTTTTTAACAGAAACAGTTTCCCTCACCAGTTTTTCAGGAGATACCGCGCTCAAGGCAGCCGAGTATATCTTCTTGGCACATTCGAATAAATCCAAAACAATCTTCCTTTACCAGATATTCTAATTTTTATTATTATCCCGGATGATGAACGAGTCAAGTTGGTATTGGGGACGCTCCATTAGGTACCACCCTATATTACAGAATCTGTTGAATATTAAAAAATATTCCAGATTTTCTCCCCCTGATTTAATACACCACCACAATCCTGCAGACGGAAGTCCCTATATAGAATGGGTTCTGATGAGGCAGGATAAGGGAAGACTGCATTCTAGTAGTAAGCCACGTACATAAATGCTGGATTTTATAGGGTGGTACCTAATGGGACGTCCCCATATTCTCTTCTTTATGATGCTTGATAACCCTCCCCTCTACAATATAGATCACATCCTCACAGATATTTGTGGCCAAATCGGCTATTCGCTCAAAATTATTGGAAATCTGGATAAGTTTAATGGACTGCTCTATGGTCGAAGGATCCGAAAACATATAAGTAATCAGTTCCCTGAAGATTTGATTGTTAATGCTGTCTATCTTGCTGTCCCTTTCACACACACTTTTTGCTAAACCAGGGTCTTCTTTAACAAAGGAATCAATACTGTCTTTAATCATGTGTATGGTTATATCAGCTGTCTTCGGAATATCTATAAGAGGTTTAACCATGGGGTTTTCTATGAGGAAAAGGCCTCTTTCGGCAATATTAACCGCATGGTCAGCCATTCTTTCCAAATCATTGTTCATCTTTAATATCATCAGTATGATACGGAGATCTTTGGCTGTCGGCTGAAATTTTGCCATAACAACTGTGCCCTGCTCTTCAATATTTATCTCCTCTTCATTGGCTCTGGGTTCTAGTTTTTCTATGACCTCCGTAAGCAGAGATCTCTTTTTTTCCATCAATCCCTGGATACTTTGCTTTATCATTTGTTCCACCAAAGCCGCATACTCCACAATTCTCTTTTTTAATGAGACCAGTTCTGTTTCCAGCATTGTCTCCTCCTGTCATCATTTCTATAAAATATAAAAAGTTCTATCCGAACTTTCCCGTCAAATAATCCTCGGTCATCTTGTTTTTGGGTACGGTAAACAGTTCATCGGTGGGCGCGTATTCAATCAACTCCCCCAGATAAAGAAAAACCGTGTATTGAGAAATCCTGGCAGCCTGCTGCATGTTGTGTGTGACGATCACAATGGTGTAATCTTTTCTGAGCTCTTCTATGAGCTCTTCAATTTTTTTCGTTGAAATAGGATCAAGGCTTGCGGCAGGCTCATCAAAAAGTATCACCTCCGGCTCTACGGCCAGGCATCGTGCGATACAGAGCCTCTGCTGCTGACCTCCGGAAAGACCCAGGGCATTCTCATGAAGCCTGTCTTTCACTTCATTCCATATAGCGGCATCCTCAAGGGACTTGACTACTCTCTCTTCAATAGCATTTTTATCTTTCATCCCATTGACCTTGAGCCCGTAGCTGATATTATCAAAAATACTTTTGGGAAAAGGGTTCGGCTTCTGGAAAACCATGCCCACCCGCCTTCTTATATCCGCTATATCCACTTTCGGCCTGTAGATATCCTCGCCATCCAAACAGATCTTCCCTTCAAACCGCATCCGTGGAATCAGGTCGTTCATACGGTTGAACAAACGAATGAACGTAGACTTGCCGCAGCCCGAAGGACCGATAATGGCTGTGACCAGGTTCTCATAGATATCCATGCTTATGTTTTTCAAAGCACAGGACTTTCCGTAGAAAAAATTTATGTTCTCAGCCTTGATTTTTACTTTATTGCTCATATGCTTTCCTGTATTTTTGGCGTATTATAATCGCTGCTGCTGAAATCGCAAGGACCAATGCAAGAAGTATCAATGCGCATCCGTAAGCAATCTGTGTCTGCTCCTGAGGATGAGTTCCTTCGGCCATGAGAGCGTATATATGGTAAGGCAAAGCCATGACCTCGGAAAAAATGGACTTGGGAAACCCTCTGTTATAAAAAGTCGCGGCTGTAAAAAGTATGGGAGCTGTCTCCCCTGCCACACGGCCGATGCTCAAAATAACTCCTGTAAGTATCCCCGGAAGAGCTGCGGGAAGCACTGTGCTCCTTATGGTCTGCCAGTGAGTCGCACCCAGAGCCAGTGAGGCTTCCCTGTATGACTGAGGCACAGCTAACAGAGCCTCCTGGGAGGCCGAGATGATTTGAGGGAGCACCAGTATACCTAAAGTGAGGCATCCGGCCAGTATCGAGACGCCAAACCCGAAAAGTTTAACAAATATGGCTAATCCGAAAAGCCCGAAAACAACAGACGGCACTCCGGCCAGATTGTTTATGCTCATACGTATAATGTTAATGACAAAACTCTTGGGAGAATACTCTGTTAAATAGATGGCACAAGCCACACCCAGGGGAAGAGAAAAAAGGATGGCGCCCATTGTCAGATAAAAGGTTCCCACTATAGCCGGAGCAACCCCTCCGGCCGTCATAGCCTCACGAGGGACCTGGGTGATAAAATCCCAGGATATTATTTTGAAACCTTTGATAGTGATAAAGTAAATAATGGAACCCAGAAAAAAGACAGCCGTGCTTATGCAGAGAAACAAAAGCCCAAACCCCATGTTTTGACCGAACTTTTTTTTCATCTTCCCAACCCCAGTTTCTTACGGAACCTTCTGGTAATAAGCTCTGCGATCACATTAAAAACAAGAATAATAAAAAACAAAATGAGCCCTATGGCAAAAAGGGAATGATAGTGTGTGCTCCCCATGACCGCTTCTCCCATTTCCGCCGCAATAGTCGACGTCATGGGCCTTACGGGCTGAAACAAGGTATGGGGAATCACCGCGGCTCCTCCTGTGACCATCAGAACAGTCATGGTCTCTCCAACGGCCCGGCTCATTCCAAGTATGATAGAGGTTGAGATCCCTGAGGCAGACGCAGGAAAAACCACTCGGGTCAACGTCTGCCATCTGTTAGCCCCCACTGCCAGAGAAGCCTCTCGGAAACTGCGGGGGACAAAACTGAGCGCATCTTCGGATATACTGCATACAGTGGGAGTGGCCATGATGCCGAGCATAAGACTTCCGGTAAAAGCGGTCAGTCCTACAGGAAGATTTAAAAGTCTTTGGATAAAGGGCGCGATCACCACCATTCCAAAAAAACCATAGACTATGGACGGAATACCGGCCAAGATCTCAATGATGGGCTTGAGCACTGCTTTCAGTCTTTTCCCGGCCAGCTCGTTTATGAACAGCGCACTGCCCACTCCTATAGGAACACAGAACAGCACAGCTCCGGCAGTCACCCAAAGAGATCCCAGAATCAGAGGCAAAATACCGAAATCAGGCGGCTCATAGGTCGGATACCAGCTCTTCCCCAACACAAAGTCGAAAAAACCCACTTCCTTGAATACAGGAAGTCCCTCAATGAACAGGGTTACGGTGATCCCGACGAGAAAAAGAAGAGAGGCAAATGCCAGAAGAGTGAACAAGACTTTGTAGATTCTTTCTCTTATCCGGTGCATTTCATCTTCCGTCCTTTGCCTATAGAAATATAAACATACGTTATATAAGGGGTACGTATCCAGCTTTTTCTACTAATTCCTGTCCCTTTTCACTCAGGACAAAATCAATGAATGCTTTCACGACTCCTGCAGGAGCTCCGTTTGTGTACATAAACAGCTTTCTGGCAAGTTTATAAGATCCGTTAACAACATTTTTTTTCGTTGGCTCCACTCCATCAACATTAACTCCCTTGACAGCTGAAGACAGATATCCGAGACCTGCGTAGCCGATAGCACCGGGTGTCCTGGAGACCGCCTGAGCAACTGCCTGGTTAGAGACCTGCAGCAGAGCATCGGCTCTCACTTTTTCTTTGTCCAAAGCCAGTTCATTGAATGTCTCAAAAGTGCCGCTGGCACTGTCACGGGATATCACTGTGACCTTCATGTTTTTTCCGCCCACTTCACTCCAATTCGATATCTCGCCGGTATAGATTTTTTTAATCTGTTCAATAGAAAGACCGTCGACCGGATTGGATGGATGGACGATCACGGCAATACCGTCCAAAGCCACTACATTTTCATAAGCCTGGACACCGTTTTCTTTGGCTTTTACCACTTCCTTGCCCTTGATGGGACGTGACGCATCCGCGATATCGCAGGTACCGTCGATCAGAGACGCGATTCCCACGCCCGAACCTCCGCCTTGCACAGAAATGTTCACGTCCGAATGCACATCCATAAAGGCTTCAGCACAGGACTGCGCAATGGGAAGAACCGTTGTTGATCCCTTAATTGTCAAACTCTTGGCAGCAAATGTGGGGACATTGCCCATCAATCCCACACACAACACGGCTGCCATGACCGTGATGGCTATCTTGCTTTTAAACATGTGAAAATCTCCTTTTATTTTAATTTATTCCATCCTGTTATTTGAATTTCCAGAAGAAGGTGAGGTTGATATACGCATCATCTCCCGGAATATCCCCTTCGTCCGGTTCGTCGTAGAATACATACTTGACGTTGGGAATGATCCAGATGCTCTTGGCTATCTCATAGCTGATACCGCCGATAATAAGGTTGGATGGTGCCGCTGTGGACATAGGAATATAGTCAATGACCTTTGACACAGGTTCGCCCAGCATCTTGTCATAACGGGCAATAAAATCCAGCTTTTTTGATGCTGAAACAACAGCAAACCCGGAAAGCATAGTCCAGTCTTTTTCCGTATCCTCATGGTCATAGTGGCGGTTGGCATAGAGAAGCCCGATCCGTCCCCAATCTCCCTGGTACGCGGCAAATCCCTGATAGATATAGTAATTCTTTTTGTCTTTTGTGGTTTCATAATCGCCGTAGGCTTCCAGAATCAATCCTTTGACGGGCTTGAAAGCAAGAGAACCATAGAGCTTTTTTCCTTTGTTGGTTTCTGATTTGTTGGATTCTCCGTTTCCAAAGAGAAGGCTGTAGGATACCGTCCCGTTTTTATCCAGGTCTCCCTGAAGCCCGATACCGAAATCCCGTGAAGAAGCCATTTTCATAAGGTCAAGGGGAGTTTTTTCCAAGTGCCTGTAGCCCCATACATCCTCCACATTGCTTCCGAAAGCAGGAGTGCTGACAATACCAAACACCAAATTCTGCCCGCCGCCTATATCGGCATTCAGCCAGGCATCTTTGACAACCGGATTCGCGGTATCCTTTTTATCAAAATCTCCGGGGTGAGCCATTTCAAATCTGAGCCTCATCTTGATCTTTTCCGTGAGCTGGTTGTCGTAGGTGAAGTAAATCCTGCGGAACCACAATCCGTTTCTTCCTTCGTAGTCCTCATTATGATGAGACGCCCCATAATAATAGTCACCGAACATGTACCCTTTGAATCTTCCCTGGGCATAGGAAAAACCGGAAAGAAGACTCAACACGAGCACAACACACATCAATAAACTTAGTTCCTTCATGAAAACCTCCATTAAAAATTGCTTTAAAATAAGCTGTCAGGATTATGCCGGGTCTTTGTTAACAAGGAATAAACGTTCTGTTAATTCTCTGTTAAATTTCATTAGGCCTACACTGCCTTTTGAACTTGAGGAAAATCAGGTGTGGCTGAAGCGACATTGAATATTTAGCTTTCGGATGAGGCTTTTCGAGGGTACCCGGCAAAGCCGGGCGACTAGCATGTCTGACCTACGGACGGGGGGAGTTACGCAGTAGCCGAGAAAAACAAAGAAGAATGGCGTTAAAAATCTGAAGGGAGCACAAGCCGCACCTGATTTTCATCTCTTTACCTGTGTACCTGATTTATGATACATAATAGAGAATTATGAAAAGCTGAAATTAGAGGAGTTCAGAATGCAAAGCCAGGATATATTTGACAGAGGAAATTGGGGATCTAAACTCGCCTTTGTCTTTGCCGCATCCGGTTCAGCTATCGGACTGGGAAGCATATGGCGCTTTCCTATCATGGTGGGACTAAACGGAGGGGCCATTTTTGTGCTGTGTTACCTTTTATCTGTTTTTTTTATTGGATTTACTGTACTCCTTGCAGAGCTGACCATCGGCCGCCATTCCCAGAAAAATCTTGTAGGGGCCATGATACTCATAAAACCCGGGACTCCATGGAAAGGCGTGGGTTATATGGGCATCATCACAGGTGTCTTTATTCTCTCCTATTACTCTGTGGTCGCAGGATGGGCTGTCGGATATTTCTACAAGACCATAACAGGCGCTTTCAGAGGAGAAGTAACCTGGCAGGCATCCGATTCCCTGTTCAGAGATTTTGCGGCTGACCCTCTGGCAGTGGTCATCTGCCTGTTCGTTATCATTGTTATTACCACCTTTGTCATCTCCAAAGGTGTTAAAGGCGGTATTGAAACATGGTCAAAGATTCTCATGCCTGTGCTTTTCATCCTCATCATCATACTTTCCATACGGGCTGTTACCCTCCCCGGATCAGGAACCGGATTAGCTTTCTACTTAAAACCTGACTTTTCCGCATTCAACCTCAATGTGCTTTTTTATGCAGTGGGACAAGCGTTTTTTTCTCTAAGTTTGGGCATGGGGACCATGACCGTATACGGAAGCTATATAACAAAAAAAGAAAACCTCGTCTCGTCAGCAGGATGGGTGTGTTTTTCCACGACGCTAGTGGCGCTTCTTGCGGGAATCATAATCTTTCCCACCCTCTTTCATTCCCTGCATTTGACTCCGGAACAGTTCAAGCAGGAGTTTGAGGTGAGCACAGGGCTCATGTTCCAGGCTTTTCCCATCATCATATCAAAAATGCCCGGAGGATATATATTCGGAATCCTTTTTTTCATACTCCTTCTCATTGCTGCCCTCACTTCCACCATATCCATGCTGGAAGTGCCCACTTCCTATCTGGTGGATGAAAAGAAATGGAACAGAACAAAGGCAGCTGTTCTCATAGGAACCATAGCCTTTTTACTGGGCATCCCTTCAGCCCTTTCAAACGGAGGAGTCAATTTTCTGACAAAAGCCAATTTCATGGTCATAATGGACCTTGTGTTCGGCAACATCATGCTCGCCCTGGGAGGTGTTTTGATATGCCTCTTCTTAGCCTATTCCTGGAAGGTTAAAAATTCTCTCAAAGAAATAAGCATCGGAAGCAAACGTTTTAAGTTAAAGACCTTGTGGACCTTTAATATCAAATATCTGGCTCCATTTGCTGTTATTCTTATCATTGTTTTTATTGTTATAAAAAACATTTTATGATAGAAAAAACCTATTCTCACAATCCTTAAAAGAGGAGGCCTTTGTTTGGATAACACACCTCGAAGGAAATTAAATCCACTGACATTCTCCCTAAAACTTTTTGTGAGCGCAGCCATACTCTCACTGATCTTGATTTTCAAGACTTCTATAAAAGATGTCCTCAATACACTAACAAATGTAAACATGTGGTGGCTTGCTGTTTCCTTTTCCCTGCATGGATTAGGTTTGCTGATAAGCGCCATTAGATGGCAGATTCTTGTCAGAGCCCAGGGAGACAGCGTTCCTCTCAGTTTTTTGGCCAAATCTTATCTGGTAGGAAATTTCTTTAACACCATCCTCCCTTCCCGTATCGGCGGAGACGTAGTCCGTATCTTGGATGGCTCCAGATATTCAAAGACTCTCTTAAAATCTTCTGCCATCATCCTTGTGGAGCGGCTTACCGGAATCATCATTCTCTTTCTCTTTGCCTTTGCCGCTGCCCTCTTTCGTCTGGACATGGCACAAAAAGTGCCGGTTATCTGGATCTCATTGGTCATCGGCTTCTCCGGATTGATAGCAGTCCTTTTGTTCTTTACTCCTTTTATAGAAAAAATAATCAACAAAATCCCTTCAAAAGGCCTTTTTAAAAAAGCCATCCAAAAGACAATTGAATTCCGCACCACCATCATTTTTTACAAAACGAAAAAAACAGCCTTACTCAAAGCCTTTTTATGGGCATTCCTGCTTCAGTCCAATGTAATCCTTCACTTTTTTCTTATCGGAAAAGCACTGCATCTGAACATAAAAATCATAGACTATCTTGTTTTTATCCCTATAGTCATGCTGATCCAGTTAATCCCCATAACCATAAACGGACTCGGGCTTAGAGAAGGAGCCTATATAGAGATATTCGAATTCTACGGCATTGCTCCTGAGTCGGCTTTCTCCTTCGCTCTCATAGACGTTGCCTTTATGCTTATCATCGGAGTCATTGGTGCTATAATATATGTAACCAGAAAATAATTTTGCGGCTCAGGCAGATGAAAACAGGGAAAAAAAGCACTCTCTTCCTTTTTGCTTTTCTTCTCTTTTTCTGGCTGTCAAGAGCTGCCCCAGTCAGAGCTCAAGATATATCAGAATACGAAAAACGTCTTGCTGAGATCACCAAGCAAATAGAAACCATAAAGAAAAAAATCAGTGAAGGACAAAGAAAAAAATCATCAATACTTTCCCAATTGAGTCAAATCGGATTTCAAAAAAAATTACTTAAGAACGAAATCATCCTGAACCAGACAAAACTCAAAAAAGCGAATCAGGAACTTTCAGTATTAGAGAAAAAAATTCCCTCTATTCAAAAAAAACTGGAAGAAGAAAAGCAGGCTGTTGAGAAAATACTGGTAGCTTTGTACAAGCTTGGGAAAATAGACTATTTTGAACTCATGCTCAAAGTTAATGACGCTGCTGGATTTTTAATTGAAAACAAACATCTCACCCTTATAGCAAGGCATCAAGAAAAAAAAATATCCGAGTATCTATATACTCTGGATGAATTAAACGAATCTCTTTCCGAAGCAGAAAAAAAGAAAAAAGAAATAAAGGCTCTGGTCCTCAGTTCCGAGCAGAAGAATCAAGAACTCATTTCCCAGGAAAAGAGATACACTTCACTTATCAATAGAATAAACAGCAACAAAGAATCCTATCAAAAAACCATAAAGGAACTGCAAGAAAGATCTGAACAACTGCAAAATCTAATGGAGAAAATACTTAAAAATCCGAGTTCCATTCCTGTTAACCTTATTCCCATGTACGAAAAAAAAGGATCCCTGCCGTGGCCCATACAAGGAAAAGTCATATCATCATTCGGACTTAAAAGGCATCCGAAATTCAACACCATAACAAAAAACAACGGCATAGAGATATCACCGGGGGGAAATTCTGTAGTAAAATGCATACACCCGGGCATAGTCGTGTATACAGACTATTTCCAGGGATACGGGAATCTCATAATCATAGACCATGGGATGTCCTATTATTCTCTTTATGGTCACTGCTCGAGTTTCATCGTTTCTAAGGGCGATGCCGTGAATTCAGGCCAGCCTATTGCCATAGTGGGAGATACCAGCTCCCTATCCGGAAAAAGCCTGTATTTTGAGGTCCGCTATAAGACCAAACCTCTAGATCCCTTGAAATGGCTGAAATAAAGATGGTACAATCAGATAGCATCAAGGATGTGAGACCATGGGCTTTATGAAAAAAAGAATTTTTCTTTTTACTCTATTAGGCGCTGTCAGCGTGTTTTTTATCCTGGAAGGGAATCTTTTAAAAAACCCGAACACACTTCTGGAATCAGATAACAGTTTCATCATCCTGGCCAGAGCCATAAACCTCATCAGAAGCGAGTATGTTGAGGAACCAGCTCCCGGCAAAACAATGGAAGGTGCCTTTAAAGGGCTGGTCAATTCTCTTGACATCCGTTCCAGTTACCTGGATGAAAAAAGTAAGGAAAAATTCAAACGCCTCAATGGAACCCCAGCTTATGAAACCGGCCTGGTTCTGTATAAAACCTATAACTCTTTTCCCGTGGTCATAGGGATCAAAGAAAATTCCCCGGCAGAAAAACAGGGAATCGAACTGGGAGAGAGCATCGGGACGATTAACGGTATGTCTACTTTAGAAATGAGTATGATAGAGGCTGATCTATCACAAAAAAGTGAAAAAGCCGATAGTATCACCATCAAAATCCTTAGAAGAACAAAGGATGAAGAAATCACGCTCAAGAGAGAAAGAGTAAACCCAACGTTATATTCCTTTGAGCCTGAAAAAGGACCAGGAGGGATTTTAAAGGTCCATGTTCTGTTCCCGCCCGCAGTCAAAGAGATAAAAAAGAATGTGATCCCTCAAATCTCAACCGCCAACTCCCCTTTGATCATTGACCTAAGATGCTGTCACGAAGGTACCCTGGAAGAAGCATGGGGCCTCATAAACATCTTCATGCAAAAAAAGGACATCGGGTATATGGAGACAAAAGGAAACAAAAAACAAGCTGTCAACTGTCTGGAGACCGCACTGCTTCCTGAAATTCCCCTTCTTTTATGGACAAACCAGGCAACAATAGGAGCTTCAGAAGCAGCGGCCTTTGTTTTGCAGAAATACAGAGATGCGACAGTAATCGGGATGAAGACACCCGGCCTTATGTCAGATGAAAAACTCATCTCCTTAAACGACGGAACGGGAATTGTCCTGACCACGGGTATATTTCATCCATTTTCAAAAGCTGAATCATGGAATCAAGGAATCAATCCTGACATAACACTGAAAAAAACCGACTTAAGTTTAAAAGCCTATCTCGAAGCTTCCCTCAAGTCGCTTTCTAAAACATAAAACTCAATTGAACAGAGACAATCACAAAATCCTGACTCTTTACCTGGTATTGACTTGTTTAGCCATTATCTCGTTTCTTGGCCTCGATTATATTGACTGGAGAAAAGGAAACATTTCGGTTGTTTTTTCCGCTTTTTCCAGGAAGGAAAAAATCCCTGAGAGAAAAAAAAATCTGGTCCGAATCGTCGAACAAACAGTCCTTACTCAACAGATCCCGCAAAAAAATATAAGCAAATACACAGATGAATATGGAGTATGTCATATTATGATCGGCCTGGATATGAAAAAATACAGTCTCCTAGAAAAAACCCTTGAAGAAAAATTCCGAAAAATAGATGCCTCCATCCAAAAAAAAAGTGAGCAGCAGAAAAAGGATAGAAACTATCTTCTATGGGAAGTGGATAAAAAAGGAGAAACATCCCTCTCTCTCCTTTTTTCTATTGAACCTGAAAAAAAGACAGAAAAATTACATATCCCCCAAAATCAGGCTGCTCTCATCATAGATGACATGGGATATTCCATGGAAAATATGGAAGATATCTGTTTAATGAAAAAAGACCTGACCGTCGCTATCCTCCCTTTCAGCCCTCATGCTGAAGAGACAGCTGAGGTTGCAAGAAAAAACGGGATTGAAATCATCCTTCATCTGCCTCTTGAATCAATGAACAATACCTATGACAACGAACACACGGAAGGGCTCATAAATTCCAGGATGAGCCGGAAGGAAATCATAGATATTTTAGATTCCAATCTGAAACAAGTCCCTTTCATCTCAGGTGTTAACACTCATATGGGATCTAAAGTAACCAAAGACAAAGTGCTTATGGAAATCATCCTTGAAAACATAAAGGAGAGAGACCTTTATTTCATAGACAGCCGGACCACAGCCGATTCAGTAGCCTATGAAGTGGCCCAAAAAATGAATATTCCTTCTGCCTACCGGCAAATTTTTCTCGATAGTGAAACCGAACCGGAATTTATAAAGAACCAGCTCATCAAGCTTTTCAAAACAGCTGAAAAAAAAGGGAAAGCGGTAGGCATATGTCATCCCTTCCCGGAGACCATGAAAGTTTTAAAGGAAAATATATACAAGGCAGAAAAGTATAACGTAAGTCTTGTGTTTGCATCCAAAATAGTTCATTGAACAGATTATGGTTATTGATCTGGATTAAGTATTTGCTAAATGACAAAGCTTTATCTATATTTAATGATGAGGAGGAAAAAATGAAAAAAAGAAGCCCGTTTGCCACCGCTACTTCCCTCTTTTTTCTTTTAACAGCATTAATGACCCTGGGAAACAGTTGTACGAAGGCAATGAGTCCTGAAGAATTGAAATCTTCCATTGAACTAACGGATATCGAGACAAGATGGGAAAAAAAATATTACCAGCCCTGGCCTCCCAAGCTGATTCTGGTCCCTGCCATTAGTTTCAAAGTCAAGAACATAGGAGAAGAGCCTTTATCCTATATCTACTTCAACGGGATATTCCGTTTTGTTGGAGAAAAAGAAAACATGGGAGATAATTTCTTAGCAGGGATACACGGAAAACCTCTTATGCCCGGAGAGACAAGCGAAGACATAACACTGCAGAGCAACTTTGGTGTGGAGGGCGATAATGTGAATCATTTTAAAAACAATCCTGAATGGAAAACAGCTGAAGTGAGGATATTTGCCAAATCAAAAGGTGCCCAATATGTACTTCTGGATGAATACACCATATCAAAAAAGATCAATTTTAAAGAACCGGAACCAGTAGGAAAAGGAGAAGAAAAAAAGAAGAATCCTAAAAAGTGAAACAGAGAATTTAATCCATACGAAACTGATTTTTTTCAAAGAAACAAAAAAAATAAAATAAGGGAAAACGAACCATGAGTAATAAAAAAAAGAAAATCAGCAGAAGAAAGTTTTTAAAGAATGCATCACTGGCAGCGGCCGGCCTCGCTGCATCTCCCTACATCATACCCTCGTCTGTAATGGGGTTAAAGAAAAATACGCCTCCGAGCGATAAAATAGTCATGGCCGGAGTCGGCTTCGGAATGATGGGTATCCCAAATATGCAAAACTTTCTGAGTAAGGATGAAGTACAGTGGGTCGCTGTTTGCGATATAGACCAGAATCATCTCATCCAAGCAAGAGATATTGTGAATGAGAAATACGGAAACAAAGACTGCGCCGCTTATCATAACTTCAGGGAACTTTGCACAAGAGAGGACATCGATGCTGTTTGTCTGGCTTTACCGGATCACTGGCATGCGATCGCTGCCATATACTGCGCCCGGGCTGGGTTTGACATATACGGAGAAAAGCCTTTCACCCATAGCCTTAGGGAAGGCCGCGCCGTATGCAATTCCATTAAACGATATAGCCGCATCTGGCAGACCGGAAGCTGGCAGAGATCTGTCGCCAATTTTCATAGAGCAGCCGAACTTGTGCGCAATGGACGTATAGGGAAAGTGAAAAAAATCGAGGTCGGTCTTCCCCAGGGGCACCATGACTTTGCCGGAACAAAGGGTCAGGAAACAATGGGGCCTCCTCCAGCTTATCTGGACTATGACTTCTGGCTGGGCCCAGCTCCTTACGCTCCCTATTGTCCGGCACGGGTGCATAGAAACTGGAGATGGAACATGGATTACGGTGGAGGCCAACTCATGGATTGGGTGGGCCACCATGTGGACATCGCTCACTGGGGGATGGGATATGATTCGACAGGACCTGTGGAAATCAAAGGAACCGCACAGTACGATCGCGCTGGAGTCTGGAACAGTCCGACTCGGTATTACATTGAACTCAAGTATGCGGACGGAACCCCCATGACCGTAGCCGGAGGTTATCCTGAAATCCGGAGCGGGACAAAATGGATCGGTGAACACGGGTGGGTATGGTGTGATAGGGGCGGTTTTGAAACCCATCCTGCATCACTGATCAAGGAATTTATTGGGCCGGATGAGACAAAACTATATCAAAGCAGTGACCATTATCAAAACTTTCTGGACTGCGTAAAAACAAGAAAAACGACCATAACCCCTGCTGAAACAGCTCACAGATCTGCTAGTGTGGGTCACCTTGGAGTGATCGCTATTGAAACAGGACGCAAAATACACTTTGACCCGGAAACAGAGACCATAAAGAATGACCCAGAAGCTCAACGCCTTCTAAGCCGTTCCTTTCGTAAACCCTGGCAACTTCCGGAATGAATGGGATCCCATATCAAAGAGGCGAAACATGAAAAGAAGAAAAAACAACATAACATATTTGATCCTAATCGGTATCCTGTTTTTTGGATTTTCAGGAGCCTTCCTTTGTTCAGCCCAGGGAAAAAAGCTCTTATCTCTTCTCAAACAGCTTGAAACATATGAAGAGGGTGAAAACGACAATCTTGTTCTTGAATTAAACGCCTATATCCGCTCTCACAGAGCCACAAAAGAACAACGCCTGGAATGCGAACGCCAGCTCCTTTCTTTCCTCAAAACAAATGCCTCTGAAACCGCAAAAATGCTGGCCTGCCGTCACTTGAGGATCATCGGAACTAAAGAATCAATCCCTGTACTTAAAGACATGCTTTTAAAAAAGGAAACCACGGATATGGCGAGATATGCTCTGGAAAAAATACCGGATAGGGCTTCTGATAAGGCCCTGTTAAGTGCCCTGCACAACAGCAGCGGCCTTATCAAAGCGGGGATCATTTCTTCTTTAGGGCACAGAAAAGTCTCCGAGGCGGTCCCCTCCCTTAAAGAAATCCTGAATGAAAACACCGGTTCATCCCTATCCCTTGCTGCTGCTGCAGCGTTGGGGCATATAGGAAATTCTGGAGCCGCAGATGCGCTTTCCCTTGCCCTTTCTCAGACTGAAGGAGAGCTTAAGGTTCAGGTTGCAGGGTCGCTTTTAAAATGCGCGGAGCAGTATCTTTCAGATGGAGATAATGAGCAAGCCGCGCATATCTATGACCGGATCCTTACCGCAGACCTTCCGTCATCCCTGCACAACAGTGCAGTCAGAGGGAAAATAAATGCAGCGGGTGAAGAGGGAACAAAGTACATTCTTGAAGCCCTTAAAAACAAAGAAAAAGAAATCAATCCTTCCTGTATTGAGATGATCCCGGAATGTTTTGATTCTTCAAATATCGCCAGTGTGTGCGCTCTGCTCCCTACACTGCCTCCCTCGGCAAAAGCCCAACTGATCTCAGTCCTTTCCCTGTACCCGGATAAGGGAGTGCGGCAAGCTGTCCTTGATTCAGCACAAAACAGTTCCCCAGCCGTAAGGATCGCTTCTCTGAAAACTTTAAAGCAAATAGGTGACTCATCTACGGTCGCTTTCCTCGCTCAATATGCGGCCTCCTCCCAAGGAGAGGACCAGCAGCAGGCCCGAATAAGCCTTTTGGGGCTTAAAGGGGATGGCATTGACAGCACCATCATCTCAAACCTGAACAGCGAAAAAACTCCTGAGATACAAATAGAATACCTCAAAGCCTTGGAACAAAGGCAGGTGTATTCAGGAAAGGATGTTGTTTTTGAAACATTAAGCTCTTCAATCCCGGAAGTACGGCTTCAGGCTATCAAATCCATAAAACAAATATCCTCTCCGGGGGACATCCCGAGGCTCCTTGAATTCCTCATAAAAACGGAAAACGATACGGACAGGGAAGAAATGATAAACACCATTGTTTTCACAGCTTTAAAAATACAGGACCCCCTGCACAGAGGAGAGTCCGTCAAAACAGTCCTCCCTCAAGTCCAAGATCCCCGTGCCCGCTCATCCCTTTATCTTCTCCTCGGAAGGATAGGCGATGACAGCACTCTTCCCGTACTTCGGTCAGGATTGAGTGAAAAAAACGAGATGGTTCATGACTCAGTCACGAGAGCCTTTGCCAGCTGGCCCACTTCCACAGCCGCGGAAGACGTCCTCTATATTGCCGAAACATCCAATAAACCGGAATACCGGATCCTCTGCCTCAGGGCCTATATAAGAATGGTTGAAATGGAGCCTTATCAAAGGCCTGAGGCTGCGGTCCGATCCTTAGAAAACGCCCTGAACCTCACTGAAAGGGTCCAGGAAAAGGTCTTGATTCTGGGAGCGCTTCAAAAATTCCCATGCGATCGCGCGGCAAACATTGCGGAGCGGCTCACGAAAGACGGCGATGTTGAACAGGAAGCCAAAAAAACACTTGTTCTTATTAAAGATAAACTAAAGAAAGGGGGAGAATAAAACTTTAAAATTTTTGAAAAATTTAAGGACATGGATTAAACTATTATTCTCTCTGACAAGTTTTTTTATCCTATGAACAGGAGGTCAAATAATGACCCAAATAAAAAAACAAAACAAGCATCCTAAAAAACTGACATACGGCATGGTCGGAGGAGGAGAGGGGGCTTTCATCGGAGATGTGCACCGGAAAGCCATCGCCATGGACGGAAAAGCAGAACTTGCTGCAGGGTGTTTCTCCAGGGATTTTGAGAACACCAAAAACACAGGCCAAAGGCTGGGACTGGACAGCAGCCGGTTATACCCCACATACAAAGACATGTTTGAAAAGGAGAGCCAAAGAGAGGACGGCATTGACTTTGTGGTCATTGTCACTCCTAATAACACCCACTTCTCCATTTCAAAAGCTTCCCTGGAGCACGGAATCCATGTGGTGTGTGACAAGCCCCTCACCATATCCAGCCGGGAGTCTGAACAGCTGGCTGAGATATCAGACGAAAAAGACCTCTTATTCTGTGTGACATACACCTATACCGGTTACCCCATGGTCAAGCAGATGAAAGCAATGATAGCCAACGGAGAACTGGGAGAAATCCGCTTCATAAACGCAGAATACCCTCAGGAATGGCTGGCGGCCTCTATAGAAAAAACGGGGCAGAAACAATCCGTTTGGAGAACAGATCCCTCCCAGTCCGGTGCCTCGAACTGCGTGGGAGATATAGGGAGCCATATCGAAAATATGGTCTCTTATCTAACGGGCTTAAAAATCACATCTCTTTGTGCCCGTCTGGATACCTTTGTGGAAGGCAGGATTCTTGACGACAATGCATCCATACTGGTGGAATATGACCGCGGGGCTAAAGGCCTCTATTGGAGCAGCCAGGTCGCCATTGGACATGATAACGGACTGAGAGTCAGAATATACGGGAAAAAAGCTTCCATTGAATGGTTTCAAGAAAATCCCAACTCCTTCAGGATATCTTATCTTGATAAACCCACAGAGATCATATCGCGAGGAAGAGACAAGATGGCCCTCTCCGCAGAAAGAGTATCGCGTGTCCCAGCTGGCCACCCTGAAGGCTATTTCGAAGCCTTTGCCAATATATACAGCACATTCCTCACAGCACTTGACAAAAAAATCAATAAAATACCTCTAAAGGAAGAGGACGCAGACTATCCGGGTATCAAAGAAGGATATCAAGGAGTGAGGTTTATAGAAAGATGCGTTGAAAGTTCCCAGAAAGGAACGGTATGGGTTGACTTTTAATACGCACATAAAAGGAGGATAAATTGGAAAGACCCGTCACATTATTTACCGGACAATGGGCAGATATGGCTTTTAAGGATATCTGCAAAAAAGCAAAAGAATGGGGTTATGACGGCCTTGAGATCGCTTGCTGGGGCGATCATATGGAAGTGAATAAAGCTGATAAAGATCCTGATTATATCAGCAGGAAAAAACAAATACTGGAAAAAAACGGGCTGAACTGCTGGGCTCTCGGAGCTCATCTGGCAGGCCAGTGTGTGGGCGACCTTTATGATGACCGCCTGGACGGATTCGTCCCGGATAAAGCAAAAGGAAATCCTGAAAAAATGAGAGCGTGGGCCATTGAGCAGATGAAAACAACAGCCAAAGCCGCCAAAGATATGGGATGCTCGGTGGTCAACGGTTTTATGGGTTCCCCTATTTGGAAATTCTGGTATTCATTTCCCCAGACTACAGAACAAATGATAGAAGCGGGTTTTAAAGAGATAAAAAAACTCTGGACGCCGATTTTAGATGAATTCGACCGCTACAAAGTCAAATTCGCTCTGGAGGTCCATCCCACTGAGATTGCATTTGATTTCTATACCACGCAAAAACTGTTCAATGTCTTTGAACACAGACCCACCCTCGGATTGAACTTTGACCCCAGTCATCTGGTCTGGCAGGGAATGGACCCAAAACTTTTCATACGCGAATTTTCCGATCGGATCTATCATGTCCATATGAAAGATGTGGCCGTGACCCTTGACGGAAAATCCGGCATACTGGGCTCTCACCTTCCGTTCGGCGACCTCAGAAGAGGATGGAACTTCAGGTCACTTGGCCACGGAGATGTTGACTTTGAAGAGATCATACGGGAATTGAACGATGCCGGATACACAGGCCCTCTATCAGTGGAATGGGAAGATAACGGCATGGACCGGGAGTACGGAGCACAGGAATCTGTGGAATTTGTCAAAAGCATCAATTTTTCGCCATCAGAAGTCGCTTTTGATAAAGACATGAAAACTGAAAAATAAAGATTACCTTATTCAACGACCGGCCCGAAAAAGAGACAAGGAAAAGAAAGATGTCTGACAAAAACAAACCAAAAAAATCCGGTTCCCTGTCCAGAAGAGATTTTCTGAAATCATCTGCATGGGCAGGCCTGGGAACAGCCCTTTCTTCACGGATGCTGAAAGCAAAGTCACCCGCAGCCGTACAGTCTGCCCAAGAATCATCTGACAGAATCAATATCGCTGTCATCGGAGTAGGAACTCAGGGCAGAGTGCTTGTGGAATCATGCCTCCGCATTCCTGATATCCATTTTCAAGCCATCTGCGACATATGGGAATACAGCCAAGTCTATGCCAGCCGTTATCTGCAGAAATACGGATATAAGGTCAATATCTATGAAGACTACAGACAGCTTCTTGAAAAAGAAAAGGGTCTTGATGCAGTGATCATCGCAACCCCGGATTGGATGCACGCTGAACACGCCAATGCCTGTATGGAACAGGGACTTCATGTTTATTGTGAAAAAGAGATGTCTAATTCCCTGGAAAAAGCACAAAGCATGGTAAGGACATCAAGGCGAACGGGAAAGCTTCTTCAGATCGGTCACCAGCGCCGGAGCAACCCCAGATACATCCATGCCATAGACAGGCTGATCCATGAAAAACAGCTTTTAGGTCGGGTATCCCAATCATACGCTCAATGGAACAGATCTAAAAGTGATATGCTTGGCTGGCCCAAAAAATACACGATACCGCCTGAAAAACTCGAGAAATACGGATACAGATCCATGACTGAGTTCAGGAACTGGCGGTGGTTCAAAAAATACGGTGGAGGACCTATCGTAGACCTGGGGTCTCACCAAATAGACCTGTTTTCGTGGGTCTATGGCACCAATCCCTCCTCTGTCACCTCCTGCGGGGGAACCGATTATTATGATAAAAGAGAATGGTACGATAATGTGATGGCGATCTATGAATTCAAGACTGTCCAAGGAACATGCCGGGCCCTTTATCAAGTCCAGACAACCACCAAATACGGAGGTTTCTACGAAGCCTTCATGGGAGATAACGGGACCATCGTGCTTTCAGAAGTCCCTCAATTCGGAAATTGGGCTATGAGAGAAGCCCATGCCCCGGAATGGGATTCCCTGGCAAAAGACGGCCTTTTGGAATCAGAAACTCCGCCTATCCAGAAAGTGGGTACCAAAAACGTATTCCTTGATGTGAGGGTCACACAGGAAGCCGGCAGATGGCCGCTCCCTGTGGAACTGGCCAAACCTCCGCACCAGCCGCATCTTGAAAATTTCTTCAGCGCCATAAGAGCCGGAGCGTCTCTCACATGTCCTGGAGAAGTGGGGTACGAAACCGCTCTGACAGTCTTAACTACAAACAAAGCTGTTGGATCACCGAGGAAGCTCAGATTTCAAAAAGAACAGTTCAAAGCATGAAACATAAACCAATACAAATCATCTTTTTCCTTATCTTTTTAACCGGACTTTCTCCTGCTTTCGCACAGGAGAAAAAAAAGATACCCTGGGACGGCAACAGAACGGTCCCTGTGCATAACATTCCTTTAAGGGACGAATTCAATGAAACGATCATTCCTACAGAATCTTTTCCTCTCCCTTATTCTTCCAGATACACATGCGAACCCTGCCATGCCTACGGCCGGATAAGCCAGGGGCTTCATTTCAATGCCTTCTCTTCTGACAGGCACGGAAGACCGGGAGAACCATGGATATGGGTTGACAGGGATACAGGATCCTCAATCCCTGTTTCCTACCGGGACTGGCCGGGCGTCTTTCGTCCTGAGGAACTCGGCCTGACTTTCTGGGAATTCACCCTGCTTTTCGGAAGGCACATGACCGGCGGAGGCGTCGGAGAGCCGGCCGTGGATGAGAGAAGCCCTGATTCAAGGTGGAATGTATCCGGGACACTTGAAATCAACTGTCTCGCCTGCCATAATAATTCCAGAAAACAGAGCCACAGTGAATGGGCTTTCCAAATACTCCGTCAAAACTTCCGCTGGGCAGCCGTTGCTTCTTCCGCCCTTGGAGAAGTGGGAGGCATGGCTTCAAGACTATCCGGAACATGGGATATCTATGACGGATCAAACCCGGATGACTCCGAGTATGCCATTGCCCCTTATGTCCGGTATGACAAGACCCGGTTCAACAGCAAGCACGAGGTGTTCTTTGACATCAACCACAGACCCAATGACGAACGCTGTCTTGCCTGCCACTCTGTTTCACCTGCTTCGCAAAGCCAGTTCCTGGCAGAAAGCGATGTGCACACCGCAGCAGGCATTAAATGTGCGGACTGTCATAGAAATGACATATCGCACACCATGATAAGAGGTTATGAAGGGGAATCCGAGCAATATAAAAATCCGTCTGCCTCTGATTTCACATGCCGCGGCTGTCATTTAAGAGAAAAAAAATCACAAAAACAAGGCGTCTCCTCAGGCCGGTTGGGAGCTCCTTATCCCATTCATAAAAAAATCCCCCCGATCCACATAGAAAAACTCTCCTGCACAGCATGTCACTCAGGATCCCTTCCTCAAAAGAAATTGACCCGGGTAAAGACCTCACGGGCCAACCGCTTGGGGATCTACGGTATAGCCCGCTGGGACATGGACTTTCCTGCTGTTCAGGAGCCTGTGTTTCACAGAGACTCAAACGGCAGGCTGACTCCAAACCGCCTTGTCTGGCCGAGTTTCTGGGGATGCCTTGAGGGAGAAGAGATAAGCCCATTAAGGCCTGAGACTGTAAAAAAGGCTGCCGGTCCGATACTCTATCCGGAATCAGAGGCTGCTGAAATCCTATCCGCACTCTCCATGATCCCTAATCTCGAAGGCACGCCGGTTTTCGTCTATTCCGGAAGGGTCTATAAATTAAACTTTGACGGAGAACTGGATGCCTCTGAATATTCCGGAGAGATACCTGAAGTAGGATTATTCTGGGCCTTCAAAAAAAACAATTCCCTGTCCCCCCTCATTCCTGAGTTTGACAGGGAATCAGACGCCCTTGACAGGGAAATAGAATACAGGATCCAAGATACTCTGGAAGCTTTAAATAAAGTCAAAAAACAGCTTTATAAGCCTGCTGTGATCTACGGAAACAAAATCTATCAAATATCAGAAGGATACTTTGAGATAAAGGAATGGAATGGAAAAGCACAGGATTTCCCGAGACTCTGCTGGCTTAAAGACAATGAGATAAAAAACCTGATTTCTGAATTCAATCTGAACGCCATTAAAGAAACAGTAGGATACTCCGAACTCCTAAGTGAAGAGCAGGTTAAAAAAATCCTTACAGCCCTTTCTGAAGCAGATGCCTCTCAAGACTCTGAAACAAACAAAGAATATGTCTATATATCCAACGGGAAGATGTTCCGGATCAACCAGCAAGGTTCCCTGGAATCATCCGAACATCCGGCATCAGAACCTGTCTTGTGGCCCCTGGCCCATCAGGTAAGGCCTGTCCAGCAGTCCCTTGGAATCAACGGATGTTCGGACTGCCATTCGTGGGATTCAAATTTTTTCTTCGCTGATGTAACGGCCGCAGGCCCTTTGAACACAAAAAATTCAGCTGAGCGCTCTGCTCATTCCTTTATGGGATTGGGGGGACTTTATCAAAAAATATTCGGCCTTTCATTTTATGCCCGTCCATTTTTAAAGGTCATCCTCTTTATTGCCGCACTTTTTTTGGGATCTATCCTTATCATAACTTTTGTCAAAACTCTGGGCTTTCTCACAGGCCTGCTTGAGAAAAGGAGATAAATCCACATGTTCTCAATGATAAGTTTCGTTTCCTTTATATCAGTGGCCGCATTCCTTGTCACTTTCAGTTACACAAAACAGAAAAAAGCAAAAAAAGAAAGCCCAGACAAAAAGCAAGCCCAAAATTTTTCAGACTGGCTTGTCAGCGGACTTCGTTCTTTTTTTAAAACTTCTCTTAAGAACCGGATAAAAAAAATCAACCGGAAGCATCTCATCTCAGAACTATCCATAACTGAAAAAATTATCTGGGGAGGCCTTGTGTTCAGTTTTCTTTATCTTTTCCTGAGCGGATTCTTCTTCTCTCTCTTCAGTCTGCGCCAAATGTTTGGGGTTCCTCTTCTATTCCATATCGTCCTTGGCGGTCTTTTTGCAGTGTTTCTTTGTGTTTGTTTGTTTCTCTCTGCCGAAAAATTCAGTTTTTCCTTATCATTCAGCTTCAAAAATATCCTCTTCTGGATTTTCATGTTATCAGGCCTTTTTCTTGCCGGCACTTCTTTATGCATGATGGTCCCCCTCTTTACGTACCGAACACAGCTGTTCCTCTTCGAACTTCACAGATACAGTGCGCTCACAGCAACTCTTGCTGCTGTCCTTTTCCTGTATACGGTATTCTCAAACAATGAAAAAAGAAAAAATCGGGGATAAATCTGTTCTCCGTTTTTCCCACGAGGCCATGGGGACCTTCTTTGAAATCCTTCTCACTGATATAGACCAGGGTTACGCCCGGCAGGTCTCACAGGCAGTTTTTAATGAAATAGACAGATTAGAAAAAGAACTCTCCCGGTTCAATCCGAGCAGCGATATAGGTCAGATAAACAATCTAAAACCAGGACAGTCCTGCGCTGTTCAGGTGGACGTGTTTGAGTGCCTTCAAAAAGCATGCCGTATCCAGCATGAGACCGGCGAAGCCTTTGCCATAAATTATGCTTCCTCTCTGCGTTATTTTAAGAAGCAAAAAACAGCCGGCCTTCCGATAAAAATGTCCCGTTCCTCGGGGAGATTTAACATAACCTTTGAAAAAAGGGAGGTATTCGCAGGAACAGAAAGCCTCATGATTGACCTGGGAGGCATTGGCAAAGGTTTTGCCCTGGACAAAGCCGCAGACCTTTTGCTGGACTGGGATGTCTCCAAAGCCCTGCTCCACAGCGGCACCAGCACAGCTCTGGCTGTAGGAGCCCCCAACGGTAAGGAAGGGTGGGCCATAGGCGTCATAGGAAATGGAGACAGTCCTTTTGTTCCCGGAAGAATCATGGTCAAAAACCGCGCTGTCAGCGGTTCGGGAAAGCAGGTAAAAGGGGAGCACATCATAGACCCCAGAACAGGAGCCCCTGCCTCAGGTCATGAGGCCGCATGGGTGTCTCATCCCTCCGCAGCCGCAGCCGATGCCCTTTCCACTGCTTTTGTGGTGATGAAGACCCCGGAAGTGGAGACATTCTGCCTTGAAAACAAGCATCTCTGGGCTGCAGTGTTAACAAATGGAGGGCATCATAAAATTTTTAACCAAAATAGTATATAATGCCTTTAAAGGAGTGTGTCATGATAAGAAAAGTTTGTATATCCCTATTCATATTGATCATCTCTCTGTCCTTTTCCGGAGCCGCATGTTTATTCGGTCAGGAAAAACAGGATAAAAAAGAAGTCCTGCAACTGGAGCTTCCCAAACCCATGTTCGTGGGAACACCCACCAATATCCGCACGCCTAACCTTGAGAAAATAACAGGAAAAAGGAGGGGGCCGTTTTATGTTCCCAAAGGAACCAAGCTCCTTTCTCTCGATAAATCCGTGACTTCCAGCGATATGATGCCCATCATAGGAGAGATCGAATACGTGACAGACGGAGAAAAATCAGGAGAAGCCGGTTATTATGTGGAACTCGGTCCCGGCTCCCAGTACGTTCAGATAGACCTCGGCGCTTCTTATGCCATCCATGCCATACTTGTGTGGCATTTCCACAGCCAGGCCCGGGTTTACAGAGATGTGGTGGTGCATGTAAGTGATGACCCTGATTTTATATCTGAAGTCAAAACCGTATTCAACAACGACCACGACAACTCCTCCGGACTGGGGATAGGAAGAGACAAGGAATATATCGAGACCAATGAAGGCAGGCTGATCGATACAAGAGGGATCAGCGGGCGCTATGTGCGCCTTTACAGCAGCGGCAACACATCCAATGATATGAACCATTATGTTGAAGTGGAGGTCTACGGCACTGAGGTGAAATGAGCAGAAAAGTCTTCGCCGGCCTGTTTGCCCTCATAGTGCTGCTGGGGCTGTTCTTTCGCTTCTTTAACCTTGATCTGCGGCCAGTGCATCATGATGAGGCGAATCAGGCTGTCAAATTCGGAGTTCTTCTGGAAAAAGGAGAATACACATACGATTATTTTGACCACCACGGGCCTTCTCTCTACTATATGACACTCCCTTTGGCTCTGGCCTTCACAGGAAAAGACTTTGCTGCGCTCAACGAAAGCACCCTCCGTTTTCTTCCCGCCCTCTTCGGATCAGGACTCCTTCTTCTCCTCCTCCTCCTTAAGGGCCGATTGGGATTAAAAGCGGTTCTGTTTTCAGCTCTCTTTATAAGCCTCTCTCCCCTAATGGTCTTTTTCAGCCGCTTTTACATTCAGGAAATGCTTCTCGCCTTTTTTACCCTTGGATTTATCATATCACTCTGGCTGAGTCTGGATACAAAAAAAATTCACTGGTATATAACAGCCGGATTAATGGCTGGCTTTATGTTCGCCACAAAGGAGACCTCCCTTATCCTCTTCGGTTCCCTGCTCGGCTCATTTATTCTCTTAAAGATCTCCCATGCTTCCGGATCAAAGAGCAAACACATCTCCCATTCCCTCCTTTCCCTTAATACCTTTTTCTTTCTCGTGGCGGCCTTTGTCGTATGGCTGCTCTTTTATTCCTCCTTTTTCCATAATATGAACGGACTCTGGGACTCCATCCGTTCTTTAGGAGTCTATTTCAAGCGCGCCGGTGAGGCAGGAGCTCACGCTCATCCCTGGTATTACTATCTCAAAATGCTGGCCTTTTCCCGATACGGCAACGGACCTTTATGGAGCGAGGCTTTGATCCTGGTTTCTGCTCTTATAGGAAGTATCTCCGCATTCACTAAAAAGGAAAAGGCACGCCATGATACCTCTTTTATCCGCTTTGTCTTTTTCTATACCCTCATTTGCACTCTTGTTTTTTCTCTTGTATCCTATAAAACTCCCTGGAACATCGTCCCTTTTTATCTGGGGATGCTGGTGCTAGCCGGGTGCGGGATTTCCTTTCTCATTGACTTGTGCCAAAAAATCTGGCTTAAGTCAGCGGCCTTATCCCTGATTTTCATCGGCATCTTTCATCTGGGCTGGCAGAGCTGGAGAGCCAATTTTGTCTTTTACGCAGACGTCCGGAATCCCTATGTCTATGCGCAAACCAGTACGGACTTTCTTAACCTGATCCGCAGAATAAACCATATCTCCAAAGTCCATCCGGAACACAAGAATATGCTGATCAAAGTGATCGCTGATCCTCATATGATATGGCCTCTACCCTGGTATCTCCGGGAATTCAAACGGGTTGGTTACTGGACAGAGGCCGAAGAGGCTGGTCCCATAGAGGGAACACCCGTTTTAATCAGCTCCATGGAACAAGCCAAACGCATCGGGCCTCTGGTCGGGGACCGGTATGTATCCGAATTTTACGGACTTAGAAATGAAGTCCTTCTATCCGTGTATATAAGACTTGATCTGTGGAACCGGTTTTTAGAAAATAGGCGCTGAAATGATTGACCTTTCACTTGTGATTCCTGCCTATAACGAAGAAAACAAAATAAAAAAAGACATAGAGAGGGCTGCGTTTTTCTTAGAGGAAAACCACATGGTGGGAGAAATCATTGTCGTGGATGACGGAAGCCGTGACAACACCTCTGCCGCTGCTTCCAAAGCTTGCACAAATCCCTCGGTTGAATTGAAAATCATCCGGCTTGAGAAAAACAAAGGCAAAGGATTTGCGGTTAAAACAGGAATACTGGCATCCAAAGGTGAGGTCGTGCTTTTCGCGGACAGCGGGACCTGCATCCCCTATGAAAACGCCCTTCCCTTTATCAAGAAAATCAGGGCCGGGGAAGTGGCTATCGCCCTGGCTTCTCGATATACCAAAGGCACGGTCATCCGCAGAAACCGTCCTCTTTCAAGGCGCATCCTTTCCAGACTCTTTCACTGGGCTGCGGTTTTTATAGCCGGCCTTCCAAGAAAAATCACAGACTCTCAATGCGGATTTAAAATCTATAACGGAGACGCTGCCAGGAAGCTCTACAGTCAGTGCGGGCTCCATGGTTTTCTTTTTGACCTGGAGATATTGATCCGGGCCCTCAGAGAAGGACACAGTATCACTGAATTTCCTGTTGAATGGACCTGCGACCTGGACTCTCGCCTGCGCCCAGCCTCTGAAGCCGGAGATATACTCAGAGACCTCTTTGAGGTAAGAAAGATAGCCAAAAAAAAGTTATGAGATTTCGCGTATCCAGATATTTCTGTAACGAACCGGGTTTCCGTGGTCCTGCAGGGAAAGAGGAAGTTTCTCCGGATGAGCTTTGTAGGAAGGCCTTTTTTTCCACGCTGTAGGGCCCGTCAGCACCACATCATTATGGATGAGAACATGGTTGTGAAACACGGTCATGCGGGCCGGCTCTTTTAATTGTCCGTTCTCATTAAAAAAGGGAGCCGTAAAGATAATATCAAAACACTGCCATTCACCCGGAGGACGGCACACATTGACCAAAGGAGGATACTGCCCGTACACAGCTCCGGCCATGCCGTCTGCATATGTCCTGTTCTCAAAGTTATCCAGCACCTGTACTTCATAGAGCCCCATTAAAAACACACCGCTGTTTCCACGGCCCTGTCCTTCTCCGGATACTTCCGCAGGGGATGCCCACTCGATATGGAGCTGGCAGCTTCCAAACTCTTTTTTTGTCTGGATGGAGCCTGTTTTTTTCACGACTTCCAAATATCCGTTTTCCACCTTCCATTGAGCCTCGTTTCCTTTGCTGTCTTCCCATTGGGAAAGGTCTTCCCCGTCAAAAAGAACTTCCGCATCTGAAGGCGCAGGAACAGGAAGCATTGAAGGGCCCGGATCCACAACAGGGGGCAAGGGCCTGTCTTTGTCGTGTATTTTCCACTTCTTTACAGAAGCCATTTCCGAATTCACTTCTTCATTCTCCTGACAGTTAATGACACCAAAGAGAAAAAAAACAAAAACCAGCAAGACAAAACCCACTGCTTTTTTCATGACCAGCTCCTTTTAACTTAAAGAGACCAACCTTTTCGGTATTCAGTATGAAGAAAATTGTTGGCTTCCGGAAGGTTTTTGAATTCCATTTTCTTCCCGTCCCATTCCAGCTTGGTGTTTTTTGCCTTTGTGGCTACGGCTACATTTCCCAAAAGCATGACTTCAGTCAAAGTCCCGGAGTATGAAAAATCCGTAGTGGATTTTTCGCCTTTTTTAATGGCTTCCACCCATTCCTCGTGGATGCCTGGAGAGCGCGGAATTGTTTTTTCCGGTCTTTTGTATTCCTGCATCTTTGATTCCGGAATAATACGCGGATTGTTTCCATAAGTGCTATACATTAACATCCCTTTATCACCCACAAACAATCCTCCTCCTCCGGAGTCGCCCATCATGCGTCCATCTTCCAGTTCAGCCGGCCTGGGAGGCATGATCCCTCCGTCATACCATTTGAGGGTTACAGGCGGCATTTTCCCCCTGGCCGGGAATTCATAAGTCACCACCTCAGCAACAGGATAAGAGTCCTTGGTGAATTTGGTGGAACTGGCCTGAACAGATGTGGGATGTCCCAGCTTTAGGGCCCAAAAGGGGTGGTCCAGTATGTGAGCTCCCATATCTCCCAGAGCTCCTGTTCCAAAATCCCACCAGCCTCTCCAGCTAAAGGGATGATAAGCCGGATGATAGGGCCTGTATGGAGCCGGTCCAAGCCAAATATCCCATGCCAATTCATCAGGCACAGGAGGCGTATCTTTGGGAGCCTCAATGCCCTGGGGCCATATGGGCCGGTTTGTCCAGCAGTGGACTTCCCTTACATCGCCTATGGCTCCGTCCCAGATCCATTCATTGATCAGACGGCCACCTTCTCCGGCATGACCCTGGTTGCCCATCTGGCTGACGATCCCTGCTTTTTTCGCAGCCTGAGCCAGCAGCCTCGCCTCTTTTACAGTGTGGGTCAAAGGCTTTTGAACAAAGACATGCTTGCCTCTTTTTATGGCATTCATGGCGATCACAGCATGGTTGTGATCCGGGGTCGTAACCGTGACTGCATCTATGTTTTTCTCTTTATCCAGAAGCACCCGAAAATCTTGATACTTATTCGCTTTCTCATACATAGCCTTCTGTTCGGGAGTGTTATGTTCCGAACCCAGGAATTTGGCCATTTCCCTGTCATCCACATCACACAACGCCACAATATTTTCTGAACTCACGCTGCGGATATCAGAAGAGCCTTTTCCTCCGACCCCGATGCTTCCTATATTTAAGGTGTCACTGGGTGCTTTATACCCGGCTCCTCCCAGGACGTGACGGGGAATAATCATAAATCCAGCGGCAGTAGCCGCGCTTCGTCCTATAAATTCTCTTCTGGTTAAGGTTTTTTTTGATTCGCCTTTTTCTTTCTTGTTTTTCATAATCACCCTTCTTTCATCTAAAGTTTGAAAAATCAAGTCTAATGATAACTATAATATATATAGTTCTAAAAGCTCGAGTCAACAAAATAATCATATATATCACATGAAAAATCTGTTATAACTAGCCTGGATGATGAACGAGTCGAGGTTGCTGTGTTATTGCGAAGAACAAAGTGATGAAGCAATCTCATTGTGAAACGAAGCGTCATGAGATCACCACGCCGCTGCGCTCCTCGTGATGACAAGAGAGCCCAGGCCACGCCACCTTTTAACCTTGCGAAATTCAGGTATGGCCTGTGCTCCCTTCAGATTTTTAACGCCATTCTTCTTCGTTTTTCTCGGCTCCTGCGTAACTCCCCCCGTCCGTGGGTCAGACATACTCGGAGCCCTGCTTCGCCGGGTTCCCTCAAAAAGCCTCATCCGAAGGCTAAATCTTCAATGTCGCCACGTCCACACCTGGTTTTCGTAAGGTTAACGTTTATCCTATAAGATAAATAGTATTACGCACAATCCCAACTTTCAGGCAGGCGGGCTGGTTCTGAAGTCATCCGGAGGCGAGCGGGCATGGTTCCTCGCAGAGGGGAGCGAGCCGAGGAATAAGCTGATTTTACTCGCTGGGGAAAATCAGCGGGCTGAAGAACCAGCTTGCCTGATGAAAGCCGGGAGCACAGACCGCGCCTGAATTTCACATCGGCTTGCCTCAAAAGTAAAAAAAAGACGATTAAAATGAAATACCTAACCAGGAAAAGAGCTGCTATCGTCATTCTTAATATAATCTTGCATATCGCTGGAACAAAATGAATAATAAATACATCGCCATTTTATTATGAATAGGTCAGGCTAAAGACAGGTGTGATGATTCTAAAAAGGAATGAAACCGGGCTGGCTCTGGGCAGCGGTGCAGTCAGAGGCTATGCCATTTTCCCCATTATCAACAGAATAAAAAAAGAAGGCATCAACATAACAGCTGTGAGCGGTTCAAGCATCGGAGCCTTGATAGGAGCCTATTACGCTCTTCATGGAGAGGCCGACTCGCTCCTGAAACAGGCCGTAAAATTAAGGAAAAAGGACTGGTTAAGACTCGTTGACCCCAACAAACCAAATATTTCCCTCATCAAAGGAGAAA
>Ga0190359_1000378_pt1 | contig 31009 bp, 37 predicted proteins | sample 48721823_MG_FD_161269 | JGI IMG/M metagenome (GOLD analysis project Ga0190359, IMG submission 161269) | Hydrothermal vent microbial mat bacterial communities from Southern Trench, Guaymas Basin, Mexico - 4872-18-2-3_MG | ecosystem: Environmental > Aquatic > Marine > Hydrothermal vents >... | reverse complement strand
TGAATGTTAAGTGTCAAGACGGGGAAACTCGTGTCTGTCGAGTAAGAGGCAAGATGAAGAAAAGAAACTGGGTCCGCGAAGGCGATATAGTCTTAGTGAGTCCATGGGATTTCCAGTCAGATCAGAAAGGAGACATCATCTTCCGTTATACGAGAAACCAAGCAGATTGGCTCAGCAGAAAAGGAATGCTGACCCTAGAGTAGATTATTTTACTCATTTTCTATATTATAGGTCTGAATAGACTTGATGAAGAACACCTTAGATCGTGGATTAGTGGATAAAGCGCTTGAGTTCGCCAGCGAGCGCCACAAGGGACAGCTTGATGATCAAGGCAGACCCTACTTTTTCGCTCACGTGGTTCAGGTTTACGGAATTTTAATAGATGTCTCGGATGATACCGAGATTCTTTGCGCCGGTCTCCTACACGATGTTTTAGAGGACACGGATACTACCTATGAGGAACTACGTAACGTCTTCACGCCCAATATAGCGGAGATTGTGAAGATGGTAACCCATAACGAGCATAGTAAAGTGTTCCCAAACCTCAATCCAACAGATGAATATAACGTGCTATTTCACAAGGCTGTCTTAGTCAAGTTTGCTGACCGTCTGAGTAATCTAAGCAGGATGGAGAGCTGGAGCGACTCGAAACGCCGGGAATACATCAATAGCAGTATCTTCTGGAAAACGGGTAATGCTTCATAAACACCCGTGTTTTTCATTTAAATATGAAAGCACTTGTTCTATTCCATTCTCAACAATACGGCAACACAGGTAAGATGGCTGAAGCAGTCGCGGAAGGACTGCGTGAGGCAGGATGTACTGTATCTGTCCATAATGCTAACGAGGAAAGATATCCCATCACGGAGTACCCAGAATATGATATGATATCCATTGGAACACCTGATTATTTCAGCTACATGGCTGGAACCCTGAAAACATTCCTTGACGACTGGTATATCCAGAGAAACAAACCCGGCTATACTGGGAAGCCATATGGGTTATTCCTGTCTCATGGGGGCGGTGGAAGAGCCGTTGATTCATTGTCATTGTTCAGCCGTCTTGGTGATCAAGTTGGAGAAGCCGTAATTTCTAGTGGCTCACCAAGTCAGCGAGTATTAGATGATTGTCGTGAGCTTGGTAAAAAGTTAGCCATGAGCACCTAGTTCTCTTTTCTATTATTTTTTCTTGATATTTTTAGGTATATGTGGGTTACAAGTAAGGCTGTGAATGGGTATAGTAACCAGCTGTGTATCTTGTAGCTTGTTTCTTTTGTCAGGAGCCGTAATGTTATTGCGTTCATTAGGTTGGGCTCAGTTATTCCCATGCCTGAAACCAGAAAGAGAAAGGTAGCCACTAGCAGAAGAGTATGAACCCATTCACGAATCTGTCTACTCAACCTAGTTCCCCCAGAAGGAATCATTCAAGTCAGCAGAATTACTATATCCTCTGCTCTCCCAGTAGCCCTCATATTCGGTGTCATCACTGAGTTCTATTCCTGTCACCCATCTGCACCACTTGTATCCCCACTTAGACTCAGCTACAAGCATGAATGGAAAACCATTCTCATCCGGTAACGTTACCTCGTTGATCTTGTAGGCTAGGATTAACTCGTTATCTCGTATGTAATCGATGGTAAGATTTGTAGTGTATCCGTCCTCAGCGTGGAATATGATTATCTCAGCCGACGAATAGGGATCAGCTGATTTCACCAAATCCATTACCTTGACACCGTCCCAGAGAACAGTTGCACTCCACCCCTCCACACAGTTCAAAGTCAATACCTTCTTGTAGCTAGTGAAGTTGTCAAGCACCTCATAATACGAATAGTTGGTCGGTTTTTCAACTAATCCGAATATGCTTAGCTGGTAGCCTGTTACGTTGATGTCTTGGGGTCCTTTGATGCTGTTTTCCCTAAAATCATTGATTGATGATAGTCTGACGCCTTGATAGTTACGTACCTCTACGTATTGTGTTCTTCCGGCTTCATTGAATTGGTTGACCGCGTACATGGCTACAAAAAGGATAATGAACGCAGTGATTGCTAGTTGAATATTTTTCTGAGTGCTCACGTTTTGTCTGTACTGGGGGATGGCGGCTCAAATAGTGTTATTTTTTAGGTTTTGTTTTACCCTGTTTGTCTATTTTATGCCCTCAGGAATGCATAAACCTATATTGTATATACCGTATAGATTTTCTGGCTAATAAGCTGGTGAAAAATTGGGAATAAACGTAGAAAGTCTAAAACTTCAAATGCAGGATGAAGACTGCAAAACACTACTAACCCACTGCAAGGAACCAAAATCCTTCAACGAGATCAAAAAAGCAAAAATCAAGGAGAGCAAACTCTTCAAGCTTCTAAAAGAGCTTAAACTGAGTGAAGCACTTCTTTTTGCAGACGGGAAATATTATACATCCCCTGATGCCTTCGAGTTTCTCGATTAATTATTTATTCTGTTTCAATATTTTTTCTATTGATTTGGTCAGATGTTTATATCGATGCTCTTTGGATTGGCTGAGATAAAAAACCGGAAAAAACAATAGAGAAAAATATCCTGTAAATCATGCATTAAATATGATCTTATAATTTATTATCTGTAAAATTGAGTTAATAGAAAAAAACACTTTAGTACTTATAAGTAAAAAGATACCATTATAAGCGGCCACATGTATATACTAGTTGATATGTCTATTTATCTTAACGTCGAAGAAGCAAAAGAAATGATCATTGAAGAACTAGAAAAACTAGATAAACAGAATAAAACACCTAGAATAAAGTTCAAAGACTTGTACAAGAACAAAAAGCAGTGGAGCAAGACTTTCTTCAAAGCTGGAAAAGAGCTTGACAGGACGAACGATAATATTGAGATGTCCATAAAATATGGGTTCCATCAAGTGGAACTGTCTCACTAAGATATTTTTACGATAAAAACGATAGGTTATATATTACCCGTTTTAATATTTACTGGAACATAGATATTTGTTCTTCTGCGTGAGTCTATTGGAGTTCTGTGAAAACTGTAACACGTTGATGAGTATCACCCCAGATGGGTTAAAATGCCCTAACTGCGGGCACACCATAAACGCAGATCTGAATATGATACATATATCAACAAGCGATAAGAAAGCCCCCAAGACCGTTTTTAGCACTGGAGGAAAGGATGACTTACTGGTAGTACAAAGACCATGTCCCAAGTGCGGAAGCCCGGAGTCGAACCAAACAATCACCGCAACAATAGGTGAACATGCTGGAGTAAACACGGATCGAAGTATTATTCGGTACAAGTGCACCAAGTGTTTCCATGTCTGGATCGAATACTCTGGCTAGAATACAACAAGATTTACTATTTCAACGCCAATGTTATCCTTCATGAGCATTAATCAAGCCTGCAGACGATGCGGTAGCGATGACCTAGTCTATGACAAAGCGACTGGTGAAACCATTTGTCTCGGCTGCGGCTTGGTAGTTTCACGTGATAACCGGGTAAACCAGAGCTACGTAAAGGAAGAGGAACCGAGTTCATCAGAGACTATCGATACCAGTCGCAAGATGAAGCGCCTCATGACCATCGACAAACGCATCAGGGTTGATGAGGAAGATATCCATGTACTCAGACTAGCGGTAACAGAGATCAAACGCCTCGTACAGGCAATGCATCTCCCAGAATACATCGAACAAACAGCAGAGAACATCTATAGAAGAGCCCAGAAAACCAACCTGATTCTAAGGGGCACTATTGTTGGGTTCTCGGCGGCATCTGTATACACAGCGTGTCGAATGAGTGGAATCCCTAGAACTCTTCGTGAGGTCTCTGAGTATAGTTCGGAGGATGTAAAGTCCATTGCACGCATGTACAGGATACTTGTAACCGAGCTAGGGGTGTCGGTTGAAAGAGATACCCCCATAAAACACATTCCGAGAATAACTAGCGAAGTGGACGCATCACACAAAGTGGAGACCCTAGCAACAAGAATACTGCTAGCCACTATGGACGTAGGGCATCACATCGGCAAGAGCCCAGAAGGGTTAGCGGCAGCAGCCCTCTATATCGCATGTCGATCGCTCCATGAGCCATGCACCCAGACCAGCCTATCCATGGCTTCAGGTGTCTCCACGTTGACAATACGAAAACGAGTAAAAGGAATCAAGAAAGCTGTAGACCTTGATAGCCTTCACGACTAGCGTAATTCCTCAACCTTCTCCATGAGCTTTCTGACGTTCTCTGGATCAACCGGGTTCCATGTATATCCATCTACTTTGAGACTTGAACCTACGACTGCGCCATCAGCCACAGATAAATAATCTTTCACATTATGTGGCTTGACGCCAGTGTTCACTAATACAGGGACATCCACATGTTGCTTGATATCCTTGATTACCGACAAGTCGGCTTCTGCTCCAGCCATCTTACCTGAAACAAGTATAACATCAGCCAGACTCGAGACAACAGCACTATGTGCACGCTCAACCTCACTACGAGATCCAAGAGGTGAGGCAAACTCAGGAACCACATTATAGAAGACTCTGACATCCTCAGCGTCAATCATGGACCTATACCGTGCAAATCCCCCTGCATCAGGAGCCCATAGCCCCATATCAGACTCATAGACACCGGTCAAAACCTCCCGGATAAAACTTGCTCCAGTGGCTTTTGCCATGGCAATAGCTGTCTTGGGGTCCCAGAGGAAGTCAACGCCAAAGGGGATGTTTTCAGGCTTAGCCTCTGTTATCACCCTCGTCATGGCTGCTATCTGCTCTATACCTGCTTCAAATACATAGGGGCGGTCATCTTCGTTACAGAACATCACCGCGTCAACTCCCCCTTCTACGAGACTTTTAACATCTCTACGTACCCAGTCTACTAAGTGTTGAACCCCCTTCGCGCTGTCGTATCTTGGGGTTCCCGGTAATGCTGGTAAGTGTGCCATTGCGATTATTGGCTTTTTTTTCTTGAATAGGGTCTTGAACCATCCCTGTGTCTGCATGGGGTTTTCTGGGTTAGTTAGATAATTAAGTTTTAGTCCTTTGAGCTGTTTTATGGTGCAATTCATTGGGTGGATAATTTTTCACTCGTTTTTTCTCTGATTAAAACTCCTAAATAGGCGAAAATAGATGAAATTTTATTAAACTCTAACGATGTGTAATAGTATGCCACTAAGCATGGATCTGTCCGCCAAAGGATTTGAGATGTTTTTCAAACCATGGCAGGTAGTAGCACTAAAATATCTAATATCGATTCGCCCAGAAGGGGCTAACAGCAGAGAAGTCTATGTCCACGTTAGTAGCAAGATGGAGATTAGTCGAGCGAGCATAATTAATTTCCTTAATGCCCTAGTTGACGACAGCGTGCTGGAATATACGGAAACCACCGGGAAGGGGGGGCACCACCGGATATATAGTATACCGTATGATGAATCCGAGTTCAAACAGTTCCTTGCGGAACAATTCTTCAATAAACTGAAAGAGGAATACGCAGAGGAAACGATGAACGCGCTGAACAAGTTTAAGTAACAAATTTCCCACTTTTCTTTTTTCCTTTTTTTGAAATTAAGTAAATACCTAATGAATTCATTGATTCGCTAGGGTTTAGGAAATAAGTTTAACCATGCAGCGGTTTACAGTCTTTCTGTATTGTTATGACTAAACAAAAGGGTAAGACTGCTAAGAAAGAAGGGGTTAAGAAACATCAGGCACAGGAAAAAGCCAAGAAACGAGCTGTAAAAGAGCGGAGAAGAGTAGAGCTTCCCGAAAAGTACAAGGGCAAACGAAAGTAGTCCTATTTTGATAATTCTAGGAAATATTTTTCCTCGGTAACGGTCCTGCCCCAGTGAACATGATTGATTTCCTCAACCTTGACAAATCCATTCTTCTTGTATATTCCAATGGCTGCATCAAGCTCATCAAAGGTCCAAAGAATAACGCGTTTGTAACCCCGCTCTCTACAGAACTCAAGTGCCTTCGAAGTTAGTTGCTTACCCAAACCTTTTCCACGGAGGTCTGGATGAAGAATGAACCAACGTAGCTGAGCCTCTTCTGGGGAGTTCTTTACGATGGCGATACTGCCCAACACTTTGTTATCTTGTTCTACTACCCAGAGTCTCTGATCTTTAAAATCTCCCGATTTAACAAGCTCGGACAAAGGCTCAGCCACATATGCCTCAAAGGACCAATCAAGATCATATTCCATAGCATATAGTATCCCATGTAGCCATGTGATGGCGCCTAAGTCACCGGGTTTTATCTGGTCTCTGATTGATACGCTCATCCCAGATTATACAACTATGGGCATGGTTTAGATTTTATCAGTAAAATATTTTGATAAGAAAACCAAAAACTAGCGTATTTATAGAAGCATATGTCGAGTCACTGAATTATCTACACCGTTACTTTCTGATAGACACTTCAACAAGTAACATTAAGGCGGTAATAATCTCATTTTTTCAGGTTTACAGAACCTATTCCATATTTGTGTAAGCAGAATCTGGGTCTGAGCGATGGCAATATTGATTGGGGAGAGTGTTTTCTCGATAGCATCATCAGACTCGTAGCGTTTTTCTTGTTTTACCGCATTGGACTCTATCATTTGTACAAGGTTTTTCATTTTATGACTGTATACTTCTATTGCATTTTTCCCGTTTTCAAGTGCATCAATTATCGATAATGCACATAATCTACCACTCAATGCTGCAGAGTCCATCCCCACTCCAATAAAGATCAAGCAAACCCGCGGCGTCTCCAACCAATAGAACCTTTTCTCTCCCTAAATTCACTCCTCCTTTGAAATGTGTAGAGAAAAGCCTTCTCTGCCAATTTCTTCACCTTCTAGACTATACTGGTTTTTGACAGTTTCGAGGAACTCCTGTGCGTATTGGTTTAGGTTTTGTGTGCTACTGGTGCCGACTACGATGGTCTCGTCTTTATGGTATAACCAGCTGTACATCAGGTCTGAGATGTTTTTCCTATAATAGAGATATAGTGTGTCTGGTTTTATCGTTGAATCTCCACGATAATAATAGTTTAGTGATGCGCCTGTTACCTGTTTCAAGAGCGAGGAAGCTAGACGAGTGCTTGAGTATAGCATTGGCTTCGTTGGCGGTAGCCCAATGAACACTCCTTCAATCTACTATATCATGAATCATGTTGACCTGAACATGGGTGTCTGGTACCCCATGGGTGGTATCGGAGTAGTGATTGAGAAACTCTACGAATATTGCATTGAACGTGGCGTTGAGTTCTGTTTTAAAGAGGAAGTCACCAAGATGCTCACAGAGAAAAACAATGCAATTAGTGTGAAAACAACCAAAGGCAGCCATGAAGCTGAATCAATAATTGTAACAGCTGACTACCCACACTCTGAGTTAGAGCTAGTTGAGGAGAAAGACAGGTCATATAGCAAAAAGTACTGGGAAAACAGGTTGTTTGCTCCATCCGCCTTAGTGATATACGTTGGACTGGATAGGAAGCTGGAAGGCCTTGAACATCATAACCTCTACTTGGCGGGTGATTGGGGCATGAGCTTTGATACATTATATGATGTGGATGATCCTGAGTGGCCAGCTAACATATCATATTACGTGAATCTAACGAGTAAAACAGACCCATCTGTAGCTCCAGAGAATGGCGAGAGTGTGTTTATTCTTGTGCCTGTTCCCGATGATTTCGAGGATACACCTGATATGCGTGAAAAAATGTACCACCAGATAATGGCTCATATCGAGAATGTATCAGGTGAAAAACTGCTAGGCTACGAGAAGGTAAAGAGAATATTTGGACCAGAAGACTTCATACAAGATTATAATGCATACAAAGGAACCAGCCTCGGGTTGGTGCATACCCTAAACCAGAGCGCCATCTTCAGACCCAGCCATCGGAGTAAGAAACTAAAGAACCTCTACTACAATGGACACTATACTCATCCGGGAATAGGCCTACCCTTGGTTCTTATCTCAAGCCAGATACTGGCAAAAAACCTTCTAGAGAAATAAGGGGAGTATAGAGGTGAAGAGTTCCGCCTAAGCTGGCTTGAGCTTGGTGCCGCAGATGGAGCATTTTCCATCTGCTGTTATCTTCGGTTGTTCGGGTACTTCTTTTCCACAAATTCCGCATTTAGGCATATACATACACCGTGAGAAGCCGAAACTGATGGACTGCTATAAACTTGATCTTATTATAGAGGATTTTGATTTTCTTTGTTTTCTTTCGGCTAACGTCATTTTACACATATTTATGGCACAACCACCATCAAACCAGTCAACATCTCAGTCTTAACCACCCCGCCACTCACCCACCAATCATCCATCACGCACTCAAACACCCTTTTTCACCGGTCTCTACTCTTCTTCACCACCAGGTCCATAGCTAACGCTATCAAACCCCACCCAACCGGCCCAACTGAACCAAGTTAAAACACAGACAAGCAAACACCATCTTCACACGAACCCGAGACAAACGCGTAACAAGAACATGACCCGAACCAAACACCCGCTTAATCACAGCAAACGGACGCTCCCCAGGACAACGCCTCCGGCTAATCCTCATATTCCGCAGCTTATCCCTTATCCCAAGCGGATGCCCACGACCCGCCCGCTTCATCGTCGCATCCCAGCCCCGGGGCTCCACGCCCTGATACCCCTTATCCCGATATACCACCTCACCACGCCGAGATAAATCCACCCTGCCGTCGTGAACATTCGCAGCCGTAGCCTCCAACTCCCGGATCAACCCATGAGTCAGATCCATTTTCATGTGCAGCTTATACCCAAAAACAGACCTACCGCCCTTCTTAACCCAAGCACCATCCCTGCTCCTACGGGTCTTCGCCTCTTCACCGTGGGGCTTATCAGCCCTGGCATGACCCGGGTCACTGGTAATGAAAGACGCATCCTGCACCACGCCCTTCTTGACTGTTAACCCCTTCGCGTCCAGTTGACGCTGCAGCTCCTCCCAGATCAGTTTGTCCCTGTCCGTCTCAGCCAGGCGTTCTCTGAACCTCCATACCGTCGAGTAGTCAGGCACTGTTTCGGGGAACCCTAAAAAGTGCTGGAAGCTTATCCTGTCAGCTACCTGTCGCTCCAATTCGGGGTCGCTGAGGCCGTACCAGGCTTGGAGCACGAGTAGCTTTACCATGAGCACGGGGTCCATGTTGGGGCGTCCTCCTCTGGGCGTCTTGTTACGGTACATGGCCTTGATTATGGGTCTGAATTTTTTCCAGTTTATGAGTGGTTCGATCTTGGCTAGTTTATCGCCGTGTTTGGCTGTTTCTTTGTATAGTTTTCTGATGACGTAAGAGTCAAAGGAGTCCATAAGATGAGTTTACCGAAGTGATCAATAAACCTATCCGAGGGGATGAAAACAAGAGGATAATCAAAATTCTCTATAAATAATGTAAATACTATTGGGTTTGGGTGGGTTTTCTTACATCTCTTTTAGGATGTTTTGGTCGTATTCCCGTTCGAATCGTTCTTTATGGATGAGAGATTCTCTGGCGAAACATTCCCAAACGAATCCTATCTCAGTGTCAGCGTATTCTTTACTCAATTTCATGTAGTAATCGTATATTCGTTGTTCTTGCTGGGCTGCGAATATCAAGATGTCCTGTATCTTTGATTTATCGGTTATTTTCTGGTCTATCAGGTTCTCGGCTATCTGGTAGTCCATGAAATTCAGTGGCATACTACAATATCCACCAAGCTCCTCTGATCTCTGCAGATATTCTTCATAGAATTTCACGTGTCCTTCCTTTTGCTCTACAAGATATTCTAGAAGCTTTTTTGATCCTGGATATTCTGCTTTCACCATTTTTTCTTGGTAGAATTCGGTTACTCTTTCTCTATCTCAATTGCTTTCTTGATTGTGTCTCGTAGTGTAATTTGCATATTTTTCATTGGAAGAGGAGCATAAAAACCATTGTTCTAACATCTAGTCAGACCTACAATTCTGTTTTTACCCTTGAGAACTGGGTGGCTTATTGAATAAACAAGCTAGTTTTGTTAATTAATCCTGTACCAGATAGATGGAGCTTTATTTTGAGTATTTGATTCACCAACGGTGTTGTTGGGTTAATGAATCGATTAATTAGAAGCTCTTATTTCGCCTTGTTTATATTCGACTCTACATCAAATTATGCGAGTTGAAACTCGAAGATACCGTATTAACAGCCTTTCAAGGTATAAGCGAGAGAAAATTCAGGCTCGCACTAAACGTATTAGGTATATTGATTGGTTGCGCAGCCGTTACTGGTCTCATTAGCATAACACAAGGTTTGACCGTAGAGGTTAGTGGTCAGCTTGAAATGTTTGGACCCACAAACGTGATGGTTATCCCCTATGAGATTAGAAGGGGACGAGGATTTGTCGGTGATAGCTTCAACTGGCGTGATGTCCAGATAATGGAAAATGTCCCTCACGTGAAATATATCGCACCGATAGTTTCTGCGGGTTATGCGAGTTATACAGTGCGTGGCGAGACCTATGTTGCGTTGATGTATGGCTCGACCCCAGAGTATTTTGAGATATTCAGCAGCTTCAACGTAGCCGACGGAAGATCATTGCTTCAGAGTGACTCAGGTGCTATAGTAATAGGGTATCTTGTAGCCGATCCAGATGATGATGGTGACCCCCTGTATGAGGTGGGTGATAGAATAAAGTTCACTTTCTATGTCGGCGGTGAAGAGCGTAGCTCTACCTTCCGTATAGTGGGGATACTTGAAAAGGTAGGCGGCACATTTGGCTCAGAGGATGACCGGAGTGTCGTTATGAATTTAAGAGACGCTCAGAGCACATTCGAGACAGGCAGCAAGATCGATTATGTTTCACTGCAAGTGAACGAGATGGATAACGTTGATCCTGTAGTCGAGGAGATCAAGGAAAAGTTCGATGACAAGGTCATGGCTATGAGCTACGATCAGATACAGGAACAAGTAGACCAAGTATTAGGCACCATAGAGGCGGTTCTCGGTGGAATCGCGGCGATCAGCCTCATTGTGGCTGGTGTTAGTATCATCAATACCATGACCATCAGCGTCATGGAGCGAACCCGCGAGATAGGCATACTCAAAGCTATTGGAGGTAAAAGCCAAGAAATACTGTTGATTTTCATCACAGAAGCCACAATCACAGGTATCACTGGTGGAGTATTAGGAGCCATTGTAGGTTTTGCAGCGGGATTATTCGTTGGAGACTGGATTGGGCTCCCAGTGTCCGTTACTCCCAGCCTCGGGTTACTTGTAGTCGCTTTCGCCATGATTACAAGCATTGCCGCAGGTTTCTATCCTAGTTGGCAGGCGGCGAATCTTCACCCCGTTGAAGCATTACGCTACGAATAAGGGGGGAGGGGGGTACCAGCATCCCAGCCGTAATGGGGGCTTCAAGCAGAAAAACGGCTCTAAAACAGGCTATTTTTGATCCAATTATATACATAAATGTTGGTAGTAAGAAACAATTATCTTTTTAATTCTAAATGAAGATAAAGATTAAGTGTGTGTTCTTAAAAAAGGTAATATGAAATACCGTGGGCATTTTTTTAACTAATTTAGGTTTTCAAAATTTTCGATTTGCTTGAATCTGTATTGGTGTTCTGGTCTTCCTCTTTGGTCTGTCTCAATTTCATCTGATTCGATTCGTGGTGCAATATTTACAAGGGTTCGTAATGCGATCTGTACCGTGCTCAATGGTAGCTCAAGGTATTCTGAGATTTCACGTGCTGTAAACCAGTGACCATAATTAAGTCTTAGAAAAGTCCAGACCTTGATACTAGAGCCTCTGCGCCCCATCTTTAGAATCTGTGGAACCTCTGGCTCAACCATACTTGTTTAACCTCATTACCCACATAAAAAACATATACAAACACATACAAATAATGAGGTTTATGGTCAAAATAATGAACCACCAATACCAGAGAAAAGATCTATGATGTTATCCGAAACAGTAGGCTGATATTATTTTTCGTAGCTTTTGTTGATGTATTTTTCTGCATAATTGCAAATATGGTTCGCTATTTTGTCTATTTCTAGTTTTTTTGTATCAATGAGTTTTTCTACAAACTCGGGATTTGTTTTTTCTTCCCAATTTGCTTGTTCAAGTGCTTTTGATACTTCAAGATCAAGTCTCTGTTTCTTTTCTTCTATAGTTATAAAACTACAATTATTTTCTGACATTTCTGTCGAATTAATAAACACTATACAGATAAATATAGTTAACTACACCGAAACAAAATAAAACATTAGCTAAATTATTATAAATTACACACGTCTGATTTAATTAACCATTAATATAATATTTGAAGCATTGGATTGCGCGCGACGCGTTTCCCCGAGTAATCTACCAAACAAAATTATGACACGTTGAGTGCTTAACGGGGGCAGAAAAAGGTCACTTACAGTAAAGCAACGGGTCTATGAAACTGTTTACAACGGAGCGTTCACGGACATAGCACGGTCGTTACCAACGGTTGATGTGTTGCTCTATATGTATCCACTGTGAACTACAGGTTCCAAACCACGTCTAAATAAAACTCAACACAATCAACTTGCCTTAACTTACCCTTTCTATACGATTAATGCGCGCGCGCATAAATGAATGTCTTGAAATCGTTTTTCTCCAGAAAAATAATATCATTATTTGAACATCTTCCGCTTGGACCGCCGCAAGTTCAGCTGCTTTATTTAATGCTTTACTTGTTTGAACCGAGCCATCCAAGGGAACAAGAATATTCACGTAGCCTCACTCCATATTTCCTTGAAAAAGAGTTCAGGTAAAACCAAGAACCCTAATAGCGATGTACCAAACACCCATGCCCAGTCCCTCATAGCCAAGGGCACCGTATGGAATACGTTCTGTAGGAAAGGTACATAACAGAGTGCAACAGTCAAGGCTCCGCCTATTATTGTAGCAGCCAATAGATACTTGTTATTGAATCCTGTTCGAAGCACGTTATGCTTCTCTGATCTACAGTTCCATACAACAATCAACTCAAAGATACACGCCTGCATGAAAGCCGTGGTTCTTGAAGCTGCTAGGCTTGCTCCCTGAACCACGTATTTCCAGATGAACGTCGCGGCTGTTGTCCCGGATTGAAGCACAACATAAGCCGCGATAAACAGGTACATCCCGTGAAGTATCCCATTCTTTGGGTTTCTTGGAGGAACAGACATCAAATCATCTGTCGGTTCATCCATGCTCAACGCGATAGCTGGTCCTCCATCCGTTACAAGATTCAACCAGAGAATCATAACGGGTAGAAACGGCATCGGCATCCCCGCTATAACGAAGCTTGATATTACAATCATCTCGTCAAAGTTGCTGGAGATCATGAATCTCATGAATTTACGGATGTTATCATAGATGATCCTACCTTGCTCAACAGCCTTAACGATTGACGCAAAATTGTCGTCAGCGAGCACCATGTCCGCTGCCTCTTTAGAGACATCAGTTCCTTTGATACCCATCGCGACACCTATGTCCGCTGCCTTGATCGCTGGAGCATCATTAACCCCATCACCAGTCATGGCGACGATGTTCCCATTTGCTCTGAGCGCCTGAGCGATACGAACCTTATGTTCGGGACTAACACGCGCGTACACAGAGACAGTATCCACTGCTTGAGCTAACTCTTCATCACTCATATCGGAGAGTTCCATGCCGGTTAATGCGTCATGGTTTCCTTCCATGATAATACCGACTTCTCGGGCAATAGCAATAGCCGTATCCTTATGATCACCTGTAATCATAACGGGGCGGATACCAGCCTTACGGCATAACTCTATAGCGGACGGCACCTCTTCTCGTGGAGGGTCCATCATGCCCATTAAACCCAAGAAGATGAGATCAGATTCTACCTCGTCTTGTTCATATTCTTCTGATTCAGCAGTGTTTTTGTAGGCAAAAGCCAGTACCCTGAGGGCTCGCTCTGCCATGGCTTCTACTTTTGTTCTGATGGATTCCCGGTATGCATCGTCTAACTTTTCAACATTACCCATTGTATAACATCTAGTGCTTTTTTCGAGGATAACCTCAGGTGCACCCTTTGCGTATATCTTTACACTTGAATCTGTCTTGTTTATGGTGCTCATCATTTTCCTTCGTGAATCGAATGGAATCTCCCAGACCCGTGGATTTTCTTTCTCTACCACTTCTGGTATTAAACCTGATTTCACAGCCGCGATCAAAATAGCTCCCTCAGTCGGGTCCCCTGTGATGTATGGCCCAATATCCGGGTCTTCGATTATGTTCGAGTTGTTGCATAACAACCCAGTTTTTAAAATTAGATCAAGCTCAGGATCAGCCTTAGGCTTTACCCTATCCCCGTTTACAACAAAACTACCTTCCGATTTGAAACCTTCCCCAGTTATATCTACACTATTATTCGCGGTCTCAACCTGTCGCACCGTCATCTCGTTTTTAGTAATGGTTCCCGTCTTATCGCTACAAATCACTGTGGTGGCTCCAAGGGTTTCTACCGAGTTTAGCTTACGAATTATAGCGTTACTTTGAGCCATTCGTTGAGCACCCAGTGACAAGGTAATAACCAAGACCGTTGGGAGTCCTTCAGGTATGGCACTAACCGCCAGGCTAACAGCGCTCAGGAACGAATTAGCGAAACTTATTCCATTCGTATAATCGACGATGAACACTATTATGCATCCAAGTAGTGCAATTGCCCCTAGCTGGCGTCCAAGTTTTTCGGTTTTCTTTTTTAGAGGTGAGGCTTCTTCTTCAATTGACTGTATCATCTTAGCGATATTACCGAACTCTGTGGACATTCCTGTTGACGTTATTACTGCTTTTCCGTGTCCAAAGGTAGCATGGGTGCCCATATAGACCATATTGCGCCTCTGGGCTAGTGACGTTTCTTCTGTTATCGTATCCGGCTTTTTTGTTACAGTAGAAGATTCACCTGTTAATGGGGACTCATCTATCTTAAGGTTAAAAGCCTCTACAAGTCTCGCGTCGGCTGGTATCTTGTCCCCTTCTTCTATTACAAGTATATCTCCGGGAACTATTTTGCGTGCATCAACCTCCAAGATTGAGCCTTCTCGGATTACTTTACAGTGAGGTGATACCATCTGTTTTAATGCCTCTACTGCTTGTTCAGCCCTATATTCTTGGATGAATCCAATAACCGCGTTCAGAACAACGATGACAAGAATAACATACATATCTGTATACTCGTGGAGTACAAATCCAGAAACTACTGCAGCAGCAATCAGTATTATGATTAATATGCTCTTGAATTGGTTAAGAAAAATCTCAAATGGGGTTATCTTTTTTTCTTCTTTTAGCTCGTTAGCGCCGTATATCTTGTATCTTTTTTCAGCTTCAGTTTCCGAGATACCATCCTCTTTTGTGTTTAATGCATCGTATGTTTCACTGACTGTTTTTTGGTAAAAGTTTATGTTAGAAGACGCATTCTCCTCCTTGTACACAATAGGTTCCAATATTTATCCGGTTTCCCCTAGTATAGACTGTAAAATCTCCGTATTCTATTAAATCTATCGGAAGTTTAAAATAGAAACAAGGTTGAACTGTTTGTTGGTGTTGAATGCCACAGATACACCACCCCCTTCGGGGGGATTTTCTCTAGAGTATGAACTCTGACATAATGGGAATGCTGTGTTCTTCTTTGAATACCTCTAGCGCTATAGCTACGTTGATGTCGTTTACTCCTCTGATATTTCTTATCTTGTTTAATATTGCACCTAGATGGTTTCTATTGTATGCTCTGAGTTTGATCATCAGGTCGTATTGTGCTGTTGTGCCGTATACTTCAGTGATTTCTGGGAGTTTTGTTAAATTTGATGCTACTTCACCGTACAGCTCTGCTCCTGTTTCTATTCCTATTATTGCTATCTGAGTACAGCCAACAGCCTCATCGCTTATTGTAGTAATGTATTCTTTTATTACGCCTTCATCAGTCATTTTCTTGACTCGGTCATGGAGGGTTGAACTGGGTATGCCTGTGTTTTCTGATAATTCTCTATAACTTATTTTGGCGTTTTTCTGCAGCTCGTATAATATTTTAATATCTGAATCTTCTAAAATCAATTGTCGTCAAAACTAACATTCATCCGGTCAACATATATAATATTCGTAAATCCTTCACAGGGTGATTAAAAATTGGTAGTATCTTCCGAGTAGTTTGAATAACTCCATTACAGGTGATTCGCAGTCTCTATTTCCAGACTCAATTTTATTTAAAATACATAAAATAATTGAAATTATTAAGAGCATCATTTAATAAAGGCTAATATATGCCAAAAGATATTTTTTCTATGTATTTTTTAATCTATTAATTCTATAAAATAGATAAACCATAAGTAGTAAGAAAATAAACTGAAGAACAAGCACAGTCAGAGTATACTCATCCATAATCAAAAAACCTCCTCTCTGGATAGGTGGTTACACAATCTACAATACAAGAAACCTCCAACAGTAAACAATATACAACCCAAAACAACAGAATAAAAACTATTTAGTTCAAAAATACCTGTTAAACAAAACACTAACCCATAACATATCAAGAAAACACAAAAAACAAGCCAAAGCAATGATAAAACCTTAAATCTCATATTATTCATCATCCCTCTAGAAAAAGATACGAAAAGTATCCAGATCAATATAAGACACCCATTTATCAACGAACCATCTAAGCTCATCAATACTTGATGCACGGAAACACCGCCAATCCACTGCACTCTTGAACCTGTAAGCAAGGATACGCTTCCTTGAATCAGCGCCTTGAAGCGGAGGAAACCAAACACTATCCAAATACGGATTACAGCCAATCCTCACAATAAACTCTTTCAGGAGCCTATCATGCTCCTGCTCTTTTCCCTCCTTTATCATCCAAGTCTGTATATAATCCAACATCTCAGTACCACACCAACACCATTAGATACAACGCGATAGTAGTCAAGCTATCAGCGAGACTCGTCTCAAACGGAATAACAAAATTATCAGGATCAAGACCACGCCTATAAGTAATGATCCCAACCATGAAACTAACCAAAACAATAACCGGAATAACCAGTAAATTAGTCCACCAAACTACAGCCAATAGAGAAGAAAAGTTACTGAACCCGTAAGTAGCCCCAGATATTATCCCATATACAGTAAAAAGCAGCAAAGAACTGCTCCAAGCATATGATACCTCTGTAAGATGACTTAGAAGTGACTTGAACTCTGCGGGGAAAATACCTAAACTGAGTTTTGTAGTCGCTGTGCTACCAATAATAGAACCCACATCGCCCACAGTGTCAATCATAGCCGGATAAATGGCGTAGATCTCAGCAGTATTCCCGATGCTATCACTTATCCTACCTAGTACATGACCAGTCAAAGTAACAATAACAGTAACAACAAGCAAAGTAGTAACGAACTCGCTGATCGTCTTATGATACTCCCGGTTCTCTTTGCTTCTATTATGAAGTAAAACTGCAAATCCGATGAAAAAGAGATTGACCAAAACAATCATAGTATCATAAAATAGACTGTGTAGACTAATCAGTCTTAGAATTATCACATAGATTAAGCTTATCGAGACATCGGCAGTCGTTGAGGTTACAGGGTATACAACCATATCAGGGTCGAGTCCACGGTGAAATGCGTAGATCGAGACCAGAAAAGTGGTCGGTGATATTACGAGTATCGAGATGGCTAATGTTGAGAATACTGTTAGGAATAATTCAACTATTTTCCAGAACGCTATTTTATAGGTAAGATAGGCGAATAATCCGCTGCCTGAGCTGATTAATAATGCGCTCAGGGCGGTTAATGTTATTACCGCTGAAAATAGCTGATATGCCTCATCTGTGTTATCGCGAATACTGGGAGATATTGTTCCTAGATGAAGACCTGTGCTCAGCCTGCCGCTGAATAAGCCGCCAATAGCGCCCCTGTTGCTTAGGATGCCTGGGAATACTAGTAGAGCCCATTTGTATTTCTCAAATACCCCATATGATTCAGCGAGTATCGTACCAGCTAGTATACCAAACATGTTAAACGCTAACGCTGAGGTGGATTGTGTAATCCCCAACAAATGGGGCTCTACCATGCCTCTTAATCGAGGCATACTGTTGTGGAGGCTCCTCCACATCGCTTACCCGCCTCATCTTTATCAGAAGCAGAGTTAATCTAATCATATTTAAGTAAATCGAAAATATTCCATCTGTGTAGGCACATTGATGTAAAGATTACGTTATTTTTCATTCTTTTCGGATGTATTCCAGTTTTTATGGTTCTATCGGTGAGTCTCGCGAATGTAAAGGTAGTGTATATTCTTCTTTGAATATCTCTAGTATTGAAGCTACGTTTATGTCATTTACTCCTTCGATATTTCTTATATTATTTAGTACCTCACTCAGGTGTAATCTATCTGTTGTGCGTATTTTTATCATAAGGTCGTATTGTGCAGTTGTTCCGTAGACCTCGAGGATTTCTGGGATTTGTGTTAATGCAAGTGCTACGTTTTTGTATAAGAGTGCGCCTGTTTCAACTCCTATAATCGCTATCTGAGTGAAGCCCAGTTTTTCTTCACTTAATACTGTGATATAATTTTTTATTACTTGCTTTTCCTCTAATTTTTTAACTCTATCATGTACAGTTGATAATGGTAAGCCGGTTATTTTTGAAATTCTTTTATACCCGATCTTTGAGTTTGACTGTATTATTGATAATATTTGAAGGTCTGTCTCATCTATTGATTCGCTCAATAAGATCAATATTACATTGTAGTTTGAAGGTTTAAAAATATTCATTTGTATGAAATATTCCGGTAAATATATGCAGTATTCAAGAATTTTCCGCTGAGTTGTTGGCATTATGAATTTTTTCCAAAATTATTTGGCGCAATCTGGAAAGTCCTTTTCTCCTCGCGCCTATCAAAGATGTCAGCGTAATGTTTTTTCCGCTTTCTCTTTAACGCGTTGTTGTCTTTGAGTATACATCTAGTTAAAAAACATATCTATATTGTTGATATTAGCTAATAAAATAAAAATTAGAATATATGTCGATGGTATTAAAAACGAGAATATGTGGTTGAGAATCCAACGGAGCAAGACATGTTTCAAAAATACAATCTGTTCAACGCATTAGTCTTTGCACTTGTATTCTTGCTGTTATTCGAGTCCATCTCATTTCGCCCTTCCGAAGAAGACCCTGAGAAGCGCCAACCCCAGTGGCTGATATTTGCTCTTAGCACTTTAATGGGTTCTATATCTGGACTTGATAGACGTCCTCTAACCAGTCCAATTAGGAGATGATGAAAATTTGTATGTTGAAAACTTGATAATCCTAGTATGTATGACGCTTCTACTCGGCTTTATTAGCAGTCTCATATATAGACTGACAAAATCCCTGATGTCATATGGGTGATGGGTTTCGGGATAATGAGTAACCTAGACAAACAGGTTCCTAACATAGTAAGCACTAAAGTTATGCTCACCATGGAGTCCATTATATCAGATCCAGTATGCATAATTGCATCAATAACACTTCTCAAGATGATAATGCAGCCGGGGGTAAACCTCAGGGATGGTCTAAGCGATATTGTCAGCACCTTTGTATTATCATCCATACATGGAGTATTCGCTGGTCTATCTTGGTCAAATATTTTGAACCGTCTGAGAACCCAACCCTACACATATATGATCACCTTGGCGGTATTAATGTCTCTGTATATCATCAGTGAGGAGATGGTTGGAGAAGGCGCTGGCGCAATGACCGCCCTAGCTTTCGGGTTAGCCACCACAAATTATAGCTACTTTATGAATAAGCTGGGAAAACCAGCAAAAGTGAGAATAAACGTGCGTAAACTCCGAGAGTTCCATGAGGAGATAGTGTTCTTCATCAAGTCCTTCTTTTTTGTATACATAGGCGTGGTGGTCACGCTTTCATGGAAGTACACATTCATCGGCTTCACCCTCGTAATATTACAGATGGTAATGCGATACGCGTTGGTTTCAATTATAGGTAAGACATTTCTCTTCACACGAGAAGAGGTAAGCATATCAAAAGTGGTCTACGCTTCAGGAATGAGTTAACTGGAGTTGAAGAGGATACAGAGGAAGAGAAATATGTTGAGTCACTCCCAACAAAAGCGGATGACATTGCATCATCTTAGTCAGAGATATCAAATCAATTACCTCGGGGATGATGAGATGTACACTAGTTTAATTGAAGACTGGAAATTTTTATGTTTCGCGATTGGATAGTCCTAAAATTATTTCTAAATGGATATATAATGGATTTATTGAAGATGTGAAAAAAACCGAAATTCAACTGCATCGTTTCATGTAACAAGCATATTCTGGTGAAAATAATTTCAATTATGCTCGCTGAAGTTTAGTAAACAAATACTGATGGAATAAAAGTTTAAACAAATACCCCCAGACTCGTCATTAATTTATGCGTGCGAAGAGGTTATCTGTTATTTAATTTCTAGTGTCTTTCGTATTAGATCAATTGGGACCCTTAGGTTTCTTGAAACATCCTCTATAGCGTCAGAGCTTATTGAACCAAGCAACACACGAAAAACCTCATCCCGAATATCCTCAGGAGAAACGACACTAACCGGATGCAAACAAACAAAATTCTCAGCACCATGATACTGCTCCCTGATATCATCCAAAGTCCACCGATCATAAGCACCACCATAACCCACCACATGACCCATCATATAATCCAACAACACAGAATCAACACCACCCACCCTTAGCTGATGCTTCCAGTAACGCCTGAACCCATGAGGATGAAACAAATACCTTTTATCATAACGTTGCTGCAACCCACGACTCATAGCCAATTTCCTGATAATAGTACCTGCCCGGAAAATAGACAAACAATCCCCACGCGTAGAACGAGACACCTTACGAACACCATCACCCATAAACCACCGTGAATGGCTACGGAATAACCAGCTATCTTGGTCCAACTCCTCACCACGCTGGGTACGGTCTTCGATCATTAAACGCAGATAATTGACAGTATCCTCTCCTATTGCGAAACGGTAAGATGTCTGAGCCTTATTCACATTATGACCTTTATGGTTACGTAGAATAGGCGGCACTTCAACAATAACAGGCGCTGACTGTTCTAGGTCTATGTGCCTCAGCTTGATACTTGTGGTTACACCTATTCGTTGACCACTTTGAGCAAGAAAAGTAACCAAGGCTTTGTCTCGTAGGTTATCCGCTGCATCTACTAGTTGTGCTACTTGGTGCTGCGTGTACAGTTTACGTGGCTCGTACTCTGTAACCATCCTGTATGTTCTGGGTTTCTTTCCTAGTTTTACATGGTTTGCGTTGTAGAAGCTTCGATTCGCCTGGTATATGGTCATCTTGCTTCCTTGGCTGAGTTCTAGTGTATTGTATAGTGTTTTTAGTTGGTCTGGTGTTTGGTTTGTGTGGGTTGTGTATTTGTTTAATGCGTATAGATAGTTTCTTCTGGTTATTGGGTTCGGTATGTTTGCTAACCATTTCTTGACTGTATATTATGTTTGGAGTTGTTTGTATTTGTCTGCCAATTTCACTTTATTTGATCCGTTAACACCTATTTAAGTGTGGATATTCACATAAAACATGGTAAATATTCCTAACAAGAAACAATCATATACAAAAATGTGATCCATTAACCGTAAAATATGTACATAAAACACGGGGAATAAGGAAAAAATCGTAGTGGAAAATATCGTTTTACTTGAGTATGCCTGTGACTTCTTCGTCGCTAGCGTTCCGCTGGATATCAACGGTCTCATCAAGAAGCATCAAGTGATCCATATTCGCCCGACGTCTCCTTACCTCGGGTCCAGTGACCACCACAAAGTTCCTGTCAATCACGTCTATGATGACACATTTGTTGCCTTTCTCGCGTCCTTGGGTCTTTAAACACACTCTTCCAATATCAACTGCTGGCAAAACTACGCACCAGAAATGTATTGGTCTACAATGCATTTAAGAATATGCGCAGTTGCCTCGATATCAAAGAGCCCTGTGTTCAATATTACATCGTAGATGCTGAGATCACTGATATCCACGCCGTAGTAATCTAAGTAACGCTTCTGCTCAGACTCCTCACGTGATCTGGTCTCCTGTTCCACATCACTGTAATCTCGCTCCTCGCGGGCAGCTATCCGCTTAACCCGCTCCTCGAATGGACATCTTACATAGATACGAAGGTCAGGGTCTTCCGCCATCCATGCGCTGAGGTTTGCGTCAATCACCACGCACCGTTTGCGACTCTCTTCCTTGGTACGGTTATCTAGCCAGTTATCAAAATCAGGGTCCTCAGCGGCTATCTGGTTCATCTCTTCAAGGCTTACGCCGAGTTCTTCTGCTCGTTCTCTGAATAACATCCCGGTGCTGATATATTTCAGGTCAAAGGCTTTTGCTAATAATCTTGCATTAGTGCTTCTTCCTGATCCATGGTGTCCGGCGACGGTAATTACTAGTTCACACTTGGAGCGTGGCACAGTCTAGTCCTCTGGGTCAATCTCAAATGTTAATCCGAATAAACGGTTCAGTATCACGTTCATGCTAAAGCTGCAGATTAGATACCATTGGATAAACTTGAGTTCTCTTGGAATATACGGGAAATCAAATGGGAAATTAGCTACAACTGTATCCCCGAAGAACCTGTTCAATGTAGGCCAAACCAATAACATCGGCACCGTGAATAACATACTGCTTCTCATACGGTCCATACTTATCTTGCTCTGCTGCTGCATGAGCTCGTTCTGCTTCTTCTGAGCCTTGTCGATTCTTCTCTGGTTGCCACTACGAGTGGCGTCCATTAATTCTTTCCTAGCCCTTGAACTCTCAATCATCAACCGTTTATATTGATCAAGGTCCATGCTTCGTACACCAATAAAGCTGGTAATAAATCCTAAAACAAGGCTAATGCTCATAATTGCTAACGTGGCGTATGGTGGTTGCTTGTACATTGTTAAGTCGAGTAATACCTGCGTGAATATCATGGTGTACCCTTGCACCGAATAAAAGAGGGGTTGATATAAAAAGGATATCTAATCGCCGAGTTTAAGCTGGCAGTATTTCCGCCAGCTCAAACAGATGGTTCTGGGGTGCGCTGCCCTCGCCTCATCAAGCTTACCTACAGCCGTATTATGAGGCGCACTAAGCACTTCCTCTGGTTCATTGTAGGCGAGGTCATTGATCTCCTTCATGGCTTCGATGAAATCGTCAAGAGCTTCAATTGGCTCACTCTCTGTAGGCTCGATCATCAAAGCCTCAGGTACAATCAACGGGAAGTAGGTAGTAGGTGCGTGTAAGCCATAGTCTAGGAGCTTCTTGCTCACATAGAGTGCGCTTACACCAGTATCCTCAAGCATTGGTCCCGCGCTGAGTACCACCTCGTGTTTACGGGGCTTCTCAGGGTCGTAGGTTAATGCGTAGCCTTTCTCCTTCTCCAGTATCCGTCCAACGTAGTTAGCATTCAATACGGCTAGCTCGCTGCTTTCCTTGAGGCCAGAACCGCCCATGGTGATCATGTATGTGTAAGCCTTGAGGCTAACTCCCACGTTACCGTGGAATCCATGCACCTTACCGATGGATTTGGGCTTATCCCAGTCAAGCGTATACTTACCCTCATTCTCAACGATATCGGGAACAGGCAAGAAAGGAGCCAAAAAGTCCTTGACTCCTACTGGTCCTGCACCGGGTCCACCGCCGCCGTGGGGTGTGCTAAATGTCTTGTGTAGGTTGCTGTGTATGATGTCAAATCCCATGTCTCCGGGTCGGCACCACCCCATGATGGCGTTTAGGTTCGCGCCGTCATAGTACATCAGGCCCCCTGCGTCATGGATTACCTTACTGATCTCCTTGATCTCGGACTCAAATACCCCGATGGTGTTTGGGTTAGTTAGCATCAATCCGGCTGTGTTTGGCCCTACTGCTGCGTTTAATGCTTCTAGGTCTACCATTCCGTGTTTGTTGCTTGCAATCTCGACTGTCTTGAAGCCCGCCATAACTGCGCTGGCAGGGTTCGTACCGTGGGCGCTATCAGGTATAATGACCTCGGTTCGTTTATCGAGTTCACCATTATCCTTATGATAGGCACGCATTGTCATCATGCCGGTCCACTCTCCAGCTGCTCCAGCTGAAGGCTGGAGGGTTGCGTCATGCATGCCTGTAACCTCAAGGAAGTATTGTTTGAGGTTGTAGAGCATCTTTAGGACGCCTTGTGTTGATTCGGGTGTCTGAAGTGGATGTATGCCGGTTATCTTTGGGTGTCCCGCCATTATCTCGTTGATGATGGGGTTGTACTTCATTGTACAGCTGCCAAGTGGGTAGATTTTACCACTGTTCACACCGTAGTTCATCTGGCTTAGATGCATATAGTGACGTAGTACCTGAATCTCGGAGACCTCTGGAAGCCCAGAGTCCTTTGTCCTGTAGATGCTCTCGGGTACCAGTTCCTCTGTAGGTATCTCGCCCTCGATCTCAGGCTCCAGCTCTGGAAGCATGTGACCCATTCTACCTTCTTTGCTTAACTCGAAGATTAGTGGCTCGCTCCAGTCAGCTTGTCTGAATCTCATGGTCATCCCTCCAATGCCTCCTTGAGAGTTGATACAAGTAGATCAATATCCTCCTTGGTGTGAATCTCTGTCACACAGTAGAGAGCTGTCTCACCAAAATCAAAGTCACCATTCAACGGTATGCCCGCCTCGATGCCCTGAGCGTGAAGCGCAGCATTCACTTCCTTCAATGTCTTGTACTGGAAGTTTACGGTAAACTCCTTGAAGTGGAAGCTGTTGAATATAGGCGCTCTTACACCGGGTAGTTCTCCTATCTTCTTCTGAGCGTACTTGGCTTTCTTCATAATGGTCTCACTGAGCTCCTTCATGCCCTGTGAACCCATCAATGCAAGATAGACACCCGCTGTAACCGCGTTCAGTGCTTGGTTACTGCAAATATTGCTGGTAGCCTTCTCACGTCTGATATGCTGTTCACGTGTCGCCAATGTCATTACATAGCCCTGACGATGGTCTGTTAGAGTCTCTGTTACGCCGATGATTCTTCCAGGCATCTGTCTAATGAACCTGTTATCATGCTTGCATGATAGAATACCCAGTAGTGGGCCACCATAACTCATGTGGTTCCCTAGAGGCTGTCCTTCTCCACAGACGATATCCGCGTCATACTCCCCTGGGGGTTCCAATAATCCTAGGCTAGTGGGATCAACGCCCACGACATATAGTGCCTTGGTTTCATGGGTAAGTTCTCCTATTGCTTCTGCTCTTTCCTCCGCGAAGCCCATGTAGCTGGGGTTCTCTATGTAGACCATTGCGGTCTTGTCATCGTTTTTCTCTTTGAGGTCTTCTAGGTCCAGTAAACCGGTGATGGGATCATGATCTATCATCTCGACCTTTATGCCCGCTGGCTCAGTGTAGGTCTTTAAGACACTAAGCCTATAGGGGCTCATTAGATCGGGGACTAGCACCTTATCTTTGCGGGTGATCCTTGAACTCATTAACGCTGCTTCGCCGACAGCTGTAGCCCAGTCGTATAGACTGCTGTTAGTTACTTCCATGCCTACGAGTTCACAGACAAGGCTTTGGTACTCGAATACCGCCTGTAGTATGCCTTGGCTTATCTCGGGTTGATATGGGGTGTAGCTGGTTAGGAACTCAGCCCTGTGTACTACCTCGTCAACGACGGTTGGGACGTAGTGGGGCCAGACGCCTCCACCAAGGAAGGGTGGAGTTTTTAGTGTCTTGTTTTCCTCTAGTAGCTCTGAAACATGTCTTTTTACTTCTACCTCACTTTTTGGTCCCGGGATGTCAAGGGTTTTGTCGTAGATGAATTCCTTGGGGATGTCGGAGAATAGTTCATCGATTGAATCGATTCCTATTTTTTCCATCATCTTTTCCTTGATCTCTGGGACGCTGTTTGGAAGGTAGGGGTGTATTTTGCTCAAACAGTTGCCTCCAATATGATACTATTACTGATACTGCACCAGTAAATAACGGTAACCCGTAACCGGAGAAACACATATACTATGCACGTAGCCCACAATAAGGAGTGGAAACATTGCCGAAAGTAACACTAGATAAAGGAAAATGTATCAACTGCAAGACATGCATCAGTATCTGCCCCATGGGTGTATATGCCGAGGAAGGGGATAGTGTCAAAGTTGTCCATGAAGCAGAATGTATCGCGTGCATGGGGTGCGTAGGTGCTTGCCCAGTTGAGGCAATAACCGTCGAGGAATAGCTCTTATAATCTCAGGGAACCCATTTTCACACTATGTCGGATACATTGTCATTGATCTCCCGGTGGGTAGACGAGAACCGGGACCATTGTATCGATTTCTTCCAACAAATAATCAATATACCAAGCCCAAGCGGTGAAGAACACCAAGTAGCCGAACACATAGCCAGTAAGATGAACGAATACGGATACAATACGGCTAAAGTTGACAAGCTAGGCGATGTCATGGGCACCATCAAGGGAACCGGTGGTGGACGAAGCTTCCTACTTAATGGACACATTGATCATGTGCCTGTTGGCGACATGGTTGACCCCTACAGTGGTAAACTGATGGATGGAGCAGCCTTTGGAGACAAAGGCAAGGTTCTATACGGTAGAGCCGCCTGCGACATGAAGGGAGCAGTTGCCGCCATGGTGCTCGCCGGAAGAGCCCTAAACGAGCTAGGCATCAAACTGAAAGGCGATTACAGGGTAACAGGCGTAGCCCTTGAAGAGGTAGGCGGTGCAGGCACCAAGTCTACAATTGTTGATAGCCAGTTCTTGGCTGATGTGGTGTTAATCGGTGAGGCTACTAACATGGAGCTAGCTTTGGGTCACAGGGGTAGCATTAAATTTGATGTCATTGTGCATGGACGAAGCTGTCATGCAAGTGCTCCTGAACGTGGAATCAACGCCCTGTACAAGGCTATGAAGATGATAACAAAGATCAAGGAAGAGCTTGCTCCAAGCCTCCCGGTTCACCCTGTATTCGGTAAGGCAAGCCTAGTAGTGACGCAGATAGAGGTAAGCCCAGAGGCATCAAACGTGGTCCCAGAGACCTGTCACTTCGTCATCGATTGTAGAAATCACCCTGATTTCACTGATCATCACCTCTATGAGGCTTTGAACAAGATAATCACTGACTTGAAACAAACTGATCCTGAGTTTACAGCTACCGTTATCCCGGGTACCATCATCAATGAGCGGAGATTCAACGGATTCTACACAGATCCAGAGAAAACACCAGTCGTTGATGAAGCCGTAAAGGCGATAACCGAGGCATACAGGGTTCCTGAGAAGAAGATATGGACTTTTGCAACTGATGGACGAATCTACGCTCATCTGGGTATACCGGTTATCGGTTTTGGTCCGGGTGAGGAGAAGTATGCTCATACTCAGATGGATCATGTTAGGATTGATGATTTCATTGGCACCATCAAGGTCTATGCTTGGCTAGCGTGTCAAATCTGTGGGGTTGCATGAGTCAAACTGCTTTTATCCCCTTTTTATTCATTATAGGCTATGAGTAGCGTCCTCGATGACCCTGAAACCTATTCTAAAATGGACCCCGATGGGATGCTTAAGGCGATAACCGAGTTCCCAAAGAGCGCTAGAAACGCGTTAAATAACACAAAAAAAGTCGATATCAACATTGATGGCTCAACTTATGACTCCATTATCATAACCGGAATGGGGGGATCAGCAGTCGGAGGATTACTACTACGTGACTGGCTACTCGACACCCTAAAGATACCCGTTGATGTGAGTAGAGGATACCATCTACCAGCATGGGTAAACAAGAAGACACTAGTCTACGCTGTCAGCTACAGTGGGAACACAGAGGAGACTCTTAGCCAATACATGGAAGCCGTTAAACTAGGCTGTACAGTGGTGTGTTTCTGCTCGGGTGGAAAACTTGAACAACTAGCTAAGGAGAACCATCAAACCTTGGTCTATTTCCCCAAGGGGCAACAGCCACGAGCCGCCATCCCTTACCAGTTCTATAATCTAGCTGGCATAACCCGTAGAACCGGGTTAATCGATGACGCGAAGTGGGATGAGGTCAATGAATCGATTGAGGTGGTTGAGATAATGTGTAACGAGATGAACCAAGAAGTATCCAGTGACGTCAATCGTGGTAAACAGCTAGCTACAGAAATCAAAGACTTTGTACCGTTCATCTATGCTCCACGACTCTTTGAGAGCGTCGCCTACAGGTATAGTACTCAGTTTAATGAAAACAGTAAGAGTCCAGCGGCTACAAATTTCTACCCTGAAGCATTCCATAACAGCGTCATGGCGCGTGAAGGAGCAGAAGAAATACTAGGCGGTCTCTGCGCAGTAATCATTCACGACCCAAAGGAGTATCCAAGGCTAAACAAGAAGATCAAGGTATCTGTTGAGCTTATGGAGGAAACTTTTGGTAAAGTCATCATGGTTGAAGCGAAAGGAGAATCAAATCTAGCCCGAATGATGTCTGCCCTGATACAGGGAGACTACGCCAGTGCTTATCTTGGGCTACTCTATGGGATCGATCCTAGTACCACGGAGTCTATCAGGATTCTCAAGGCGAGTATGGAGAACTAGGATACTGTTTTTAATCACCCAGTAATCTACCCACAAGTAATGGTTATCGAGATAGATGACTCAGGGTGGGGAGACCTCATTGGTGGTGTAGTTATAGTTCTACGTAGGGTAGAGACTAACGAAAAATACAGCGATGAGATTCCCCTAGAGTTATTCAAGGAACCTGAGTTCAAATACAAAGCCTATCTCCGATACACCACAAGGATAATACTAGACGGCTTAGACGCATTAAAGGTCCCTAAAACTGAGGCTATTCACATATGCACAGGATATGTCTTCGAGCACGCTAAGGACACGCTCCGCGAACTTGGATACAAGATAACTGAGGTTAAGATAGTTGGAATGACCCAAGATCTTGCTGAGCGAACCTTCATCGAGAGCCTCATGGATAAGGGAATAGGAGAGTTCCACGAGATAGCGTCTATGCGTAGTTTCAACGGGTTTCTAGCATGGGTTAAGGATGACCTAGAGAGCCGAGAAAAGTATGTCAAGACCGGTTGGAAGAACTGGAAAAAACACAGGGATACATGATGAAACGAAGAAACTCAATTACAATAGCAGTACCAGCGTCAATGGTAGCAGAATTCAATAACCTAAGAGACAAGACCACGGCACTAGCACAGCTAGGGCGAGCCGCTGCTATCTACAGGGTAGACCAGATAATCATCTACAGGGACCAGCCAGATGAGAGCATCACAATGAAATACATACTGGGTTACATGGAAACCCCCCAGTATCTGCGTAAACACTTGTTCGATGTAAGACCTGAACTCCAATACGCGGGAACACTACCCCCACTGAGAACCCCCCATCACCCACTTGAAGAATCACTTAGCATGATCGAGGTAGGAGACTTCAGGGATGGTGTAGTAATCGGCGGCTCGGGTTATAATTACGATGTTGATATTGGTCTCGAGGTCCCCATTGAAGTAAGGGGCAAACCACCGACAAAAGGAGCAAGGATCACAGTTGAGGTAATGGAAAAAGAACCGAAATTATCTGGACGTAGCGTCAAGAAGAAAGCTATACCCGAATACTGGGGATATGACCTAAGGGGTAACAAGCGGAGACTCAGTGACCTTGTGCACAGCCCAGAATGGGACCTTACCATTGGCACATCAAGAATAGGTGAACCTTATGATGATGTGAAGACGCGTCTTGAGGCGGATTGGATTGAAGCTGAGAATACTCTGATAGTTTTCGGTAGCTACAAGGAAGGCGTCGGTGAGATGATTGAACGCGAGGGGCGAAAACCAGAGGAAATATTCGACTACATGATCAATACGATAACTGATCAGGGTACAGCCACAGTAAGAACAGAAGAAGCTGTAATGTCTACCCTAGCAATTTTAAATACCTTCAAAGAATAGGTGCAAATATAGGGATTCAGATGGCGAGCGATGAAGAGATAATAGAGTCCGAGCTGAAGGGAAAAACCCTCCTCGTATACACTCATATGCTAAAACAGCCCAATGACCCCGTAGGTGTACGTGAAGTACAGCGTGAACTTGGTTTCAGTAGCCCCAGCGTATCCAGCTACCACCTGAACAAACTACAAGAGCTAGGCTTGGTGGAAAACGAGTATGGTGACTATAAGCTCGTTAAAGACATCAAGGTAGGGGTATTGAAGCAGTTTATCACCCTCGGAGGCGTGATTCTGCCCCGTTATCTTTTCTACGCGGTGCTTATGACCACCATGTTGATGACTTATCTCATTCAAACGCCGTATTTCCCGAGTAGCCAGTATTTTACAACTTTGATGATGGGTTTGGTTCCTTCAGTGATACTGTGGTATGAAACTATCAAGATATGGAAGGATCGCCCACAATGAGTGTTCGACAACTAGAACAGTATCCTTTGAGGCTTTCTTACACTGTTCTAATCTCTAGCATTAATAATCGTGGAGGTATGAGTTAGATTGATGACCCAAAAGTCTCTCGTATACGTTGTGTTAGCCGTAGCGGTGGGATACATGCTTGTATCCGCAGTACCGCAACAGGTAGCCATGTATACGACTCCCCAAAACATGCTTTCCGTGGAAACAGATTCCCTTGAGATTGGAGCAGCTTCCCAAGATGATGGCGAAGCTGTACCTGAATTAGGAGACATGCCGAGTGATCTGAAGACCTTTGAAAATCAACGAGGTGGCTTTGAAGAGCCTTCCTTCTTGGAGACTAGTCAGCTTCCTAGGTTGATGAAGTGGTGGACATTGGACATAGTTGTAGCAATAACCATCTACTGGGTAGCGCGAAGAAGATTAATCTAGATTCATTATTTTGTCTTGTACCCATTCTGCCCGTTCAAGTATCTCTGATCTATTATGTTTGATTTCTATTCCTTTGGTCTCAACTATTGAAGAGCTAGAAGCGGATGCTACTGCACACGCCCAGGATAACCCCTCATCAAGATAGGCAGCTAATCCCGCTATGAAGGCATCACCTGCA
>Ga0190359_1000377_pt1 | contig 31041 bp, 13 predicted proteins | sample 48721823_MG_FD_161269 | JGI IMG/M metagenome (GOLD analysis project Ga0190359, IMG submission 161269) | Hydrothermal vent microbial mat bacterial communities from Southern Trench, Guaymas Basin, Mexico - 4872-18-2-3_MG | ecosystem: Environmental > Aquatic > Marine > Hydrothermal vents >... | reverse complement strand
AGGTGGCGAAGTCCAGGCTGGCCTCCAGCTCGGGTTTCAACACCAGGTCCCACTCGCCCGACCTGTCCAGGTAGACGTTGCTGCTGGCCCGGCTGGCCAGATCGAAGGTGACCGAGGCCTCGAGGGCCCCCGGCGACCCACCGTCCAACAGCAGCACGGACAGCAATAGCAGCGAGATGGTTTTCATGGGATGATTCCGTCGTGGGCGGGATGTCTACTGCGGGCCGCCACGGGCCCGGTGACGCCGCTGGCTCCCGCCAGCCGCACCACGTGACCACCCTCTCCGCTTTCCCCGTCGATGCCGGCCCCGGAAGCGATGCTCCTGGCCATCGTTGATGCCGTCTCCGTCCCGGTCCACGAACACCGGCTTGTCGTTGCCGGCGGCCTTGCCGGCGGCCTTGCCGGACGGCGGCGCGTGGGCCTGCCGCGGGGGAGGATTGGCGGGTTGCTGGTTTTCATTCTTCGTCCCGGCGCTGGAGGTGCTCGTGGCGTTCTGCCGAGACGGAGGCTCCGGCCGGGAAACCGTCACGGGCTCCTCGGCCCGCAAGGGGGCCGAGGAACCCATGAACAACAGCAATGCCGGCAGCAGAAGCCTCACATCAACCTACTTACCACGTCCGGACTTGTTTTTGTAGTGGTCACACACGCCGTCGCCGTCGGCATCCACGAACCCCCGGCCGAAGCCGGCTCCGCCCCGCCGCATGCCGGAACCGGGCCCCTGCATGTTGCCGGAACCACCCGAGCGGCGGACCCGGTGGCGATTGCGATGGCGGCCACGCTTCATGTTGCCCTGGCCGCTTCCCTCCCCGGATCCCTGGCCGGCGAGGGAGCCGCTGTCGCCGGTGGCGGGCAGGGCATCGTCATAGGGAACACCCGACGAGGAGTCGCCGCTCGACTGGCCGCTGCCGGTCTCGGCGCTGCCCGGGCCGCTGCCTTCTCCCTGGCGGTGCCGGTGGCGATAGCGGTGCTGGTTCTGCTGTCCGAGCTGCTGTCGTTTCTGTTGCCGCTGCTGCACCTGCTTCTGGTCCTGCTTCTGCTTCTGGTCCTGCTTCTGGTCCTGCACCCGCGACTGGTCCTGCTGGCCGGATTGCTCCTGGGCCATCACCGGAGCCACGCCGAACAGTACCCCGAGCGCCGCTGAGAAGATTGCCTGTTTCATGCTTCGCCTCCTTTGGTTCGATTGAACACGGTTTGCGGTTGCGGCCTCCTTCGCCACCCGTTCACCTGCAGCGATCGTGCCAAGGCTGCACGAACCGACCAATGGCGTGATTCTGAAGGGCAATGCCGTCGTCGGCCGTTCTCATCCCGCCGGCGAGGCACGAGAATTCGACGATTTCGTCGAACCGGGTCGACCATTTTACCGCTTCCGGCCCCGGTACCGGTATCGCCGGGGTCAGACGAGGGAGTACTTCTTCATCTTGTAACGGATGGCGCGTTCGCTGAGCCCCAGTTCGCGGGCGGCGGCGCTCTTGTTGCCACCGTGGCGTCGCAGGGCGGCGTTGATGAGGTCGATCTCCAGCCGGGCCACCTGCTGTTCCAGGTTGCCCGGGTCGCCGGGTGCAGCCGCACCGCCGCGGCCGCCGGGCAGGGGGAAGTCGTCCGCTTCCAGCACGCTGCCTTCCGCCAGCGCCAGCGCCCGCTCCACCATGTTTTCCAGCTCGCGCACGTTGCCGGGAAACTCGTAGGCGGACAGGCGCTGCAGCACTTCCGGCGCCACCGACTCGACCGGCCGGGGGGCCAGATCGCGGTGCTTGCGCAGGAAGTGGTTTACCAGCAGCGGGATGTCCTCGCGGTGTTCGCGCAGCGGCGGCATGGTGACCGACACCACGTTGATGCGGTAGTACAGGTCTTCCCGAAAGCGGCCCTGCCCCATGAACTCGCGCAGATCGCGGTGGGTGGCGGCGATCAGGCGCACATCGACCTGGATGGTGCTGGTACCCCCCACCCGTTCGAAGCAGGCGGATTGCAGGAAGCCCAGGAGCTTTACCTGTACCGGCAGGGGAATGTCGCCCACCTCGTCGAGGAACAGGGTGCCGCCGTCGGCCAGTTCGAAGCGTCCCTTCTTCTCACCGGTCGCGCCGGTGAAAGCACCCTTTTCGTGCCCGAACAGCTCCGCCTCCACCAGGCTTTCCGGAAGAGCGGCGCAGTTGAGCACCACGAAGGGACGGTCGCGACGCGACGAGTGCCGGTGGATGGTGCGGGCCAGCACCTCCTTGCCGGTACCGGATTCACCCAGGATGAGCACGGTGGCCCGGGTGGCGGACAGCTTCAAGGCCAGTTCCTTGATGCGCCGCAGGGCCTCGCTGTCGCCCACCAGTTCGGAAAAGGCCCCGGCGGCGCGGGCCAGTTCCCGCAGCGAGCGATTTTCCCGCTGCAGCTCGACCTTCTCCAGCGCCTTTTCCACCAGCACCTGCAGGCGTTCCAGGTCCAGCGGCTTCTGCAGGAAGTCGTAGGCCCCGGCCCGCATGGCCCGCACCGCATCGTCGATGGTGCCGTAGGCGGTGAACACCAGCGCCTGCAGGTGCGGCAGGCGGCGGCGCAGCCGCTCGAGCAGGGTCACCCCGTCCATGCCTCCCAGGCGCAGGTCGGTCAACAGCAGGTCGACGTCCCCGCTTCCGACCAGGTCTTCGGCCTCGGCGGCCGAACCGGCCTCGAGCACCTGGTAGCCCTGTTTGCGCAGGAAGCCGGCCAGGGTCTGTCGCTGGGGACGATCGTCTTCGACCAGCAGCAGTGTCTGCGGCAGCTCAGGCACCTTCCTCCTCCCTTCCCACCCGGATGCGGGCCCTGGCCACGGTCCCGCTTCCCGGGCGCGAGCGCAGTTCGAAGGAACCGCCATGGGCCTGGCACAGGCGTTGAACCAGCGCCAGTCCCAGTCCGGTACCACGGGCCTTGGTGGTAAAGAAGGGCTTTTTTGCCCTCTCCAGGGCGGCGGCATCCAGACCCGGTCCATCGTCGGCAACCTCGATGGTGAGCAGGCTGGCGGACAGCTCCAGGTCGACCCGCACCGTCCCCCCCTTTTCCAGGGCGTCCAGGGCATTGCCCACCAGGTTGGTGAGGATCTGCCCGAAGCGCAGGCGGTCCAGGAGGACTTCCCGGGAGTCCCAGCGGGAGTCGATCAGCAACCGCTTGCCTTCCTGCTCGGCACGCAGTCTCAGCGTGGCCAGGCCGGCAGCCAGGGCCGGCCCCAGGAGGAGTCGCTCCCGTTGAACGTTCAGCGGGCGGCCCAGTTCCATGAATTCGCCCACCACCCGGTCCAAGCGCTGCACCTGATCGCGCACGACGCCCAGCAGCTGGCGATACTCGTCGAGCTCGTCGGCGTCCACGGTGAATTCGCGCTGCAGGCGCTGGGCGGCCATCTGGATGGAGTTCAGCGGGTTGCGGACCTCGTGGGCCACTCCCTGGGCCAACCCGGAGACGGTTTGCCAGTGACGGGCCTCGCGATCGCGCTCGGCCAGCTGCTCGAGCATCTGCAAGCGCCGCCTTTCCCGGCGCTCGATAACCAAGCTGCCGGCCAGCACCAGCCCTACCAGCAACCCGGCCACCAGGTAGAGCAGGCGGTGGCGTACCTTGATCTGTACGAGCGCCACCTGCATGGGGGAGGCATCCACTCCCACCCGCAACACCGCCCGGGAACCGTCGGGCAGAGGTAACGGCAACAGTCCCTCGTAGATACCGGGGCTGGTCATGCGGTACACCGGTGTTTCCAGGGCCCGGGCCAGCTGGGGATCGTCCGACCAGCTGGAGATCCGGCGGTCACCCGGCGAACCGGCCAGCAGCCCGCCGGCATCCTGGAGAACGGCGTAACGCAGGCCGGACTGCTGCCCTCCCCCGAGCAACCGCCCCAGTCCCACCTGCCGGCGTAGTGTCACCAGCTCTTCGAGCCGGCGACAGAGGATCACCCGGCGGTCCGCAAAGTCGAAGCGCACGCAGTACATCCCCAGTCCGCGCAGCGGCTCGTCTTCCACGATGGTCGACCCGGGTGCCCGCGACATCAGTTCGACGACGACACCTTGCCGGGACGGGTTTCCGGCCAACCGGCCCCACCAGCCCCGGAACCGCCCTTCCGGCGGGGCGACCAGCCAGGCGGAGATCCCCGCGGCCTGCAGTTGCGGGCCGGTGACGGCGCCGGGTTCCCGGGCGGACAGCAGGCTGGCCAGGACCTGCAGCTGCCGCTCATGCTGCAGGTACAGCTCGTCCAGGGCGCCGGCGGCCAGGTCCACGCCCTGCCAGATGAGCCGCGACACGGCCTTGACCTGGGCCCGGAACACGCGTTCGAACTGGCGCCGCACCCGCCGGTACTCCAGCTCGGTCCAGCCCACCGCCGCCGCCGCCAGGGCCACGACCACCGCCAGCAGCAACCAGGGCCAGCGCACACGGCTCCTGGCCTGTCCGACCTGTCCGGAGTCTGCCTGGGCCTGTGGTCGTTTCATGGTCGCCTTCCCTGCCGGCATCATGCCCCAGCGCGGGCCGGCGTACAAGCGGCCCTTCCGGTCCAGAATCTCCCACCCGGGAATTGCGGATTTCCCAGATCGGCCAGCAAGATCAAGGAGCCGCAAGAAAATGGCCGCAGTCGTAGTTCAACTACGTCGAGGACCATTTTCGCAGCGGCGACGCGGAGATTGCGGCCGAGGTGGGAAATCCGGGCCGGTCGGGCTGGTTCACCTTATCGTAGCTCGCCGGCCGGCCAGCGTGAACGTCAGCGGCCAGATTTCTGTTGACTCGGGCGGACATAGATAGTCCTGTTTAATTATGAAAGCGATACGAATGATTCTCGTCGTGATTTTCAGCGCCCTGGCGCTGAGTTGTGGGTCGCCCGGCAGCGGTTGCAGCGACGACGACGGCGACGGATACGGAACGGGAGACGGCTGCCGGGGGCCGGACTGCAACGACGACGACCCGAGCTGTCACGCGGGGGATTGCTGCGCAGGCCCGGTCTGCACCGACGCAGACAATGATGGCTACGGGGACCATTGCGACCCGGGGCCGGACTGCAACGACGACGATCCAACCTGTTGGCAAGGGGAGTGCTGCCAGACGCCCGTCGCGGAGCTCGAGATCTACCTTCTCGACATCTGGGCCCAGCCGCTTCCCGAGGGTCGGACCACGTTCTCCATCGCCCACGCCGGAGCCTCCGTGGACCACACCGGCTACCCCGTGGTCGAGGTGCCGCTGCACGATCCGGGCTCTTACGACATCTCCGTGTCTTCGGAAGAACACGAGCCGTTGTCGTTCGGCGTGATCTGGGACGGAACCGACGAGCCGGGCGGACTGGCGTTGTCGGCCGGTGCCGGTACGGAAGGACACGGGCTGTCTCTGAGCCATCACTCCAGGAGCACCGGTGATTCGATGGTGACCGTTCACACCGTCTACGTCGGCCTGCGGCACAAGTGGTTTTCCGCCCAGGGTCGCCCGGCCCGGCGGGGAAACAACGTAACGCTGTTCATCAACGGCGAAGAAGCCTGGGCCGCCGTATACTCCGACCTGGCAGAGGCCAGTCTGGCGGTGAACATCGCCTCTTGGTGGTGGATGTCCGATTTCGAGCTGGTTCGTCCGTGGGACACGCACCCTTACCTGACCGAAGAGCAACGATGGGCAAACACCATCATGGGAGTCCTGGAAACCAGTCCGGCGCACATAAGAATTCTGGTGGGCGAGTTCTGGGGATCGCACGATGTCCTGGATTTCCTGACCAGCGACGACTTGCTGCGCAGCTTCGCCGAAACCGCCGGGGACGGGTTCGAGTTCCTGGGGGTCGGCAACGAGACGTCCGGCAAGTTCGAGTGGGCGTTGACACCGTTCCTGTTTGCCGACCGCGTTCGAGAAAACTTCCCGGAAACCTCCGGTCGTTCTTTTGTACCGGAAGAACAAATCCGCTCCAGGATTCCGCCCTATCAGGTAGACATGACCGACTGGCCCCTCATGGAGGTCGAGTTCCAGATCGCCTCCTGGCACCAGAAGTTCATGACCATCGACCATGAAGTGGCCTTCATCGGCGGCATGAACGTCAAGTCCACGGATTGGGATTCACGGCAGCACCTGGTGTTCGATCACCGTCGCATGAACTACGACGCCAGCACCGGCGATCGTGAAGCCGTCATGGCCAAGGAACGGGAAAGCGATCTCGGGCCGCGCCGAGACTACATGCTGCGCGTGGAGGGTCCCACCGTGCAAGACGCAGCGGAAGTTTTCCGGCGCCGATGGAGCCAGGCCATTGCCGATGGCGTGAATTACGCCGACAGGTGCACCGAGTTTGCGGTGGAGAGAGACATTTCCGCGCGCCCGGCCAATCGACAGGTCCAGGTGACCACCACCATGCCGGAACCCTTCTGGGAGCACTCCATCGCAGAGACCTGGTTCAATGCCATAGCGAACGCCGAGCACTACATATACGTAGAAGACCAGTACTGGAGGATTCCGCTGCTGGTAGACGCCATATCGAAGCGAATGCGCGAAGTTCCCGACCTCAAGCTCATCGTCATCACCAAACCGGTCGACGAATGGCTCGATCCCGGCTGCGAGTGGACCTACCGCACGCACCAGCAGCTTCTGAACGAGTTCGGCACGAGCCGCTACCGCACCTACCAGCTACGAACGTTCGACTACGTCGTCACCTGGGGAATAGACGAGACCGAGTCGCGCTTCCTCGACATCGACACCCACTCCAAGATGCTGATCGTGGACGACGAGTTCATGAGCGTGGGCTCCTGCAACAAGAACAACCGCGGCATCATCTACGAGGGAGAGCTCAACGCCGCAATCCTGGACGCGGAGTGGGTTGGCGGACAGCGTCGCCAGATCCTCGAGAGCATCCTGCCGGACGACGTCTCCGTCGGCGACGACGTGGATGTCTGGTGGCGGCAGCTCGAAGAAGCGGCGGCATACAACGACGCGGTATACCAACGATGGGCCGATGAAGGGTGGGACATCGACAACGGGGATGGAAGCGGTCCTGTCGCCGAAGAATACCTCCCCCGTGGCTTTATCTACACGCTATCCATGGGCGACGTAGAAGACTGCTTTCTGGAAGGGGTGGGGCCCGACATGACCTTCTGGAACCCGCCGGCGTTCGGCGACTGAACAACCGTTCTTGAGGAAACCACCGAAACCACCGGGGACAGGCCCGGCGTAACACACTGTAAACATAAGCAAACCTGTTTATTCCGCCCACTTCCCTACATCTTTTGGGGCGGTCGGATTTCTCTTGACATGCACTGGGTGCTACATAACATAAAAGCATGTTACGTATGCCAGCATTGCTTTTCTTTGTTGCGCTGGCGCCGGGCGTCCAGGCCTTGAGCGGGCAGCCCGCGAACGAGTCCGCATCCGCACCTGCCAACAACCAACCGGAAACAAAAGACAAAGTCCGGGGACAGGCCCGCCGGCTTCGGGGACAGGCCCGCACGACCGTGGACGAGGGCGCCGAGGAGATTGTCATCACCGCCGAGCGCCCCCTCAGCGCCAGTTCCGACCAGACAGTCAGGGGCCGGGATTTCGAGTATTTCCCCAGGCGCACCGCCTCCGACCTCATGCGCCTGGTGCCCGGGCTGCACGTCACCCAGCACACCGGGGGCGCCAAGGCGCACCAGTTCTTCCTGAGAGGCTTCGATGCCGAGCACGGGCAGGACCTCCGGGTCACCCTGGACGGCATTCCCCTGAACCAGCTCTCCCACGTCCACGGGCAGGGATACCTCGACCTGCACTTCATCATACCCGAGGCCATCGAGCGGATTCACATGCTCAAGGGCCCCTACGACGCCGCCGAGGGCAACCTGGCCACCGCCGGCAGCGTTCATTTTCACACCCGGGCCTGCCTGCCTCACAACCTCGAGGGGAAAGCCGTGGGGGGAATGTATGGAACGGCCGGCCTGCTGGTATCCGGGTGCGCCCGGGAAGGACGGGCGACCACCTACCTGGCCCTGGAGGCCGACCATAGCGACGGCTTCACCCGACCCGGGCGCTTCAACGCCGCCCGCCTCATGCTGCACCGGCGCATGTGGCAGGCAAACGACTGGCGCCTGGACCTGCTCTGGGCCGGCTACCTGGCTCGCTCCCAGGCTTCCGACACCCTGCCCAAGGACCTGATCGACGCCGGAGTCGTCGACCGTTTCGGCTCCCTCGATCCCAGCAACCGGGTGGACGCCGACAGGATGCTGGCCGGGGTCAACCTGCAGGGTCCGGCGGGCAACGGTCGCCTGACGGCGATCGCCTACTACGATTACTCGAATACCCGCATCTTCTCCAATTACACCTTCTTCTTCTTCGACCAGACCTACGGAGACCAGCTCGAGCAGTCGGACAGGCGCCATTACGGCGGGCTGGAACTGTCCTGGGAAAACAACAGCGACCTGGGCGGGTGGGGCCTGCTCAACAGCCACCTCGGCCTGCAGTGGCGCTCCGACGTGGTCTGGCAGACCCAGGCGCGCACCGCCGCCCGCCAGCGGGTCGACACGCTCAACAACTACTATTTCTGGGAACACAACCTGGGCCTGTACGCCCGCGAAATGCTGGCCAGCGGCGGTCGCTGGCGGCTGCTGGGAGGCCTGCGCTACGACCTGCAACTGGTCGACCTGAGCGGCACCCAGGACGTCCGCCAGTTCGACATCACCACCAACCAGACCGTGTACCACAACGACCTGCCCCGTACCGCCTTCACCCAGGCGCACATGGTAAGCCCGTCGCTCTCCGCCATCTACCAGATGACACCCGCCTGGAGCCTGTTTCTCAATTTCGGCCGGGGCCTGGTCACCCGCCCGGCCCGCGACCAGGCCGCCGAAGCCCACCTGGCCCCGGTCACCGTCACCGGTGCCGAGTGCGGCAGTCGCTACACCAGCCCCGCCGGTTCCCTGAGCCTGGCCGGTTCGCTGTGGTGGGCCTACAAGGACCACGAGTACGTATTCGACTCCGAGTTCGGCGGCAGCGTCGAGCGGGGACGCAGCCACCGGCTGGGCCTGGAGCTCGAACTGCGCTGGGCGCCGGTTCGCTGGGCCTGGCTGGCCACCGACCTGTTTGCCACCCTGACCCGCCTGCAGGAACCGCACGGTTGGCGCTCGATCCCCAATACTCCCTGGCTGCTGATGACCAACGTGGCGGGGGTGCAACACCCGGCCGGACTGGTGGCCAGCGTGCGCGGGCGCTTGCTGGGACCCCGCTATCACGACCTGGGTTTGAAATCGCCCGCCTATTACGTGGTGGACCTGGTGCTGGGCTGGCGCTGGCGGCGGGTGACGCTGTTGCTGACGGTGGAGAACCTGTTCGATACCACCTGGTACGACTCGGTGTTCGCCTACCCGGTGAGGGTGGCACCCGACGCCGAGGTGAACCAGGGGCTGCAGGTCACCCCGGGCACGCCCTTTTCCGCGCGACTGGAACTCACGCTGCGAATCTGAATCCGCAGTCGATTGCTACTGGCAACCATCTGGCAAAGGAGGAAGGAATGAAACTTCACGGATTATTGGCGATGGTGGCGCTGTTCCTCGGGGCCTGCGGCGGCATGGACGAGGCGGCGGTGGGCACGCTGGTGTTCAGCGCCAACGGCGAGGAGTTCGTGCGCAACGGATTCACCAGCGAGGACGGCTGGTCCATCCAGTTCCAGGCGGTCTATGTGAACGTGTACGGCCCCACGGCCTACCAGGTGGTCGAGGACCAGCAGCAATCCTTGACCCAGGCCGGCCTGCGCCACGGCGGCCACCCCCACGAGAACATTCCCGAAGGAAGCGCCCATGTCGCCCTGATGGGTGATTACTTTCTGCAACTGAAGCAACCGGCGTTCGAGGTGGGCCGGGCGGAGGACGCTCCCATCGGCAACTACAACCGCCTGGCCTTCACGGTGCGGCCCGCCCCGGACGAGTCACAGGGACTGGAGCAGGGCTTCACGGGGGTTTCGCTGGCCTTCCTGGGAACGGCGGAAAAGGAGGGTCGCAGCATCGGTTTCGACATCCGCTTCTCCGAAGAAATGGTCTACTACGATTGCGGTCCCAACGGCGACGCCGGCGTACTGGCCGAGGGGGAGCAGGCCACGGCCGAGATGACCTTCCACGTGGACCACGTCTTCGGCGACAGCGAGGCCGGTCCGCCCGATACCAGCGACGAAAGCTCGGTGAATTTCATGGCGGTCGGCTTCGGACCGTTCGCCGCACTGGCCCAGGACGACAGCCTGCAGATCGACCAGCAACAACTCGGCCAGCTGATGAACGGCGCCACCTACCTGCAGCTCATCGACGCCGTGCGCACCATGGGCCACAGCGGCGAGGCCCACTGCCATCTGGACTGACGACCGGCACCGCTCTCCCCCCAGCTGCGCCGTTCCCGGGCGCAACCGAACGAGCCTCGCTCTACTTGTCCCCCAAGCCACGGCATGCTAGGATTTTACCAGTTAACGGGTTACTGCCGTTGCTCGCCGGCCGCCCTGCCAGGACGCGGCCGCGGGCGGCAGGAGGGCAGGTCATGGGAAGACTGGCAACGTTGGCCGCCATCTCGGCGATGGTGGCTTCGTCAGTGCTGGGCGGCGGCTGCAGCAGCGACAAGATCGGCCCCGGTGGTTTCTGCGAATCGGACCAGGACTGTCAAGCCGGGTTGGTGTGCCGCGACAACATCTGCTCCGAACCCCAGCACAACGACTGCCAACCCCCTTGTGGTGACAACGAAACCTGTGTCAACGGCCAGTGCGTGCCCACCGGCAATCCCACCGACAAGGACGACGACGGCTACCTGGCCAAGCCCCAGGGCGACGACTGCGACGATTTCGACTACACCATACATCCCGATGCCTACGAGTACTGCGACGGCCGGGACAACGACTGCGACGGCCAGACCGACGAAGACTGTCCACCCTGCAGCGATGGGGCCGTGCAGGACTGCGGAACCGACGTGGGCGAGTGCACCGCCGGGGTTCAGAGCTGCAGCGGCGGCACCTGGCAGCCCTGCAACGGCCAGGGACCGCAGGCGGAGACCTGCGACGACAAGGACAACGACTGCGACGGGCTGACCGACGAGACCTGTCCCTGCAACGACGGGGATGAGCGTCCCTGCGGGCTGGACTCCCCCCCCTGCCAGCCGGGAGTGCAGACCTGCGAGCAGGGGGCCTGGAGCGGCTGTCGCAACGGCCAGCTGCCCTCGGCGGAAACCTGCGACGGCCAGGACAACGACTGCGACGGCTTCGTCGACGAGGGTTTCGCCCTGGGAACCCCCTGCAGCGGCGAGGGCCAGTGCGGCGCGGGCACGGTGGAATGCGCCGCCGACTACGACATCCGCTGCAGCACCATGCCCGGCGGTTCCTCGGACCAGTCGAGTCCCGAAGAATGCGACCAGATCGACAACGACTGCGACGGCACCACCGACGAGGGACTGGAGAGCGACAACGCTCCCAATGATTGCCTGGTGGCGGAGGACCTGGGCGGCCTCCCCGACGACGGCTCCTCCCTGGTGGTCAGCGGCAACCTGTGGCCGCCCGGCGACGAGGACTGGTACAAGGTTATGGCCATCGACGAGCTGGAACAGGACGAGCTGCAGGACGGCTGCGACAACTTCCGTTTCCAGGTGCGCTTCCTGGTCAACCCCGGCGAGAAGATGAAGGTCGATGTCTACGCACAGTCCTGTGCCAACCCCACCGACCTGTGCATCGACGACACCGAGTACGAGCACTCCTATGCCGGCCACTTCCTCGACGATCCCGACACCCCGGGCATGGGCCAGTGCCGCTGCACCACCTCTCCCCAGGACGGCCTGGCCACCTGCAGCAAGGAAGACAAGGTCTTTTTCCTACGCGTGCACGGCCCCAGCGGCCAGGATGCCACTTGCGAAAACTACCAGTTGTCCATCACCAACGGGGTTCCCTGACATGCGCTCGCGGGTTCCCCAGGTGGAGATCCAGCGAATGACCAAGATCGTGCGCCACGCTCTAGCCATCATCATCCTGCTGTGCCTGCCGGCAGCCGGCTGCGGCCCCGGGCAAGCGGGCCTCAGCGTCAAGGTGCACCTGCCGCCCGCCGGCAAGCTGCCCGCCGGCCTGCGCGGGGAGCAGCCCCCGGGAAAGGGAGAGTTCCCCGCCGGCATCACCGATTTCCGGCTCTGCGTCTCCGCCGCCGACATGGCCAAGCCCCGCTGCGACCAGTTCAACAAGGCCGACTACCTCAGCCAGGGAAAGGCCCGCCTGGGCGGCATTCCCGCGGGCAGCAACCGCAAGGTGACCTTCCAGGGCTACGACTTCAAGGAGACCAGCGACGAGAAGGTCGTCTGGTGCGGCGAGGTCTCGGGGGTGGAGATCAACAAGGATGCCACCACCCAGGTGGAGATGTTCGTCACCGCCTGCTCCAACTTCACCCTCACCCGCGGAGACCTGGAGCGGGCCCGGGCCTTCCACACCGCCACCAGGCTGCCCGACGGCCGGGTGCTGGTAACGGGAGGCTTCAACGTGGCCCTGGGCGGCCAGTTCTGTCCCGACGGCGACTGCCTGCGCCTGAGCGCCACCGACAGCATCGAGATCTACGATCCCCGCCAGGGCACTTTCTCCTCTCCACCCGGGGCGGCGCTGTCCGTACCCCGGGCCCTGCATACCGCCACCCTGCTGCCCGACGGTCGCGTGCTGGTGGCCGGCGGCTGCCAGGAAGCCCTGTGGTACACCACCTTCAACCTGGCACGTACTCCCATCGAGGTGGCCAGCGACGGCTGGGGCAGCGCCGGGGCGACGGCCGATATCATCACCGTCAGTGGAGACAGCGTCAGCGTGCGAACGGTCTCCGGGGCCATGAGCAGTTCCCGGGCCCTGCACCGGGCCCTGGCCCTGCCCGACGGCGACGTGCTGCTGCTGGGAGGAATCGGCATCGGCAACCAGCCGCTGAACTCCCTCACCCGCTTCGTGACCGCCCAGGACACCTTCGAAGACCAGGCCGTCCCCCTGCAGTCCGCCCGCCAGGCGTTCACCATGCTGCCCCTGGAAGGACAAGGGGAGGAAACGCGCCGGCTGCTCTGGGGCGGCAACCACCCGGCCCAGGCCGGGGCCGGCAATTTCGCCGAGACCGTCAGCGTGTCCGGCGACGGCTCCCTGGAGACCGCCCTGCCGGCCTTCGTGACCGGCCAGGCCAGCCGCGGCCTGCCCGTATTCGGCGCCGCCGGCGCGGTCTACGACGGACAGCAGGTGCTGCTGACCGGGGGCATGCTCACCGACACCTCCCTGCACCCCAACATCACCCGGCCCGAGGTGCTGCGCCTGTTCCGGGTCATCGACTTCAGCAGCGGCGATCCCACCATCACCCGGCCCCTGGATGACCAGAACACCATGCGTTACTTCCGCGCCCTGCACACCGCCTCGCTGTTGCAGCGGCCCATGGATGTCGGCGATCCGGCCGAGCGCATCCTGGTGGCCGGCGGCCTCACCGCCTCGGGAGCGGTGGGCCTGGACTTCGAACCACAGAACACCGCCGAGTTTTTCCTCACCTGGGAAAGCAATGACGCCAACTCGTTCGTCACCAGCCAGATAGACAGCGTCACCGTGCAGATGAACGAGCCCCGGGCCGGGCACAGCGCCAGCGAACTTGACGACGGCACCATTCTCATCGTCGGTGGCCTGACCGGCCGCGATCCACTCGCCATCAGCAACACGGCCGAGATCTTCAACCCCCGCCACCGCTACCTGAGGGTCGAGTAACCCCGCGGAGGTGAACCATGCAGTCGATTCCATACTTTCCCTGGCGCCGGGCGACGAGCCTGCTCGCGTGGCCGCTCTTGCTGCTGACCGTCTCCACCTGCGGCGGAGACAGCAAGGGCAGTAGCGGAGACTTCTGCGAACAGGACAGCGATTGCCGGGCGGGACTGGTCTGCCTGCAGAACACCTGTACCGAACCGGGCACCGACGACTGCGATCCCCCCTGCCAGGACGACGAGATCTGCCGCAACGGCAAGTGCGAGCCTCTCAACCCGCCAGCCGACCAGGACGGTGACGGCTGGAACAGCGGCGACGATTGCGACGATCTCGATCCCCACACCTTCCCGGCGGACGAGGCCAACGGCCTGCCCGGTGGCTTCGAGTACTGCGACGGCAAGGACAACGACTGCGACGGCCAGACCGACGAGGACTGCCCGCCCTGCCGGGAGGGCGACACCCAGGACTGCGGCACCGACGTGGGCGAATGCACCCCCGGGGTGCAGACCTGTTCGGGGGGCGTCTTCGGCGCCTGCTCCGGCCAGGGACCGGAACCGGAAAAGGCCGACGGGTTGGACAACGACTGCGACGGCTCCACCGACGAGGGGCTGCCCTGCACCCCGGGCCAGAGCATGGCCTGCGGCACCGAGGAGGGCGAGTGCCAGCCGGGCAGCCAGGCCTGCAGCGAACAGGGAGTGTGGGGCGAATGCCAGGGCATCACCCCGGAAGCGGAAAAATGCGATGGGCGTGACAACGACTGCGACGGCATCACCGACGATGGTTTCATGATCGGCCTGGACTGCGAGGGAGCCGGCGAATGCGGCAGCGGCACCTACGAGTGCTCCTCGCAATCCACTTTCCGTTGCTCCACGGAACCCGGCGGCAGCCAGGACCAGTCCCGGCAGGACGTCTGTAACGGCCTCGACGACGATTGCGACGGGGAAACCGACGAGGCCTTCTCGGTGGGGGAAAGCTGCCTGGGTACCGGCCTGTGCGGCAGCGGCGTCATCGAGTGCCTGGACGAGCAGACGGCCATCTGTTCCAGCGATCCCGGCGGCAGCCAGGACCAGTCCAGCGCCGAACTCTGCGATGGCTTCGACAACGACTGCGACGGCGACACCGACGAGGACTTCGGCGTGGGGCAACCCTGCTCGGGCACCGGCCAGTGCGGCGAGGGCTTGCTGGAGTGCGCCGACCAGGCCAGTACCCGCTGTTCCAGCGATCCCGGCGGCAGCCAGGACCAGTCCAGCGTCGAGATCTGCGACGGCCTGGACAACGACTGCGACGGGGAGACCGACGAGGGCGACGACCGCGACCTGTGCTCGCCCCTGCCCCCGCACGTGGTGCAGGCAACCTGCGATCGGCAGGCCCATGGTTGCCGCCTCACCGACGCGGCCAGTGATTGCGAACTGGGCTGGTGGGACTTCAACGGCGAATACGCCGACGGCTGCGAATCCTCCGACGACGGCCTGGGCAACAGCTGTGCCACCGCCCAGGCCCTGGACCCCGTCAGCGATTTCGGGGGCGGCGGCCTGGTGACCGTCTCCGAGAGCCTGGTGCCGGCCGGCGACGAGGACTGGTACGTCATCAGCGGCGTCGACAACCTGGTCGACGACGAGCAGGTGACCGGTTGCGATTCCTACCACGTGCGCATCACCTTCCTGGACCAGCCCGAGGGGATCGTCTTCGACGTCAGCACCGACTCCTGCACCGAGATCGGCTGCACCGGCTCCGACGAATTCGAGTTCTTCACCGATTTCCGGGATACCGCCGGTATCGGCGAGTGCCCCTGTTCCATGACCAATCAGCCCGGATTGAACATCTGCTCGGCCGAGGACCACACCTTCTACATCCGTGTCTACCGGGTGGCCGGCTACCCGGTGAACGACACCCCCTACACCATACAGATAACCAACGGCACCTAGCAGACGACCCGGGAGCGGCATGGCGGCGGCAGGCGGGCAGGAAGAAACGCGACCGGGGTGGTGGGCCGGCCTCTGGCGTCGCGATCGCCGGCCGCCCATGCCCGGTCGCCTGGTCGAGGTGCGCGGCCTGCGCCTGCACCTGGAGGAGTTCGGCTCCGGCCCCCCCGCCATCCTCATGGTGCACGGCTACCTGGGCTCCACGGGAATCTGGTACGCGGTGAGCGAACGCATCGCCCGGGCCGCCGGGGTACGGGTATTGCTGGTAGACCTGCCCGGCGCCGGCTACTCCGACAAGCCGCTGGAGGCCCCCTATACCCTGCCCTGGCTGGGCGAGTACCTGTACGCCCTGGTGCAGCAACTGCGGCTCCGGGCTCCCCTGCTGGTGGGCCATTCCCTGGGAGGGGCGGCCTGCCTGCACGCGCTGGCACGGCACCCGGACCTGGCCCGGGCGCTGGTGCTGGTCAGCCCCCTGGTCTTCCGCCCCCCTCCGCCACCGGGACTGAGACTGGCCAAGAAGTACCCCGGCCCGGCCCGGGCGTTCTTCCAGAGCGCCGGCCGGCTGGTGATACCCCACCTGGTCAAGCGGGCCCTTTACGCCAACGGCAACTTCGACGCCCGTGCCAGTGCCCGGCTCCTGCTCTCTTTCCTGGACGCTCCCGGCGGCTGGGAAGCAGCCACCCGCATGGGCCTGCGTGCCCACGATTACTCTCCCGACGCCGAGCTGCTGGCCCGGGTGAAGCTTCCCACCATGGTCATCTGGGGAGGCCAGGACAGTTCCCACGACCCGGAACTGGCCAAGCGCCTGCACCTGGCCCTGGGAGGACGCGCCGGCCTGGTGGTGTTGCCGCGGGCCGGCCACAACTGCCACGAGGAGGAACCCGAGCGTTTCACCGACCTGGTGGCCGGCTGGTTTCACAGATGGAAGGGAGCAAACCCTTCCAATGTGGAACACCCCGGCGGGCCGGCTGCCGTGCCGCCGGTACAAGACCCGGGAACTACTGCCGAATAGACGCCTCCCCTGGTGGCATGAGCCTTGCAGTGGTATGGTAGTCGCCGGGAAGGACAGGGAGGACGATCATGAACAAGAAATTGCTGATGGCAACCTTGCTGGTGGCCTGCGCCGGCCTCGCCGGCAGCGGCTGCCTGGTGGTACAACACGAGCATCCCTCCTGCGTGGGCAGCAGCTGCAACCTGGCCCCGGGCAGTATCGCCTTCTACTGGTCGTTCGCACTGGACGACGGCTCGGTGAGCGACTGGTGCGACGTGGCCGGCGTGTCCTGGGTGGATGTCTACGTCTACGATGCCTACGGTGACATCGAGTTCCAGGCGCTCAACCGCCCCTGCGGCGACACCGGTGCCATCATCGACAACTTCACCCCCGGTCTCTACGACCTCGACCTGGTGGGCATCTGCCCCAGCGGCACCATCACCCACGAGGGCTGGTGGACGATAGACATCGGCCCCGGCTACAACGACCTGGGCGTGCTGGTGCTGGACTACCTGGCTCCCTGCCAGTGAAGTGATGCCGGATGTCGCGGCTGCGAAAACCCCGAACGGCATGTTCACCCCCTGCGCTGGCTGTCAAGAGACTGGGGTCGCCCTGGGCCGGTGGGTTGAACCCACGCCTGGAACGGTTCTTGACCCGCGCGGGATGGGCCACATGGGGGAGGAAGCGATTTGCCGCGGCGGGGTCGTCCACAACCGACAGGGCATCCAGGTAACGCGCATTGGCGGCTCGTGAGACTTCGGCGTGGCGATAACGGGAAGGCCTGGTCAGGGGCAGGAGAGAGGAGGCGGCCCGTCTGCCCCGACACCCTCGCCGAGCAGCCTGCCGTGGTTTCCGGCAACGAGGCTCCTGACCACCACCGCGCCGTGGAGGTAGACGCGGTTGGGAAGCGCAAGCCGCGCCCGCGGGGCGTAGAGCATCAACGCCAGGTCGGTGTTGTTCTCGAGCACCAGCCTGCCTCCCGCCTCGGTGTCGGCCCCCAGCACCACCAGCAGGTCGCCGGCGCGGGCCGGATCGCCCGGCATCCTGGCGTTGCGCTCCACCACCAGCCCGCTTCGCAGGTAAAGCTCCACCTGCGCGCCCTCGGCCAGGGCCAGCTCGGCGTTCCCGCGCAGCACGAGCTGCTCCAGGTAGAACGCCCCGGCCGGCAGCACCACGGTGCAGCGGCCGCCGCAACCGCAGCTGCAGTCGATCTCCAGGCTGCCGTCCTGTATGAATGGAGCGATGACCGGATCGGACTCCAGCAGGTCGTTGTCGTTGTTGGTGGAACGCCACTCGAGGACGGCGTCGAGGTCGTATCCGCACTCGCAGGGTTCGGGCGGGACATCGAGACGGCGGACCTCGCCGTCAACCGACGAGGCGTGCTCCAACACCAGGTCGCCGGCCAGGTACACGTCCCCCGTGATCCCGGCGTGGTTGTCCAGGCGCACGTCGCCGCCGGCAACCACGTCACCCAGCACGAAGGCGTGGTTGGTCATGACCACGTCACCGTGAGCGGCGATGTCGCCGCCGCTGTTCTGTGTGTCGCCGGCGCCGAGCACGCCGGCATGGTTGTAAAGGTATGCCTCACCGAAAGAGCATGCGGCGAAGTGGAAAGACGGGCGGAGTATCACCGTGAACGCCATCTCCACGACCGAGCCGTTGCCGGCGCAGTCGGAGGCCAACACCCGGATTACGTGCTCGCCGGGCGTTTCCACGGGGGTTGCGGACTCGAACGGCTCGCCGTCGAGCAGCACCACGACCTCCGCCAGGTTGTCGTCGCTGGCGTAGATGAGGGGCACGGGCGGCGCGAAGTACACGCCGCCGTCCTCCACTCCCTCGATGCTGACCACCGGCGGGGTCGCGTCCAGGACGAAGCCGGCGGACACGCTGCTGGTGTGCCCTATCGCGTCTGCGGCGGTGATCTCGAGCAGGTGATGCCCCTCGGCATCGACCTCCCCGCCGCTTTCGAATTCAGAGCCGTCGAGTGTGGCGGAGACAGATGATGGGTTTTCGTCGAAGACCGAGTACAGCGGAAACACCGGCGGGCGGTAGCAGCCGCCGTCGGTGACGCCGTATATTTGGATCACGGGCGGGCTGCGGTCGATGCTGAATCCGGCGGACGACTGAGAGTTCCTGCCGGCGCAGTCTGCGCCCCATCCGAGCACCAGGTACCTTCCCTCCTCGTCCACCACGGTGCCGGGCTGCAGTGAGGTGCCGTTTAGGTAGGCGCCCTCCGCTGCGAGGTTTTCGTCACTTACCGTCACCACCGGCACGACCGGCTGTTCGGTAACCAGCCCGTCCGTAAAGCCCGAAATGGTCACCAGTGGGTCGGTAAGGTCGACCACGAAAGAGATACTTGTCGACGCGGTGTTACCTGCGGCGTCCACAGCCTCGACCTCGAGCAGGTGGTCTCCCTCACCCACCACTGCTCCCGATTCGAACGGCGCTCCGTCGAGCGTGGCATTTACGAAGTCCAGGCCGGCGTCGACCACGCTGATTTCGGGACGCACCTCAACAGGGTAGCAGCCGCCCTCGGTGACGCCGCTTACGACGATCCGCGGCGGGGTGGTGTCGATGGTGAAGGCCAGGGCGAGGCGGGAGGAGTTTCCGGCCAGGTCGTACGCCTCCACCTCGAAAACGTGCGCGCCGTCGGCGCCGATGGGCAGGTGCTCGGGCCAGTAGGCGCCGTCGAGCCGAGTGTTGTGGAAGTCGGGGTTTACGTCGATGATCTCGACCGTCGCCGACACCGGCCGGTCGTATACCGCGCCGTCGGTGATTCCCCGCACCATTATCTGCGGCGGGGTGGTGTCGCGGGTGGTGATCTCCAGGCCGGCGTCCGAACGCAGCCCGTCGTGGCTCAGGCTGCCACTGACCAGGTGGCCGCCCAGCGGCTCCAGCATGGAGGTGGGGATCTGGATCGGCAGGGTGGTGAAGCCGTCGAGGTCGACGGGGCCGGTGTAGAGCGGCTGGCCGTCGTACTCGACCTCAAGCTCAACTCCGGAGGCGTGCCCCCACATGTTCACGAACACCGTGGCCGAGTCGTAGCCGGACTCGTATGCCGGCTTGTCCGCGGTTATCGACACCAGCTCGAAGTCGCCCACCCGTACACGGGTGGAGTCGCGGGCCAGCATGACCTGCCCCTCCGGGTCCCTGTAGGCGGAGCAGAAGATGCGATGGGTGCCGGCAATGCCTGTGTCCATCAATCCCTGCGCCGGAACCAGCCGGTAGCCGGTCTGGAAGTCCACCTGCCTGGTCTCCATCTCGAAAGTGCTTCCGTCCGGCCGCAGGCCCTGGCAATGCCAGAGGCCGGTGAAGTCGGCCTCGGACTCCACCAGCGCCTCCAGTGCAACCGGTGACCCCGGCAGGTAGAAGTCGCTGTCGGCGCGGAGGCTGACGATCCTCAGGCGGGGCGAGCGCACCTCGAACGGATGCCGCTGCTCCAGGGAGTCGCAGCCGTACTCGATGACGTGTGTTCCGCCGGCGATTACGGAGGGAAGGGAGATCTCGACGGAGCCGGTCTGCCCGGCCGCAAGCTGTTGCTGGTGCTCGAAGTTCGCTGCCAGAAGCCGCAGATTGAACCGGCAGTCGGCATCCGCGCCGAAGTCGAGCGTCATGGTCTCCCCGGCGTCGTATGTGTCCTTGTTGGTGCACAGCCACACCGGCGCATCCGAGCCATGGACCCTCTTGGTGTCTATCAGCAGGTTGCGGCCGCTTGCCGATGAGATGGAGTAGTAGATGCGGTCGGCCTGAATGTCGCCCAGCGGAACGTCGAAGGAAAGGCTGGCGCTTCCCGCTGACAGGTCGAAAGGCTCGAAGAACTCGACCCCCGGGTAGCTCACCTCGATGAGCAGGTTGCCCGCCGGCAGGCCGTTGTTGACGACCAGCAGATCGAGCCGGGCGATGTCGCCGGGGCGGTAGAAGCATCTGTCCACCGAGGCGGTCGCCTCCAGGTCCACCCCGTAGACCTCGAAGTTCACGAGCCCTTCCTCCCCGCCGGAGGTGCCTTCTGCGGCGGGCTCCAGCCGGTAAGGCAGCATCTCGTGCCGTGATTCGAGATCGTCCGGGATCCAGTAGGTGAAGGTCGCCTGCCGTTGCTGGCAGGGCGCAATCTCCAGGCGCACCGACTCCGGTCCCTGCTGCTCGAACGCTCCCAGCTCAAGCCGGCATACCGCGGTGCTGTCGCCCGGGTTGGAAACGGCGAAGGTGAATCCGGCCTCCGTACCCGCCTGCACGATCTGCCCGGCAGGTATCGTCGCCAGCTCGCAGACTCCCCCGCGGACCTGCAGCAGGTGCGATGCCGAGGCCACCGTCCCGCCCGCCTGGTCCAGGACGCGGAGTTCGACCGGATGCTGCCCGACGGGCGCCGCCTCCAGAGGCATCTCCACCGTCGTGCTCCACTGCCCGCCGAGCCCGTCGATCTGCAGCTGCAGCACCCCGGTCCAGAAGGACGACTCCAGCTCGAGCCGGCCGGAGAAGTCGTCCCAGCCCTCGTTGCTGACGAAAACCTCCAGAGGTTGCACGCCGCACGAGGCCGGACCGGCCTCCAGCCTCAGAGACAGACTGCTGTGCTCGATAACCTGGAAAGACGCCCGGACCGTGTCCTCGAGCCGCGGGCCGGCAAGAGAGACGGTGTATTCGCCCGGACCGAGCGAGGAGAGGTTCAGATTGCCCTGGAACAACGATCCGGCCTGACCGGCCGGGGCCAGCCACACCCGCCGGGAAGGATCGGCGACCACTCCCTCCGGCCCGGCGACCACGAGCTGTACCTGGTACTCGGCGGCCAGGCCGGAGAGGTTCTCGAGCGCCCAGGGAATCGAAACCGCTCCGGCCGGATACCGGGGTTGCGGCTCCAGCCTGCCGCGCGCGAGGGACAGCCCCACGGTGAAGGGCTGCTCGTCGGTGCCGCCGTAAGTAGCCGAAACCGCGAAGCTGTAGGTGCCCGCCGGTAGAGCGAGCGTCCAGAGTTCCTCGTGGATGTCCTTTCCAAGCGGGTCTCCCGCGGGCTCCAGCTCCACCCCCAGCGTCCGGCCGGCCACCGTCCGGCCCTGGCCGTCCCGCACCGTCAGCTCCACCGGGTAGGTGAACGCCAGAGCCCCGAGGTTGTAAACCCGCCACGGCAGGTAGACATCCTCTGCGGCCGAGTAGAATGCCAGTGGTTCAGCCTCGACTGCAGCCTCCAGGCCGAAGTCGATCGGGTGCAGCAGGCTGCGCTCCAGGTCTCCCTCCGTCCTCAGCTCGAAGACGCCGTCGGCGGAGATCGAACGCCGGAAGACAAGCTCGTTCGTCTCGCCGGGTTGCAGCACCACCTGCCTCTGTTCCCGGCTTCCGTCCGGATCCACCAGGGTCGCCGAAAATGCGCTCTCGACCTCTCCGGCGTTCTCGAACGACGCGGACAGATCGAAAGGTTCCACGCCGGCCACCTCGGGACCGCCGAAGGACACGCTCACCTGCGGCGCCGCCACCCGGTACCGGGTGCGTGCCACCGACCGCTCGATCCCGTCCAGCTCCAGGCTCGCCTTCAGGTTGTGGACTCCCGCCACTGCGGCATCGACGGTGAAGGAGTAGTCCTGCCGGCCCAGGGGCTCGAGCGAGAGCTGCCGCTCGAAAAGCACCAGTCCCTTGTCCTCGTCGCTTACCCTCAGCAGGGGAGATACCGGCAGGCCTTCAAGCTCCTCGACCCGGCCGGAGACCGTGACGGCCTCTGACGTCTTGTAAAGCTCCCTGTCGGTGACGAGCACGAGCGCCAGGTTGGAGTCCACCACCACGAAGGGATGGCGATCACTCGCCAGCAGCTGCCCGCGGCCGTTGTAGTAGAACCCGCGGTACCAGAACTGCCCCGTCTGCCCCAGCGGGCCGATGTCCTCGTCGAGCTGCAGCTGCTGCCCGGCCGCAAGCGGCTGCCGCCGCTCCGTCCGCCACAGCACCTGCTCCACGATCTCGCCGCCGGGGGCCGGCCCGCCGGTGGCGGCGGAGTCGACCGCCAGCAGGCCGGCCGAAGCCGGGTCGGCGGCAACCGCCACCATCTCCAGCCAGCCGTCGGCGTCGATGTCCGCCAGGGCAGGATGCGCGGCTCCGACAAACGAGACCCCGTGGTCGCTTGACGACCATTCCAACTCTCCGGTGGCACCGGCCAGCACGGTAAATCCAGCCCCCGTGCCGCCGCTGCCGCTCACCACCAGGATCTCCTGCTCGCCGTCCCCGTCGACGTCTGCCACTGGTACGCTCCTGGCCGCGGCGAAGCTCCAGCTGGACCAGAGCAAGGTTCCATCGCCGTCGAAGGCATCGACGAAGCCAAGCTCGATGCCACCGAGGTGAGTTACAACCTCGTCCCGGCCGTCGCCGTCGAGATCGGCAACCGAAATCGACTCCGGAGGCATCAGGTAATATCCGTAAGGGTTCAGAGGGGCGCGCCACTGCACCGTCCAGTCTGCCAGCGACAGGGCCACCAGGTCGACAGGCCCGCCTATCATCCCGCTCGAGCACACCAGAAGCAGTGCCGGGCCGGCGTCGATGTGGGCGGTGGTGGCCGCCGCCACCAGGGGACACTCTTCGGGTTCGAACGAGGCGACCAGCCCGCCCGAAGAGGAAAAGACGTTCACCCGGCTGGCCCAGGTGCTCACCATGCCCGTAGCCACCACCTGCTGTCCCCCGCCGCCGTCCGGACCGGCGACCATCAGCGGGGTGGTCACGAACGCCATCTCCGCCCCGCTGGACCGGGTGTCCCACAGCGGCGCCCCGGTGGCCGCGTCACGCGCCTGCAGGTAAAGTTGGAGGCCGTCGTGATCCAGGTGCAGAAGCTCCTTGACGCCGTCTTCGTCGAGATCCGCGACAAGCACCACGGGAAGATCGCCGCCCGTCGCCCAGGGGGCATCGGGCCCCGTGGGCGCCTGCCACAGCACGGAACCGTCCCGGCCGGAAAGACACAGGACGCGGTCTGCAAGCTGGACGAGCACCTCGGCGGAGCCGTCACCGCCGGTGTCGGCCAGCCGGGCGGTGGTCGCCACTTGCTGGCCGGTGAACGCCTGCCACAGCAGCCCGCCGCCTCCGCCGACCGCCCTGGTGCTGCCGTCGGAGTTCACCATCACGATATCGGCCGAGCCGTCTCCGTCCAGGTCCGCGGCCACCGGCCCCTCCTGCTCGCCCCAGAGGCCGTCCAGGTCGGACGGGGAGTATCGCCAGGCGATCCGCGGCGCGGTCATCTCCCCCCGCCCCGGGCTGCTGAACCGCCTCTCCGGCCCACCGCCGAGTGCCGGCCAGTCGGGTGCCTCGGCAGCCGCCGGGGCTATTCCCACCACTTCGAGCACGAGCAGCCCGTCCGTCACGTTCACCGGTCCGTTGACCAGGGAGCCGAGCCCCGACACTGGCTCGGTGGTGCGGTACACGTCCTTGCCCGTCCATACCGAAAGCTGCGACTGCAGCCCGCCTATGTCCAGGGGAAAACGGCTGATCAATGGCTGGCCGTTCTCTGGGACCAGACTGAAGTCCAGCCAATAGCGCCCCGAGGCCATGTCCGGCGGGGTATCGAACACAACCTCCGTGCTTGCTCCGCAGCCGTCCAACCGCCCGCTTCCCTGCCCGGAGGAAAACACCTCGCCGGCGGAGGAAATCTGCCAGCGGTAGTCGTAGCCGGAGCCGAGCATGCCGCCGTTGCTCAGCGCCACGGCTCCGGATTCACCCGCCCATTGCGGCGTGGAGGCGAGAGCCAACGCCAAGCGGGCCGGCTCGACCACCCTCGTGGCCGAATCGTAGACCACCGGGCCGGAGCCAGGCGGCACGGGCTCCACCATCCTCAGCGTGACGCCCAGATCGGGGGGGGGAGGTGAGGGCACTGCCACGGTGAAGCTCCGCTGCCAGGAGGGTAGGGCGGGGGACATGATCTCGGTTATCCTCTGCGTGCCCGCTGTTCCGCCAACCTCCACGTCGACCGTCATCTCCACCTCGCCTCCCAGCCCCCAGTCGCCGGAGCGGCTTCCGCCGGAGACGGTGAAGGAAAGCTCGTTGCCGGAGCAGGCATCGTAAGAGACGTCGGAAAGCCTCAGCTCGAGCCGCGGCATGGCAACCGCGGCGCCCACCTGGCGGTCCACCGCAAACCCTCCGCCCACCTCCGCGACGATGCCGGCGGAGACGTCGGAGAATATCTCCCGGCTTGCACAGTAGTAGTAGTACTGCGGGCCGATGTAGTAGGGGACCGTGGCATCCGGGGGAGCCTCCACGATCACCGTCTGTCCGGCCGGAACATCCACCGTCCTCTGCCAGCCGATCCCGAGCTCGTAAACCTCCTCGGCCACCAGCACCTGCGACAGGTCGAAGTCGCCCCGGTTAATAACGGCAATGGGCCCGAACCTCTCTCCCAGCGACTTGACCCACCCTCCCGTTCCGAACAGCAACGATGAATACGCTCCGGACACGGCGTAGCCGACATCGAGGTCCGCCTTCATGACGCGCTCGATCCGGGCCGGTTCCACCCCGGGCCCCCCGGCGGTCACAACCAGCCTGTAGTCGCCGCGCAGGAGGGTACCCAGCGGAAAGGTGCAGGTTATCCGCCGGCTCTCTCCCGCCTGCAGCGCCATCGGCCCGGTGTGCTCGCTCCCGAGCAGCCCGCCGCCGGGTTCGTAAAGCTCGCAGTCGAGCGAAAGCTCCATCTCCACCGGGTACCTCCCCGCCACCTCCATCTCCGCCTCCACCGCCGCCTGGTCGAACGCCGCGCGCACCATGCCAAGCTCGGCGGTAGGTTCCACCACCCTCACCTCGGTGCCGGGGTATTTGTAGCGCCGAACGTTTCCGAGGCCGTCCTCGATCGTCACCTCGGGCAACAAGAGGGTTTCGAAGTCCACGTCGACCGGTGCCTGCACGTTGAAGTCTACTGTCGTGCTGGAGCCGGCTGGTAACACAATGCTGGTTCGGTGAACGATGCCCTCCGGCTTCAACACGAGCTCGACCACCGTCCATACGTCGATCCACCCGGCGTTGGTGAGGGTGATGGTGCCCCGTATGTCGTCGCCGGCGGCCACGTACTTTTTCTCGAACGCCATATCGACCGATACCTGCTCTAGCGTGTCTGAAAAGGCTCCACCGGACTCCGCCGCTCCCAGAACCCTGCCGCCGGTCCCTATGTAGGATGCCAAGACGTACAGCTGTTGGCCGGGGCTAGCATCCTGCGGCACCTGCACCGGAAGGAATATCGAGCCCCGCTCCTCCGGTTCTATGGAATATGAGACTCTCCTTGCCGCCGGTACCCCCTCCACCGCCACAACGAACTCGCCCTCGAGCAGGCTGTGCGCCAGGTTCCTGAAGTCTATCCATACCTCCACCTGCTGGCCGGGGGTGAACCGCTCGGGCTCGAACCTCACCTGCATGGCAAGCGGCCGGTCGAGTATGCTCACTCCCTTGCCTATGTGTATGAGCCGCTTGCCCGTCTCCCGGTCGAACAGGTCGAACCCGATCACCGTCCTTTCCGTGTCTCCCTCCATGGTGAACGACTCGCCGCCGCCGAGGTCGATTTCCCTACTCTCTCCCCCGAACGGCACCAGGCGCAGGTACCGTGTCCGCTGCCCCTGGTTCTCGACGATGAACGTGTAGTGTACCTGCTCGCCCCGCACGTAGCTTTCCTTGTCGGTAAGCACCGTCGCCACGACCTCGGCGGCACGATGGCTCACCCCGCCCCGCGGGTACGCCACCGCGAACCTGCCGTCGAGTACCTCCGCCTCACCGGCCACAACCTCTCCCGCACCGTCCAGAAGCTCGGCGGTCATGTGCCAGATGCCGTATCTGCTCGAGGTGAGGAACCTGTCCCAGTCGAAAAGCGAAGACACCTCCACCTGCGCCGTCTGCCCCGCCCCGATCGGACACTCCGCCTCCGCCTCTGCGGCGATATCGTCCCGCCACGGGTCGTAGACGCGCAGCACGCACCGCTCGGCCGGCGCCCCGCCGCGGTTGGTAACCGAAACCGCGTCAACCGGCGTAGAACCTGCCTCCAGGCGCGGAACCTCCACCGGCGCGCGCAGCCAGCCCACCAGGTCCCTCACCAGAGCATACTCGTCCCGCCGGCTCCCGACCGGCCCCGCCGCGGCAAAACCGTACCGTATCGCCCGCTGGTAGTCGGTGTACATCGAGCTGACCGCAACCGTGCCCGCCCCGTACCGATACACCGCAAGCGCCGCGTGGTTGTTGGTGACCTTCCGCAGCAGCACCTGCGCCCCCTCCGGAAGCGTGCGGAAGTGGCCGTCTATCGCCGCCGTGACGGGGTTCCCCAGCCCGCCGGAGAACACCGGATGCCCCATCGCATCCTCGTCGTACCACACGCTTGCCGAGTAGCACGACCGGTCCTCGCGCCAGCCGTACCCCTCCGGCCCACCCGGCACCGCCGCCCAGTCGGCGCCGTACGCCTGGGCGAACACCAGCAGGTTGCCTCCGGCCTCCACGTAGCCCGCAAGCGCCTCCGCAAGCTCCGTGCCGCCCTGGTTCCTCAGGGCACCGCTCGGCACCACCAGCAGCTCCAGCCCGGTCACCTCCTGCGGCGAGAACCGCCGCGGCACGAGCCGCGCCCCCTGCCCGAACTCCGCCAGCAGCCCGAACACCGCAGGGTAGCTCGCCGCCGCCAGCACCCCCACCCCGGAGGCGGGGTCCTCGTTCCTCACGTCCGCCCAGCGCGGCAGGTCGTTGGTGAAGAAATCGTTCTCGTCGGCGATGTCCGGGTTGTGGTCGGGCGGCTGGTCGGGGTTTTCCTGCTCCCCGCCGTGGCACCCCCCGCTGTCACACTCGCAAACTCCATGCCCATTGCAACTGCAACTGGAACACCCTACGCTCGATGCGGTGCACCAGTCCTCGATCTTGCACTTCTTTTCCTCGCAGTATCTAGACAAGCAGTTGTTGCTGTCGTCTTCCGTCGTCCGGCAGTCGCGCACCATAAACTGCTCCGCCGTCTGCCGGGCGCCGGACTCCTCCAGGCTCACAAGGTCGAGGTTGCCGGCACGGTCCCTCGCAACGAGCCAGTAGCGGTGCACGGCGTCCGGCTGCCAGCCGGATGACCTGGTGACCACCTCATCGGGAGCCGTGACGTCCCTCGTTTCGAGGGGAGTCCACCCGGCGCCCGCCTGGGCCTCCAGGTGAAAGGTAATCGACTCGAAACGCGCCGCGGGCTCTATCGGTTCCCCGGGCCGGTAGTACTCGGGCTCGTCCCGGACGTCGAGCGCCACCCTCAGCTCCCCGCATACCGTCCCGGGCTTTTCGTCCCCCGCCACCGCGGGCACGGGCCTGACCAGGTCGGCCCAGAGGACAAGCGGCGTCTGGCCGTCGTCGAGCGTGGTAAGCTCGTCGGAGACGTCCCGCTCGGCGGGCCCCAGACCCTTGGCGCCGCTTACCAAGACTTCCAGCCTTAGAAACTCCTGCCTGTCAAGCTCCGCAAGCTCTATGTTCGTCACGAAGGTGTCCGGCACCCCATCGGGTCCGTTTTCCCACCGGCCGTCCACCCGCCCCAGGCTCTGCACTCCGTCCGCGGTCCTCAGCTCCGGTGTCCAGGACGTGTCCATCTCCTGGTCGAACCGGATCCTCACCGTCACCACGTCTCCGATCCCTGCCACGTCCCCAGGCCCAGAACCAGGTCCCAGAACCTCGAATCCCTTTATCTGGGGTTTGAAATTGTCGATGACTACTTCTTGCTCAAAACAAACCTCATTTGATGGATTTACGTCACGAACACATACAGTAATCCAATACACTCCATCAGGATAAAAAGCATCTTTGTTTTCTTCGGCATCCGGGCAAACCAGGCATATACTCTTTGTACGCCAGCTTGAATCGCTGGCACTCAAACTTCCTGATGGCTTCTGATTTGTAACCCAATATTCGATTGGCCCGGCACCGGGAGCGTGCGGGTATACGAGATCAATAAATCCTGCATTGGGATTTACATCGAAAACCACGGCATCCGTGTTGTCGAGAACAACAACCCCAGATCTAGCAACCCGATAGCCCAGTTGGTATAACCCAGTTCTTCCACCACCACCCCACCCAGTAGGTAGTGTGTAGAAGTCCTGTGCCCGTATCGACGCGTCTACGTCCCCCCAGATTATCGGCCGCTGCCGATCGTCGGTAGGAAAGGGATGTGGACATCCCATCTCGACGTTTTCGTCTCTGCAAAACCTGAGGCTGCCAGCCACTATCACGGGTGGCTCGCGATCAATATAATCGTCCAGAACTCCCGACAACAATGCGTTTTGACTTCCGCCTGCGGTGCCCCCTCCAACACCGGGACCTAGTATGAAATGAAGGTGGGAATCCTCGCATTGCAATTGGTTGTTTGGATTGTAGTCAAGGCACTGGATAGTGCCGATTTGTGTCGCTGGTTGATTAGAAGTTTCGTCTAGTAGGCCAGTAACGTCATCGCCTCGTTGACAATTGAGATTTATATGGACATAAGATGACAGTTGTTGAGAGTCCGGCTGAGAATTTACGGTTATTCTGACTTCGTGCGCTCCACGAGGCTGACAGAATCCGGAATGGACCGGGAACATGGGGCTTCCTCTGATATAGCCTGCTCCGGCTATGTCTGTGCCATTGTGAAACCTGCCTGGATTGCGCCATTCTCCAAGCGTCGAGGTCACTGTGCCGTGCTGCCTGCCGGGCCAAGGAAATGCTGCTGCCTGCTGCGCGAGCATGTTACACAGAAGCAAGGTCAACAGGATTTTGCGGGTCATGGTTTCACCTCCGTGAAAACCTCGACAACCTGCAGCTTGTTCCCTGTCGCCGCTCTGGCGGTTCCTCCCTCTTTCCAGATGACTGGCAGCTTGAAGTGGCGCTCAATGAGACTTTGTAGAATCAGAGGTTTCTGCACCTTTGTAAATAACACATTACCAGCGAAATCGATGATATCAATAATACTCTCCATGTGCTTATCATCAGTGATACGGTACCTGACACGGGCGACAGCGCCACCAACAACAGCGACTCGCCTTACAAGAAACTTGGTATCCCTTTCCGTGTTGAGTTTGGTTGCATAAGCAAAGAATTGTTTCCTCGTCCCTTTAAATTTGGTTAATGGTATCTTCTCTGGTATGTCTTCCAGCCTTCTTGTCACACCGACTATTTTTCCATCAGCGAGATCCAGGTAAAGCGATTCTCCTGTAGTTACTCCTACCAATACCCGGCCATGCTTGCGATCGAAATCCAGGATCACATCGCCCGCCGGGGGGAACCAAAATTTCTTGATTTCAATTCCATCTGAGTCGAGCAGCAGCAAGTTTCCGATACCATCCCACGGCGCCGAACAGTCCACCAGCGCCCGGTTTGCACTCGGAAGACACGCCTGCAACATGCAATGCGCTCTATCGACACGTTTAATCACTCTCTCGGTGCCTTGTTTGTAAACGCTTATCTTGGACCTGGCTCCATATGAGGCCACATAAAGAAAGCCGTCATCAAAGGCACAGACCCAACTCTGCGCCCCTCCTCTGTTCTCTAGCATGATCCCGCCACCGCCTGCGTTTTTGTCATACAACATCATCCCGGAATTATCGGGAAATATTGCCGCAGCATGCCGGCCGTTGGGAGACATGGATTCGATTTGATACTCCACCGTCCACCAGAGACGGCCTCTTTCATCATAAACATCCGTCTTTGTGTACGCGTACTTGTAACCACCCTTTTTAGGGGGAACATAGGTCTCCCACACCCAGCGTCCGTTGTCGGAAAAGCCTACGCCGGTAATTCCGCTGTTTATCACTGGATGGGATTTGCGTCTTATTTTTTTCTTCATTCTCCCGTCCGATCGCATAAAGTATATGTACTTGTCGGTCACGAAGTACTTCGGCCGGTCGTTTTCGTCCACGAACACGTCGCGGATCACCCCAGGCACGGGCGACGGACGAACACCTATATACTTGACCCTCACCTTCGGCGGCTTCATGGCAGGCACCGGGCGGGGGAGTTCCTCGAGTTTTTCGTATTGCGGACCGGACTCGGCGCTCTTTTCGGCGGCGTCCCGGCCCGCGTCTGCGGCGGACGGTGCGGTTGCCGAGGAGTCGGCAGGGGACATGGCCGCAGGCGGCATCTTCTTCTCTGCCACTTCCTCTTTGCTGCATCTCGAAGTCGCCACGGCCAGGGACACAGCGGACATGACCACTAAAAAGTTCCTTGTCATCTTACCCCTCCTCCCCTCAATGATGGCCGAAACGGCCATGGATGGTACTCTCGTATTTCCAGGCAGCGAAGATTCCTTTCTACCGCTTCCAGCCCCGAATGCCGTCAGTTTTCTCTGCACACCTTCTCCCCTCCGCCATTGGGGTTCTTACGACGATCTTGCTGAATCACCGTTATTCATGTCAACCGCATCTTCTATCCCATAACAATCACGTATCTTTTCCCCGCGCCCCCTCCGGAAGCGCGAGGAAGTGGCCGTCTATCGCCGCCGTGACGGGGTTCCCCAGCCCGCCGGAGAACACCGGATGCCCCATCGCATCCTCGTCGTACCACACGCTTGCCGAGTAGCACGACCG
>Ga0190359_1000376_pt1 | contig 31077 bp, 25 predicted proteins | sample 48721823_MG_FD_161269 | JGI IMG/M metagenome (GOLD analysis project Ga0190359, IMG submission 161269) | Hydrothermal vent microbial mat bacterial communities from Southern Trench, Guaymas Basin, Mexico - 4872-18-2-3_MG | ecosystem: Environmental > Aquatic > Marine > Hydrothermal vents >... | reverse complement strand
TTACACAGAAACATCTGGACTTCCTGACTTTTATCTCCAATCAGGTCGCTCTTTTAATTGAAAAAAAGGTTAAAGATGAGCAGATCAGAACATCATTAAAGGAAAAAGAAGTACTTTTAAAAGAAGTTCATCACAGAGTTAAAAATAATCTACAAATAATTTCAAGTCTTTTAAGCCTTCAGTCAAAAAAAATTAAAGATACAGAATATTTTGAGCTTTTTCAGGAGACTCAGCAAAGAGTCCGGTCTATTTCTCTTGTCCATGAAAAGCTCTATTCAACCGAAGATTTCAGCAAAATTGATTTTGGCGATTACATTTCTACATTATCCAGAGAATTGTTAAGAGCTTACAGTGTGGATTCCAGTAAAATAAAATTAAATATCAATGTAAAAGAAGTTCAACTTGATGTTGCAACTGCAGTTCCCTGCGGGCTTGTTCTAAATGAGTTGATTTCAAATATTTTAAAACATGCATTTGAGCGTAAAGGTAAATCAGGACAAATAAACATTAAGATGAAAAAAAATGATACTTCAATTGATTTGATTGTTGCAGATAACGGAGTAGGTCTTCCTGATTCTGTTGATCTGGAAAATATAGATTCTCTGGGGTTACGTCTGGTTTCAATCCTGATAAAGGACCAGCTTCAGGGTAACCTGGAAGTTATAAATGAAAATGGTGTAATGTTTAAGCTGAGTTTTCCTGTTTATTAAATGAATTATTACTTGTGCAGGTTAATATGTTTATGAAGGAGAATAATGATATTATAATGAATATTGCTGAATCTTTCATTGTCCGGAGAAATAATGAACAAGACTAAAATACTTGTTGTAGAAGATGAAAGTATCGTTGCAGAAGATATAAAGCAGGTTCTAAAAAAACTTGGATACAGTGTTGTAGGTACAGTATCTGAAGGAGAACTGGCTGTTGAATTTGCTTTAAATGAAAGACCGGATGTTGTGTTAATGGATATAGTTTTAAAGGGTGAGAAAACAGGTATTGAAATTGCAAAAAAGATGCTTGATCTGAATATCCCTGTTATTTATTTAACAGCATATGCTGATGAAATTACTCTTAATAAAGCCAAACAGACAGCACCGTACGGATTTATTTTAAAACCTTTTGAAGAGCAGACTCTGAAGAGCACAATTGAAATGGCTCTTTATAAGCACAGTATGGAGCAGAAGCTGCGTGAGAAAGAGCTGTGGTTTTCCACTACACTTATGAGTATAGGCGACGGAGTTATTGCAACTGATATTGAAAGCAAAATTATTTTAATGAATCCGGTGGCAGAAAAATTTACAGGCTGGACTCAAGAGGAAGCTTATGGTGAGCCTTTGGATAAGGTTTTTAATCTTGTAAATGAAAAGGGCGAGAAAATTTCTCCGGATATTGAGAGGGTTTTTAAAACCGGCGAAGTAATGGGACTTCTGGATAATACCTTTCTTGTCTCAAAGCAGGGTATAATGATTCCGGTTGATGACAGTATCGCGCCAATTAAAGACAAGTTTATGGGTATAATAGGTGCTGTAATTGTTTTTCATGATATTGTTGAAAGAAAACTTGTTGAAAGAGCTTTGAAAGAGAGTGAAGAGAGATACCGGAGTCTGTTTGAAGAATCTCATGATGCAATTTTTATAACAACGCGAAGTGGTAATTTTGTACTTGTTAATCAGTCGGCTCTTAATTTATTCAACTATAAAAAAGATGAAATTATTAAGCTAAACCTGAGAGATCTTTTTGTTAATAAAGAGCAGTGGGATGAATTTAAATTCCAGATGGAACATAGTGGCTCAGTAAAGGATTTTGAAGTTGAATTGTATAATAAGAAAAAAGGTGTCTTGTATTGTATGCTTACCGGAAGCATAAGAAAAGATGACGAAGGAGAGCTGCACGGTTATCAGGGGATTATAAGGGACATAACTGAAAAAAAGAAATCTGATGCAGAGAAAGAAAAGATAAAAGCTCAACTACTTCAGGCTCAAAAAATGGAAGCAATAGGAGTGCTCGCCGGAGGTGTTGCTCATGATTTTAATAATATTTTGACCATTATTCAGGGAAATCTTGACCTTGCGTTAATGAGAATTGAAGACTATGATGATCCTGAGTTGATAAGAGATTTAAAGGCTTCTCATGAAGCATCAGTAAGAGCTGCGGATTTAACCAGCCAGTTACTGCTTTTCAGCAGAAAACAGCCAATGCGGTTCGCAAATGAAGATTTAAATCAAATAATCGAAGATATGCTTAAAATGCTTCACAGACTGATTGGAGAAGATGTTAGCATAAAAACGGATTTAGCAGAAGATCTATACTCTGCAAGGATAGACAGAGGAAGCATTGAACAGTTAATAATGAATCTTGTTGTTAATGCAAGAGATGCTATGCCTGAGGGAGGAGAAGTTACAATAAAAACAGTTAATTCAAATGGAGATGAAATTCCAAAAGATAAAAGAAAGTATCATCTTTATGTTAAACTTTCTTTATCAGATAATGGACAGGGAATAGAAGAGAATATTCTTAATGATATTTTCAATCCGTTTTTTACAACTAAGGGACCCGGAAAAGGAACTGGGTTAGGTTTATCTGTGGTTTTTGGAATAGTTCAACAGCATAATGGATGGATAGATGTCAATAGTGAGCCAGGTAAAGGCACTGTTTTTTCGGTATATTTACCGGTTGAAAATAAAGGTAAGAAAAGCAAGCAAAAGTCAGCTAAAAAAGCTGTATTGCCAAAAGGTGAAGGCCAGTTGGTTTTGGTAATAGAAGATGAAGAAGGTGTAAGAAAATTTATAAGCGAGGTTTTGGTTAAGTCTCAATATAATGTTATACAGGCAAAAACAATTGAATTTGCCGAAGCTATTATAAAAGAGCAGCACAGGGATATCAATCTTATTTTGTGTGATGTTGTCCTTCCGGACGGTATAGGGTTAAAGCTGCTTGAAAATCCGATTCTGCAAAAAAAACCTATACCAATGATATTCTGTAGCGGATATACAGGAACAAGATCAAGATGGGAGACTATTAAAAACAGAGGTATTCCGTTTCTTCAAAAACCGTTTACAGTAGAAGAACTGCTTGCTAAAGTAAACGAAGTTCTGTAAATTTGCACATATGGAAACAGGAATAACATTACTTACACACAGCAATATTAACAATGTTAAAGCTGCAGAGCTGTTTTTAAAACAAAATTCTCTAAAAATAAAATCTCCGGATTTTGCCTTATTACGTCAGATAGTTAAAAATTTTTCTATATTCCCTTATGAAAATATAAGCAAAATAATCAAAAGCCGTAAGTCAGAAGGAATTGACAGATTACGATTACCTCAGGAAGTATATTCAGAACACAGAGAATACAATTTTGGCGGAACATGTTTTTCACTAACCTATTACCTGAAGTCAATTCTTGATATCTCAGGTTACAGTTCTTATCCTGTGCTTGCTGATATGAATTGGGGCAAAAATGTTCACTGTAGTCTTGTTGTGCATATAGACAGTGTAAAATATCTGGTTGACCCCGGTTATCTTCTCACAGAACCCATGGAAATAAATCCGTTAAAACCCAGAGTTTACATGAATGAATTCTCCGGTGTGGAACTTATATTCAGACAAAATCAGAACATTGTTGAATTGTTTACATTTAACAGAAATGAGTTGAAGTGGCGTTACAGGTTCAGGGATGAGCCTGCTGATGATGAAATGTTTTTTAAGGCATGGTCGGATTCTTTTAACTGGAAAACGATGAAAGGTATATGCCTGAATAAGATTGAAAAAAAGACAAGAATTTATATACATAATCATTTTATGCGGGAAGAAAATTTTTCAGGAAAAAAGAATTATAAAATAAAGAACAATCTTCACATAGTTGTAAATGAAAGGTTCGGAATTGATAAACATTTTGTGGAGGAGGCTCTTACAAATGTTGAGCTGATCAGAGGGAAACACAATCAAGCAGAATAGAATAAACGGAGATAATATGTATTGTTATAAATGCGGAAATAAAATAGACACGGCAAATAAAATTATGCGTCAGCAGCAGTGCCCTTTCTGCGGCGCAAGTCTGCACTGCTGTCTGAACTGTAAGTTCTATGATGAGAAATCATATCATCAATGCAGAGAAACAGAAGCTGAGTTTGTTTCAGATAAAAAATCTGCAAATTTCTGCGATTATTTTTTACCGGGGACTGTTAGAATTACTGTAAATACAGATAAGGCGGAACAGGCAAGAAAAAAACTGGAAGAGCTATTTAATAAAAATAGTAGAAATAAATCTAAAATATTTTAATATTTAGAAGAATTGGGTTAATTGTCAGTTGCTATATGAAATTTTAACGATTCATTTTTCTAACTTTTTAATTTGACTATTTATTGCTTAATGACTTATATACAGTGCTTAAGGTAAGGTATTAATTCTCTTCATTTAGTAGTTCATTCTTTGTTAAATCAAACTGCTTATAAAAAACAGGGGTTTTGTATGTTTCTCTAATGTTAATTAAATATTTTTTAACATTTTCAGTTATTGGGTTTTGGGAAACAATTACAAATTTATTAGCATTGTTTTTATTCGGGAAATGAGCATACTCTAATAATTGAGATAAAGCTTCCCGAATGCAAATCCGAATAGATTTATTTGTTTTAATCTCATAGAAAACATATCCTTTTTTGTTTTTGACAACCAGATCTATTGAACCACCATATCCAGTAGGAATTTCTGTTCCAACATTATCCTTACCAAACTCATTTGTTAATTGTTTATAACACAAATCCTGGATTTTTGGGTGTAATTTATCTATTTCGCTTAGTCTTTTACCATAAACAATTACACTGTTTCTTTTTTGAGGGTTATGTCTTGGTATGAAATTAAACTTTTTTGTGTTGTATAAGTCCGGGTCAGATGTTTTATTTAATAAAGTTGTATAATATGTTGCAGTTATACATTTGTCTTTTTCGGTCATTAGTAACGGAATATCTAATAATTCAGTTGTATCTGATATCTTAAATTTTATATTAAAGATGTTTTTTTCTTTCTCGAAAGTTTTATAATCAGCATCAACAATCTTTAATTGATTAGACATTTCTTTTATCCAACCTTTTCTTTTGTATAAATCATATATTTCACTTTCTTCTTGAAATGATATTATTTCAACATTATTTATTTTCCCAAGCCACCAACGTTCTTTTGTATTGCCATTTATAGAATATAGATGAATGTCAAATGTTTTCCCAATATACTTTTCTCTGTTTGCATTTATTGATTGTAAAAATGTGTAGTGGTAACCATCAATTTGTTTTGAAAAATCAAAAAGCCATTCTTCATGCCCAAATTTTGTTACAAATTCATAAGATTTCTTATTTGAACTTTTTCCTTCCTTTCCAGACGGTTTAGTCCAGTTATAATAATTCCAACATATTCGAGCTATTTTTTGAGGAGTTGGTTTGTTATTACTAATTTTTTGAAATGCTTCTGTAATTTCTGGACGTAATTTCCATGAAAACATTCTCCCTTCATCTTCGCCAATAAAAAATATATCCCAAAAGATATATTTTTTATTTTTGCTAACAGTTAAATCAATATCATAGTGTTTTGTTATTCTTTTTCCAAATCGCCCTATCTCTAAATTTATTGCACTTTGGGGACTATTATCTCCGAGTTTTAATTCTAATCCGATTTCACTTGCATATCCTTTATGGTCTTTACGATTATATATGGCTTTCAAAATATTATAACTATTTTTAGTTGCGATACTTTTGTTTTGTAATATCTCATACCATTGTTTACTTGTTAGTCTTTTCTTTTTAGCTATCATGTTATTGAGGTACCATATTGTTTTTTTAGATGAATCTGAATATAAAAGTAAGAACTTATTTTTATTTGTTACTGCAGATAATCCTGTGCCTGTATCCTTTATTCTATTCCCATGGCGGCTCAATTCCCAGTTTCTTTAATTTCTCATCACATTCAGCCCTTTCCATATCCTTTTTAATTTTATTTTTACTGGTTTTAAGCCATCCTAACTGGTCTGCAATATTAAGAGCTTTATCCCTTTGCCCGGACATAAGAGCATTAATGATTTTAACTTCATTTCCTGATAAAGTCATGCTGTTCATACTGTAATCCAGAAATGCTTCCCAGGTAAGAGGGCACCATTTGGCAACAATTTCGTTCCCTATACAGTTTGCATATTCCCGTATTTCATATTGTGCGTTTTCTTCCATTCTCAACCGTAAAAAATGTAAAAGATTGTGAAGATCAATTTTCCAGTAAGCCTCAGTATAGGTACAAAGGGGCAGATCCTTTCTTGCCTGCTCTCTTGCCATACCCTGCTCAATTCTGTTGTTGTAAACTTTTTTGGCCAAAGAGTGGAGTTCGCTTTCCTCATTTGTGAACACGGTACCACGTTCAGGATCAAAAAAACCTGCAGAACCCTGCCTGTTGTTTTTTGCCTGCATTCTCCATTGATCCGGTTTTGTTGTCAGTGCAGAATCAATAGCAATGGAGTATCTTGTTGAATACTCATTAACATTTGCTGTTCTGTGTCTTATCCACTGTCTCCATGTGTCCATTGGAACTCTTACGTGAAGTTTTATTTCACACATCTCAAAAGGCGATGTATGCTGATGACGCATCAGATAACGTATAAGACCTCTGTCCTGCCGTACTTTTTTTGTACCTGAGCCGTAAGATACTCTGGCAGCCTGCACTATGGCAGAGTCTGAGCCCATGTAGTCTATTACTCTTACAAATCCGTCGTCTAAAACAGGAAATGGTTTGCCAAGAATTTGGTCAAGTTCTTTTACCTGCAATTTTGAAAGTTTTTCAGGTATCATATTTTTAATTATCCTTTGCTGATGATGTATGATCCGCAAAAATACGCCATTTGTTATCCTGCTTTACAAACAGCAGAGTAAAAAGTCCGTGAGGCGAATCATTTCTGCGATTCAGTTCCCATGCTCCGAATACAACTGCGTATTTCTTTGATAATAATTTAATATCAAGGTTGCTGAAACACAGGTGTCCCATAATTTCCATTGAAGGATAGCCCTTTAAGTAGGCCTGGTAAGTATTTTCCCATCCGTATCTTACGTTGCCTCCGCTGGCAAATCGAAGAGAATCAGAATGAAGATAACCCTGCATATATTCTTTGATATCCCCTTTGTTCCATGCATCTTGCTGTGCTGTTAAAGTCTTAATTATCATATTTTTATCAGATTGTGTAAAAGAGTTGTTTTTGCATGAAAGTACAGATATTAAAAAAATTAACGGAAAAATCAATAAAATATCTTTTTTTAACATTTATGCCGCCTTAATTGTTTGCTTTTTTCAATGCGTTTATTCTTTCAAGCACCGGAGGGTGGGAATAGGAAAGGAACACAGTAAAAGGGTGGGGTGTAAGGTTTGACAGGTTATCTGCCGAGAGTTTTTTTAGAGCAGAAACAAGGGCTTCGGTATTCCCTGTGTTTTGTACTGCAAATTTGTCCGCCTCAAATTCATGTTTCCGGGATATGTAAGACATTAATATTGAAAGCACAAGCTCAACAGGAGTGTATAAAAGACCAAAAAAGAGCAGTCCTGCATAGATTGACATGTTTTCCATATAAAATGCATCAAAGAGATTACGATTTGTGAGAAAAACAGATACGAGGAAGAACAGGATACCTGTATGTGCAATAGATATCAGAGTGCCTGTAAGTATGTGTTTTTTCTTGTAATGCCCGATTTCATGAGCCAGAACTGCAACAAGCTGGTCTGTTGTATGATTCTCAATAAGAGTATCATAAAGAGCAATTCTTCTGTGTTTTCCAAAACCTGTAAAAAATGCGTTTGATTTTGAAGATCTCCTGGAACCGTCCATTACAAAGATATTTGACAACGGAAATTTTACTTTTTCTGCAAAAGAGATTATTCTGTCTCTCAGCTCGCCCTGATCAAGAGGCGTGAATTTGTTAAACAGAGGCAGTATCCATACAGGCGCGATAAACTGGATAAATAATGAAAACCCGGTTACTGTTACCCAGCACCACAGCCATGCAAGGTCACCGGCGTACTGAAAAAATGCAAGTATTCCGGCAAAAACCGGTGCACCGATAACAACAGAAAGAGCAATGCCTTTAATTAAATCAAGAACAAAGGTTTTTACTGTTGTTTTGTTAAAACCGAATCTTTCTTCAATAACAAATGTTGAGTAAACAGAAAAGGGTAAAGATATAATTGTTCTTAAGAAAATCAGAACACCGACAAATATCAAACCGTTCCAGACAGGATGCAGCCCAAAGCTTCTTATCTGCAGGTCAAGAAAGTTAAACCCTTTTAAAAACCAGAAAAGAAGTGTAATAATCAGCATAAAAGTTGAAGTAACAATGCCGAATATCGTATTTGTTTTAAGATATTCCTGAGATTTTCTGTATTTTTCATTATCCCACACATCTCTGAATTCTTCGGGCAGATCCGGTTTAATGTGCAGAATATTGAGAATGTCTGATATAAGACTAAGAAAAAATTCCAGCAGGATTGCTGCAAGTATTATTTTGGCGTATAAATTCATAGTGTAAAATATAAAAGAATTCGTTATAAATTGCAAGTGGTGATAAGCTAATTATTTTATCTTTTGGAAAGTACAAACACTTTATCGCTGGGTCTGACCTTTTCATCAACAGGAACAGATACAATATCTCCTTTTAAACCTTGGGCTGCGGGTTTATCATTAATGTAAATTGACTTGACTTTTTGCTTCGTATAACCTGTTGTGGGCCCTGTAAAAATAATTGTATCTCCTGTTTGCAGCTTCCCTGTTTCAAGTTTTATCAGTGCAATTTTTGATTTTGAAAAATATTTAAGGGGTTTTCCAATGTATATTTTTTTTACAGTAGCCTGCGAACCGTATGTGCCTGACCACTCTCCCAATTTTTTACCAAGGTAGTACCCTTTTTCCCAGAATCCTCTGTTAAATACTGTTTCAAGCTGATTTTTAAGTTCTTTTGCCATTTCTACAGAATATGTGCCTTTGTAATAACTGTCTATTGCTTGTCTGTATGCATCTGTAACTTTAAAAACATAGTCTGCAGATCTTCCCCTGCCTTCAATTTTAAAAACTGAAACTCCGGCTTCAATCAATTTATCCGTAATTGTTATTGTACAGATATCAGCAGGGGACATAACGTACTTATTATCAATAACCAACTCGTCGCCTGTATCTTCATCTGTCACCTTAAATCTTCTTCTGCAGGTCTGAAAACAGTCACCTCTGTTTGCAGAGTGATTATAAAGGGCAAGGCTCATGTAGCATTTGCCTGCAATTGATACGCAAAGAGCTCCGTGGACAAAAACTTCAATTTTAACAGGCTTTCCGTTCGGTCCTGAGATATTTTCATCTTCAATCTGACGACATATTGAGGATACCTGATCCAGAGTGAGTTCTCTTGCAAGTACAATAACGTCGGCAAATCGGGAATAAAATTTAACAGCATCAATATTTGAAACATTGGTCTGAGTTGATATATGAACTTCCATACCTGCATTTCTTGCATGTGTGATTGCAGCAATATCGCTGCATATAACAGCAGTTATTCCGGCATTCTTTGCAGCATTAATCAGATACTTCAAAGTATCAATATCCTCATCATACACAAGGGTATTCAGTGTAAGATAAGTTTTTACATTGTTTTTTCTTGCGATAGAAACAATTTCGTCAAAATCATCCACAGAAAAAGAACTTGCTGCTCTGGAGCGCATATCCAGTTTCTTTGTGCCAAAGTAAATTGAATCTGCTCCGGCTTTTATTGCTGCTGAAAGAGCATCCCACGAACCTGCAGGAGCCATAAGTTCGATTTTTTGATTCATCAGTGTGCCTTTTTTAGTAGGATTCTTCCGGCCAGTATTCAATTCTGCCGCCTGTTATTTCATACTTTATACCTGAAATCTCAAAAACAGCTCCCAGTCTGAGATCAGGTTTAATGCTGCCCCAGTTAGAAATTGTCATTTTGCCCTTTGAAAAAATATTTAGGGAAATTTCAAGTTTTTCATTTTTATGTATAATCCCTTCAACAGGTTCCATTATATAATTTATTTCAGATTGATGCCAGAGAAATATTTTAAATTTAATATCATCTGGAAATTTATCGGATTTCAGTATAATTTTTGATGTTGCAGGAATCTCTTCCAATGGGATTTTATCAATACTGAAAGAAATTGCCTTTAAAAACATTGTATAAACATTCAGTTTTTCCTGAGATCTGACAGCAGAGTAATACTCGTCATTATATCTCCCGTTCTTTTTGATAATACTGAGTTTATCAATAAGAAAACCACTTTCAGAAATTGTTTTTAATGATAACGTATCCCCGCTGATATTTATGTTTATAAAGTGGTGTACAGATTCAACTTTTGCAAGAAAATCACTGGTATCTGCCTCGTATAATCCTGCGCCGGCTCCGCCTGTGGTTATATAGGTTACAGGCCAAGAATCAGGCTGGTTGTCAGGCTTAACTGGAAAGAACCTTTCATACTGATGAGAGTGTCCTGCAAAAACTATGTCAATTTTATATTTAGTAAACAAAGCAGGCCATACATCTCTGCCCCAGGTTGATCTGTGGCCGCCCAGATTATAACATGGTCTGTGCATAAATACAAATTTCCATTTTGCATCTGTTTGTTCTATATCTTTTTTAAACCACTCAATCATCTTTTTTCCATACGGATGGCGGTAATCCAGTGAAACAAAGTGTGCATTTCCGAAATCAAAAGAGAACCATAAAGAGTCTGTATTCATACGGGGTAAAAAATAATATCTGAAAAGATTGCCGTTATCACCATCACCCTCGTGATCTCCAAGAGTAGAGATAAACAGGACATGGTTAATTAATTTTTGTGCAACTTTAAAGAAATGAGAATTCCACTGATCAAAACTGCCGCCTTGGGCAACAAGATCACCCATACTTATTACCAGATCAGGATTTAGTTTTATACTTTGGGCAATAATTTTTTCAAATACATCCCTGTGAGATCTGCTGTCACCCATAGCTATAAAGCTAAAAGGCATAGTTACCGAAGGCATTGTTTTAAAATATGCTACAGCGCTTTTTGTTTTACCGCACTTTACTGTATAAAAGTATTTCGTATCTTGGTACAGGCCGGTAAGTTTTGCTTCATAAAGATAGAATTTGTTTTGCCTGCCTATTATTTTGGCAGGTGATTTTTTTCTTAGTACGGGAGTTTTGTCAAACAGCACTAAAACAGGAGAATTGATGTCACTTTCCCACCTGATTGTTACTGAATTCCTGCCGGATTCAGCTATGTACGGGCCCTTTGTAATTACCTGAGTAAAACAAGCATTCTGAATTCCCCACAAAGAGAAAAACAGCAAGGATAAAAATAGAATTTTATTCTTTCTCATTTGTACCTTCTTTATTGTGATGAATTAATAATAATTTGATTATTTTGCCACACTTTCAACTTTGTAATCAATACTTCTATCTTTAAGATATGCAATTACACTTGTAAAACAATTATTATCCGATCCCACATATTCAGGGGGAGAAATACCTTTTCTTGTATATTTTTTATCAATCAGAAGATTGGCTACAGCAGTGCACGCATAGCCTGTGGTTCTTGCCATTGATGATATGTTGGATTTTTTATCAAACCTGTCCAGCATATTGTAAACAATAGTAGTATTTTTATTGTCTGATCTGCCCTTTATTGTGATTCTCATTACTGTGAATTCATCTTGTTCCGGATTTGGCTGCCATAATGGGAAAATTATCTTAGCGGTAAAGTCAACAGGACGGATCATCTCTTTCCCGAATTTAATGGGTTCTTCTGAAAGGAATCCTGCATCCCTGAAAATTTCCATCAACCTTCTGTGTCCGGGATATCTGAGAGTTTTTTCCTTCATATTGGGGATTTTCATTGTTTTTAATAAAGACCGCAGACCGTCGGTATTAAATGCTTCAAGAGTACCGATCCCTTTAAAGTTAATAAATTCCGGATCACTTAAAGCAGGTTTTGTAATTATACTGTTGTTTTCAACAAAGCGTGCCGGTCTTGTGTATTCTTCCAGAACATCGACAGGAGAAAAAGGAGCTTTGTATTCAAAAGGCAGGTTTCTTTCGTAGGGAAGTCCTCCTACAAGACACTCAAAACTTTCAATTTCCATAAGTGTGGAATGGTAACCGCATATCATATTACTCATACCAGGTGCAACTCCGCAATCTGTAACAGCTGTTACATCATACTTTTTTGCAAGATTATCAAGCTTAAACGGATCTTCCGGGAAAAATGAAATGTCAACTATATTTTTCCCACTTTCAATAACTGCTTTTAATGTTTTAAATCCCATAAATCCCGGTACTGCTCCGATTACAAGATCTGCATTTTTAACAGCTTTCTTAATTTTTTTATCTGATGAGAGATCTGCTTCTGCAGTTTTGATGTTTTTTACGGATTTTAACGGTTCAAGAGACTTTTTATTAATGTCAACAACAGTAACCTCATAATTGAGGGACAGATCTTTTGCAATTGCTTTTCCCACCATACCGGATCCTAAAACAGTTATTTTTTCCATTACTTCTCCTTTATTATTGGAATGAAGGTTAATTGTTTTATTTTCTCATACTTAGCTTAAAAATTTCAAACATTGGAAATTTGTTAAAACCATATAAAAAATATGAAAAAATCACAACTGATTCCACCCATTTAAAATGGTTAAAAAATTGCAAATATTCAATATTTATTTGTTTATATGAGTAAAAAAAATTATCTTAAAAAAACAGAGTGAAGGATCAAAAAAGATGTCTATCTGCAATTGTCTTATTTAATAAGAAAATTGTTAATAATAATTTATTGTATTTTGGAAAAAATCTGAAGATCCGATATCAGAGTTTATAGTAAATTCTGTGTATCAGACTTAAGATTAAAAAATTTTCACCGTAGATAAATTTGAAGAATAAATACTTGTGTTTTTATGTTTTATGTACTATATTCTCCCTTATTTGAGAGGGAGGAGCAAATAGCGGAGCAATAATAGTGTGATAAGACTGTGGAAACAGTTTGATAAAGGATTAAAACCTTACTGGAAAAATTATGTTTTTCAGAGTCTCTCTGCAACTGCGATAATGATTGTCCTCCTCGGATTTCTGACATTTAAAAATATAATTATTATTTCGTCTATAGGGTCGTCAGTATTTATAGTTTTTGCAATGCCCGGTACAATAACAGCCCATCCCAGGCATTTGATATTCGGCCAGATAATGGGGCTTATTTCCGGGATAGTAGGAAGTTTATTAACAAATATTGATTTTTTACCTGTAATTGTTTGCTATGCCTTTGCAGTGGGTTTATCGGTATTCCTTATGGTCATTACTGATACTGAACATCCGCCTGCTGCAGGTACTGCACTTGGTGTTGCAGTCATGGGTTTTTCAATAGAAGCTTCGCTTTTGCTGATTTACGCTGTTTCAGTTCTTGCATTTGTAAGAACTGTTTTCAGAAATAAATTAAGAGATTTGTTATAGGGAATTTGCAGATAGTTAACTAATAATAATCACAAAATGGAGGTAGTGTATGCTCAATAATTTTTTCTGGATTGCGCCCATAGGCGCTGTTCTTGCGCTTGTTTTTGCCCGTTTGTTCTACACTCAGATGATGAAAGAGAGTGAGGGCACTGAAACAATGGAAAGAATTGCCGCTCACGTACGAAAGGGAGCAATGGCATATTTGAAACAGCAGTACAAAGTTGTTCTTATTGTGTTTATTGTACTGTCAGGTTTTTTTGCATTTCTTGCATACGGACCCCACCTGCAGAATGAGTATGTCTGGTTTGCATTCCTTACAGGCGGATTTTTTTCCGGTCTTGCCGGATTTTTCGGAATGAAGACTGCAACATATGCATCTGCACGAACTGCAAATGCCGCAAGAAAGTCTCTTGACGGCGGACTGAAAATCGCTTTCAGAAGCGGAGCCGTTATGGGGCTTGTTGTTGTAGGGCTCGGCCTGCTTGATATCTCTTTATGGTTTTTTATACTGACAAGAAGCTTTGCATATCCGCTTTCCATGAGTGACGGCCATAATCTTGTAATTATCACAACAACAATGCTTACATTCGGAATGGGTGCATCAACACAGGCTCTTTTTGCCAGAGTAGGAGGCGGTATTTTTACAAAAGCTGCAGATGTTGGGGCCGACCTTGTTGGTAAAATCGAAGCCGGAATCCCTGAAGATGATCCGAGAAATCCTGCAACTATAGCGGATAATGTCGGAGACAACGTTGGCGATGTAGCAGGAATGGGTGCTGACCTTTACGAATCTTACTGCGGTTCAATACTTGCAACTGCAGCTCTTGGCGCTGCTGCATATATGGATAACACAATTGTTCAGTTTAAAGCTGTAATTGCGCCTATGCTGATTGCTGCTGTTGGAACGGTTCTTTCAATTGCAGGAATTTTTGCTGTAAGAACCAAAGAAGGTGCAACACAGAAACAGCTTCTTAAATCTCTTGGCAGAGGAATCAATTTAAGTTCATTTTTCATTGTGATTTTTTCTCTTGTAATTCTGTATGTTCTTGATATTCCCAATGCTTTAGGAGTATGGGGTGCAATTGTGACAGGTCTTGTCGTAGGTATTGCAATTGGTAAAACTACAGAATATTTTACTTCGTATTCATACAAACCTACACAGAATATTGCCGAAAATTCCAAGACAGGTCCGGCTACAGTAATTATTGCAGGACTGGGAACAGGAATGCTTTCCACTGCTGCTCCGGTTATGTTTGTAGTTATTGGTACTATACTTGCTTTCCTTTTTTCCGCACAGTTCCATTTTGAGAATGTAAGGGAGGGACTTTACGGAATAGGCATTGCTGCAGTTGGAATGTTATCAACTCTCGGAATCACACTGGCAACAGATGCATACGGTCCAATTGCAGATAATGCAGGCGGCAATGCAGAGATGGCCGGTCTGGGAGAAGATGTCAGAGCAAGAACTGATGCTCTTGATGCTCTTGGAAATACAACAGCAGCAACAGGAAAGGGTTTTGCAATAGGCTCTGCAGCTTTGACAGCACTGGCGCTTCTTGCTTCTTATGTTGAAGAGATTAAGGCCGGGCTTCTCAGAATCGGTACAACAACAATGGAGCTCGCCCATGGAAGAGTTATACCTCTTGCTCAGGCTTCATTAAAAGATTTTATGGATTTTTATGATGTAACTCTGATGAATCCCAAAGTACTTATGGGGGTTTTTGTAGGTTCTATGATGGCGTTTCTTTTCTGTGGTCTTACAATGCAGGCTGTTGGACGTGCAGCAGGTAAAATGGTTAATGAGGTAAGGCGTCAGTTTAAAGAGATAAAAGGTATAATGACAGGAGAGACGGAACCGGATTACGAGAGATGTGTGGAAATTTCTACAAAAGGTGCTCAACACGAAATGCTTCTGCCTTCTCTTCTTGCAATTGCAATTCCGGTTTTAATGGGCCTTGTTTTCGGTGTACCCGGAGTTATGGGACTTCTTGTTGGCGGTCTTGCTTCCGGATTCGTACTTGCGATTTTTATGGCAAATTCGGGCGGAGCATGGGATAATGCTAAAAAGTATATTGAGAACGGAAACCTTGGAGGAAAAGGTTCAGATGCTCATAAAGCAGCAATTGTCGGCGATACAGTAGGAGATCCGTTTAAAGACACTTCCGGACCGAGTCTGAATATTCTCATTAAACTTATGAGTATGGTATCAATTGTAATGGCAGGACTTACAGTTGCCTTTTCTCTTTTATAAATAACAGTTTATAAATCTTTACGGCCTCAGGAGAATTTTTCTTCTGAGGCCGTTTTTTATACGATTTGATTAAAAAAACAGCTTCTTTTTCCTGTATGACATGCAGGACCGATTTGTTTCACTTTAATCAAAAGCGTATCCAGATCACAATCAGCTTTAATTTCCTTGATGAATTGTATATATCCGCTTGTTTCACCTTTTCTCCATAGCTTTTGCCTGGACCTTGAAAAAAAACATGTTCGTTTCTCATCTAATGTAATTTGAAGACTTTCTTTGTTCATATATGCAACCATTAAGATTTCCAGAGTTTCATGATCCTGTATTACTGCCGGAATCAGTCCGTTTTTATCAAATTTTAGTGAATTAATAAAATTTTTTTTCATTTAATAACTCCTTCTGATGTTTATTCCATTTTTGATAAGGTACTTTTTTAATTTATTACAAGTATAAATTTTTAAATGAAGAATTGATGCTGCGAGAGCTGCATCACACTCTGTCTTTTTAAAGATGTTTACAAAATCATCAGGATTTCCACCTCCCCCTGATGCGATTACCGGAATATTAACTGCATTACATACAGCTTTTATTAATTCCGTGTCAAACCCCTTTTTTGTCCCGTCTCTGTCCATACTTGTCAGCAGAATTTCCCCTGCACCAAGTTTTTCTCCGAGTCTGGCCCATTCAATAACATCAATATTCATATTTTTTGTTCCTCCATAAATAAAGACCGACCATTTGTTTCTTGAAATAAACTTTGCATCAATCGCCAGAACAACAGCTTGTGAACCAAAACGTTTTTTAGCCAGATTAATCAATTCCGGTTTTAAGATTGCTGCAGTGTTTATGGATATTTTATCTGCACCGTTATTCAGTATATTTTCCATCTGTTCCAGAGTGGAGATACCGCCACCTACTGTAAAAGGAATGAATATTTCTCTGCTGATTTTGGATGCAAGTTCAGACATTGTTTTTCTTTTCTCTTTTGAAGCGCTTATATCAAGAAAAATTAATTCGTCTGCACCTGTATAATTATAAAATTTAGCCAGTTCAATAGGGTCACCTATCTCACTGAGATTATTAAAATTAACACCTTTAACAACTTTACTGTTAAAAATGTCTAAACACGGAATTATTCTCTTAGTTATCATTTTGTCTCCATAGAGTTAATATGGTCAATTGCTTCAGAATATGTAAAAAGGTTTTCATAAAAAGCCTTTCCGATGATTACACTATCCACACCCTTTATATCTGATTTCCTGATTTTATTCAGATCATGCAAGCTGCTGATGCCTCCGGAAATTGTTATTCTGCTGTGAACATTTTTTGAAAACCATAAAGTTTTTTCAATACCAGGACCTTTAAGAGATCCATCACGTGAAATATCAGTAACAATAAATCTTGATATTCCATAGTCTTTCATTTTTAATCCGAAATCAATAAAGTTAATACTGGTTACTTTTTCCCATCCATTAACAGCAACCATCTTATTTTTAAAATCAACACTCACACATATTTTATCAGTTCCGAAATTCTTGACTGCATTTTTAGCAAATTCGGGATTTTTAACTGCTTTTGATCCGATAATGATTCTGTATGCGCCCTTACAAAGCCAATGTCCAATCTTATTTAAGGAGTCCATTCCGCCACCTAACTGAATTTTGATATCGTGGTTTTTAATTATATTTGAAATAATTCCAATGTTGCATTTGTCCTTGTCAATTGCACTACTGAGATCAACAATATGTAAAATCTCTACTTCCTGATCTGTAAACATCCGGACTGCATCTTCCGGATTCTTATAGTAAACTTTAAATGTGGATTTTTTGCCCTGTATTAGTCTGACACACATTCCCTGGTAAATATCAATTGCAGGAATTATTTGCATCCTCCCTCCGAAGTTATATTTTCATAAAATTACTTAAGATTTTCAATCCACTGTTATGGCTTTTCTCAGGATGGAACTGTACACCAAAAACATTGTTTTTATTAATTACAGAACAAAATTTTGTTCCGTAATCTGTTAATGCAGCAATATCTGCAATGGAGTAAGGTTTAACAATGTAAGAATGTACAAAATAGAAATATTCTTCTTCTGATACATCCCTTAAAAGGGGAGAATCTTTAATTTTTGTAATAGTATTCCATCCTGTATGCGGAACTTTTTTATGTCCGGTTATTCGCACAACTTCACCTTCTATAATATCTAATCCTTGCTGTTTTTTATTTTCACACCCAACTGAAAGAAGAACGTGCATCCCAAGACAAATACCAAGTACAGGAGTGTCTTTTCCCACTTTATTTACTATTACTTCTGTCAGGTGGAATTTGTTAAGATTCTCCATTGCATGGTCAAATGCACCAACTCCGGGAATTATTATTTTATCCGCATTATTGATTATTTTTCTGTCGCAGGTTATAACAGCAGGAAAATTTATATACTCCAGAGCATTTAAAAGACTTGTCAGATTTGATGTGCCATAATCTACTATAACTGTTTTTTCCATCTTATTTTTCCTGTATCTGTTTTGTTGATATTGGATTTTTCATATCTGACTTTATAAGACTGTTTTTAAGAGCAATACCAAAGCTTTTAAAAACAGCTTCTATTTCATGATGTGTGTTGCCCCTCTTGAGAATATCAATGTGAAGAGAAATTTTTGCTTCTCTTGTCAACGCAAGAAAAAATTCATTAACACATTCTGTTGAAAATCCATTAATTGTACTTCTTTTAAAAAATGCATTTACTCTGCAGAAGCTCCTGCCGGAAATATCAATTACTGTTCTGCATAAAACTTCATCCATGGGGATAACAGCATAACCAAATCTGTTGATATAATTATCATTTTCTACGATTGTATTCAATGCTGTTCCGATTACAATGCCTGTGTCTTCTACAGTGTGATGATCATCAATACAGAGGTCTCCTTTAGCAGAGATTTCCATGTCAATTTTGCCATGAAATACCATAAGTCCAAGCATGTGGTCAAAGAAACCTATTCCTGTGTTGATTTTAAAAATTCCGCTACCATCAGGATTAAATTTGCACAGAATTTCAGTTTCATTTGTTTTTCTTCTTATTTGACTTTTTCTCATAATTTTCTCCATTTATTAAAAATTTAAGAAGCTGATTAATATTATCAACCTGTGTAAATTCCGGTTTATTATTACATATTTTATTAGTGTTGTTTACAAGTACAAATTCAGAAATAATATTAGGTTTTATTTGATTGAAATTTTTAAAAGCTTCAAAATCATCTTTGGAGTCTCCGGCATAAATTAAACCGCTGCAACTGGTTTTCTTGCATGCGTCCAGTAGCGGAAAAGGAGAAGGTTTTATAAGATTGGGATTATTATCATTAGCAAAGTATAAAAGAGGCTTGTTCCATTTTTGGGAACCTATTTTTTTTAAGGCAAGTTTGAGCTCTCGGGAATTTCTTCCTGTATAAATACCTTTTACAATTTTAATTGATTCAAGCAGTTCTGTATTTACCAACGTTGTTTCATTCTTATAAAACCCCTTGTACTTACAGTTATTAAGATCAGTATCATAAAGAGACTCGCATAAATCACCTGCATACATTTTTTTTGCAAGTAATCTTACATAAGATGCCTCAGTTTTTGTTATAACAGAACGAATAGATTTTAAACTATTGTTTTTCATGAAAGTGAATTCTTCATTGAATTTTTGAGGTGCAAGTAAAAAATCGTAAATATTTACTTCTGGAATGATTTGTTCAGCAACGATAAATGACAATAATGCTTCCGCGCAATCCCAGTCGTTGTTAAAACCTGGCATTTCTTTAATTTTTTTAAGGATGTTTATCAAATAGTCATGATCCGCATTTATACCAAGCTTACTTAAAACTATTGAAACTGAATTTATAACTGCAAAAACATATGACATATTTGTATCAATAAGAACACCGTCTATATCAAATATTATAAGATTAAAAGAGTTTCTGTGAATTTTAATATTGTCAGAAAAAAACATTTTTATCCTTTGTTAAATTTATACAATTTCCCTTATTGTTTTAATCAGATAATTATTTTGGTCTGAAGTGCCTACGGAAATTCTGAGATGGTTGGAAAGTCCGTGATAATTGGAAACATTTCTTACAAGAATCCCATTTTTTTTCAATTCCTGAAAAATAATAAATGCGTCATTGCAGGGCTCAATTAAAAAGAAATTAGATTTACTGTTAAATACCTTTATATTTTTTATTTTTGATAGTGCATTGTACATTTTGGTTCTTTCTGAAATAACATTATTGATTACATTTTTAAAATAATTACTTTTAATAAGTTCCGAAGCAATCGTCGCGGAAATAGAGTCAACATGATAAGGGAGAAAAGAATTCCGAAATTTTGAAATAAAATCAGGGTTACTGATAATCCATCCTATTCTTAACGCAGCAGCACTTAATGCTTTGGACATTGTCCGGATAATTATAAGGTTGTTATACTTTTTTGTAAGTGTAATAAAATTTTGATCTGAAAATTCTGCATATGCCTCATCAATTGCAATAAATGATTTTGAATTTTCTAGGATTTCAGTTAATTCAGATTCTGAAATAGTATTTCCCGTTGGGTTATTTGGAGAGCAAAGTATTATTAACCCGGTATTATTTTTTCGAGAAGCAGAATATATCTTTGAGACAGGAAAAGAAAAATTTTTATAAAGAGGGATAGCCTTAAGTTTAATACCAAGCATACTTCCCATTATTCTGTACATTGAGTATGATGGTTCGGTTATAATAATTACTTTATTATTCCGGGCAAATGTATTGAAAAGAGTATACAAAATTTCATTTGATCCCCTGGCAGGGAATAATGCACAACTGTCAACATTGTAAAAAAATGATGCCGATGAAATTAAATCTGAATATTTAATATCAGGGTACAGGTTCCAGCTAGTTTTTAAAAGTTTCTCTATTATGTCCTTTTTAAGCTGTGCCGGAATATCGAAAGGAGACTCATTCTGATTTACTTTAATCAAATTGTCAGCTTGTTCGATTTTATATCCTGTTGAATTAAACAAATCTTTACGAAAATATTTATTCACCTGGTAATCTCCTTGTTAAATCTGATTTCCACTGCTCTTGCATGGGCTTCCAGATTTTCCGCACGTGCAAATTTTGAAATAAAGGGGAAAATCTTTCTTAGTTTCTTTTTCTTGCAATATATTATTGATGTCCATCTGATAAAATCTCTTACAGAAAGTGCGGAAGAGAATCTGGCTGTAGAGCCAGTGGGCAGAGTATGATTAGGTCCTGCCCAGTAATCACCTATACTTTCGGCTGAATAATTGCCGCAAAATATCGCACCGGAAGTTGAAAGCATGTTTATAAATTTGTTACAATCTTTAATTTGAAGCTCAAGATGTTCCGGCGCAATTCTATTTACAACTTCAACAGCTTGTTCTACAGAATCTACTTTTACAAAAAAGCTGTTTTTTAGTAAAGATTCAGATGCAATATTTTTTCTCGGCAATGTTGAAAGCTGTCTGAATATTTCCTTCTCCACACGAGACAGCAATTCCCTGTCTATTGAAATAAGAAATACTCTGGCCATAGTATCATGTTCTGCCTGAGATAAAAGGTCTGCAGCGATAAATTCAGGACAGGCGGATTTATCTGCTATAACTGCCAATTCAGTGGGGCCGGCAATGGAATCAATTCCTGTTTTACCGAATACCTGTCGTTTTGCTTCTGCAACCCATGTATTTCCGGGTCCAGTAATTTTATCAACCGGTTTGATTGATTCAGTACCGTATGCAAAAGCTGCAATTGCCTGAGCGCCGCCGACTGCATAAATCTCTTTAATACCAAGAAGCTGGGCAGATGCAAGAATTAACGGGTTAATTAGTCCTGTATCCTTACAAGGAGGCGAGGTTAGAGCAATTTCTTCAACACCTGCCACTTTTGCAGGTATGACATTCATAAGAACTGTTGATGGATAGACTGCTGTACCTCCAGGTATGTAAACCCCTATACGTTTTATTGGTGTCCAGATTTGTCCTGCTCTGCCAGTGTCGGTTTTCATCATCCATTTTTTTATAGTTTTAAGTTCGTTCATATGAAATTTTTTAATATTTTCCGCAGATTTTTTTAATATTGATAAAATATCCCGGGAAATTGTTTTTACTTTGTTCAATTCATTTTGTGTAACAGAAATTGAATCTCTTTCTACTTTGTCAAACAATAATGTGTAATTTCTTAATGCTTTATCACCATTATTTCTGACCTGATTTATAATTCCCGCTACTTCTTTCTCTGTGGTATAATCATCAGAGAATAATTTTAATTTTGTATCTCTATAAAATTCATTTACTTCTGTATAAGTCTTAATTTTAAATGGTTTCATAACAGCACCTTTATTAATAAATAACCTTATTCAATGGATACTCAATTAAATCTGTTGCCCCATGTTTTTTTAGATCCGGAATGATAGTTTTTATTACACTTTCATCAATTATTACTTCAAGAGCAACCCATTCTGCATCAAGAAGTTGAGAGACAGTAGGTTGTTTCATTGCAGGAATTGATTGTTTGAGAGATTCGACTTTTTTTTTAGGGATATTGAATTTTAATCCTGCTTTACCTTTAGCATTTATTGCTCCCTGAAGTAAAAGTGCAATATTGTCAATCTTTTTTCTTTTTTCCGGTTCTGAATAACTCTGCTTGTTTGCAATTAATCTTGTTGTCGATTCAAGGACTGTATCAATTATACGTAAGTTATTGGCTCTTAATGAATTACCAGTCTCAGTCAGCTCAACAATAGCATCAACAAGTGAAGGTGTTTTTACTTCTGTAGCACCCCATGAGAATTCAACACATGCTTTTACATTAAATTTATTGAGGTATTTTTTTGTAATATTCACCGCTTCTGTTGCTATTTTTTTCCCTTCAAGATCTTTTACGGATTGTATGTCGGAATTTTCCGGAACTGCAAGAACCCATCTAACCGGCTTAAAACTGCTTTTAGCATACAGAAGTTCACACACCTCAATGACATTTGCATCATTCTCGATAATCCAGTCCTTACCTGTAAGTCCCACATCCAGGACGCCGTGTTCAACATATTTGGCAATTTCCTGTGCTCTGATAAAAATACCCTGGATATCAGAGTCGTTGCATTGGGGAAAGTAGTTTCTGCCATTGACAAGGAATTCATATCCTGCCATTGCAAGAAGTTTCAAAGTGGATTCCTGAAGACTCCCTTTTGGGAGTCCGAAATTAAGTATCATAACTCCTCCAAAAAAATTATTAAATTACAAGTAAATCCCGGTTGGATTATAGGAAGTTCAAAGTGATTTTATATTACATGTGCAGATATAAAAAAGCCCCGAACTTCCGGCAGATTCTCACCGGGAATTCGGGGTAAACTCAATTAAGACATATCATACCACCGCTACCGGTGCAAATCCACCTCAGCATGATAATGGTGATGATGATGTCTTATATTGTAGCTATACATTTTTTCCTCTTAAAATTATTGGGCACAAATTAAAATAAAAAGAAGATAATGTCAAGTAAAAAATTGCTTTTAATTGAATTTAATTATAATTTTGAAGAATTATCCTGAAATGGCAGTTAAGTTAATCTTTATTATCGGAACAGAATATGCATCAGTTGTTTCATGATAAATTATATTCAATATGAAGAATTGTATGTTTGGGAAAAATACTTAAATGTATTTATTCCGGTTATTCCTAAGTTCTTGACATTTTTAAAAATATGGTCTATATTTCTGTTGTTAAAAAAACGGAATTGGCAATGACAGAATTTGTATTAAAATCAAATTTTCAGCCTACAGGGGATCAGCCTCAGGCCATTAAAGAGCTGACAAATGGGATTAACAAAGGCGATAAGTTCCAGACTCTGCTCGGTGTGACAGGCTCAGGCAAAACTTTTACAATTGCCAATGTTATTGCCAATGTAAACAAGCCTGTTCTTGTCATATCTCACAACAAAACCCTTGCAGCCCAGCTTTATGCTGAATTTAAGGGCTTTTTCCCGGATAATGCAGTAGAGTATTTTATCAGTTATTATGATTATTATCAACCGGAAGCATATCTTCCAGTAACAGACACGTATATTGAGAAGGACACCAGTATTAATGAGGAGATTGACCGGCTGAGGCTCAAAGCAACCAGTTCACTTTTGTCAAGGAATGATGTGATTATTGTGGCATCTGTATCATGTATCTATGGTCTGGGTTCGCCAAAAGATTTTAAAGATCTTCTTGTTTTTTTTGAAAAAGGTATGAAAATTGACAGGTACCATGTATTTAAAGAACTCATTGATATTCATTATGTAAGAAATGATATTGATTTTCACAGAGGGACTTTTCGTGTCAGAGGAGACACTGTGGAAATATTCCCTGCATATGAAGAACATGCAATAAGGTTGGAGATGTGGGGAGATGAAATTGAGAAAATATCCAAAATTGAACCTTTAACAGGTAAGTCTCAGCAGGTTCTAAAAAAAATAGCAATATATCCGGCAAAGCATTTTGTTACAACACGGCCTATGCTGGAAGCTGCAGTAAAAAAGATCAGAATTGAACTTGATGAAAGACTGAAATATCTGCGGTCAAAAGGCAAGCTGCTGGAAGCACAGCGTCTTGAATCCAGAACAAATTATGATATTGAAATGATGCTGGAAGTAGGGTACTGCAGCGGTATAGAGAATTACTCAAGACATCTTGCAGGAAGAAAGCCAGGAGAAAGACCCTCATGTCTGATTGATTACTTTCCGGATGATTTCTTACTTGTTATTGATGAATCTCATGCCACAATTCCGCAGATAAAAGCAATGTACAACGGAGACAGAGCCAGAAAAACAATGCTTGTGGAACACGGTTTCAGACTGCCCTCTGCTCTTGATAACAGGCCGTTGAAATTTGATGAATTCGAATCAATGATACGCCAGGCAATATTCGTGTCAGCAACTCCTTCGGATTATGAACTGGAAAAGAGCGGGGGAGTTGTAGTTGAACAGATTATCCGTCCCACAGGACTGATGGATCCGATGATTGAAATCAGACCTGTTGAAAACCAGGTTGACGATCTGATTGCCCGTATTAATGAGAGAGTTGCAAAGAACGAGAGAGTACTTGTTACGACACTTACAAAACGTATGGCAGAGGATCTTTCCGAATATCTTAAAGGTATGGGGATTAAAGTAAGATATATGCATTCGGAAATAGATGCTCTGGACAGAATCGAAATTTTACGCGGTCTGAGGCTTGCTGAATTTGACGTACTGGTTGGAATTAATCTTTTAAGAGAGGGTCTGGATCTGCCGGAGGTTTCTCTTGTTGCAATTCTTGATGCTGATAAAATGGGGTTTTTACGTTCCGAGCGATCCTTAATGCAGACCGCAGGCCGGGCAGCCAGAAATGTTGACGGAACAGTTATTTTTTACGCAGATAAAATGACAGATGCAATTTGTAAAGTAAGAGATGAAACAAACAGAAGACGCATGATACAGAAAAAATACAATGAAAAGCACAATATAACTCCGAAAACAATTTATAAGAGTGTTGATGAGATAATGTCAGCAACAGCAGTTGCAGATGTGGGAACGGATAATATAAGTGCTTACGATTCAAAATCTGTGTTAAATCTTGCTCCTGCTGAAATTGAGGAAGTTCTTGATATGTTAGAGCGGGACATGATGAAAGCAGCGGAAAATCTTGATTTTGAAAAAGCTGCAAAGTACAGGGATATGATGGCTGAAATCAAATCACATAGAAAAATAAATACCGGGAGGTATGGATGAAAATACTTGTAGTTGGCGGAGGAGGAAGAGAGCATACTATTGTGTGGAAAATTCTTCAGAGTAAAAATGTAGAAAAAGTATATTGTGCACCTGGAAACGGAGGTATCAGAGAAATTGCCGAATGTGTGGATATTGCCCCCACAGATATAAAAGGGCTTGTAAATTTTGCACGGAAAAAGAAGATTGACCTGACTGTTGTGGGCCCGGAAATCCCTCTTGCTCTTGGAATTGTTGATGAGTTTAACAAGAAAGATCTGCCTGTTTTCGGACCTGATCAAAAAGGAGCCAGAATTGAAAGCAGTAAGGTCTTTGCAAAAGATCTCATGAAAGCTTTTAACATACCGTGCGCTGATTCGGAGGTTTTTACTGATCCTGAAAAAGCAGAAAAGTACATAAGCGAGCATCAGGCTCCGTATGTGTTAAAAGCAGACGGTCTTGCCGCAGGTAAAGGTGTAATTATATGTAAATCCCGAAACGAAGCTTATGACGGCATCGCAACAATTATGCGGGACAAAGTATTCGGCGAATCAGGATCAAGACTTTTAATTGAGGAGTTTCTTCAGGGAGAAGAAGTCTCTGTTCTTGCAGTAACAGACGGGAAGGAGATAGTTGTTCTGCCGCCGGCTCAGGATCACAAAGCAATTTTTGAGAATGATAAAGGCCCCAATACAGGAGGAATGGGAGCTTATGCTCCGGCACCTGTTATTGATGAAAAAATGGTTCAGGTTGTAAAAGATAAAATTCTGTATCCTGTATTGTGGGGCATGGAATCGAGAAATATTATTTATAAGGGCGTTTTGTATGCAGGGTTAATGATTACATCCGGAGGGCCAAAAGTTCTTGAATTTAACTGCAGATTCGGCGATCCGGAAACTCAGGCAGTACTGCCTTTAATTGAGAGTGACTTTGTCGAGCTTCTTTTATCTTCTGTAAAAGGTACTCTGAAGGATTACAGATTAAAAATAAGAAATAAATCTGCAGTAAATGTGGTAATTGCATCAGGAGGATATCCCGGCAAATATGAAAAAGGTAAGGTTGTTTTCGGATATAAAATTAATGAACCTGATGTAATGGTCTTTCATGCAGGAACCGCTTATAAAGGTAAAGATCTGGTTACGTCAGGAGGAAGAGTAATAAGTGTTACAGCAGTTGATAATGACATTAAATCTGCAGTAAAAAAAGCTTACAACAATGTTGGCAAAATTACATTTGATGGTGCTTATTACAGAAAAGATATTGCACACAGAGCATTGAAAAGATAACCCGGATAAAGTATGCTTTCAAGTATAAAGAGACTTACAAGACATTCTGCGGTATATGGAATAGGACATATTTTAAGTCGGGCAATCGGGTTTCTGCTTCTGCCAATTCATACAAATTTTATTGACCCGGAACAGTACGGAGTTGCAGCACTTCTTTTTTCTTCACTTGCAATATTTACTGTATTTTTCAGTTACGGTATGGATGTTGCGTTTTTAAGATATTTTGTACTGGCAGATACAAGAGAAGAAAAAAGACTTATTTTTTCAACTGCGCTTATTTCTTTGTTTTTTTCAGGCATTATTTTTTCCGGATTAATTTTCCTCTTTCCCGGGTTATTCTCAAAAATAATTTTTACAAGTAAAAATTTCACTTTACTTATAAGACTTGGCGCAGGCATTCTTTTTGCAGATACACTTAGCTTGATACCTTTTCTTGTGTTAAGAGGAGAAGAAAGGTCGAAACATTTTGTTTTTGTAAAGCTTGCTAACATCCTTCTTAACGTGGGATTAAATGTTGTTTTTGTTGTTGTACTTAAAGCAGGGGTAAGGGGAATATTTATAAGTAACGTAATAGCGTCAGTTGCTACGTTAATAATACTCTTGCCTATAATTTCAGAGTTCTTTGAAAATAAATTCGATTTTTCAGTATTAAAACATCTGCTCAATTTTGGTCTGCCGTATATTCCATCCGGTATAGCAGTTTTGGTTATGGATCAGATAGGCAGGTTTTTTCTTGACCGCATGACCGGAAAGAGTGCAGCAGGAATATTCAGCGCGAACTGCAAACTTGGTATGTTTATGGCGCTTCTTGTAGCAGCTTTCAGATTTGCGTGGCATCCTTTTTTCCTTAAGACAGCAAAAGAACAAAAAGATGCTCCACAGATATTTGCCAGAGTGCTGACATATTTTCTTGCAGTAACAATGTTGTTTTTTCTGCTTATAACTTTTTCTCTTAATGAAATTGTTTCATTCCACATTGGGAACATAACTCTGTTCGGAAAAGGTTTTACCAAAGGCAGCTCAATAGTTCCGTTTATTTTATTAGCATACGTTTTTTACGGATTATATGTGAACTTTATGATAGGCATATATCTGAAGAAGAAAACAAGGTATCTTATATTCATAACATCAGCCGGAGCATTGACAGGAGTTCTTATGAATACTGTTTTAGTGCCGGTTATGAATATCACAGGTGCTGCACTTGCGACTCTTTCTGCATATGCAGTAATGGCAGGGATAATATTTTTTGTTAACAGAAAGCTTTATCCTATTCCATACGAATCATGGAGAATTTGCAAGATATTATTTACAACAATAATTGTCTATACTGCAGGAAAAATATTTTTTGTTAAACAAGGAATGGGGCTGCTTGTATTGATTCTGTTCCCGTTGTTTCTTTTTATAACAGGATTTCTGACTAAGGGGGAGAAAGCGGCTATAAATTCTTTACTTAAGAGGTCTGTCCGGTAATGAAAGAAGTATTGATAATTTCTTATTATTTTCCTCCTCTTGGTATGGGTGGAGTTCAAAGACCTGCTAAATGGGCAAAATATCTTCCTGAATTCGGATGGAAACCTGTTGTAATTACTGTAAAAGATATTGTTTATTATGCTTATGATTACTCTATTTTACGAGAAATAGAGGAAGTTCCTGTTTTTCGTACTGAATCGCTGGATCCTTTAAGAGTTTCAAAATGGTTCAGGGTCGATAAGAATAATGAGAATTCGGGCAGCAGATCTAAAAAATTTGGTGTGTTGTTCAGAAAATTTCTTAATTACTGGTTTATTCCTGATATAAGAATTTTATGGGTTCCATTTGTTATTGCAGCAGCAGTACGAATTATATCAGGAAACAGAGAAATTAAAGCAGTAATAACAAGTTCGCCTCCCAATTCGACTCATATTGCAGGATACTGGATTAAAAAAATTTTCGGGATAAAATGGATAGCTGATTTGCGTGACGATTGGGCTTTTGAAATAGAAACACGGTCACCGACAATTGTCCACAGGAGAATTAACAGATTTGTGTATAAAAAAGTGCTGCAGAATACTGACAAAATTATAACAGTATCAGGAAGAATTGCTGTTAATCATAGTAAAATTGCCGGATGTGATAATAAAAATGTTTCTGTAGTAAGGAACGGATATGATCCGGATGATTTTAAAGATGTAAAACCTGTAGTTGAAGATAAATTTACAGTGGTATATACAGGTTCTGTAACAAAATATACAAATCCGTATGTATTTTTATCCGGTTTGTATATTGCCTGCAAGGAAAATCCGGTATTTAAAAACGATCTTCTGGTAAAGTTTGCGGGAACAGTGACAGATATTGATTTGAATTCAATGGTAAAAAAATTTGGTTTGGAGGATAATGTAAAAATCCACGGCTATCTTAATCACTCTGAAGTAATAAATATTTTGTCCGGTTCAGATGTAGCTCTTTTGTTAATTTCAGAAAGCCTTGGTGAAGGGATGGTTACCGGCAAGATTTATGAATACATTGGTGCAGGAAAACATATTTTTGCATTAATACCTGATTGTGATGCTTCTGATATTCTTGCAACTTATGGTAATGCAACAATTGGGGAATATAACAAATCGGAAGACATTGCTGAAAAGATATTACGAATTTATGAAGATTGGCGTAAGAATAAATCTTTAAATTCAGAGGACGTTAAAATAAAGGAGGGTTTTGGCAGAGTACATCAAGTTGGGAAACTATCAGGAATTTTGAATGATTTATTGTAAAATTATTAGAATTAAATAAATTTTGTATATGACTGGAATAATTAAGGAAAGGGAAATATGGAAAGAGTTCTGAGAATATTAATATTGGTACTATTGGGCGCTTCGGTAGTTTTTGGCTCTATTACTGTTGATGATATAGTAGTCATTCCGCGTCATACATTTGATATGACAGGTTACAGCGGTGCTGTGGACGTAAGCCGTTATGATGGCAGAGTACATGTTGCATGGGTTCACGGAGGAAAATTAAACTATACTGTAAGAAATAACAATGGCGAATGGACAGAACCTGAGATTATTGACCTTGGCAAAATTTACATAGATGCAGTAGAATATAATTTTTATAATATACCGAACTCAAAGAGATGTGTTGAACTTTTTATTGATAAATTTGATACAACACATATGGTTTTTGCTGATAAATACGGAAGTATTTATTATCTGAAAGGTAAACCCGGAGCATGGAACGAACCTGAAAAACTTGTGACAAGGTGGCATGATAGTATATATCCTGATATTGTTGTTATGAAGGGGGATATATTTATTATTTATGAAGATGCAGAAGAACATGAAATGTTTTTTATAAGCAGATTAAAAGGAGTATGGCAACCTGTAAGGAATATGGGACCAGGTATGCACGGTACATTAAGTCGTGGAAGTACCGGAATGATTTATTTTACATACCGATTCTGGGATGGTATGGATAAATATTACAATGTTGTATTTGCATATATGGTGCCCTATCACAAAGACTGGACTTATATAGGAAAAGTAATTCCGACAAGTACTAATCCTCTCCCACAGTTAACTAATGCGGAAAAACGAGTGGAACACGGTCCTTACATGACATCTGCAAACGGGCATATTTATATAGCATGGCCCCACAGAACACCAGGTGTGCTTTCTCCTTCACCTAAAAAATGCGAATTATTCTGTGCAGTCGCAGAAGAGCCTGGATTGCTTTGGAATTTAAAATACGGAAGAGATGCTACTCTGTTTTATACGGATACAAGTGCTCCTTTCCCGAGAGTAGAAGCATATTCCGATAGTGTGTTTTTATATCTTAACAGCCGAAGAACCGGGCCATTTTTTATGATAAATCAAAATGGCAGGTGGAGTAAAACAAGAACTACAAGGCCAATTGATTTGTGGACAATGGGGATAACAGAGGTAGCCAGTGATGGCAGAACAATATGGGTTATGTCAAATTTATACAAAGGGTTAAACGGCTCTGTTGATATTACAGGCTTAACAAATCCAGAGGCTTCTCAATATGATTGGAGCAATAAAGATCCTAATGTATATTCACAACCTGATACTATTGCCACAATAGGCAAAACATGGACGTATGACTGTAATGCATCCGATGCAGACGGTGACAATCTTGTTTATTCCTTAATACTTGCTCCTGACAGTATGAAAATAAACAAATATACAGGTGAGATTGAATGGAATGTTTCAGAACAGTCGGAGCCGGTCTCCTTAATTGGTATAAAAGTTGATGACGGAAGAGGCGGCCATGCTTCTCA
>Ga0190359_1000375_pt1 | contig 31125 bp, 30 predicted proteins | sample 48721823_MG_FD_161269 | JGI IMG/M metagenome (GOLD analysis project Ga0190359, IMG submission 161269) | Hydrothermal vent microbial mat bacterial communities from Southern Trench, Guaymas Basin, Mexico - 4872-18-2-3_MG | ecosystem: Environmental > Aquatic > Marine > Hydrothermal vents >... | reverse complement strand
CTATTTGAGCCAGGTAATACCGGGGGCAGGAAATACCCTCTGGTGGGCGCTTGCTCTTGGTGCTTGCTTTGGTGGAAATGGGACCATTATCGGGGCATCTGCAAATGTGGTGACCATGGGGATTGCAGAATCTAGAGGCTACAGAATAACCTTCGGCGGATTCATGAAAACAGCATTTCCGTACATGATTCTTAGCGTTTTGATCGCCCATGCCTGGTTACTGATTTTTAGACCTTAGACAGAAACTGGCTTGAATGAATTGAGAAGGTGGGGAAATGCTCATTCTTCATCAGGGTCTACGTGGACAATAAAAGAATTGGAGAAATACGCAGTGCGCGAGATCAAAAGTAATACAGCACCCACAAAAACAGGCTGTTGTCACTAGGAGCCCTAACATTGGTCCCGGGAATTTTGAAGCCGCCGAATTCGCTGGATGAATTCCCCCACTTAGCGGTAACACCTGTTACCAATTGAAGATTCTGGGCTGCATCCCAGATGAGTCGGGGTTGGACGATACCGGAAGGGTCACCAATCCTCCGTTGCTTTCAGTTCAGCACGGAAGGTCCCGTTACCCCGGTCTTTGGGAGGTGAAACAATGTAAAAGAGGCTTTGTTTCAAACCCTTGGTCCGCGCTTTGATGATCCTCTTGCGTTCCCACCTCGGCCTGTGAATGGTCATCTGGACAAGAGATACTGAGGCCTTGCCTCGAAGGTAGGCAAAGCTCTTTTCTACCAGCGTCTGCGCATCAATTGCCAATGCGGTGCACGTAAGAAAGGTTTGTAATATGATCACCGAAAGTGTTTGAAGAAATCTTTTCATAACCCCTCCCTCGCAATGCCCCCGCCTGCCAGTGATCTCATAGCCCACATAGCTTGAAGTTGGCAGATTTGCAAGGAAATTTCTTGATTAACCTGTGCTTGGCCTATATGATGATCACCCTGACAACTATGCAGATGAGGAAGACTTGAAAGTAGCACTATTCATCCCTTGCCTTGTGGAGCAGTTTCACCCTGAAGTAGGTATCGCCACAGCGAAAGTCCTAACCCGTGCTGGGGTAGAAGTGTACTACCCCAAAGGTCAAACCTGCTGTGGACAACCTGTTTACAAGAGCGGCCTGCGAAAGAAAACAATTCCTATTGCAAAGCACTTTATCAGGCTTTTTGAGAGTGCAGAGGCCATTGTTGCACCCTCTGGCTCGTGCGTCAGCATGGTTCGTAACGAATTCCCTGTACTTTTTGATAATGATCCCGGCTGGAAGCAGAGGGCTGTGGAATTGGGAGCCCGGGTATATGAACTAACCGAATTTCTGGTAAAGGCATTGCAGATTGATGATCTCGGAGCGCATTGGCCTGGCCGTGCTGTTTATCACGACTCGTGCCAGGTTATGAGGGCATTGGGAGTCTGCGAAGAGCCGCGTAAACTCTTGGCACACGTAAAGGAGCTCGAGCTGGTGGAAATGGACAGACCTGATTTATGCTGTGGTTTTGGCGGGCCATTCAGTTTCAAGTTTCCTGAGATTTCAGAGGCAATGGTAGGAGAAAAGGTTTCTTACGTGTTGGTTTCGAAGGCAGAATACCTAATAGGTGCGGAGATCAGCTGCTTGATGAACATGGGCGGATACCTGCAAAAGCATGGATACCCTGTAAAGGCAGTACACATTGCGGAAGTATTGGCAAATAGGAAGAAGCGAAAGGGTTGCCTAGCGCCTTGAGCCCAATGCCTAACGCCCAAAAATATCATGCATATCCAGACTCACAAATTCAAATACCTAGCACGTAGTGCCCTGGATAACAAGCAACTCCAGGAGAACCTCAAGAAAATTGGCACCACATTTACGGCACTTCGCAACCAGGCCTTTGCCGAACTTGAAGATCCCGAACACCTGCTGATCGCTGGCTGCCTCTGCCTCCCCCATTTAATCGCTGGGGCAGGGAGCGTTCGATGCCTCGGCTAGCGCCCAGGTTTTCTGAGCAATGGCCCACGGTGAAAAAGGCTTTAAGATTCGGAGATAAAGATGATTAAAAAGTCGGCCAGGGAACATATTCTTTCCAAGTTGAGGAAAAACACTGGCTTTTCCAACGAGGACTTTTCAAATTCTCCAGATATCAAGCACAGGGGCCTTGCTTGGACTGATCCAGGGGCAGAGTGCGAAGCCTTAAAGACAACGCTCAATAACCTTGCGGTGGTGTTCCAGACACCAGAAGATAAAAAGGAGACAGAACAGTTCTTGAACATGATACTCGACACACATTCCATAAGATCTTGCGTAGCCTGGGATCATCCCCTGATTGAATCCTCTGGAATACCCGAGATACTTGGTTCAAAGGGAATCTTGTTTCGAAACAGGTTCCAAGACAAAGCGGACTTCAAGTCCTACTGTTCCCAAGCAGACCTTGGAATTACTGCTGCTGATGCCATTGTTGAGGAATCAGGCACGGTTGTGACCCGCGCCAAACGAGGCTGGGAAAGGGCCACATCACTGTTACCCCCTGTGCATCTTGCCCTCATTAGTGTTGAAAAACGTCTTTTTGGTATCAGTGACCTTCCATGGCTCTTTGCCCATTGGACCAACAATGAAGGTGGACTTCCCTCAGCAGTGCATCTTATCAGCGGCCCAAGCAAGACTGCGGACATAGAGTTCAACCTTGTTTTGGGCGTTCACGGGCCCAAGGCGGTATACGTACTTGGGATGAGGTTTTAGAAAGAGACCACTAAGGAGAAAAAACGATGAGTTTCAAGACCCCCCCGAATAACAAAATACGCAAAATCCAGAGCGAAGAGCTTCTCCGTATTTTCATACAATACACGCCTGTTGCCGTAGCCCTCTTTGACAGGGAGATGCGCTACCTCGCCCACAGCAAACGCTGGGTAATAGATTTTGACCTCGGAGAAGAAGACCTGGTTGGCCGCTCCCATTACGATGTTTTTCCCGAAATACCACCTGAGTGGAAAGAAGAACACAAGCGCTGCCTCGCAGGAAAAATTATTAAAAAGGAGGAAGAACAATTCCCTCGGAAGGATGGCTCCGTTGATTGGGTCAGGCGCGAACTCCATCCCTGGTACGACCATACAGGGCGCGTGGGTGGTTTAATAATGTTCTCCGAAGTGATAACGGAAAGGAAAAAAGAACAGGAAGCCTTAAGAACTAGCAAAGAAAAATTCTCCAAGCTTTTTCAAGCCAATCCCCACGGGATATCCCTGAGTACCTTGGACGAAGGAAGGTACATCGAGATAAACCAGGCATTCTTGGATCAAACCGGTTGGGAGAAACATGAAGTTATCGGCCGAACGTCAATGGATATAGGCCTGTGGGATAACCCACAGGACCGGGTAAAAGCAAGAAAAATTATTGATGAAAAAGGCTTTCTAAGAAATTTTCTGGTAAACTTTCGCCGCAAGAATGGAGAAGTCTATCCTTGTGAATGGTCCTGCGAGGTCATCGATATACAGGGGGAAAAGTGTATCCTCTCGGTAGTCACTGACATAAGTGAAAGGGTAAGGATAGAAACTGCGCTCAAAGAATCAGAAGAGAAGTACCGGCTAATAGTAGAAAACGCCAGTGACGCTATCTTCATTGCTCAAGACGGTGTCATTAAATTCCCAAATCCCAAGACCGCTCAAATTCTTAATGTCCCTGCTGAAGAATTGCAAAATGCGCCTTTCCCTCAATTTATCCATCCCGAAGACAGGGATAAGGTTATCAAAAACCATGAAAAAAGACTCAGAGGAGAATCTCTACCCCATACATACGATTTCCGGGTTATAGGCAAAACAGGGGAAGTGCGCACAGTACAAATCAGTACCATCTTGACTGAATGGGACGGCAGACCAGCCACACTCAATTTCCTTAGAGATATAACTGAAGTAAAGAGACTTGAGACCCAACTCCAACAGGCCCAACGCATGGAAGCAATCGGCACCCTTGCTGGTGGCATAGCACATGACTTCAACAATCTCTTAATGGGAATACAAGGAAATGCCTCTTTATTACTCATGGATCTCCGTGATGACCATCCTTTAGCCGATCGAGTAAAAGATATACAAGAATCAGTCAGAAGGGGCGCAGAGCTGACCAGGCAACTGCTTGGTTTCGCTCGAGGAGGGACGTATCACATCCAACCCACCAATATAAATAATCTCGTAAGCGAAACGTGCCAACTGTTTGCCAGGACCAAAAAGGAAATCAAGATACACCAAAAATACCAGGAAGATATTTGGGCCGCAGAGGTGGATAGAACGCAGATAAACCAAGTCCTGCTGAATATCTTAGTCAATGCCTGGCAGGCAATGCCTGGGGGAGGAGATATCTTTGTCGAGACAGAGAATGTGTGGCTCAGTGAGAATTATGTGCGAGGCTATAACGCTCGCCCAGGTCGCTTTGTTAAAATCTCTATAACAGACACTGGCGTAGGCATGGATGAATACACTATGAGCCGAATATTCGACCCCTTTTTCACTACCAAGGAGATTGGCCGAGGAACCGGGCTGGGCTTGGCATCTGCTTATGGCATCATAAGAAACCACGGAGGCTTTATCACGGTTTACAGCGAAAGGGACAAGGGCAGCACTTTTAACATCTACCTCCCCGCTTCTGAATCCGAGGTGACGCAAGACACAGGTCCGCCCCCTTCTGCTTTGAAGAAAGGGTCAGAGACAGTGCTGATCGTGGATGACGAGGACGTTGTGCTGAAGGTTGCTATAAAGATGCTAGAGGAATTGGGCTATAAGGTCTACAGCGCTGAGAGCGGAATGCAGGCATTGGAAGTCTTCAAGAAAAACAAAGAAGAAATAGACTTGGTGATATTGGACATGATAATGCCGGGCATGGGTGGAGCAGAGGTGTTTGAGGCTATTAAGTCAGAGAAGCCTGATGTAAAGATCCTTCTTTCCAGTGGATACAGCATAAACGGTAAGGCGCAGGATATCCTCAGGCGGGGCTGCGACGGCTTTATCCAAAAACCGTTTGATTTAGGGGGGTTATCACACAAACTTAGAGAAATAATTGAGGCTAAAAGACCATCCCGCCCATCATGATTCTTTCGTCAATAAAGGGTTTGTAGGCCTTGCCACCAGTTACGGTAATGATGTTTCTCCCAGTATAAACCTGCCATGAAACGAGCATTTACCTTTCTTGCATTTCTATTCTTAGTCCTAGGAAGCATCCCAAGCCACGCAAGGCACATAAAAGTTGCCACCTATAATGTCCAGAATCTTTTCGACCTCGGCCGAGAGGGCACTGAGTACGAAGAGTACATTCCCGATAATCCATTCGGATGGAACAAGAAAACAGCTGAAATCAAATACAGAAACATATCAAGGGTTATAAAGGATATGGCGCCTGATATTGTAGGCCTCCAAGAAATAGAATCAAGCAGGGCATTGATCCTGCTCCGGGACCGTATCAGGCAAAGGGGATTAGACTACCCTTACTCGGAAATTGCTGATTCCAGGCCTACGGCGGTAAAATGTGCCATACTCTCCAGATTTCCCATAGTGTGGAAGAAGGAGATAAGAGTCCATCGCCCCGGTGCCCGAAACATATTGGCTGTTAAGGTCCGAATAGACGACAAGATCCTATACATTTACGTGAATCACTGGAAATCAAAGCATGGTCCTGAAAGCGAGAGGATTGCCTGCGCCAAGGCCCTACGCAAGGCCATTGATAGACTACCGAAGGGATCGGATTTTATCATACTGGGCGACTTTAATTCCAATTACAACGAATTTCGGACCATATCTCGCCATCCAGAACTCAATGATACAAAGGGAATAACAGGCATAAACCATGTTCTCCTAACCATCAAGGATGGCCGTATGGTTACGGAAAAGGACCTGAGGGCAGATCTATCAACGAGATATCTGTATAACCTGTGGCTTGAACTCCCCCCACATCGCAGGTGGTCTTATTACCTCTTTGGGCGGAAAGGAACGCCAGACAGTATCATTATTCCCGCAGCTCTCTATGACAACCATGGATTTTCCTACGTGGATGACTCCTTTGACAAATTTGCCCCAAGATACCTTTTCAGGCACCACGCCATATTTCAGTGGCAGAGGGCAAACTTTGGCAGGGGTAGGCACCTTGGTCTGGGCTATTCGGACCATCTGCCGCTTTACGCGTATTTCTCCACTACCGTGCGCTGATAAGCCCCAGGCGCAAGGTGTTCAACCCAATAACAGTGCCACGCTGGCGCAGCATGGCCGGATCACCCCCCATTGTCCATGAATAGGTCTTGACCAGGCCTTCCCCTGCTGCGGCCGCGCGAGCGTCAACATAATAGCTCTCACCTTGTTTCCTCAAGAAACCAATGACAACCAGGCCCACTCCCCTCGCGTACCTCGCCCCAAGACCTCGAGCCACAGAGGTAACCTCCTCAATGCAGGGAGGGTCCTCAGTAATGGAAAAGCATCGGGCCAGATCATCGTATCTCGGTATTATCATCGACTCTCTAACAGGAGATTCGATCGATTCGAGCAACCTCTCGGCTATCTTTCCACAGGTAAAGGTCTCCAGGACCACTGTCTCTAGGCCCCGTGCCAAGAGAAGCCTACTCACAACACTCTCCAGTGTCTCATCATCTACCCCAAAAATCTTGTTTCCAAGCCTTGATTTGATCTCCTGCTCGAGGGGCGTAATTAGCCGGAGGGCATCCTCCTTGTCCTTTGCCTCGGCCGTTATCCGGATCTTAATTTCCCCGGGTGAAGCAAGGAGCCCAATCTTTGGGTTTTGAGATTTGCGGATTATATCGCCAATAAGGGTGTCCACCTTGCTCTCCCCTATGCCGGCTGCCTTTAGCACACGGTACGTCACCATATTCTCTCTAAGTGCAAATCTTTTCTTGATCCAACTGGCAACTGCATTGGCCCACAAGTACTTGAGTTCCCTTGGAACTCCTGGCAGGCAGATAACGGGTTTACCCCGAATCTTGTTTACAAATGCCGGTGCAGTACCCACAGGATTTTCTATGGCCTCCGCCCCTTCTGGTATGTAGGCCTGTTTTCTATTTGACTCAGGCATGCGGTAACCATAGCGCTTAAACACGGCATCGATTTGATCCATCAGTTCCTGTTTGAAGACCAGTGGCACACCAGAAACTGTGGCCACCACCTCCCTGGTAAGATCGTCCTCGGTAGGCCCCAGCCCTCCCGTAGTGATAACAAGATCAGAGCGACCGAGGGCGCTGTTAAGGGCCATTGTCATATCCTCAGAGGAATCCCCAACAGAGGTTCTAAACCGGACATCTACTCCTATCCTTGCCAGCTCTGCTGCTAGGAAAGTACTATTTGTGTCCTGGATTTGCCCTAGTAGTAGCTCGCTGCCGATTGTAATGATTTCGCATACTGGAAGTGAAATGGGTGTGGTCAATAGAGATAACTTCTCCTTTTCCTTTGCTGTCTGCCGATAATTATGCCTATTAGCAGTCCGCAAAGCAGTACCAAGGCACCAAGAGCGAACCACTTTTTCTTCTCCGAATATCTATACTGATTATTCTCTCTCGTTAGCCTGTCGATGGTTGCCTGGCTTTTTTCCAGTTCCCCTTTTATATGTGAGTATTCTTTCTTCAGCTTTAGATACTCAGAGGCGCCTTGGCGAAGACTTTTATACCTCTCCCTTACATCCTTGAGTGCCTTCTTGGTGTCTTCGAGCTCCTTTTTTAGATCTTCGTTTGCCCTTTGGACCTCCGCGAGATTCTTCTGTGCCTCATTAAGTTTGTCTTTCAACCTCAAGTTTTCGGCCCGGAAAGTCTCCGCCTGCCTTTTCCATGGAAGCCTTTCCACTATGTACCTGGTCAATACCCATCCCTCCGGTGCAGGCTCTCCCTTTCCAAGAACCTTCACGTTGGACCAATCCCCTTGAGTCTTTATCACCTCAAGACGTTGACCTGAGGGGAGAAGGGCAACTATCTTGTTCCCCGTACTAGGACCAGTTCGTAGCGTAATCTTGAAGGAATCAGTCACATACGCAGTGTATGCAAAAGAAGGCTTCAAGAAGATCAAAGGCGACAAAAGTATACCCATAACCAAGAGTGCCTTTTTCATGGTTCGATTATCCTTTCGCACCGGTTGATTGCCGCAGAGCTATCAACGGCTGTACTTACCCATTAACTCTCCCTTGGCCAAGATATGGCCCTCTATCGCATCGAGCAGTTGAGCCTTAGTTGCACCAGCCTTCAGATTGAGCACCGTGTCAAGTGCGTAAATCTTGAAGAAATATCTGTGGGTTCCTCCCGGGGGACAGGGGCCGCCATATCCATAGTTTCTGAAGTCATTGATCCCATGAACTGCGCCATTTTCGAGATGTGGTTGTGAAGGAACCTTCTCAGGCAACCCTGTGACGTCAGGCGGAATGTTGAACAAGACCCAATGTACCCAGGTGCCCATAGGGGCATCCGGGTCATCACAAATAAGCGCCAAGGATTTCGTGCCATCAGGTACCCCATCCCATCTAAGGGGTGGGGAGATATCATCACCATCGCAGGTGTATTTGACGGGTATTTCCCCACCATTTTCAAAGGCAGTACTTGTGATCTTAATCTCCATACTCTTCCCTCCTTTTGCCAGGGTTATTGGAAAAACGGAGAAAAAAGCCAACGCAAATGCTCCCAGGGCAGCCATTTTCACTGCACTTTGGTTTCTCAGCATTCTGATCACCTGCCCTCCTCTCTCACCCTTTCGTCCTTATTTCTATTGTATCTAAGCCTTTTATCTGCAGCTGTTCTATTTGTCAACCGCCCCCTTTATTTTCCTAAGCACGCGGATATCCGTTATCCTGGTTTCAGGGTATTGACCTTCCTGGTCCTTTTCTAGGTATTTCACCATGTCCCATATTGTGTTTAGTGCAATGGTAACCCCCACCAATGCCTCCATCTCGACACCGGTTTGCGCCCTGGCCTTTACATAGCACCTTGCCTCCACCTCGGATTGACCCATGTGAAAAGTGAGGTTGACCCTGTGAAGCGGTATCTGGTGACAATGGGGAATCAGGATGTGCGTCTGCTTTGCAGCATTCATCCCCGCAACCTCTGATACCAAGAAGGGATCACCTTTCTTGATATTGCCCTTCTTTATTTCCTCTAGGGTTAAGGGAGAAAGGTGAATCTTGCCCGCAGCTTCAGCCTCCCGCACGATCACGGGTTTTTCTGAGACATCTACCATACCCATTTTAACTATTCTCCAACCTTATCTCTCTCTTTTTGGTTGCTTCAACCTTGATTCGGTCAACTGCCTTTACAAGGGCAGGAAAAACATGCTCCCTCGTGTCGCCCCCCACAGCAACTGCCATAACTTCATCGCCTACCTTCAGTTTGCCAGGGTTGCACGCCACTAACACCTCTACAATCCCCGGCAAACGTTTCGTTTCATCCCGTATTCTCTCCACTGCCTCCAGGTCGAACTGCACCTCCATTTCATCCACGCGCGTTCCATCCAGTGATGTTCCTCGAACCAGTCCCAAGTGAGTGGCTATCATTCCCATTCTTGCCACCTCGGGATGTTGCTTCATCTTTTCCAGTAACTTATTGGCGAGCATTTCTTACTCCTTTTCCACGTTTTCATCCAAATTAAACAATTTCCGGGTTATGTCCAAGTATGTGGGCAGAGTCGGCCTGTCTGCCTTACCCTTTAGAAACAATATAGGGTCATTTATGATTTTCTCTGCAATGGAGCGGCTCAATATCTCTACCGCTTCTTTCTGGCGGGGGCTCAGTGAGGCCAGAACTCCACTGCTTCTTTCCAATTCACCCCGGATTATCGCTTCTGCCTTTTCCCTTAACGAGACTATGGTAGGAACAACGGCTAAGGTTTTTAGCCACCTGTCAAATTTTATAACCTCCTCCTCGACTATCCTTTCAGCCTTACCGGCCTCTTTCCGCCGCTGCTCAAGATTGGACTCAGTGATTCCCTTGAGATCATCTATGTCAAAAAGGAAGACGTTATTGAGCTCATTAACCCGAGGGTCTATGTCCCTGGGCACTGCTATGTCAATGAAAAACAGTGGGCGATTCCGCCTCTTCCTTAGGCACGCCTTTACCATATCCCTGGTGATTACAACCTCGCTGGATGCTGTGGAACTTAGCACGATATCCACATCCAACAGTTGGTAAGGAATCTCCTGGAGAGACACCGCGGTGGCTCCAAACTCCTGCGCCACCTCCACTGCCCGCTCCAGCGTGCGATTCGCTACAGCCATAGACCGAATACCATTTGCCATAAAATGCCTTGCTGCCAGCTCTGCCATCTCCCCAGCCCCAATAAGCAAGGCCTTTTTCCCCTCAAGTTCATGAAATATCTTCTTGGCAAGCTCCACTGCAGCATAGCTGATGGAAACAGCAGCCTCGCTAATACCTGTTTCAGTCCGCACCCTCTTGGCCACATGAAACGCCCTGTGCATTAGGCGGTTGATGATCACCCCGGAGGTCTTCTCCTTGGTTGCCTCGAGGTATGCGGCCTTTATTTGCCCAAGTATCTGAGGCTCTCCCACCACCATGGAATCCAGGCTGGAAGCCACGCGAAACACATGCCGCACTGCTTGCAGCCCCTCATGTCGGTAAAGATGATCAGTGAAACTGCGGTCTCCCATGTTTCCCAGGTTGCCCATCAGGTTCACAACAATCTCCCATGCCCTATCCATATGTTCTGCCACCACCAGGGCTTCAACCCGGTTACAGGTAGACAGGAACATGGCCTCCTTTATCTCCTCGGTATCCCTCATGGTGGCGAGGGCCTTCTTGGTGGTCATGGGGTCCGAGGCAAGGCATTCCCTCAGTTCTATGGGGGCTGTTTGATGATTCATGCCTATATTTAAAATGATGCTCATAGCGCCTTCCGAAGCCCTAGATTCCCGAAACTGTGGTATCCCCCCATCCACAACCCAGCCCCGATAAAAGTGAATAGCAGAACCGCAAAACAAATGATTGACATAATAGCAGCCCGCCTACCCCTCCAGCCAACCGTGAGGCGCTCATGCAGCAGTGCAGCATAAAAAAGCCACGTAATGAGAGACCACACTTCCTTAGGGTCCCATTGCCAATAGGTCCCCAAGTTCAATTGAGCGTAAATGGAACCGGTTATCATTCCAATGGTCAATAAGGGAAACCCGTAGATAAGAGAATAGTGGTTAATGGAATCAAGGGTGGCCAGCGATGGAAGCCTCCGGTATATTGAACCCAATCTCTTAGTTTTTATCTGCCTTTCCTGCACAAGGTAGACAACCGCTGCTATAAAGGTAATGGCGAAAAGCGCATCGCCTAGGAAAATGGTAATAATATGAACGACAAGCCACGCACTTTTGAAAGCAGGGCCTATCGCGGTTTCAGGCCACCTCATGGTGGAAGATACTACCATTAAAAGTGTCGCCACAGGTGCCACAAACGCACCAAGCACCATGAGTCGAAATTTTCTGTAAAATATCAAATAAATAAGCACAACGGACCACGAAAAAAAGGAAAATGCCGATTTCAGGTCAAGCACTGGGATTGTCCCAAGCCCATAAGCCCTAATACCTAGGAACAGGGTGTGAAAGGCAAAAGCAGCTATTAAGAACCACAAGGATATGCGGAATACCCACTTTTCCTGCCTTATAATAAAGACAACAAATCCGCCAGTTGCAATAAGATAGAGTACTAAGGCCAGATAAAAAAAAGAAGATACCATTGCCCCTCCTCACCCACTGGTAAGTTCGCTCAAATCGAGTTTTTCTCTTATAGCTTTTGGCACGGTTTCCTCAATTATACTTAACAATCTCTGCTTGTCCCCAGTGGAAATGGCATCAAGAATATCAGAATTCACCAAGGAACTAAATATGGCCCTGTTTTCTTCTTGCGAAAGCCCCAAGGGCAAAACTGCCTCTCGAACCCTTCCCAGCAGTTCTACTAGAATTCCATACGATTCATCAAAAATATGTTCAAGATCTTTCCTTACCCTCTTTGCCAGCGCCGGGCTCTTTCCGGAAGTGGAGATGGCAATAACCAGGTCTCCTTGCCTTACAATGGAAGGAACGATGAATGTGCAGTCCTTGGGTTGGTCAACTGCATTCACAAAGATATTCCTTGCCTTGGCTGCATTACTAACTTGCCTATTGAGCTCAGAATCATTTGTAGCAGCAACCACAAGACAGGCACCGTTTATGAACTCCTCCTGGAATTCGCTTCCGAGATAAGAAATTTTGCGACTATCAATTAATGCTTTAAGTTTATCAGTTATCTTCTTGCCTGTTATATAAATATCAGCTCCACAGCTTAGTAGCGTCAAGACCTTTCTTTCCGCTACTTCACCTCCGCCCACCACGAGCACCTTGCGCCCCTTAATGTCAACAAATATAGGATAGTATCTCATCAGACGTAACGATCCACCATCTCTGTGATGAATTCCTCCACCCCTTCTTTTCCTTTTTGAGATTCAATGTCCCGTATGAGATTTTCGATCTTCTTGTATGTTACGGGGTCCCGCTGTAAGTCATCTATGGACCGGTAGGTCCCGCCTCTCCTGCCAACCCTGTAGATGAGCCGGTCCTTGTCAGGTAATTCCTGATACCTCTTGATAACTTTAAGCATATTTTCCTTGTCCTCTGGCAGGGTTCCGGTGACCTCTTCCAGAAGGTTCATAATGTGATCGCTAGTAACCGTACTGGTTATGCCCTCTAAATTCTCAATAAAAACCCGTATCTCTTCAGCCAGCATGTCGTCGGTCTGCATCACAAAGGTGCCGTCTGTAAGCTTTTCGTACAGAGGAACCCTCCTGGGCACCCTTAGACTCCTCAGTCGGATAAAATGAGGGTTAATTTGGTTCAATACCTTTGCAGTTTCTGTAGCGTGCTCTCGCCACCATTTCTGGCCTCCAAGCCCTGGCATGACGTACTCTGACAGCTCCATACCAGCTTCTACCACTTTGCGCCCTGCCTCAATGTGCTGTGCAGCAGTAACACCCTTTTTCATGAACTTGAGCACTGGGTCATAACCGCTTTCCAGGCCTATGTGAATCCTGTCTAGGCCTGCCTGCCTTATCTTTTTTAGGGAATCCAAGGATTTTCTGAAAACGGTCCTGGACCTGGAATAGGTGGTGACTCTGGTTATCTCGGGAAATTTCTCTCTCAGAAACGAAAGAACTTCCACCAAGTCAGAGGTTTTCATAACAAGGTTGTCGGCATCCTGCAAGAAGCAAGCCCCGGTACCATAGTATAGCCACATGGCGATACTTGCGTACTGCTCACTGTAATAACCCCTGTTAAGAATGTGGCTTACGACTTGATCGTTGACCTCCCCCTTATAGCCTAGCTGCCATGAAAGCGCCTTGATGTCATCTGCAATATCCCTAGCTGTTTGAATATCTCGCTTGATCTCCTCCACGGTTCTTAGCGAAAATTTTCTTTTTTTATATACAGGGCAAAAAAGACACTGGTTCCAAGGGCAGTTTCTGGTAAATCTGAGTAAAAGACTTGTGGCCTCATTGGGTGGCCTGATGGGCCCCTGCTCGAATGTCATATTGTCGCTAATCATATCTTTAAATTCCTCCAGAATCCTCTTTTCTTTCTCAAAGAATTTTTTCGCCATTTCCCGCTAGCCGCTTAGCGCCAATGGCCTATGCACTATTTCTATCTCAAAAACTGTTGATAATATAAATGCTTATATCAAGTCAAAATAATACTCCAACCCCGGCATTTCAACCAAATCCTATTCAGAAATCGCAGATACCATTTTGGAGGACTATTCGCTTACCAATAAGCTTCTCAGGCGGGTAGATTCCGCTGGTTTGATATACCCTGACAAGGACAGCTCAGGGAAAGTCATTGCAGTGGTAATACCGCCCTATCCCTTAACCTTACATAGCCATGGTGAGTTATTCTAAGGTGCGGGATTGCCGCGGTGCCTAGCGTGTTCAGGGTGAGTATTGGTTTTTCCCATGGCACACCCAGCTCCGCCAAAGCGCGTTCAGTTTTCTGAATTTGATTCCACGCCGTCTCCATATCCTCCAGACCTACTATGCCACATAGCCTTGCTGGATATTCTGCCAAAATCTTGCTGCCTACCGCCACAACCGCCCCACCGCCAATCACTTCCAGCCGATCAACAACCGCCCTAATAGACTCTTCATCGCAACCAGCAACGAACATGTCAGAGGTATCCCAACACATGGTAGTCCCTGCTGCGCCGTATTTTAGCCCAAGCCCCTTGATCATTCCGAGAAACATTCCACCCCTACCTGTCCGCTCTATGGCCAAGAGCAAATTGAGCTGTTTTCTTTGTTGAGGATCATCCAGATCCGCTATTCCTTCTGTTGTCACAAGCCTTGTCACCAGATCCATGACCCTCACCTTCCCTTCTTGAGGCACGGGCGGCATATCAAAGGGCTGGGGTTTCACGCTGTTAAAAAAATACTCAGGATAAGTGGAAGGTCTTATCTTTGCCGTCACCCTACTGTCTTCAAATATGAGCTTTCCGTCACAGATCACCTTTTCTGGCCTATACTCACCAGGCTCAGGAATAATCACCATATCTGCCTTCTTTCCAGGACTTATTGACCCTAGCATATTATCAAGCCGAAAATGCTCTGCCACGTTTATGGTGACGCTCTGATACACCTTTTCAGGGGGTACACCCAGTTCAAGGGCCCTGCGAACCGCGGCATCAAGGGACCCTTGGTTAATAAATCGCTCAGGGTCCATACTGTCCGTGCAAATAACCACCCTGCGGGTATCAACACCCCTTGAAAAGATTCCCGCTACTGCGTCCAATTCTTGCCTGATAGCCCCCTGTCTTATCATTACCCAGTAACCAAGTCTTAGTCTGTCAATGACTTCTTGCCCGTTTATGGGCTCATGGCAAGAACTTACACCCATTGAAGTATAGGCCTGGAGTTTATTTGGCGAAGCACCTGCTGTATGACCTTCTACGAGCTTTCCGTAGGACAGTGCCATTTCAGCAAGCTTCCTGACTCGCTTCCCTTGCTCATTTTCCAACAACATGTTTGCCCAATAAATCTCCCCTAGCCCCAGACACAAGGGATCTCGCAGATACTTGTGGTATTCTTCGGCAGGAGGAGAGTGTACTTCTTCCTCCAGGGTAAGCCCGCACATGGGTGATATGGTGTAGTAAAGGCGGATGGGCTGATCTTGGAGAGCCTTAATAAAATAGTCAAACCCCTCCTGGCCAGCAACACTGGCCAACTCTATGGTCTCAGTGACAACAGTGGTGGTGCCTGAAGGGATAACATGGCGTATGAATTCCTCAGGCCCAATAAAATTCAGTATATGAGTGTGGCCCTCTATCAGCCCAGGCAAAAGAACCTTGCCCTGAACATCTATCATCATGGTGTCGGCATCTGTCACGGGATCTTCGTCTATTCCCACATAACAGATGGTGCCATTCTTCACCCAAACATTTTGGCATTCCAAAAACTCTGCAGTGATGGAATTGAACACCGTTGCGTTTTCAATAACCAATTCCACCGGCCTCCTTTTCAGGCTGACAAGATATATTTCCTCTTGCATCGCTCTTACGTTTTCCCCGTGTATCTTCCAAGACATTTTCTTACTGGACCTCCCGCATACTCACCCAAAGACTAACGCATTCCCAAAGACCTTATGCCTAGGGCCCTATGCCCTGGCACTATTTTTCAAAAGGTCTTTCACCCTATTGATGCACTGCTCAATCTCTCTGGGCTTCAATTCAATTGTCATGGTACGATCATAGCCCAAGACACTCAGGGCACGAAAAATTGCAGCAAAGTTTACAATTCCGTCACCGACTGGTAGATGAAGATCGTCATGCGGGCTAGAGCCCCCAAAATTATCGTGTATGTGCACGTGGCGGATCCTCTCAGGCAAACGTTCAACAAACTCAAAACTTTTGTTTTCTTCTGCAAGCAATTGCCCGTGCCCCACATCAAGGGTTAGCCCTAGATCTGGAAGGGCTTCAAAGACAGGTAACAAGTCCTGGGGGCTTTCACTCAGGTTTTCAATGTTTATATTGACGCTATAACTAATTGCAGTTTCCAAGACACGTTTTAAGAATCCCACCTTGTATGTTATCACCCGCTCCATAACAAACCTTGGATCCATCCACAGATGAATGGTTAAGAGCGTGGATCCAAGCTTCTGCACAAGTGGAATGGTGTCCATTAGTTTTGGAAAATATACATCCTCCAAGGACTGTATATCGTTAGGATCGCCTTCCTGGGGACCGTGGCAGAGGAAGAAAAAGTCTGAACCTCGTATTTCCCTTTTGTAATCAGGCAGGAATTCATGGAATCGCCTTACGTCAGGGATGGATATTTCTCCAAAATCAAGGCCCATTGCCCTTAATAGCGCTACGTCCTCCACAGACCTTACTGTTCCACCCAGAAACATCTAACTCTCACCAAAATATTTCACTTTTACGATTTATCCTTCAAAGTTTCCCTCAATACCTGAACAAACCATTTTCATAAATAACTTTCTCTCTTCCGTCCGCAAGAATGGCTGTGACCCTCTTGTCCTCCGTATTTACCAAATCCCAATGCAATGCAGAGTCATTGAAACCTAGTGACCCCTTTCTTTTTTTGGTAAGGCGCCTCGGATCACCGTCATAGGTATCGCTATAAGAGGCACCTAGGGCCAGGTGGCAGTTTCCATTTTTCCCGCCGTAATTTTCATCGTAAAGGGTATTGGCCATAAATTTATTAATTCGCGAAAAGCGCTTGTCGGTCAACGAGAACTCCCCGACCCTTCTTGCACCTGGATCCATTGCCAATTGTTTCCTTAGAAATTCCTGTCCCTTTCCTGCCTCGGCCTTTATCACCTTTCCACCCTTGAAGGTGAGCCTTACGCCCTGGACCAGGTTTCCGCTGCGGTAAGAAGGCTGATCCGAATAGTACACACCCTCTGTGCCCCTCCAATCTGGCGAAATAAACAGTTCAAAGCTCGGTATGTTATGCCCTGAAATGCCCACCCAGCGCCTCTTTTCTCCTTGGGATATTTCTAGATCCATGTTTTTGGACTCGATGCGAAGGGTCTTGATTCTTAGGCTGTTTAACCATTTCTTGATGGCCTTCGCTTCCTGATAGATTTCTTTCCACTTGGAAACCGGGTCTTTCTTGTCAAGGTAGCATGCCCTTATTACCTGTTTGGTATATTCCTTCGTATCCATGCCTGCCTGCCTAGCCAATTCATCGGTGGGAAACAAACACAGAGTCCACCCATACTCGCCTTTCTCTTCTCTCTTTTGAAGGATATCCCTCAGCGGTTTTCGGGCAACCAGCGCCTTTCCTATTTTCCTAGGGTCCACATCCCTCAGATGTGTGAGTGATGCAGGGGCATGAAGGTATATGCCACCGTTTAGGTGCTTACACAGCTCCCTTTCTCCTGGGACCTCAAATGTAAGTTGTCTCAAGTTGGATTTATAATAGAAATTATGCTCCATGGCAGGGGTCATGGTCTGCCTCATCACGGGATTTAAACCATTATCCAGTAAGCTTGCTTGGATAACTTCAGCGAGCTTGAGTGCCGGCAAGTCATAACGCACCAGCACGACATCGCCCTTGCGGTATTTCTTTCCCCGTGCTGTGCTCAGACCCCACCATAAGACATCCGCATACTTTTCTAGTTTTCCCTTGCTCATCATAGCTCATTCCCCCATTACTCCTCTTACCGTAATAAACGTAGACCACTTAAAACTTTGTATCTTCCTGTCCTATAAACAGCGTATCTAGCATAGCCGCTCGCAATTCCCTTCTTGGAATCTGAGATATCAGCCTACCCTTGTTCCATAGGCCCACGCCAAGGACCACATCGCGACCCAGCCTAATAATAACGTAGCCGTCCTCCAGGGCCAGGTCCATTTCAAGTCCATGCCCTGATACGAGGCTGGCAAGTTCCTCAGCCCGAAGCTCAACGATTGCCTTGGTCGCCTGGTTTCCAAAACATTGAATCAGCCTGGCAGTCGGCTTCAGGTATTTCCCTACTTTGTGAAAGGCCTTTATGCCTGCATATTCAATCTTCAGCCTGCCCGCCTCCAACAAATGTGGGGATTTCCTCATGAGCCACCAGCCCTTCTTCCGCTTAAACAAGAGATAGTCATCAAAGGTAGCCGAGGGGATACCAAAACGTTCTTCAATGGACCTAAGAATTTCAAGCCTCTTATTCAGGCTTTCTAATTCGGGCCATGAAGAATCCCACTGAATTGACCCTATGGGGATAGAACCTTGCTGCCCTTCTGAGCATACTGTCATATCGCCTTCCTCTCCATTGCTCTATGCCACTCTCAATTGCAATAGACTCCAAGTTAATTGGCAAGATTTCCGCATCAGATTGCTCAAGCAGATGGGATACTACCTCTTCATTTTCCTCTGGGTTATATGTACACGTTGAATAGAGAAGAAATCCACCTTTTTTCAGCACCTGGTATCCCCTGGTAAGTATCTTTTTCTGCAGCTCGGGCAAGAGTGCCTTTTGCTTATTTTCCCTGTACTCCGAGCGGCTGTGAACCCGGCGAAAAGTTCCTTCCCCAGAACAAGGTACATCCACAAGCACATAGTCAAATTTTGTCCTCAGAGGAAACTGCTGTGCCTGGTAGCTCGTTATCACACAATTGGCTACCCCAAGCCTCGAGAGGGTATGGCCCAAGGCAACGTGCCTGCTTGAATATAGCTCATTGGCAACGATAAGACCTGTGTTCCCCATCAATTGCGCCATATGAGAGGTCTTTCCGCCAGGTGCCGCACACATATCCAGCACATAGGATTCCGGTTCAGGGTTCAACACCAGAGCCGCCAGACATGATGTAAACGCTTGAGGGTGTATGTAGCCAAGAAAGTATTCAAGGAGATTTCCAGGAGCAGGGATATCAGGGGCCAACACCAGAGTCGGGTCATCTAGGTAAGAGAAGAAAAGTTTAAGACCCCTTTCCTTAAGCCGGTTCTGTACCTTGCCTGCCTCGGCCTTCAAGGTGTTTATTCGAAGATGAGTAGGAATAGGGTCCTTGAGGCTATCCTGGAATTCAGCAAAATCGGGAACAAACTCCTTGTAGTATTCAAATAGTGGCGTCATCCTGAAATGCGGAGTCCAACCCCCTAAACTATTTGCCTATCAGGTGACGAGCAATAACTCGTCGCTGAATCTCTGATGTTCCTTCGTAGATTGTTAACACCCGAGCGTCCCTATAATACCTCTCCACAGGATATTCCTTTGTATAACCATATCCCCCGTGGATCTGGAGCGCCTGGTAAGCTACTCTGTTTGCCATCTCAGAGGCAAAGACCTTTGCCATGGAAGCAGCAGCAGTGAAGTTTTCTCCCCGGTCTCTCATGGCAGCCGCATTAAAGGTGAGGAGCCTTGCAGCCTCGATTTGCGTGGCCATATCGGCTATCATCCAACGGATGCCCTGGAACTGAGAAATGGGTTTGTTGAACTGCACCCTTTCTTTTGCATATGAAATTGCAGCATCCAGGCAGGCCTGAGCAAGACCTACTGATTGAGAAGCAATCCCGATGCGGCCTCCATCGAGGGATGCCATGGCAATGCGAAATCCGTCACCCTCCTCTCCCAGCAAGTTTTCAGCAGGCACACGACAATCTTCAAATATCAGTTCTGTGGTGTCAGAAGAGCGCAAGCCCATCTTTTCTTCTTGCTTCCCCACATAAAACCCGGGGGTACCCTTTTCCACCACAAACGCACTAATGCCTCTGTGCCGCTTGTCCCTATCGGTGTATGCGGTAACAACTGTGACGTCGGAGTTTTTGCCGCTTGTTATGAACATCTTGGTTCCGTTGATTATGTAAAAATCTCCATCTCTCAGAGCCTTGGATTTCTGGCTAGCAGGATCTGAACCTGCACCAGGCTCTGTCAGGGCAAAGCACCCCAGCTTCTGTCCCGCGGCCAGTGTCTTCAAGTATGTCTCCTTAAGATAATCCGATCCAAATAAAAATATCGGCCCGCATGCAACTGAATTATGCACAGACATTATTACCGCGGTAGATGCGTCGGCATAGGCTATTTCTTGCATTGCCACTGAATAGCTCACCGTATCAACGCCAGCACCATTGTATTCAGGCGGCACATTCATGCCCATCAGTCCCAGTTCTCCCATCTTTTTTATGATCTCTCTGGGAAATTCCCCTGTCTTATCCCTCTCGGCTGCAGTGGGCATTACCTCCGTTCTAGCGAAGTCTCGCACCATCGCCTGAATCATCTTTTGCTCTTCGGTCAAATGCCAAGCCATTCGGTTCCCTCTCTTACAATGAGTGCCGGTTCCTCGGTGACAGTGATGTTCATGGGGTATATAGTACCACGAGCAGTTCCGCCTTCTTGCTGCTGAGGTTGCGCAGCTTGTGAACTATGGATGAATTGAAGTGAATGCACTGGCCTTCATCCAGCACGTTCTTGTTGTCGCCCACCATTACCTCAATCTTACCCTTGAGCACATAAATAAACTCTTCTCCAAGGTGTTGATAGCTCACACCCTTGTGGTGGGATTTCGGGTCAATGAACACCTTGAAGGCCTTTAAATGCTTGTGTCTGGCTTCAGGCGTGAGCGTCTCATAGGTATATGCCTCGGTCCTTTTTTGGTAATCCTCATCTATCTTTTTCCCTGCCTTTGCCTTTTCCTCTTGCAACAAAAGACTGGAATCGATTTCAAGGGCTCTGGATAACCGCAGAATTACAGCTACAGGAGGCATTACCTCGCCTTTTTCTATTTGAGAGATATATTGGGTGGTAAGGCCCGTTTCGTTAGCCAAGTGTTTCAGGGTCAGCTTCTTTTCCCTTCTTAGCTTGAGCAGCTTTTTCCCAATGGACTGGGATTTTTTCCTAGCAGCCATGCTACCTCCTCCATTTGTGGATTGCTATCCCAACTACCCCTCGCAACCAATCTGCATTTTCATGTTTTTTACGAATATTACTGCTTATCCTCGCCATGTGCCCTGTATCTGGCCACCATTCTAATAATGAATCCAAGCAAGAGGGTAGCACTGATAAGAATAATTAAGGATGAGGAGAAAAATGTCATCACAAACCAAAATGGATTATCCAGGCCATATGCTGCTACAAGGAGATGAATTCCAAAAATAAGAAAAAAGACACATGCTGCAGAGAGTATGCCTTCTTGTATCCAGCCGATCATAATTACCTGGGCATTAATGTAAATGAAAATATGTCATGGGCCTGGGTTCTATTTTTTGCTGCTAGAATTGGACTCTATGTTTGGCAGTACCAGGTTATCGCATGCAGTGTAAGGGTCTATTTCCCCTTCTACAATCTCATCTACTGCCCTATCAAATTCTCCAGTTTCAGTAAGCTTGCCTAACACCTCTTCAATTAGCCTACTTTTCACCATATCCAGCAGTTCCTGACTCACCTTTTCTTTCTGCCTCCGAGGCAAGAGAGTCCCATGTGTCTGCTTTAGGTATTCCCTATGCTTTTCTATTTCCTCCAACAGCTCCACCACGCCCTTGTCAAATACCGCCTCTGTCTTGAGGATCGGCGGTTTCCATTTCCCTTCCCTGTATTTGTTTTGATCCATATCCAACATCAGCCTTAAGTCAGCCAATGTCTTGTCAGCCCCTTCCCGTTCGGCCTTGTTAATAACAAAAATATCGCCTGCCTCGAGGATCCCAGCCTTTATGGCCTGGATATCGTCACCCATTCCTGGGATAACCACAATCACCGTGGTATGAGCGCTCTTTACTACATCCACCTCGTCCTGGCCTACCCCAACGGTCTCCACTAAGATGTAGTCTTTGCCCATGGCGTCCAATACGTCAATAGCACTACGGGTTGACTGGGTGAGGCCACCAAAATGACCTCTCGTCGCCATAGAGCGAATGAACACCCCGCTATCCATGCTATGACGCTGCATCCGAACCCTGTCTCCAAGAATAGCTCCGCCACTAAAAGGACTCGTGGGATCTACCGCCAGTACGCCAACCGTCTTTCCCTGATCCCTCAAGTGGGCAACCATTTGATCCACAAGGGTACTTTTCCCAACCCCTGGGGCACCGGTAATACCAATGACATACGCATTGCCAGTGTATGGATAAAGTTTCTTTAATACCTCTCTTACCTCAGGAATTCCGTCATCAATATCTCTGATAAGGCGCGCTACTGTCCTTACATCACCAGCAATTATCTTTTTCACTATGTCGTCCATTCGTTGTTATCTCTCTCGGGGTTTGACATTTTCTTTTACCCAATTGACAATTTCATCCAGTGAAGCGCCGGGGGTAAAGATTTCTTTGATTCCAGCCTCTTTAAGCTTGGCTATATCCTCATCGGGTATTATGCCCCCACCGCATACAACTATATCATCTGCGCCCTTCTCCTTTAGGAGTTCTACGACCCTTGGAAACAGATAGCGGTGGGCACCGGCAAGGCTGGACAGTCCTATCATGTCCACGTCTTCCTGGATGGCGGCCTCAACTATTTCCTCAGGAGTCTGATGAAGGCCAGTGTAAACCACCTCGAAACCAGCATCCCGGTATGCCCTGGCTATAATCCTGGCCCCTCTATCATGGCCATCAAGTCCTGGTTTTGCAACCATTACCCTCAGCTTTCTCTCGCGCTCCATAGCCTATCCCCTCGCCTTTACGACCGTTTTACCTCATTGCCGAACTGTAAGCAGATCCCCTCGCTCCTTGTCCCTTGGTCCCTACACCTTAACACCGAACGCCCAATGCCCAACGCCTAACGCCCAACGCCTAACGCCTCCTCAATATATCCCCGGATCTCTATAAACCCCAAAGGCTTGTCTAAACACGTCACAGATCTCTTGCTCTGTGGCATAGGCTTTGACCGCATCTACAATGGGCTGCATTACGTTGCGGTTGGCCGTACATGCCTCTCCAATTGCTTCTAGCCGACGCTTGACCTCGGCTTGGTCCCTTTCCTCTTTAATCCTCCTGGTCTTTTCTATCTGCAGTCTCTCTAGCTCCTCATCTATCTCCAGTATCTCTACGGGTATATCTTCTTCCATCACGTACTTGTTGACACCCACCAGGACCCTATCGCCTGAATCGATCCTGCGCTGGAAATGATAGGCAGCATCGGCGATTTCTTGCTGGGGATAGTTCTTTTCGATGGCTGCCAGCATTCCACCCATATCATCTATTTTTTGGATTATCTCAAAGGCCTCTTCTTCCATCTGATCTGTTAACGCCTCTACAAAATAAGAGCCTGCCAGCGGATCAATCGTATTGGCTACACCGGATTCTTCTGCGATGATCTGCTGGGTCCTCAGGGCTATGGTAGCGGCTTCTTCGGTGGGAAGGGCAAGCACCTCGTCAAGGGAATTGGTGTGCAACGACTGGGTACCGCCCAATACCGCAGCCAAGGCCTCCAGTGCCGTCCTAACAACATTATTGTAAGGTTGCTGGGCCGTTAGGGAGCAGCCGGCCGTTTGCGTATGAAACCTCAGCCACCAGGACCTGGGATTCTTTGCCTTGAACCGTTCCTTCATGATCTTGGCCCACATGCGTCGGGCCGCCCTGAACTTGGCTATCTCTTCGAAAAAGTCGATGTGACTGTTGAAAAAGAAGGAAAACCTGGGTGCAAATTTGTCAACATCAAGCCCCCTGTCAATGGCGGCCTGGGTATAAGCGATACCATCGGCCAAGGTGAAGGCCAGCTCCTGTACTGCTGTAGATCCTGCCTCTCTGATATGGTAGCCACTGATGCTTATGGTGTTCCACTTGGGCACCTCGTAGGTTCCGAATTCCACCGTGTCAGTAATGAGGCGCAAAGAAGGTTCAGGGGGACACATGAAGGTCTTCTGTGCAATGAACTCCTTGAGCATGTCATTCTGGATAGTACCCCCGATTACCTTGCGGTCAATGCCCCGGTTCTCGGCCATGGCAATATACATTCCCCAAATAACCGGAGCCGGGGGATTAATGGTCATAGAGGTGGTTATCTTGTCTATGGGCAGGCCCTCGAAGAGATCCTCCATGTCTACCAGGGTGTCAATTGCCACCCCACATTTACCAACCTCGCCCCTTGCCCGGGGGGACTCTGAGTCGTATCCCATGAGCGTGGGCATGTCAAAGGCAGTAGAAAGCCCCGTTTGCCCCTCTTTCACCAGGAGATGAAAGCGCCTGTTGGTATCCTTGGCAGTGCCTAGGCCTGCAAACATGCGCATGGTCCATAGCCTACCCCTATACATGGAGGGCTGGACACCCCTGGTAAATGGATATGACCCGGGAAAACTCATGTCTTGCTTGAAGTCCTGGTCTTTTATGTCCACTGGCGTGTAGATGCGTTTTATCTCACGATCAGATACAGTGGAAAAACGCTTGAGTCTCTCAGGGCGGATTGAAAACGCCTTTTCAATCTCCTTTTCCCACTTTTGGTATCCCTCTTTGATATCCTCAAAGATCTTGGGATTAAATGTCTTTGCCATGGGCCCACCTCCCCCTCATCTATTGCCTCCGCCCTTTCTGACGGAAGACTTTACCTACCTCTTATAAGGTTTCTAGCTATGACCAGGCGCATGATTTCATTTGTCCCTTCATATATTTGACATATCTTTGCATCCCTCATATGCCTTTCCATGGGATATTCCTTGCAGTAACCGTAACCTCCTAATATCTGGATTCCCTCAATTGAGGCCCTCATTGTTACATCCGAGGCATACATCTTGGCCATTGCGGCGGCCTTCTCATATGGCTTGTGGTGATCCTCCAGCCATGCTGCCCGCAAGGTCAGCAACTCCGCTGCATCCAGCTCCGTTGCCATGTCTGCCAACTTCCATTGAATAGCCTGAAACGAGCTGATGGGTTTTCCAAACTGCTCCCTTGTCTTGGCATATTCCAGCGCCTCTTCCAGGACTGATCTGCCGATACCTACTGCCTGGGCGGCTATTCCAATACGGCCCCCGTCAAGGGTGGTAAGCATTTGCTTGAACCCTTCCCCTTGCTTTCCTAAGAGGGCATCAGCGGGCAGTCTGGCGTCCTCAAATACCAGTTCGGCCGTTCCCGAGGCCAGGATTCCAAGCTTTTCCTCCACCTTACCAACCCGAAATCCCGGCGTGTTCTCGAGGTCCACCACGAAGGAGCTAATACCCTTATAACCAGCTCCCTTATCGGTGACCGCGGCCAGTACACAATATGAGGCAACGTTGCCATTGGTGATGAACCTCTTTTCACCATTGATAATCCATTCATCACCATCCTTGACCGCGGTAGTTCTCATGCTTGCGGGGTCAGAACCGGCGCCTGACTCGGTCAGGCCATAGCAGCCCAGTTTTCCCCCCGATGCACAGGGATAAAGATATTTCTTTTTCTGCTCTTCAGTTCCGTAGGCCATGACCGGGAAGCAGTAAAGGGAATTGTTCACCGACATGATAACCCCTGTAGAGGCGCAGGCCTTTGAGACCTCTATAAGGGCCAGCACGTAGCTAACGTTATCCATTCCCCCGCCCCCATACTCTTCTGGCACAGCTATCCCCAGCATCTTTAGCTCTCCCAGCTGTTTCACTATCTCTGCTGGGTGCTGATGAGTCTTGTCAAATTCAGCAGCCTTCGGCTTTATCTCGGCCTCGGCAAAACGCCGGGCCATGTCTCTTACCATCTGCTGTTCTTCTGTCAGCTCGAAATCCATGTCAGCTCAACTCTCCTTTGAATTGGGGTTTACGCTTTTCCAGGAATGCCGAGAGGCCCTCCTTACCATCCGGGCTGGACATGCAGATACTAAAGGCGTCTGCCTCTAGGTAACAGCCGGTCCTCAAGTCCACGTCAAAACCTCTATCAATACAATACTTAACGCCCCTCATGGCTACCCTGCCCTTCGAAGCCAGGAGTTGCGCTGTTTTCATGGTTTCTTCCCAAAGTTTGTCCGGTGGAAACACCTTGTTCACCAGGCCGATCTGTTTTGCCTCTTCCGCATTGATTATCACACCTGTCATACACAGCTCCTTGGCCATGCCCTTGCCGACTAACCGCGCCAGCCTTTGGGTGCCGCCAAAGCCGGGCACAATGCCAAGGTTGATTTCTGGTTGCCCGAACTTGGCATTTTCAGAGGCGTAGATAAAGTCACATGCCATGGCAATCTCTGTTCCTCCCCCCAGAGCAAAACCATTGACGCATGCTATCACCGGGATAGGTAAAGATTCTATCTTGAATAAAAGATCCTGTCCCCGACGAGAGAAGTTATAGCCCTGAAGGGGGTTATAGTTTACCATCACCGAAATATCGGCCCCTGCAACAAAGGCCTTTTCACCCTCTCCGGTGAGTACCAGGACGCGCACCTCCTTGTCCTGCTCAATCTTTTCCAGGGCATCTTCCAGTTCATCCAAGACATCGGGATTGATGGCATTCAGTGCCTTGGGTCTGTTGAACTTTATTACTGCTACGTTTCCATCCTTTTCATAAATGATATTTTCGTATCCCATACTAGTCCACCTCCTATGCTCTCTCCAGTACTGTGGCCATTCCCTGTCCCCCGCCAATACAAAGAGTGGCCAGTCCAAGGTCGTGTCCCTTGCGCTTCATCTCATTTGCCAGGGTAAGAATGATGCGAGCCCCGGTACATCCAATGGGATGACCTATGGAAATACCACTACCAAGGACATTAGTCTTCTCAATATCGAAGTTCAGTTCTCTCATGCAGGCAATTGCCTGGGCACCAAAGGCCTCATTCAATTCTATGGTCCCGAAATCCTCTATGCTCAGGTTTTCCTTTTCCAGAATCTTTCTGACCGCCGGGATTGGCCCAAGCCCCATGTAGGCAGGGTCAATGGCGGCAGAGGCATATGCCCTTACTTTCACAATCGGCTCAAGCCCCAGCTCCTTTGCCTTGTCCTCGCTCATGAGAAGAAGGGCCGCTGCGGCGTCATTTATTCCCGAGGCATTTCCAGCTGTTACCGTGCCATCCTTCTTGAATGCAGGCCTCAGCTTAGCCATCTTTTCCACGCTAGTATCCATGGGTCTTTCATCCGTATCAAACACGATAGGATCACCTTTTCGCTGAGGAATAACAACGGGGACCACCTCATCCTTGAAAATCCCTTCTGCTATGGCCTTTCGTGCTCGCTGGTGGCTTAGTGCCCCTATTTCGTCTTGTTCCTCTCGAGTTATACCATATTTCTCCGCGATATTCTCTGCGGTAATTCCCATATGATAGCCATAGAATATCTCAAATAGGCCATCCATGATCATGAGGTCTACGAGCTCTGTATTATTCATCCTTGCCCCCCACCTGGCAGCAGGTAGGCCGTAAGGGATCATGCTCATGTTTTCCATGCCGCCAGCGAGAATCACGTCAGCCTCCCCGTGCCTAATAGCTTGGGTGGCTAACGCAACCGCCTTCATCCCGGAGGCACAAACCTTGTTTACAGTAAAAGCAGGAGTTTCCTTGGAAATACCCGCCCTGATCATGGCCTGCCTGGTAACGTTTTGGCCCTGACCTGCACCCACTACGTTACCCATTATGACTTCGTCTATTTGGATTGGCTGAGCGCCCTCATCATAGTCATAGCCTTGCTTTTCCAGATCAATCATTCCTCTTCCCTTTATGCCGTCAGGCTCAAATCCTACCAGTTTTTCGCTTGCCTGCGGCCTCAGGTTAATCTTTTTGAGGGTCTCCTTTAGTACAATAGCCCCCAATTGCACTACGGGGGTATCCTTCAAGCTACCCCCAAAAGAACCCACCGGGGTTCTCGCTCCCGAAACAATTACTACTTCACGCATGGCTTTCTCTCCTTTGCTATTTTATTTGCCCTCTCGAGCGCTTATTAACTAAGGTTCACCGTTGTCCGTTCACTGTTCACCGTCCACCGTGAACAAAAATTCATCATTCGATATTCATTATTTTTAATCACCCTATGCTGAAATCCCCCCACTGCTCCCTTCTCCAAAGGGGAGCTCTTCCCTTACGCCTTACGCCCTGTGCCTTACACCCCATGCCCGACGCCTCACGCCTTACTCATTATACACCACGAGCGTAACCGCTTCCCCACCACCCAAACAAAGGGTGGCCTGTCCTACCTCTGCTCCTTTCTCCTTCATAGCATAAATCAAGGTGGTAAGAACCCTGGCACCGCTAGCCCCGATCGGGTGTCCCAGGGCCACAGCTCCCCCATTCACGTTAACCTTCTCAGGGTCAATGCCCAATTCCCTGTTAATGGCAACCGAGGAGGAGCTGAATGCCTCGTTTATCTCATGTAGATCAATGTCTTCCACCTTCAACCCATCTTTAGCCAACACCCTTGGGATGGAATATATGGGTGCAACCAAAACGTATTTCATGTCAATACCTGCTGAACCCTGAGCACCCACCCTCACCAAGGGTTTACAGCCCAAGGCCTCGGCCTTCTCTCTGGCCATCAGAACTACAGCAGAAGCACCGTCACTGATCTTGGAGGCATTCCCAGCCGTTACTCTTCCGTCTTTCTTGAAAGCTGGCCTCAAGCGGGCCAGGGCTTCAGCGCTAGTTCTCGGCTGCCTTAAAGGCACTTCATCGGTGTCAAAAATCTTTGGATCACCCTTCCTTTGCGGAACCTCCACAGGGACTATCTCGGCCTTGAATTTGCCTTCATCAATAGCCCTCCATGCCTTCTGATATGAATTTAGGGCAAATTCATCCATGTCTTCCCTGGTAACACCATATTTGTCAGCAACTAATTCAGCGCTCATGCCCATATGAAAATCATTCACATGGTCCCAGAGGCCATCGTGAACCATACCGTCAATAACAACTCCATTATTCATTCGGTATCCAGTACGGGCCTTTTCCAGCATGTATGGACACAGATTCATGTTTTCCTGGCCTCCGGCAACCACCACATCAGCATCACCGCACTTGATGGCCTGGGCACCCAGCATTACTGCTTTCAACCCGGATCCGCAGACCTTATTGACAGTTATGGCACCGACGTCCCACGGCAGTCCAGCGCGAACCATTGCCTGCCTTGCCGGGTTCTGCCCTAACCCGTGAGGTAATACACAGCCCATTATGACTTCGTCCACATCGTCATTGGTTATCCCTGCCCTGGCAATGGCCTCGTTAATGACCAACGCACCCAAATCCGTGGCAGAAACTGTGCTAAGGGAACCAGCAAAATCACCAATTGGTGTCCTGCATGCGCTAACTATCACCACGTCTCTCATTTTCAATCCTTTCTTCTTAAATTTGGGAATAAATGGCTAAATGGATTTGACGGTGCCAATTTGAGCGTTCCTCCAACGCCAAAAACCTTGTTCTGAACCCCCCTCAGGTTTGTTGTTATATAAATGGAGCCCTGCTCTCAAGTCAAGTATAAACGGTCTGACAGTTTTACTTGACAATTGGTCCCGGAGACCTATAAGAAAACTCCATTTTCATTGCCATAAATCTTAGAAAAATATGCGAGGAATGCAGCCCATGAATCCCATAGCAAAAGAACTCAACGAAATCATCAAGGACAGTAACGTTCACATATATCAAATGCTTTCGCAGGTGGGAAAATCCCTGTTCTTTCCCAAAGGAATCTTGTCCCAAAGTTCAGAGGCAAAGCAGAAGGCCCATCGGTTCAATGCCACCATAGGCATGGCAACAGAAAAGGGACATACGATGCATCTCAAGTCTGTGATGTCTTCCATAGCAGCCCTGGCACCCGAGCAAGCCCTCACTTATGCCCCTTCATTTGGGATTCCCGCCCTTAGGCAGGCGTGGAAGGACTCCCTTTTCAGGAAAAATCCCTCTTTACAAGGCAAGGAAATCAGTCTTCCCGTGGTGGCCAACGGCGTCACGCATGCGCTGAGTGTGATTGGCGACATGTGGATTGACCCAGGAGATGTTGTGGTGCTTCCTGACAAGATGTGGGGCAACTACAACCTGATATTTGGTGTTAGAAAGGGAGCCCAAATCGTAAATTTCCCTCTTTTTGATTCTGAAGGCAGATTCAATCTAGACGGATTCAAGCATGTCCTGGAATCGGAGGCCGAAGAAAACGGTAAAATATCAACCATTTTGAATTTCCCCAATAATCCAACGGGATATACCATAACGCCCAAGGAGGCAGAGGCCATCGCTAAAATACTGGGCGATCTGGCTTCCAGCGGTGTGAACGTCCTTGCCATAACAGATGAGGCATATTTTGGTCTGTTTTACGAAGAAGATGTGCTCAAGGAATCATTATTTTCCTACCTAGCCGGTTTGGACCCAAGAATCGTGGCTATTAAGCTGGATGGAGCCACCAAGGAAGACTATGTGTGGGGACTCAGGGTTGGATTCATCACATATGGGTGTTGGGCGGAAGGGGAAGTGGCCCCCGTTTATGAGGCCCTGGAGAAAAAGACCGCTGGAGCCGTTAGAGGTTCCATCTCAAACGTTTCCCATCTCAGCCAAGAAATCATATTGAACGCCATGAAGTCACCCACTTATAATGACGAAAAGATAGAGAAATATCACATACTTATGGAAAGGGCGAAAGAGATAAAGAAAGTACTGTCAGATCCCAGGTATGACCAGGCCTGGGAGGCCTACCCCTTCAATTCAGGCTACTTCATGTGCCTAAAGCTAAAGACCGTGGAGGCCGAACCCCTGAGAGTCCATCTCCTTGACAACTACGGTGTTGGCCTCATCTCCATAGGGAAAACGGACTTAAGAGTAGCATTTTCTTGTATTGAAAAAGAGGATATTCGCGAACTTTTCGATATTATTTTCCAAGGCATAAGAGATCTGGAAACTAGGTAGTTTCCATCCATAAACTCTATACCCCTCTCCCCCTTGAGGGGGAGAGGCTGGGTGAGGGGGTGTGATATCAAGGGGTTACACCCTCACCCTAACCCTCTCCCTGCCCGCAGCAGGCAGGCCTCAAGGGAGAGGGAATTTATGGATAGGCATTAGGTAGTTTCCATCCATAAATGGCCTTTTTTGTTCTCGCTTTGCTCGGACTCCCCATCCCTGTCTGCGCCGATGCTTCGGCAGGCAAGCTCCGGATGGGTCCCCAGTTTCCTTGATCTTGCACAAAAATTCTCATTTCTGAAACCGGGAACCCGCTGCGAAGCAGTGGGACTGAGCACCCAAAAGGTGCGAAGAATTGGAAACTCTCTAGTGCCCAAAGTTGATTCCTGGATGGGTACTAGGTAGTCAGAATACTGGAGGAACTCCAAGAAATAGAAAAGACTGCTTAACGCTTTTCTACGATCCCCCCTCCATGTCATACATCAAGAATTGGCCGGTCTTCG
>Ga0190359_1000372_pt1 | contig 31252 bp, 34 predicted proteins | sample 48721823_MG_FD_161269 | JGI IMG/M metagenome (GOLD analysis project Ga0190359, IMG submission 161269) | Hydrothermal vent microbial mat bacterial communities from Southern Trench, Guaymas Basin, Mexico - 4872-18-2-3_MG | ecosystem: Environmental > Aquatic > Marine > Hydrothermal vents >... | reverse complement strand
GAAACCCCTAGTCTACAAACTTGGGGACAAAGCTACTGTGATGTATCTGAACGGTGGAAACCTACGAGTAGTAGGCACAGTACAGCTCTAACCCAGAACAGTTATACCCGGTAAAATCACACCTATCCGAAAAGGTGTGCAGCCATGAAAGGAATAACCCTAAGCCTATCAGACCCAGCTGGAGAAACAATGCTACCCCTATTCATCGAGAAAGGCTTCAAAGAAACAACGACACCTAACATCTATCAACGAAACGATACGATTCTCATTGTCGCTGAAACCCTAATTGTGCCAGAAGAACGCTTCAAGATGCCTGAGGCGCCTAGACCTTATCCCCTCGACTACAATGCATTAGCAGTACAATATGAATTGGAGTACATCGCTGTAGCTAGCCGTCACTGGGCAAAAAGCGGCAAACCCAGCTTAACTGCACATCCTACAGGAAACTTTGGTAAAGCCATGTACGGGGGAAGACACAGAGAACTCCAATACACAGCACCTAATCCCATGAGAAACATCTACAACCACTTCTATGATGACCCACCAGAGGGATTCCAGATCAGTTTAGAAGCCACGCATCACAGTCCCACAGAGTTCAATGTACCCATGTTCTTCGTTGAAGTAGGTAGTAGAGAGCAACAGTGGCGAGACATAGAAGTATGTGAATACTTGGTAAACTGTATCTTGAAGGGAATAGGGGAAACCGAGTCCAAGCCTATTGCGATTGGATTCGGCGGAGGCCACTATTGCCCCAAGTTCAGCACCAAGATGAACGAATATGCAATGGGTCACATGGCTGCCAAGTACGCGATTGATCTCCTCACCGATGATCTAGTTAGTCAGATGATTGAGAAGAGTCAGGGACCAGAGACTGCTTTCATCGATGGACTAAAAAGTAAACAGAAACGAAAAGTAGAATCTCTACTCGAAAACTCAGGTTTAGATCTTGCCTAGTTATTCTTCAAAACTCCATCCATCAATTTCATCCCATATTCGAGATAAGACCCGGGATGCCTGACCCGGCGGAAGCTCCATGAAAAACCTTACAAGATGTTTACAGAGTCGTTTGGTTCCCATTCCTTTCCGCCAGTCATCACAGTTATGCTTGATAACCCGCTGATGGAGATCGATGTCAATATAATAGTCCCTAACTTCTCCCATCAAGTGATCCTTATCGCTTAACGAAACCATCACCTCGCTTCGTTTAATCTTCTCTCCTCTACCTATTCTAACCGGATCAGTGAAATGGAGCAAATGATCAGCGACACTCAGGTCCTCATCAGATGTACTAAAAGCCTCCAAAGGCTGAACCCCTCTGGGACGGGCAACCTCCTCACGATAAGTAGCTATCTTCTCGTGTACTATCTTTTGTTCGGGTGTAGCTTGGTCCAATAATTCAAGCATCTCAACGGCGTTTTTCACGGCATTCGCGTTAAAGTGGTTATTGAAGTAACCATAGGTTCTTCTGACATTACTTTTGATCTCCTCTACTTTGGGTTTCCACTCTTCAAGCTGATCCATTGAGTACTCATAATCATACCAAAGCTGAGCGCCATGCCCATGCCACCTGACATAAGCGAAATCCGCCGTATTATGAACTTCAGGAGGAAGAAGAGGCTCATCAACCACAGTATACGCCACGTTATGCTTCCTGAGAATATCGTACGTCTCATCCCTTGACCAAGACAAATTCCTGAACTCTACCGCCCACTCATAGTTCTTAGGGATTATATCCAGATAATTCTCAAGATGACCTACATGTTCGTCATAATTGAACTTAGGTCGAAGCTGAATTAAGATAGGTCCAAGACGCTCAGCAAGAGGACGCATCAAAGCAAGAAACCTATGAGTATCATCCTCTACGCCGTCACTGAGTTTCAGCCACTTATCATGAGTGATGAGCTTAGGTAACTTTGTAGCAAAAACAAAACCAGGTGGCGCGTTTCTTAAGAGTCCCATAATCATACCCTCACTAGGATAGCGATAGAAAGTGCTGTTGATCTCAGATGTGTGGAAAAACTTAGAATAATGTGAAAACATGCCTGTTTTCTTTTCGTAGAACGGACCCACCCACTCCTTGTAACTCCAGCCACTTGTGCCAATTAAGAGACTCATCAAGAATAACTGGGATCAGCTTCAATATAACCCTAGGGAAACCACCTAAAATACTATGGAAATAATCAAAAAAACAGTAAATTGTCCATTTTTTACCTGACAATTCCCATAGACTTATAAGAGTATATACTATACTTACCCATTGAGCAAGCATGAAGTGTCCAGTTTGCGGAAAAGAAGCGAAACCGACTGGTAAGGAATGGAAATTCGGCCAGTTCGACGCCAAAGGTTACAAATGCCCAGCATGTGGCAAGAGCTCAAGCGCCTATTACAAGGACGGAAAACTAAGCCACACAGTACCAAAAACAAAAAAGTAACCAACTAATACTCAACTTTTTTTTCTATCATCCATCTATAGTTCATTGTTGATACGCGATGGATGTCAAAACACGAAAGCTATCTAAAGACGAATGGGAACCGTGGCTGGGAGAAGGATACAAAGCCGCCTACAGCACAATGATGATCCAAAAAACTAGCGCTTCAGCCGTAAGCACAAGAATTATCAAGCTAAACCCAGGGGGCCACACTGAGACTCATTCTCATGAACGGCTCCATCATGTGATAGCATTGGAAGGAGATCCTATGCTGGAAACGGATACAGAGAATATATTGCTTGATCGCTTAACCTTGGTGAAGATAGATTCCGGTGTTCCCCATAGATTCATGAATAAAGGAAAAACACCAGCCATAATACTGGTAATCAATCTTTTCCAATAACGCGCTTCTCGTACTCGTAAATAATCCTAGAAGTCACTGTCCACGCCTCAAGCATCTCAGGATAGACAGAGAAAACATCATCCGCTAAATCAATGACATCCGAACTCATCGCACCACTCGGATAAGCCCCTATAAACACAGCTGGAGCTTCTTCCTTCGACAAAACTTCAGCTACTTTTTCAAAACTGCTAGGTTCACCGTGACTAGATAATGCGATTACCCTTGAAGAACCCATCTCCCGAATATGTTCATCTAGCTTCTTTCTCTTGAGTTTCATCAATGGTTTTCCTTTAGGAGGTACAGCTCCATTGATAAGAAGCTGCTCCATCAAACTATTGAACCTGATACAGTCACGAGGAGGACGAGTCTCAGGATCAACATCAACAGTAAACCCAGTAACCGTATTCGCTGATACCCTCAACTCACCGAGCCTATTCAAAGGAGAACCCATTGCCAATAAAAGACAAAAATGCAAAATGTCCGGACGCCCACGTTTCTCAGCATTAGGCAACCTATCCATGGCATAATGATGAAGACTCCTATCAAGAAGAGTTTCCTCCGCTGGCTTCTTACGTCGTTTAGCGTTTCTTTTCACAGCTGGGTGAAGCAGTATCTCGCGTGGTACAAGTTCAAGCGCTGCCTCAGTGAAAACCAGATTAAGCATTTTCTACTTCAACCTCTCTCCGTGCGCCTCTTCTACCAAGGAAATAAAACACTATTGCTGTCAAGAAAACCGCTGTAATAGCAGTTGACAGGTTTCCCTTAACAGTCTCTAGTTCCTGATTCACTTTGTTATAGGTGTTAGCGAGTGCCACATATGTGTTCTCAAGTTGATCATACTCAGATTGAAGACGCTCAAAGTCTTCCTCCAGTGAGTTATACTGTGATTCAACATCTCTGAGGGCCTCTAGCTCAACAAACTCCGTGTTTGAGGCTGTTACCATTCCGTTAATCATATCGCTTCTATCTTTCTCGTTATAGTGTTCCCATATTTCAATCGCTTCTACATAGTTACCAGAAGCAAGTGTGGTATTCATTTCGTTTAGTATATTCTCGTATTTTTCTCGGTTGAATGATTCAAGACCAGACGCCTGAAGGACGGTATCTATCTCATCCCTAATATCCCTATATTTTCCCTCAAAGTATTCTACTTTCGTTTCATCGATCAATGTAAATTTAAGACTCTTGGTGCTGATTATATCTGAATTATTTTCATTAATATTAAGATCAACCTTTATTGAAATTATTATTTCTAGATACTCAAATGGTAAAAGTCCATATTCATAGGAATCTCTATCTATCGTGAAGTTGAAAGTTATTGAATTATTTTTAGAATCAATATGTACAACTTTGGGATCAATCTGTGGTATGATGATTGTGTACCCTGCACTACGTCCTCCATATTTATATTTACCATATCTGTTTACGTCGATCTCTGTATCATATCCAAATGAGTATTCATTTTCTGATAGCTCGGAGTAATCTGTCTCTGATATGTTAAACTCGTTTATTGTGATGTTGATGTCATATGTTTCATATGCCCATAATTGATTAAATTCTGGTTCTGGTGTTATTTTTACATCCAGTGATGGCTCTGCGTATACTGAAGGTATTACGAATATTATAAAAATTAATGTTGCGAGTGGTATGAGTTTCTTCATAGTAGATATGATGATGGCTCTTCATCTATATTCGTATCTAATGAGAATAAATCCATATAACAGAAAACCCATGGTTATCCTTGATGGCTGAAGAATTCACTATAGCCCCAATACGCAGACTACTAAAAAAAGCAGGAGACCTGAGAATAAACGAGGATGCTGCTAATGCTCTACGCGAATGTGTTGGTGAGTATGGCTCTAAGATCGCTGAATATGCAGTTAAGTATGCTCAAGAGGATGGCAGAAAGACTGTTTTAGAAAGGGATATTTGGAAGGCGGCCGAAGAGGTATGGATGCCGGAGAGTAAAGACGCTGAGTAGAGAAAACAAGGGATTATTGTATTTGTTCTTTAAGGATAACTGGGATTACATCGCGAAGCTTGGACCAATATTTGCGTTAACCTCTCTCATATTCATATACAGTATATTCATAGGCTACAGCATAGCACCAGATGTCTCACCACAGAGTTTTGAAGGTGTACTTAGCAATATTCCCGATCCGGTTGACTCTACGAGTTTTGAGATGTTTCTAGCTATTCTATACAATAATGTGTTTGCGAGCTTCCTCTTTATGTTATCCGGTGTGTTCCTTGGTTTACCCCCGTTGATGTTTATGGCTTTCAACGGGTTCTTTGTGGGATATGTTTCATATAACGCTGCACAGATACAGGGAATAGGCTTTGTTTTAGCTACTATCCTACCTCATGGTATAATCGAGATACCGGCAATTGTACTCTGTGGCACTATGGGCGTTGGTTTAGGATATCAATTAATATTCAAATTGATGCGGAGAGAAGGACTCCAGAAATATGCAACTGAAAGCTTGATGGTCTTCCTTAAACGAATAATTCCATTGCTTGTTCTCGCTGCAGGGATCGAAACTGCGTTAATATATTCCTTGATTTAATCGATAATTTTTTCAAACCATAGCCTATTCCTTTGGTTATGATTGAACAAGACGGTAAAAGATTCAACTGCTGCGAAAGCACTATCATGAAAGTAAATGAAAAACAACCCCTAGACGGATTTGGTAGAGGGGTTATGCGGGCAACCTCAAATATGGGTGGTGGAGGCGCTGGATGGGGAAGTGCTTGTGGTGCTGTAACTGGTGGAGTAATGGCTTTTGGTTTGGCGATGGGTACAAACGGGGATGAATCGCCTGAAGAGTTCACTGCAACTAGGGATAAGATGAGGGAGTACACTCAAGAGTTCCTCAAAGCCTTCGAGGAGAGGTGGGGCCACATAAACTGTTTTGATCTACTTGGTGTAGATACCAGAACCCCAGAAGGTAAGGCAAAACATGAAGAGAACAAGGCAAAGGGGCTGTATTATTGTGAGGACTTTGTCCAGTGGGCTGCCGAAAAAGTTCTTGACATCTTTGAGGAGAAAGGAATCTAACTCCTCTTAGTAATTACTTCTATTTATTCTATTATTTCTAATCCATACTTTGTTGGTAAAGTATATAACTAATGATGTATCAGCAGTCCGTATTGGGGTCTAGCTTAACGCTTGGTTTGTCGCAGAACCATCCCCAATAACTTCTTAACAAATAAAAAAAAATAAAAAAAGATAGAAAAAGGTTAAGACATTTAACCGGAAGGAGTGAAGCCTAGGGCTTCAGTATCCCAAGTCACAACATCAGCTGTGCTGTCATATAGGCCATAGACTACGTTCTGTAAGCCTTCACCGATGTCACCATAACCCCAAATCTGGTAGTTACTTGCGTATCTGTCGCCGTCATCGTTGAGTCTGTTCCATCCACTTGCGCCCCACTGCGTATATGCTGTGGGTCTCTGGAGTGGAATGATGTCGAGCGCGTCAGTACTTTGTGACTCTGTGACAGTCTTGGTTAGTATCCATCCTACGTCATAGGCACATGCGCTGTAGTAGCCGAATGGCTGTGCTACAAGATCAAAGTATCTATTGTATAGGTCTGTAAACATCTCTGACTCAGCGGGTGCAGCGTAAGTGCTATAGATCTTTAGATGCTCTGCCTGTGTAGGTGCATCGTCGATCGCCTGCTGGCTAAGAACTGTTCCGTCTGAACCGAACCAAGGTAGACTGTAGAGAGTCTCATAGTCTTGTGCCTGTGAGATCATTGTTACGAACTCGGCGAAAGCGATCAGTTCAACACCGACCTTTCCTTCACCGTACTCTGCAACAGCATCAGATACAATATTCTCTGCTGTCTGCAGATAGTTACTGAACTCTGTTGATTCGCCTGCGTAACGGATCTTCTCTAGGATTACTCCTCCGTTCTCGGTGTATTCTGGTTCAAAGTAGTTGACGATGCCGTCAGCCCATGCGTCTCCTCTGTAGATTAGTACAACCGCCTCAATGCCCATGCTATGGATCATTGCAGAGATTGCAGGAGCCTGAACTAGGTCAGTTGGACACATCCTGTATAGGTTGTCGTCCGCGATGGCTAGTAGTGGGCTAGTGGAGCTAGTGCTCCACATTAGCATGTCGTTGTCGTTACAGTAGCTTAGTGCTGCCTGTGCCTGACTTGACCAAAGACCACCAATAAAGAGGTTTACGTCCATGGATTTGAAGCCCTGGACTTTCTCTAGGTGGACTGCTGCCTGACCTGTTGCGTCGTCAATTAGGTACTCGAACTCAATGTCATAACCCAATAGTTCTGCGTACTCGTTATAATCGGGAACCATAATCTCCTCGACTAATGGTGTCGCTGTCTCTAGTCCGACGGTTGTGGAGCTTATGTAACCGATTTGAACTGTTTTTCCCTCTAGGGGTAGTACAACTTCTACGGTTCCTGTTCCATCTCCGCCGTCCTCGCCGGTGCCGCTTGGTTTGAGCATATAGCCCGCTCCTGCGCCAACGACTAGACCAACGACTAAGAGTACGATTGCTAGTGTGTTACCTTTCATTTCCAAATTGTTCACCTTATGATTGGCAATTTGAAATTACCACTCATTACACTATTAATAATTTTGACTATACACATCATTATTATAAGTAAGATAAGTACAGCATATACTATATTTAATTTACAATCTAGTTTGATTGATGGTTAAATCTTATAATCCTATGTGCTATAATATTAGTATATACTTTATATCTGTCTTTTTAACCGTCAGTGAAGATAAACAGGTTTTCACTGGATCGAGGTTTCATTAAAATAAGGGGCAACCTTCAATCGCATTTCTTCAAGCTCACTATAAGAGAACGGTTCTAAATCACGATATTCCATGTCCATGGATTTAACTGGTTCAAACCTCTCCAAAACAAAACGTGGAGCCCCTGTCAGATAATTTGCGATCTCCATTACCTCTGATAGTTCTATGAGTCCAGGTACCGGTTTTACCCTAAACTCGTGATCAAGCCCACTTTTTCTTATCATCTGTATGGCTTCTTCCACATCCTCGATATCGATATTGTAGTTGGCTGTCTCTTTGTATTTACTGAGAGGCGCAGGTATGAATACACTGAAGTAGTCTACTAGATATTTGTCGAGAAGTATTCTGATGAGTTTTGGTCTTGATGCGTTGGTCTTTATCTTTATCTCTGAGCCTTGGAACCTTAATTCTTTCAATAGATCAACTATGTTTCTATGCAGTGTCGGCTCTCCGCCTGATAATGAGACTCCATCAAGGAAGCCGAGTCTTGGCCGAAGTATCTTAACCAATTCTTCTTGACTAGTCTTTTCCATTGGAATATAATCATAGATAAGTTCCTTATTTGGGCAAAATGGGCATCTGTAATTACATCCCGCTATCGTGAGGTCTATGCTTAGTTTACCCGGGTAGTCTACCGTGCTTAGTTTACGTAACCCTACGATGGGAACATCATTGTTTACCTGTTTTTTACGTCGTAGTAGACTCGTCTCCAGTACGCCTCCTTGTTTGGTTCTAGTAAATCTGATATTTTGGTAATTTTCTGGTCACTGCGGGTATATGTCTCAGTTTCTTCTCCACATATTGGACAGTTTTGGTCGCCATATACGTAGCCGTGTTCCGTACACAGGCTGAATACAGGAGTAATTGCTAGGTAGTTATAGCCAAAGCTCTCTATGGTTCTTCTTACCAGTAATCCTAGTCCATTGTTGTAATGTAGTCCTTGTTCTAGATGTATTTGTAGTAATGTTCCGCCTGTGTATAGCGAGTGATATTTTTTCTGGTGTTCCAGTACGTCCCATAGGTCGTCTCCGTGGCTGGGTTTCAGCTCTGTTGCTGGTGTCAGGTATGGGTACTTTGAATTGTATTCTGCTAAGAGTATGGCTCCGGGTTTTTCTGAGGGATAAGCCTCAAGGCTGAACAATATGCCTTTTTCTTCTTGAAGTTGCTCGATTTTTCTTATTAGCTGTTCTAGGACCTTGTATGTGACTGCTTTTCCGGCAACATGTCCTATTGAGGCATCAATGAGGGTTTCTAGTGCTTCATTCATTCCAACTAATGTGATGACTGAATAACTCCATTTGGGTTCTTCAATGAAGTGCTTTGTCAGTGGTTTTTCTCCTTCATCAAAGCTTTTCACGAATCGATTATGTTTATTCTTTAACCAATTAGCTGCTTCATCCATCTGTTGGTTCACTAATTTGAAAAAGTGATCTTCGGTTTCTGCTTCTGACCCGGCTTTCTCTAGGTTTATACATGCGTATCCTGTGACTAGTTGTGTTTCTGAGTCAGCATTGGTTCCTCCTAGTCTGAGGTATGTTACTTCTTTTTCCGGTGTGTAGTTTCTAGGTCTTAGGGTTTCTGGGCTGATGGTTCCTGTTATGAAGTTCTGATATGTCGGTGAACCATACAGGTATGATAGTTCAAGCCAATCGTTGAGTGAATCTTGTTCCCAGCTATTCTCTGGGTAAAGGTTCACAATTATAGATGGGTCGAAGTTTCCATGGTTCATTTGTGCTCTGTGAACCTGATGTATCACATCATTGATGGCGCTGAGTATCACTTGATGTTTTTCAACCTGCTTGAGTTCTGGTCTCGGAACAAGGTCCAAAGATATAGTGACATTATTTTTTTGGCTTATTTCCTCAAAGAAAGTCTCTATTTGCTGGATGAAATGCAGTTTTGATGGGTTTTCTTGTGCGAGGAATGGGACAAGGTAGTTGTCTAGGCTGTTGAACGTTACCTGTCCTCCGTATTCTTTGTTTGATTCTTGAGCTAGTTTTAATATTTGTTTGAGGAATTCATCAGAGCTTTTGGGGGGATCATGATTTGGTATTCCTTTGTTTATTATTGTTTGGAGGTTCCAGCCTATGGAGTATCCTCTGTCGCTGTCTGGGTCCCATAGGTAGATATCTCCATCGTTCATTGTATTGCCTCGTTTTTAGTTGCTAAGATTGATTGATAGAAGTCTGTCTTTGGTTTAAGTATATTCATTAAAACGGAAATAGGGAAATTAGATGGATTCAGCGAATTTCTTGCCGAATTCTCTGCATTTCGCTGCTTCATCTTCAAAGTGATACTTGATATCGGAGTCTATCATGACGAGGACCTTATCATAGGTCTTGTATCCAAGTCCTTCTACATCGTCCTTGAGTTTTTCCTCCATCAGCCATGCGCCATCGTATCCGTAACTGCCGAATATAGCTGCAGGGATTCCATTGATCTTTTTCTTGTTTGCCTTTACATAGGATTCTATGTGTGCTAAGAAATCCTTCATGTCGTTTGATATATCCGCGTAGTAAACAGGTGAACCAAACATTACACCATCAACTTCCGCCAGCATTGTGAGCGGGAATGCCTCTCCAATCTTTTTTACTTCAACCTCCGCGACAGTCTTTGCTCCTTCTGCAATGGCTTTCGCCATCTTCTCTGTATTTCCAGTTTTGCTATCATAGATTACTGCAATTTTCATCTGTATACCTTCTAATGTCTTTAAACCTAGTAAACTTCGTTTCAGCGGTTTATATATACGTTACCCACACATGGTCATTGTTGTGAAGATCGGGGAAACTACCTGTAAAACAATCATAAACACTAGTGGTATTGAGGGTGTGGACTATGCCGTAAACCCGTACATAGGATGTGCTCATGGATGTACCTATTGTTATGCTCGGTTTATGACGCGTTGGTATCACAAGGGTGAGAAATGGGGAAGCTTCGTTGATGTAAAGAAGAACGCCGTAGAGTGTATTAGACGAGAAGCACCCAAGAAGAAACATGGAGTTATACTCTTCTCAAGCGTAACAGACGCATATCAGCCAATAGAAAAGGAGACCAAACTAACCAGAGAACTCCTCAAGGTACTAGCCGAATATGATCTTGCTGTTGAGATTCTAACCAAGTCTTCACTTGTTCAACGTGACCTTGACATCTTAGGGGATTTCACACGATCTGAGGTCGGATTAACCATAACCGGATTAGATGATGATGTGAGACGAGCGTTTGAACCCGGAACATCACCGATCCAAGAACGTATTGATACCTTGGAACGATTCAGTGACGCTGGGATATCTACATACGCTTTCCTCGGACCCTTACTCCCTTTTCTTTCCGAGGCTAAACTTGAGGAATTGTTAAACCAGCTTGCAGACAAAGTGGGCAGAGTTATTGTTGATCGTTTGAACATCAAGGCTGGCAACTGGAAGTCAATAGAGAAAACAGTACTGAAAATTCGTCCTGATATTTTACCTGAGTTTAAGGAGGCTTCCAAGGAAGACTCTGCATATTATGATGAGTTAAAAAATAGAGTAAGACGATTCCTTGATGAACGAGCCATTCCCTACGATATAGTTTACTAGTTATTTGAATGGGGTTTCACAAACCTCAATATCGTGTCCGCTGGGATCACTGAAGTTTACTAACCTCCTACCTGGTCCAAGTGACATCTCCCAATAATCAATATTCATCGCCTTCAGCTTCTCTATTAACCCATCATAGTCATTAGTATGGACTCCAAAGTGGTTGTATTTGCCATGTCCCGGTGTCCCAGGGGTGCTGCTTTGTTTTAACTGTAATAAGGCTGTACCCATATCCATGTGGACTATTCGTATTCCATGGTCGTTGAGTCTACTGTGTTCTGTGACGTCGAATAGTTTTTCGTAGAATTTTATTGATTCTTCTAGGTTGTAGACGTATATGCCTACGTGATCGAGAACATTCATACATTGATGATGAAATAGACTATGAAAAAGGTGTTTATAGGAAACCATTCTCCATGATCTAAAGGGTGTGTCCCTCGGGATCATGGAAAAAGCATAACTTGTTTCCATTTGATTGAGTGATCAACCGCTTCTCAATTCCTTTGGTAACTACCTTTGCTACCGTTTCATCGAACCTTGGTTCATAAATTACTAGGTGGCTCCAATTCCCAACAGGGGGTGTTCCTGGTGATCCCGGGCGCTGAATAAGTTCCAGTAGTCCTCCATTCATGTCTAGTGTGGCTATCTTTGCTTCTCCCCTCATGAACCTGTTTTTTATTTTGAATCTGAATATCTCCTCGTAAAAATTGACACTCTTCTCTAGGTCAGTGATGTATGCTCTAACGTGGTCTAATTTCGCTATACTTCCGCACTGGTTCTCTAGTATTTAGGGTATATGAGAGCTCATAGAAAATATCGGTAATTACTATTCTCCGTCTCTATATTCTATTTTGGTAATGTATATATCAGAACATGTGTTTAAACTCGCGCCGAGAAAGTCCATTTCCAAATTGTTCAACTTTCTCGGAAAACTTCTTAAAAATAAAATATAAAGAAAAAAAGGGGTTATCGGCTTTCAGGCACGAAGCCAAGAATCTCAGTGTTCCAAGTAACTGTGTCTGTGGTTCCATCGTAGAGACCGTAAACTTCCCAGCTAGAGGCGTCATCGTTGATTGCCCAAATCTGGTAGTTACTTGCATACCTGTCGCCATCTTCATTGAGTCTGTTCCAACCGCTTGCACCAAACTGATCGAATGCTGCTGGTGCTTGTAGTGGGATTATGTCCAATGCGTCTGTGCTTTGTGCTTGCAGTATAGTTGTAGCGAATATTGTACCGACATCGTAGCTGCACGCGCTATAGTAGCCGAATGGCTGGGACACGAGTGCAAAGAACCTATCATATAGATTCTGGAACTTTTCAGAATCTGCAGGTGCTGCATATGTGCTGTAAATTTTTAGATGTGCAGCCTGAGTGGGTGCATCGTCTAAAGCTTGCTGGCTCAATACAGTACCATCGTTTCCAAACCAAGGTAGGTTGTATAACGTTGGATAGTCTTCTGCCTGTGTAATCATGGTGACGAATTCGGCGAATGAGATTATCTCAACCGCTACTTTTCCTTCACCATATTCGGCGACTGCTTCTTCTGCAATGTGCTCTGCTGTCTGTAGATAGTTACTGAACTCTGTGGTCTCGCCGGCATAACGGATCTTTTCAAGAATTACTCCGCCATTGTTTTCAAACTCTGGCACGAATATGTTGACGATTCCGTCAGCCCATGCGTCTCCACGGTAGATCAATATTACTGCCTCAATACCCATGCTTTCCATCATACGTGCCATTGCTGGGGCTTGAACTAGGTCAGTTGGACACATCCTGTATAGGTTGTCGTCAGGGATGGCTAGTAGTGGGCTTGTTGATCCAGTGCTCCACATTAGCATATCATTGTCGTTACAATAGCTTAGGCTTGCCTGACACATGCTGCTCCAAGTTGCACCGATGAAAACGTTTACGTCCATCGCCTTGAATCCTTGAACCTTTTCCAAGTGAATTGCAGCTTGTCCTGTAGCATCGTCCACTAGCCATTCGAATTCAACATCGTATCCAAGAAGATTTGCATACTCGTTGTTATCTATTTCCTGAATTTCTTTGACTAGAGGCATCGATGTCTCTAAGGTTGCTGTTGTTGGGCAGATATAGCCGATCTGTATAGTTTTTCCTTCTAGGGGGAGCGTCTCTACTGTGACGGTGTTTACTCCGTCTTCTGATGTTGTAGAGCCTTTTGGTGCTAGCATATAGCCTGCTCCTGCTCCTACTATTAGTCCAACTACAAGAAGTACTATTGTTAGTGTGTTTCCTTTCATTTCCATACGTATCACTGCGTATTGCGTTTTCTCGAATTCATTTCTTTTCTATTATAACTTGTGAATTGCTTAGTTTATATTATTATGACTATAATTTTAGTATTTATTTTATTAACTTTTTTTATTGTTTTTAAATGGACGGATTTTTAGAATCTTTTTTATTAATAATTTATTGTTTTAAAATGGTTTTTACTTAAACTATTGGATTGTTTTACGGTGTTTTTATTATGATGTTTATTTTCGTATTTACTTTGAATGCATTATTAATCATTAAATTTTATCTAACATATTTATTACATATTATAATCTATATACCATGCAAAACATGTTTAATCTATACTGTAATCATTAAACCATGTAAATATAATAATTATATTATGTGTGTAAATGATGGTCTTTGATGCCTCTAGTTTATCCTTTTTGAAAGACTCAGATTTCAAACACATGTTCTTTTGTGTATTTAATTGAATTGTTTGGTTAAAAACAAATAAATCGATTTATCAAGTGATATAGTATATTAAACCACTATATTTAGTTAAATAATTTAAATTGTGCATAAATTATTTTGATAATGGGATTGTTACATATATTATAAACAAAAATGAGGTTTCATAGAATTTTCATCAGTTACTTGTCCTAACTGTTTATGATGAACGCTAAGAAACTAGTGACACTGACATTAATGGTGCTTACCGTAACTCAAACAGTTTACGTTTCCCTATGTGAGCATCCATACATACTTAGATCATCATGGCTTGTTAACCCGGTTTACTTAGACGGAGACATAACCGACGCAAAAGAATGGATCGACGCAGAGAGCGTCGAACTCGATTTAGGCACTAACTATGGTCGAAGCCCGCCTTTCCTCGAAACAAAACTCTGGGCAAAAAACGACCTAAACAACCTATACCTTCTGTACAGAATAGAGTTCCCATACGGCAGCTATGACCTCGACGACCAAGCGTTCATCTACTACTTAATCTACAATGGCACCTCTGGCTTTATAGCCACAGATAAATCAATAATAGGACAACTGGGATCTCCACAAGACCAGTATGATTATGATGGCTCCATATGGACAAACGATGTACCTACTGGTATAAACAATGTTGAGGGTATGGGGCATTATGATGGCACATTCTACTGGTTTGAACTAAAGAAACCACTTGATAGTGGAGACATGTGTGACTGGTTATTCGAGATAGGTGAAACCTATGGGTACGCATCATCTCCAATCGATAAATCAGATCATCTATGCGTCGGACTCTACGATGATAGCCAGGATTATAACATACAGAATTTTATCCAGCTTGTAATTGCAAAGCCATCAATAGCAAACTTTACCCCTGTTGGAGGAGAACTCGCCCCTACTCAGAAAGTAGAAATAATCAGGATGTTATTATTCAGACTAACCATCTATCTGACAGTCATTCTCTGCTGTATCATATCTGTGAATAAACTCATTTAATCTCCCTTTAGGAGTAACATATTTAATTGAGATGTGCTATCAATGCTGTTGCGCGGGCCCGTGGCCTAGAACGGTTATGGCGTCTGACTGATAATCAGAAGGTCCTGAGTTCAAATCTCAGCGGGCCCACCTTCTACTTTACATAACCATGCAATAATGTATTGAATTATATCAATAAGAGAAATCATATATAGATATCAATATTAATGCAAATAATTGTAAATAATGGTGAATGTAGAACAATTATTTTACATATTTCGTTGATAGAATGAAACTCCATAGTAGAAATAACTACTACAAACAAGGAACACATCTAAATACTGCCGAGCCCCATGAATGATTCAGGTGAGGAATGTGTCTACGCTATCAGAGGCTATACAGGAAAAATTCAATAAAAAAGACTGCCCATTCTTACACGATTGTGAGGTACCCATCACAAAGGACTTCTTCACCAGAGTATGCAAATCACCAGCCTACATCAACTGCCACCACTTCGCGAAAAGAATGAACGAGCTACAGACGCCCATAACGTGGCTGCAGAAACTCGCAGTAGATCAGGCGAAGATGATGACCACAGACGTCGAGGCCACACAACCTTAAATCCGGTGCCTGTTTATTCGTATTGAACTCTGATGCAATTAAGGGAGATATTTCCATCAATATACAAACTAGTGAATGGCAGCCAAGAAATTTTAGCTACAAAAAATCTGACCCCTGGAGTAACATATTACGGTGAACCTGTCTATGATGTTGATGGCGTCGAGTACCGCAGTTGGAACCCTACTCGTAGTAAACTTGGTGCAGTGATTCTCAAAGATATTCAGGAAATGCCCATAAAACCCGGTTCAAAGGTATTGTATCTTGGCGTCGCATCAGGAACCACCGTCAGCCACGTATCAGATATTATTGGCGAAGAGGGGCATGTATGGGGAATTGATTTTGCCCCACGTTCAATGAGAGACCTACTGGATAAAGTGACGAGAAATAGAAAGAACCTCTCACCTATTCTTGGGGATGCTCGTGATCCTTCGAGTTATTCGGCTTATGTTCCTTTGGTGGATGTGGTGTTTGCTGATGTGGCTCAACCAGATCAAGCTGATATCATAGTAAAGAACGCAGATCACTTTCTCAAAAAGGGAGGCTGGTTTATGTTAACTATCAAATCACGTAGTGTTGATGTGCGTGAGAAGCCGAAGGATGTATACGCTGATCAGGTGCGGATCATTGAAGAGGCTGGCTACAAAGTGCATCAAGTGGTTATTCTTGATCCCTTTGAGAAGGACCACGCTATGGTCCTAGCTTCATCTGTTTGAAAGGCTTCATGTATTTCTGCACTGTGCTCCATGAAGCCCTCATATAATCAGGGCACTCTTTGTTCGTGGAAAAATATTCCTCAATAAATCGTTGTGTCTTGGTGTCACTGGAATACCCGGAATTGAAATCACCATGCAGCTCTCTTAGTTCTTTGATTCTCTTGTCTCTTCTTACTTTCGCTAGAATAGATGCTGCACCTGTGGAGACGTATTTTTGGTCTGCCTTTGGTTCACAGATTACCTGCATTTTGTATTTTATAACTGACTGCAGTTGTTCAGCGCATCTCTGGTTATCTACATCCGGTGGGTCCATGTGTACAAGGTCGGGTTTGAGTTCTCTGATGAGTTTCGCCATCACCATAGTTTCAAGATAGTTAAGGCGTCTAAGGGGTATGCTTCTGAAGACTACCTTGTCAATTACTCTTGGCTGTATCTCGAAAATCCTATAGTCTAAGGCTAGTTCCTTGATCACTACGACTAGTTTTTCACGTTTTTTCGTAGATACCTTCTTGCTGTCCTTGACGCCGATCTCTCTGAGTGTGGGGAGTGTTTCTTCTTCGAATACTGCTGCCGCTACTACGAGGGGTCCTATGGCGCAGCCTCGTCCTGCTTCGTCTACTCCCGCGACTCTCATCGTTGTCAATTGAACTGTTACAGCTTTTAAGATATGCCTAGCTCATTGTATAGTTCAAGGTACCTTTGGGTAGAGGTTTTACTGTTGAATCTATGAACGATTGTGGTTCTTGCTTCGCTTCCAAGTGATGGGTTTTCTATAGCATCTAGCATTCTTCTTGCGATCATCTCAGTGTCACCGGGTTTGTAGAGATAACCGTTTACTTCGTCAGAGATTATCTCGTTACACCCATAACCATTCACTGCTACGGGCACTACTCCACAAGACATGGCTTCCTGTAGAGATATTGATAATCCTTCGCGTCTAGAAGCTAACATAAATACATCTAACTTCTGATGGAAACTGACCGGGTCATGTACTCGTCCAGGAAATATAGCATCAATCTCGAGTTTTGATGCTAGTTTCTCCAATCTACACTTATCCGGACCATCTCCCCCTATAATCAATTGGGAATCAGTCTTTTCTGAGAGTAGTTTGGCTGCATATAGTATCTCGTCTATGTTTTTTTCTTGTACGAGTCTTCCAAGGGTGCCTATTGTGGTTTTTTCGTTGTCTTTTATTGGTTTGAACCGGTTTGTGTCTACTCCTAGGTAGATGGTCTCAGTTTTTTCGGGGGGAGCACCAAGTCTGATGGCATATTCTTTGATATAGTTGGATACTGTGGCTATGTAGTCTGCTTTTCTCAGGGTTCTTCGCGTGATTGGTAGATAAACCGTTTTCTCCATAGGATAGGTGATGTCGCTTCCGTGGCATGTTATGAGTTGTGGTGTTTTTCGTGGATTGACTGCTGCTAGGACGCCTAAGGGTATGGCTAGATGTGTGTGAATAAGTTGAGCCGTGGTTTTCAGAACATGGAGATAGGCGGACATTAGGTATGCTGGTAAGCATGCTGTGATTAGTCTTGACGCGTTTTTCATGGTGGCTTCTGCGATGTATTCCATTTGAGGAGATGGCATGTAGGGGAATCTGTGAACAGGGTAATTGTTTGTACTTGGTTGTAGTGTTCTTGTTCTTGGTGCGATTACCTCAAGCTTTACATGTTTTGAGAGATTATCGCATAGCTCTTTGATGAATGCTCCATGGTAATCACCTCTGTATCTTGGGAAGCTGGGGGTTAGGACCGCTACGTGTGCCACATCTGAAATAATAGTTTCAATAGAAATTAATAGATATCTATGCATGTCTGTTTCATAGCTCTGGAATATTTTGCGTGGGGGAAATATGGGGGTATTGGGAAGGCTACTAGAGATATTGCATCAGAGTTAGCGAAAAGAGGCGTCAAGGTATCTGCAGTGGTACCTCTTGGTGCCGATCAAAGTAGTTACGAGCATGTTGATGGGGTTGATGTGTATGGGTTTCCTCTATCAGAGTATCCGCTGATGGGTGGTCTTCTGCGTAGGATTGATGCGGATATCTATCATAGTCAGGATTTATCATTGGGAACTTGGTTAGCGAAAAAGACCTGTCAAGGTGTACATCTTATGACGTGTCAAAACCCAAAAACCAAAGAGGATTGGAAGAAGGTTAATCGATTTTACTCTTTGAGGCGTAGAATCTACAATAAGTTGATTGATCCACAGGTTACGCGTTGCGTCAAGAACCTTGATCATGTCTATTGTCAAGCCAAATACACGGTAAAGAAGACTCGCAGTCTTTATGAGCTAGATTACAATCCGACATTTCTACCTAATCCTGTAAAGGTTCCAAGTAAAATACCGGAGAAAAGCGATACTCCTCTAGTTCTTTTTCTTGGACGTTTTGATGGAGAGAAAGACCCTGAGTGTTTCATGAAGTTGGCGATGAGGTTTCCTGATGTAAATTTTATTGCGGTAGGAGCATGTCATGACCCGGTAATTGATGAGAGGATTCGTGTCCAATACTGTGATGTTGAGAATCTCAGTCTCCCGGGGTTTATTACTGGTTATGAGAAGAGGCGGTTACTTGATGAGTCTTGGGTGCTTGTTAATACAAGCGTCAGTGAGTGTCTTCCAGTCTCTTTTCTTGAAGCCTGTGCTCATGGGTGCAGTATTTTGAGCTTTCATGACCCCGATGGATTTGCATCAGATTTTGGCTTTCATATCTCCAAATACAATCTGGACACAGGACTAGAACAGCTTCTAACGGATGAAGTCTGGAGAAAACGAGGCTCACTAGGCTACAATTATGTGAAAAAAACTCATGAGATACAACATGTGATTGACCTACATCTACAAGAGTATGAGAAGAGAGTGGGTTGATTATTCCTCATCCATAGACTTAAGTTCGGTTATTCCAAGCATCTCAATATCCAATGGGAATATTGGGCGCCTGATGTTCTTGAAACCAAACCCAGCTAGTCTTGGGCTCGTAAGTCCGGGGGTGTCCAGTTCTATTATCTCTGATGCGATGGGTGCATGCGCGGCTCTGTAATGTACGCTGGATTTCACTATGATGAATTTCTTTTCCTCAGGAGTTATACCCAATGATCTGTAGAGGGTTAGGTCCAGTGGCTGTAATCGTTTACTGGTTACTATTACGTCAGTGCCTCCGATGTCAAGGATGACCGTTGATCCCATATCCATTGGCACCCCTGTCCCCATTGGTCCATTTGAGATGAATTTACCATCCGAGATATGCTTCACATTGGCATCGACTGTTACAGGTGAGCCGTGTAGGTTATCGGTATGACCTCCAAGGCTCAGATTTACCTTATTGCCTACTCCCTTAGCGATCGCTTTTTCCACGGCTACAGGGTCCCATATTAGCGCAAAGACACCTCCGGATAGTTTCTCTTCTATCATGGCTTTGAGTACTACTGTACCATCCTCCGGTGATCCTCCGCCGGGGTTATCCCCGATATCAGCGAGTACTATTGGTCCCTTTGATGCGTTTTTCACGTGTATAAGTGCTTGCCGTAAAGGTATGGGGGTTACTAAGAAGTCTCGGCGCATGTTCCAAGCCATATCATGGAGTTCTTTAGCTAGTTTGTCTGCTAGTTTCTGGTCATTGTTGGTGGTTACTATGAAGCTCATTCCTGCCTCAGGTATGTCACTCCAAGGGAAGCCTGCTGCTACGGTTATTGTCTCTACCTCTGGTAGTTTTTCCATTCTATGGGCTTCGTCCAGTATTGTTTTCATGGGGTGTTTTCCTGTGAACTGGACTTGTAAGGCAGGAAGCATTGGTGGTTGTATGAAGCCTAGAGTTGGTTTGAGTTTTCCATCTAGCATCTTTTTGGTGAGATTAACGGCTTCCACGCCTCTTTCATAGCCATCGATGTGGGGATAAGTGTCATATCCTATGAGCATGTCAGCGGAGTCTATCATCTCCTTTGTATAATTCGCGTGATAGTCAAAGGTAGCTACAAGGGGTTTATCGCCGATAAGTTTCCGCACCTCACTGAGTACTTTTCCTTCGATATCCGGGTACTTCTCGCTTACCCCAGCTCCGTGTAGATGTAGTACAACTGCATCAAGGTCCTTGTTGGCTTTGACTCCATCCAGTATATCATTTAGTAATGTATCAAATGCTTCAGCGGTAATGGTTCCAGAAGGTGTCGCCGAGGCGAATACTGTAGGAATTACTTCGTATCCGTTTTGTTTACAGCCTTGAAGGATTCCTCCGGCTGGGCTCTTTGTACCGTCGAACTCTTTGATTATGTCTTCTCCATAGAGGAGTCTTCTTTTCTTGAACTCCTCTAGGTCTGTCTTTATGTTTGATAGTACGTTGGTTTCGTGGCTTATTGCTCCTGTTAATATTCTCATGTCAATAAAAGAGGTTGATTAGGGTTTTAACATATACTAGAAATATTCTCGAAGATCGATGCCCTTCTCTGCGTCATCTTTGATGCTAGGAAGAACTCCTTCAATATTGAGTAAGAATCTTTTACGATGCAATCCATTACCGAATCCGCCAATGCCTCCATTATTCCATACAACGCGGTGACACGGGATAATAATGCAAATTGGGTTTTCTCCTACCGCGTTTCCGACTGCTCTTGCTGCCTTGGGTTTCTTGATTTTTTTAGCCAAGATTCCATAGCTTGTGAGTTTTCCATAGTGTATCTTGTAGATTTCTTTCCAGACTTTTTTCTGGAAATCTGTGCCTCTTAGGTCCAATGAGCCTTTGAATTTGGTGTTTTTTCCTTTGAAATAGTCTTCTAGCCAGAGGCTTAACTCGTCGAGTTTGCTTGGTCTATACTCTGCTTTTGTTTTTATCTGTGGGGCCAGTTCTTTGAGGAATTTCTGTTCTGTGCAGGGTAGGTTTAGTCGTATGAGTCCCTTTTTTGATGTGGCTGCCCAGAGGGGGCCCATCGGTGAATCTATATCGGTGTAAAATATTTTCTCCAAGGACATACACCTGCATGTAGAGGGTATCAACCTTGGGTTCAAAGCTTAAAATTGTGTTGGCTTCAACATCACCGAGAAGAAAAGAGTTACTAGAAGAACTCTATGTTGATTTTATTGTGGTTGAACCAGTCTCCGAAGAAACATCAACTGATTCTAACCCCAGAAAAAGGGTGATTGAGAACGCGGAAGCAAAAGCAAAGAGTATCTCGAATCGATACTCAGATGCTTTGATTATTGGCGCGGATACTATTGTTTACCTTGAGGGAGAGGTTCTGGGTAAGCCATCAAGCCCAGATGAGGCTGTGAAAATGCTTGAGATGCTCTCAGGTAAGATTCATAGTGTGTTTACTGGTATCGCGGTTCTTGATGCAACAAAGAATAAGCTAGTATCTGGTTCGGATGAAACAAGGGTCAATTTCAAGAAACTGGACCCTAAAACCATCAGAGAATATGTTGGCAGTGGAGAGCCAATGGATAAGGCTGGAGCTTATGCTATTCAGGGGGATGCTGGGTCCTTTGTTGAGTGTATTGATGGTTCACGTAGTAATGTAATAGGGTTATCTTTGGAGTTGTTGACTGAGCTAGTTACGAAGTTTTTATCATAAGATGCCTTGTTTTTGCCTTTGGATTATATTGTATTAGTTTTGAAACAATAAGAATTAAGCAAAACCTATAGTTAATGAAATGGAAAAATATTTTCTATATAGATATATATAAAATACGTAAATTATCCTTTTATCTATACTCTAGGTGATACATGCTCAACTTGAGTAATACAGCCAAGAACGCAGTTGGGTCTATAGTCGCAGTATATTTCTTTGTTTCAGCGATAGTTTTAATCAAGTCTAGCGCAAAAATAATGGGCGTTGCACTAGCAAGAGGAATTGTACTGCTTATCCGCGATACGACTAGCGCGGTGTTCGCGGGCTGGATAAGCACTGCGATGCTGCACAGTAGTGGAGCTTTTGACTCAATAGTTGTAGCATTTACTTCCTCAGGAGTAATGCCTCTTAATCTCTCTGTTGCAGCGATTATTGGCGCCGAGATGGGTACAACTGTTACCCCTTTTCTAATATCTATCTTGGAGAAAATGAAAGGGAAGGGGGAATCTCAGGCTAGTTTCAATGTGACAATGAGCCATGTACTCTACAATCTATTCACTTTGATGCTATTTTATCCCCTCGAGCTTTTCTTCGGAACATTTACAGGAATAGCGGAGAGGGGAAGTCAAGTCTTCCTTAAGGTACCTTGGTTATCCGCTGTACCAGATCTTTTGGATGTTGTAACCCCATGGGTTGATCCATTGCTTGAGGTTATTCCACCTTGGTCTGGGTTAGTTATTGGTGGATTGATGTTGATAGTTGCGTTGGGTGCTGTTGAGAAATATATGACGGCTATATTCAGTATGCCTAGAAGTTGGAACCTCATCAGATCAACCTTTACACGTCCAAAAAGGGCTTTCATAGCTGGATTCCTCTTTACGTTACTGGTTCCTAGTACGACAGTTATGGTATCGCTGCTTGTTCCATTGGCAACTAGTGGTGTAATCAAAGCTGATTACTATATTCTGCCATACATTCTTGGGGCTAACATTGGAACCGTTTTTGATGTTTTAATAGCTGCGTTGGCGACAGGAGATCCAATTGGATTAGGCGTATGGCTTGTTCACTTCGCGATTAATTTAGTAGGCGCAATAATCTTCTTCCCATTATTGAAGCCATTCTCTAAACTTACGCAGAAAGCTGCTACATATGTATCAAAAGATCCAAGAACTACACTAATAGTGGCGATTCTTTTCCACGTTATTCCTGCATCAATTATCGTGTATTATTACATAATGACGTGAAAATGAAGAGAACCTATATACATTAGTTTGCATGAAATAATGTGGTTAGTAAATGTCAAGGAAATTATTCGGCTGGTTTGCACCCAAAAGGGGCGAAGATGTACTAGTAATGGTAGAAAAACACCTAGAATTAACAAAAAACGCAGTTGTCAGCTTACACGAGATGGTAGAGCATGCAGCTGAATGCAACCTTGAAGGATGCAAAACATCATTCCTTGATCTAAGCAGGATGGAGATGGAAGCAGACGAACTCCGCCGAAGCATGGTTGAAGAACTTACAAAGAGCGAAATGTTTCCCGAGGAAAGAGATGATCTCATGGAGCTTGTCCGCGCGGTAGACTGGATAGCCGACTGGAGCAAGGAAGCCGGAAGAATACTCAACAGTATACCCTTTGAGAAGGCGCCGGATGAGATAAAGACAGAGACACTGAACATGGTTAAGGCTGATGTAGATTGTGTTATTGTACTCACCAAGGCCATCAAGGCATTACCTAAAGACCCGTTGAAGGCTCTGAGTCTAGCTGACGAGGTGGAGATGTTGGAGGAGACTGTGGATGATCTTTATGGAGAGATTAGACACTCTTTCGTGACTCTAGACTTCCCTGAATTTAGCACAGGCAGCCTCATTCTCTTAAACGAGTTCTTCGACGCAATAGAAACTGTTGCAGACTGGTGCGAGAACACAGCTGATATAGTCAGAGCTATCGCTGTGCGTAGAAGTTAAAAAAATAAGAAAATCGAGTAGTTTTACTCGACTGTGATTGCCTGATTTGGACATGCGTTTACGCAAGCCATACACATGATACAGTCGTCAGCCCTCTCTGGGACGGCCCTGTTGTCGACTAGATCATATACATTCATTGGGCATATATCGACGCAGACTCCGTCTCCGTCACAAGCATCTGATATTGTAATTGTAGGCATATCTTTCACCTATCCCTTGATTCCAGTCCTCGATGGTTTTAAAGGTTTTCTGAATTGGTCTTGGAGGTATGTGCAGCTATTAGTAACGGTTTAAAAACCGAGGTCCCCAAGAAAATATAGTTTTAATTGTGGTAAACATGAGTTGCACAGGATTAATTGATGAAACAGTCAACATAACATATGTCATACACGATAACCTCATCTACGGACTAACAACTGGGCAAACAAGCCCCACAAGTAAGCAGGGATTTGTCACGAAGACGAGCCCCCGCGGTGAATGGAGTATAGCTATCAATCCCTTAGCTCAGGCTTTAACAACGCATGCATCATTTGTGGCTAGGGGATTCGCGGGGGCGCCGAAACAGTTGAAGGATATTCTTGTGCAGGCTGTTCAGCATGAGGGGTTCGCTTTGGTTGATGTGTTGCAGCCTTGTGTTTCCTTCAACAAGGTGAATACGTATCAGTTCTATAAGGAGCGTGTTTACAAGCTGGAGGACACTGACCATGATACCGGGGACTGGGATCAGGCGTATAAGAGAGCTGAGGAGTGGGGAGAGAGGATTCCTATTGGGGTCTTTTACCGTGAGGAGCGTCCGGGTTATGAGCATAATTTCCCTGTGCTTGAGAAGGGCCCGTTGGTGGATCAGTCTCTTGAGCGTGACTTGGATGAGCTTTTCAAGGAATATATGTAGTTCTAGGGTCTTTTTTATTAACCAGCCCCTATATATTTTCGAGGATGTCAAACTATAGCCCCACTAGAGTTACTTTAGCTAAGAGGATAGCGGGTGAGATCGTGCTAAGCGGTCATCCTGGGCAGACTATGCGGAAATGGAGGGGGCTTCTGAGTGTTAGTCAGATCGAGATGGCGAATAGTCTTGATCTATCCCCTTCTGTTATCAGTGATTATGAGACTGGTCGGAGGAAGAGTCCGGGTAGTGGTTTCATTAAGCGTTATGTGGATTCTTTGCTTGATATTGATGAGAGCCGTGGGGGTGAGTATATTCGGCAGCTTAGCCGGATCACGTTGGATCCCAGTGATGTTTTCTCGGATATCAGGGAGTTTATGGCGCCTGTTTCTATTCAGGAGGTTGTTGAGGCTGTTGATGGGGTGCTGTATGTGGGTGATGAGCAGCTTGAGCAGGATGTTTTTGGGTATACTGTTGTTGATAGCGTTAAGGCTATCATGATGCTCAGTGGCTTGGATTTCTACCGGATTTTTGGGACTACTAGTGAGCGTGCATTGATTTTTACTGGTGTTAGTCGGGGGCGGTCGCCTATGATCGCGGTTAAGATTAGTCCGTTTAAGCCGAGGGTGATTATTTTGCATGGGGTGATTGATGAGATTGATCCTTTGGCGGTGCAGCTTGCTAGGCATGAGGGGATTCCGTTGGTGGTTTCTAAGATGGAGACCGAGGATGAGCTTATTGATTCCTTGAAGGATCTTTATGAGTCTACTGTATAAATTTGGAGAGTTTTCTCTCCTATTGTAGTGGGAATGCTTGTAGTAGTATCTTGTTGTGGCTGTTGAGGAGTAGGAGGTGGATTAGGTCCAGTAGCTCCTTGTCCTCGGTGAACATTGCGCTGAGGAAGGGTATTTTGTTGCCACGTGTTGCCAGTCTGGCTAGTAGGAAACGTTTGTTGTCGCTGTTGATGAAGAGGATTGGTGTTCTGACGTGTACTTTTTGGATTTGGAATATGTAGCTGAGTTCTCTTGCCAAGGGGTTTGATTTTGGGTCTAGTGGGCTGTGTAGTTTGATTTCGATTCCGTTTTCTTGCATTTCGTCGAGGAGTCGGTGGTAGCTGTTGAAGAGTATTTCTAGGCCGTCTTCTGTGGTGATGATGTTTAGGTCGTGTTGTGTTTGTCTGATGATTTCGTTGCATTTTCCGCGTATGTCTTCTTCTGGGTCTAGGTACCAGACGAGTTTTTTTCTTGGTCCGCTTTTGTCGCTTTGTTTATCGTAGAGGGTTTCGAGTCGGTTGATGATTTCTTTGAAGTCGTCTGCTTTTTCGAGGGTTAGGTTTAGTATTGCGTCGAAGCTTTCTCGGGGTTTGCTTGGGCTGAATTTTTTTGGTGCTCCTGGTATTTCGACGACTAGTCCGTAGTCGATGAGTTTTTTGAGGGTGCCGTAGACTTTGGTGCGTGGTACGTCGCAGTTGATGCTGAGTTTTCTTGCTCCTGCGGTTCCTAGGTTGATGAGGCTTAGGTAGACTTTGGATTCGTATTCGCTGAGTCCGATGTATTCTACGATTTTTGGCCATAGTGATAGGATGTCTTGTTTTTTGTGTAGTGGTCCGAAGCGTCTTCTGTTATTGTTATCCCCATCTTGCAACTTGGGTCTGGGTTGGTGTTTTTTGTTTTGTCTATTTCGTTTTGGTGTCACTTTGTCGGGTTTCTTCTTCGTGACACCCTTGGGTCTTGGTCTTTTCTCGTTGTACTCCAATCTTCTTCACTGTTAGCTACAGTAGAAGGGGTACAATCTGCTTCTTCCGAATCTTGGAAACGGTTTTTTTGTCTATAACTAAAAATGAGTGACGATTCCAGTAAAAATGACTAAAAAAGAAGAAATTAGGATTTGATGAAGACTTTCATCATTGCGCCTACTGCTTTACCGGGTTCGTCTACGTGTCCCATTTCTGCTAGTGCGCTTTCCATGGCTGCCATTGTAGCGATCAAGTCGTTCATGGTGTCGTTGCCCATGTGGCCGACTCGGACTGTTTTACCTCCTAGTTTTCCTAGTCCGCCTGCGATGATGACGCGGTATTTATTGTACATGATGCTTCTCATCTTGGCGTCGTCAACATTTTCCGGTATCTTGGGTACTGTTAGTGTGTGGGCGTTGCTTTTTTTGCCGGGGAAGTTGTTCATTCCTAGGGCTTCGATTCCGGCGATGAATGCTTTGCTGTAGGTTTCGTGGCGTTTCCATCTTGTTTCTAGGCCTTCTTCGTCGATGATGCGTAAGGCTTCTAGCATTCCGAGGACGAGTCCGGTTGCTGGTGTGGCGAAGTATCCTAGGGGTTTGTCCATGATGGGTTTCCATTTTCGTAGGTTTACGTAGTAGTCGGTGGGTGGTGTTTTGCGGTTTTCGATGACGTTCCATGCTGTTTGGTTTAGGCAGAAGTTGCTGATGCCTGGGGGTGCGCCTAGTGCTTTTTGGCTTCCTGTGAGGCAGTAGTCGATGTTCCATTGGTCCATTTTTACTGGCATGCCGCCCATGCCGCAGACGCTGTCTACTACGTACAAGGCGTCTGTGTTTTTGCGGAGTTCTCCGATTTCTTTGATTGGGTTGGCGATGCCCGTTGATGTGTCTACGTGTTCTACTGTGAAGAGTTTGTGTTCGTTGGTTTCTAGTTTTTCTTTGATCTGTTTGATGTCTACTGGGTCTCCCCAGTTGAATCTGAGTCTGTCTACTGTGCCGCCGTGGGTTTCTACTATTTCTTCCCATTTTTCGCCGAAGTATCCGTTTTCGACGCAGAGGACTTTGTCGCCTTTTTCCATGAGGTTGGCGATGGCTGCTTCCATGCCGAGGGTTCCGCTTCCTGCTAGGAGGAATGGTGTGCCCTTTGTGCCGAATATTTTTTTCTGGAGGCTGAGTGCTTCTGCGTAGCCTGTTACGAATTCGTTGCTTACGTGGCTTAGTACTGGTTTTGCGAGGGCTCTTAGGACTCTTGGGGATACGATGGTGGGTCCGGGTATCATGAGTAGGTCTCGTTCGTTATTCATCTTGTTCACGGGTACTGTGGGGTGTTTGGTGTATTTATTATTCTCTGGTGTCTACTGGTGGGTAGTTTGGGAAAAAATTTTTGTGTGGGAATTGGTGGGGGTGTGTCATGTTTTTTGGGTTGTTATCTTGTGTAGGTTTGTGCGTTTTCTGTGAATTCAGGGTGGTCGATCCATCCGTTGAAGGTTTCGATGTGTAGGATGTTGTTGTCTTGTAGTTCTACTAGGAAGGTGGTTTTTGGTATGTTTCTGTAGCGTTCGTCTGTGGGGTCGCCTTTTGTCCAGTAGGTTATTGGGCCGGTGTTTTTGTTGGTTTCTGTGAATTTGGGGTTCTCGTTTTCGACATAGTATACGCCGATTTCTGTGTTTAGGGTGCCTCCTACGCTGATTAGTGGTCTCGTGTTGTCGTATGGGTCGTAGCAGAAGCTGAGGTGTTTTGTCCAGTCTGTTAGGGGGTCGTTTTTTGAGGTTTCGTTGTGGAACCAGTTGCCTGATAGGGTTCCATTTACGTCGTAGTCGTAGGTTCCTACGATGGGTTCGGTGGTTCGTGTCATTAGTGGGATTAATTGCTCGTATAGTTCTGGTGTGCAGTAGTCTAGGAAGTGGGCTTCTGTGGATGATAGCCCGTATTTTTCTGGGTTGATGAAGCTTTTGATTGATTTGTCGTGTATTCTCCAGTTCATTGTGTATTGGGCCCCGGGTCTTCCTCCTGTGTATCCAAGTAACTCGCCTTCGGTTACTGGTATTTCCATCTGGTTCATTCCTGTTTCAAGGGGGCCGATCTTGGTTTGCAGTTCTTCGCTTAGCTCGCTGATGTGTCCTATTCGGGTTATCTGGGTTTTTGCGGTTGCTATTCGTATCTCGTAGTCGCTGTAGGTGCCTGTGCGTTCTGTTTGCCATTCTTTTTCTTCGTAGCTTATCTCGATGATGTATCCGTCTGCTGGTGAGACGACTTCTATGCTTGGTGGGTAGGCTTCTGGGTTTTTCCAGACCAGGTATCCGTTTGTTGTCGGGAATGTGTGTCCGCTTTCTGGTCCGAGGGTTCCTAGGGGCCAGATTTCTTTGATGTCTTCTGGGTTTATGGGGGATGTATTGTAGAGTATTGGGTTTTCTGGGAGGGGTAGGTCTCCGGGGAACATGTCGTTGATGGGGTGTGGTTCTTTTTCTTCGTCTCTTATTGGTAGGGTGGGTGTGTATTCTTTGAGGGTTTCTCGTGTTCCTTGTATTATGCCTAGTATTGGTGCGGGCATTCCTGGTGAGGTGAGTGTGAGTATGATTAACCGGGTTTCACCGGTTTCGTATTGTATCCAGTTTAGTTCTACGTCTTTGTCTCCGTCTGTTCCTTGGGCGATGTAGTTTAGGTCTGATAACTGTGTGGTGTACCATGTGAGTATGTCTGGGTCGTCGTAGGTGTAGGTGGTTATGTTGGTGTTATCGGGGGCTTTTATGTCGGTTTTTAGTTGGTTTTCGCCGGGTATTTGGTGCATCCCGGGGTGTATTGGAACCGTGTATTCGGTTGTTGTGGGTTCTTTTGTTTCGGTGTCTGTTGTGGTGTCTGTTTGATTTGTTGAGTCCGGGGTGGTGGTGGTTTCTGTTTCGTTTGGTGGTGGTGTTGATGTGTCTTGGGGTGTGGTGGGTGTTTTGGTTTGGTCTGGGGTTTCTGTTGTTTGTGTCGTGTAGTATATTGTTCCTGCGATTAGTAGGATGCTTATTATTGTTATTATGATGGTGTTGGTTTTCATTTTGGGTCCTTTTGGGGGTTATAGTGTGGTTTGTGCTAGTTAAATTTAAGGAAACGTGGTTATGTGGGGGGGTGGTTTTTCTTGTCTTTGGTTTGGTGTGTTCGTATATTGTTGACAAAAGTGCATGCGGGTAAACGTATTGGACGCGTTTTTTGCGTTGATCAGGGTTGAATCTGGGTTGTTCTGGGGCTGGTTTTGGTGAGAGGGGGCCGGGGTGCCCTGTGTTATGCTACCCCCCTCCCCCCTGTTAGCGGCTATTCTCTTTGATACTGATTATATCAATACAATAAAAGAGGATCAAAGTTCAGAAATTAAATTCTTGATATTCACCCCTCTTAAATCCCTTTCCCGATGAAGGAGCCTAGCCCAAAGCCCCAAACCACTCAGCTTAGCCCACTTGATCCACGGGATCGATTAGGAGGGGGATTGGGCAGGTGATTCGAGAAGATTTTAAATTCTTTGATAAATAGTTTTTCTTATGCTTCAGTATTTAGGTTCTATAATTGCAGCAATTTTAGCCCTTTGTGGATTATATTTTAGTTATAAAAATAAAGTTGAGAACAAAACTCTATTATTCCTTTTTGTTCTTGTCTTTTTTTCTTGTAGTTTTCAAATGATACAAATTTATCAACAAAATAGGATTGAAAGTTATTTTCAATATACTGGATCTATTAAAAGTGTAAATATAGAAATTCCAGCAATAAAATGTGGAGATGCTATATTCCAATTTCCAGACGCAACGTTAGAAAATCCAGTTTACATACATGAAGATTTACCCTTTAGAGTATGGCTAGACAAAGGAAAATTACAACTTTATGTAGTTATTAGAGATCAAAATAATAATATTGCAGCTTCAATATTTGGCACACAATTTGATATCAACTCAGATTTTATTTTTGATTATAATTATGATGATATGGCGATAGAAGTTCTAGACGAGAACCATGATGTGATTCTTCAAGCTATTATGGAAGATGATGGAGTTCAATTACGCTGTAAATTGTATTTAGAAGATGGCAACAGAGTTGGTTTTGGCAATAATGTAATAGAGTATAAACCAAAAGGTGAGCCATTACAACTCAGTTTTGAGCCAATTTTTAGATATCCAGGAAAGGATCATTTAGGTGAACGACTACTAAATTAATAGACTCATTGGTTAATGAAGCATAGTAGTTAACCTGCTGGATATCCATTAACAGTCAGAGTTACACTGAGACATTATTCGTCTTTATATCTAGAAATCTCTTTGAAATCTCTCTTGATTCTATAATGCATTGCTCTAATAGAAGCATGTACTTCATCAAGTAGTCCAGATGTGTGTTTTTTCAGATCTTTTATCTCATGAGGATTGATCCATTTGTTTTCCACGAAGTTATATCCAATATAGAGACAATCATTTCTAATTTTCAAATAAGTAGGTAAGAAGTCACTGTTTGTAACTACTTTAATTGGACCATTGTCAGGAGTTTTATCGGGGTTGTTATCGAGGAAGTTTTTAATTAATTCATAAGCCATTCTGTTTCTTTGTGTGACTATTTTCTTAACATGACCTTTGAATAGTTTGGGGCTTTCCCATTCTTCTTTACTTATTGCTTTTTTATGCCAATGGTCCAATAGAATATTCGCTTTTCCTAATTCCTCCCACGCAGTAAAAGCAAAGAAAAACGCTAACCTATACTTCTCTTTTGAGAAAAAATCTCTTGCAGCAAAGTGCAGGTTATCCACATTTTTTAGAATTAAAGAAAGCCCTTCAAAATAATCTGCTGATTCAATTTTCATATAAGTATAATTTATTTGTAAAGTATTGACTTTTTCT
>Ga0190359_1000371_pt1 | contig 31280 bp, 64 predicted proteins | sample 48721823_MG_FD_161269 | JGI IMG/M metagenome (GOLD analysis project Ga0190359, IMG submission 161269) | Hydrothermal vent microbial mat bacterial communities from Southern Trench, Guaymas Basin, Mexico - 4872-18-2-3_MG | ecosystem: Environmental > Aquatic > Marine > Hydrothermal vents >... | reverse complement strand
AATGGTGCTGGACTTTACAGTGAACAGAGTTAAGATAGCTGAAGTAACAGATGAAGAAATGGCAAAAGTACAGGAGAACTGGGACGATTTAGTGGCAAAAGGAATACTCAGAATAATAAGGTACCCGAAGGAGGGATGATGAATGGCGTACAAAGAAGTCACATCAACCGGAACAGACGTAACAATATTTGAAACCCCACAGGACAAAATATACAAAATAAAAGGTCTAGTAATAACAAACGGATCGGGAAGTGCGGCAACAGTTGAGATAAAAGACAAGTACACTTACAACTTAGGGTCAAGCTCAGGGTCAAATGGTTCAAGAACCCTCATCAAAGTAACTGTAGATGCAAACTCTGAAAGAGACTTAACAGAGCTTAGAGGCGAAGAGATAATTGGAACACTAGTGGTGAACACAGACCAGCAGCCAATCTATGTGTACGTCGGACTAGAGGAGAAAGAGGGGTGGTAAAATGCCCTGGGGATTAGTAGCGTTAGGAGACTGGCATACAATTGGTACCAAGAGCGTGACGGTAACAGTTGAGAAAGCCGCACCAAAAATAACGTGGGAAGTAACACAGACAAAGTTTGATTTAAAGCCTGGAGACTCGGCAAGCCTTGGAGTTAGCGTGTATTCAGACAAGAAAGTGTACTGCAGGGCAACACTGTCAATACCCGACTTAAGAATATCAAAGTCCATCGAGTTCTGGCTTGACTACAGTGCAATGGAAGACCAGTATGTCGGTGGTGATTATATAGACTTCACAATACCAGAAGACGCAAAATCTGGGTCATACTCAGGTTCAGTTAAACTAGAAGCAAAATACTGACCTTTTAAATTTTTTACAGGTGATCAACATGGGAGTAACTATTAGCTTAAGTGATACTAGTCCAAAACCTGGAGACGAAATAACGGTAAGCTGGGAACTAGTAAATGATTTTACATCACAGTGGTACTTTAAAGTGGATTTATACATAGACGGTTCATACGTTAAGAACCTGTGGAAAGGAAGAATTCCAGGGGGAAGCAGGAGGAGCGGGACAACAACGATAACAGCACAGCAGGGGACTCACAAGGTGGAAGCAGTAGCATATCTAAGTACGGATGGACAGAACTGGATGGATTACGATAGCGACAGTGAGTCGTACACAACATCTGGAGGGTTTAAGGTTAATAGCTGGAGCGTTAGCCCAAGCAAAAAAACGGCAAAGCCCGGAGAAAAGGTAACCGTGACGGTAGAAGTGGACTGGGAAGCACAAGGGGGAGTAAAGTTTAGGTGCTTAGTGGACGCTTTTGGCGACAGGAAGCCAACCGAACCAGTAGACGCACAGACAAGTCCAACGTCGTTCTCATTTGACATAAAAGTGCCAGAAGATGCAAGCCCCGGAGACCACACAATAGCGATAACACTGCAAGCATACTATTGAGGTGATGAAAATGGAGTGGCATTTAGTTGGTAGTAAAAACGTGGGTGTTGATGTTAAGGGGATGTCCATCGAGTTAGCATTAATGCAAGAGCTGAAGAGATGGTACAAAAAGAACGTTATGGTTCCGGGGGTGACAGAGCCGTATGACTGGAGCTTTGACGTAACGGATCTGGTAATAGAAAGTGGGCTAATCAAGAATGTAGAAAAAGCATACTATTATGGGTGGTACGATATAAGGGGTTACTCGTATGCAGGAAAAGAAAGACCACCAGACAGATTGCCGCAGGAAATTGTCAGAGGATGGTTAAATGGAATAGAGCTGGCACTGTTAAAGATAAGCACAGAAGATTACAACATATCGGAAGAGTATGCTGGTTGGTATTGGGTAACAGTGCCGTGCAAATTCAAAGTGATATCATCAGTACCACCAGTAACACCAGCACAACAAGTACCATTCTGGGTATGGATAATACTAGCATTACTCGGACTTGGGTTATTGTCTAAGAGGTGATAGGATGGACTTAGTTGTAACACCAAAAAGTGGCTACGTAAACGACCAGTTTAACGTTTACTGGAAGATAAAAGCACCAGAAGATGGAACCTACAAGTTACCAATATACTTAAACGGTAACAAGGTTACAGACGCATTAGGACTCACAGGAGTGTTCATGAGAGCTGGTGAGACAAAAGATGGAAACGTGAAAATAAAAACCACAAAAATTGGGGACAATGAAGTAAAAGCAGTCCTAATGGAGTACGTGCCGGGTGGAATAGTCGGACACTGGAAAGAAGTTGAGACAAAAACAGACACGTTCATAGCGACAACATCCGTTGGAGGAGAATGCACAAAAGAAGCGTTTAGAGACTCAATGGTAAACAACTACAAAAAATCAAAGCTCCTTATAGGGTGGTACGATAATTATTCTCCGATACTGGACGTAACTGAAACAGTGAAAAAGGTCTACCCGCAGGTTACTGAGGCAAAACTAACAATATTTGGTAAAGACCTATCAAAAATAGGGATAACAGGGCCATACGATACACCACCACCAGCACGCAAGGTCGTTGACATAGTAAACGGGTGGTTAATGGGATCAGAGTTTGAGAGAATGTACTGCTCACAGAACGGGAAGTACTATTGGGTAACATTCCCGTGCAAACTTGAGACAGGAGAGACACCAGGCCCACCAACACCTAGAACCGGGGGAGTGTCATGGTTGCTAATAGTAATAGCACTGGTAATAGCAGGACTGTTTTTGAAGAGAAGACGTTAGTAAGAAAGAGGGGATGATGATGTGGAAAATAACAGTTGCGTCTGTGGAGCCAAGAATGAAAGTTGAGTGGCACGATGTAACGGCAAAGACAAAACTAAAGATAAACGGTAAAGAAGTGAAGCCCGGAGAAGAAGTAGTCCTAACTCTCCAATCTGACCCTCTTATAGATTTATCAGTAATCGGCTTGAACACCGGAGGAGACGGAATTGGATGGGTAGCAGTAATGCTAAGAAACGAGTACGGAAAAATGATACCATTGTTCGTAAAGCAGAACCTGATCAAAACTGGAAACATAATACTGGGAAAAATAAATGGAAGAGTGCTAAAAGACATGTACAATCTGTCGGTAAAGTACTTAGAGACCGGAACAATGGAGCTGGTCGGTTACGTTGGACATGGGGACTTAGTTGAGAGGCTTGGTTTTCTGCCAAGGTACTATGTAAAAGTGCCTGGTAAAAAGATAAAGTTTTTGCCAATAAAAGACTATATAGACCTTGTGGATTATTTGGCATCGTTAAGGGGAGAAATAACAGAGTTCAAAGGACTGATGGTTGCACTACCGCCAAAAATAGAACTGTGGTCAATATCCCCGTTAAAGCTTGATGAGTTTGGCATAAACGTGGGCATAAAAGACGCAGGGTTTAACTTTATCGAACTGTACAAAATGAAGGACTTTAACGTTAGGATATTTGATGAAGATTGGGCTGTTGTTAGAGAGATAAGTGATGATAGTACTGAGGAGGTGAAAGAATGAGCTTAGAGTACGTGAGGAGGTGGTACAGTAGAATACCAGAGTTAGAAAAAGACCTTCCAGTACTGCTTTACAATGGAAAAGTGTACACGCCAAGAGAGATATACAATGAGGTCGTTAGAGGGACGGCATTAGGAAGAAAATTACAGGAAAAACTTGAGGAACTTGGTTCGGCGTACTCATTCTCCTATGAGGACTTGAGAGGACTGGACTATGTGGCAAAAATTAGGGCTGAACAGGTTATAAAAAACCTTCCAAAAGGGTTCAAAATGGTGTCAATAGTAAACGGACAGAGGATAACATGGACGCCTGAAGAGCTTAAGAACTCCGAGTTGTTTAAGAAAGCGGTAGAGTACGAGAAGAAAAAGGTAATAGAGACACTGAGGGGTTAATATGAAGATCCTGTTTTTAGAGTCAATATCAGGGAGGTACGACGAACTCAAGTACGCTTCATGCGTGGCACATAAGTACGCTGAGGAGCTGAGGAGAAAAGGTCATAAAGTCATAGAAATAACACGACCAACTCCAAGACAAGCTAATGAGGCAATAAAGAAGTACAAGCCCGACATCGTGTGGTGGGTAGGACACGGAGACGCCGATAAAGCAACACTTGAAAAATTAAAAGTATGGATAAGCACCACTGCAAACACGGACATATTGCGTGATAGTGTTGCAGTGGCACATGCATGCTTTACAGGTCTAAAATTAGGAAAAGAAGCCGTCAAAAAAGGTGCTAAAGCATACTTTGGATACACCAAAGAGTTATGGTTCCAGTGGTGTAATGATCCTGAATATTACAATTGTGCCTGTTCTGAAAACAACCCTTATGGAGTGAGACCAAGATTATGGAAAAGGATACTGGAGTCATCACATGTTGGATCCCTCACATTCATCAAATCACTTGCAGAAGGAAAAGACTACAAAACAGCTTTTGAAGACAGTATTGAAGAGTTTGAGCGTTACAAGAAAGAGTTTGAGAACACAAAACCACAGACACCATCAGAGGGAGCAATACTCAGAGTCCAGATATGGGCCCTTGAGAACAACAAAGAAGCTCAAGTAATGTACCTTGGAACTGGAGAAGTAAAGACTCAAATAAGCCCGGTAAAATCACTTGTGGTTGCAGGATTAATAATGTTGCCACTGTTAGGACTAGTGTTCTTGGGAGGTGAAAAGAGTGCTTAAAACGTTTACAATATTTGACGAGAACTTTGAGATAGGGAGGGTAAGGAACACGACATTTAGCGACTATGCAACACTAAAAAACTTTAACCCAGGGTCAATGACAAAAGCAACGCTAAACGTTCAGGTAACTTTAGACCCAAACAACACGGGGTGGGGAGTGGCAGGAAGAGACGAGTTCGACGTGTCAATATGGATGAACAATAGTGCTGGAGACCCAACACTTGAGGTAGTGCTCGGAAACAATGAGTTCACAAAAATGGGATCAGCTGAGGTAACACCAGCATATGGAGACAACGTGTTCACGCTCAGAATAGACCACGGAAAGGTGAATGAAGGAGGACACGCAAAAGGGCACGTAAAAGTGTGGTTAAATGTCGAGTATTCTGATCCAAACAACCCACCCGGAGGAAATGAGCCAGTAACATGGATAGAAAAAATAAAACAGTTCATACAGGATCACCCAATGGAGTCAGCACTGATCGGGTTGGCTGGATTGTTCGCTTATGACCAGTACTCTGGCGGGAGTGTTAGAGAACTGAGCAAAAAAGGGACTGAAACGGTAAAGAAAGGAGGACAAGTTGTAGTCAATATAATAACAAGCGAGCAAGCTAAAAAAGCCGCAGAAAAGGCTAAAGAATTGACCGGAAAAGCTACAGAAAAAGCAAAACAACTGGTTGGAGGTGGTAAAGAATGAGGATTTATTACTCTACAGGAAGACCGATCAGGGGAGAATTACTGCCGCTACCGTCAACTGCCAAATACTCAGAAATGGGAGCACTGTACGCCTTAAACATGAAAGTAAACATTAAGGACAAGAAAAAACTCAACGATGAGAACTTTTCAAAAGTAAAAGAAGAAATGTACAGAAAATACCACGCAAAAGTTAAATACTTTGAAGTCAGAGAAACACGTGGAGGAGAGCAGTACGCTTTAATGCAACTATCAGGTTCGCCATTTGAGTTTGCGGCGTTATTAGAAGCACTACCGGGACTAATGACCATACTTGGGCTGGTAGTGATAGGGATAGCAGTGTACTACGTGGTGAAAAAACACCCAGCAATATCAGTGTTTCTGCTGTTAGGACTATTAATATTCGGAGGAGCACTGTTAGGATTATTAAGACGGGGTGGTGAGTAATGCAAGAAGTAACGTTCAAAGGATACCTGATCATACCAAACACGGACATAAAACCGTTAGAAGTTACTCCAAACGCAGGATCGCAAGACTTTGAAATAACAACTGAAGAGGAGGACATAGTGATCCACTCAATTTACGTTAGTCACAACAATGCAGTCGCAGTACTGCTAAAAATAGAGCCTGTGATCCCTGTAGTTGAGAAAGACCTAACGTTTGAAGGTTACTTTAGCAATGAGACTAAGGACATGCCTTTCCATCCACCGATAGGGCCGTACAAGAAGGGGAGAATAAGAATAACGGCAACTGGGACAGGAGCGACAGAGGCGGTAATTGTTAATGTACAGTACTCTAAGGTGGAGGGATGAAAATGCCGGTAGCCGTGACATGTGCAAAACCATCAGTTAAAGTTACCGGGTTGCCTGATAAAGAAATCGCCGGTAAAGACATAACGATTAACGTGATTATATGGAACACAGTGCTGGCAAGCAACACGTTTGAAGTTAGCGTTGAAGCTAACCTTCAGAACCCTTTTGAACACAGGACGATAGGAAGAAAGGAGATCACAATACCGAAATATCCGGACAACAGAAGGTCGGTCAGTTTCACGTTCAAAATGCCAAACAGGAAGACGTTATTTGTGGTAAAAGTGCACTCAAAACTCTGCGGGTCAAAATATGATGTTGAGTACAGTAAGGTGGTTCAGGCAATAGTAACAAAGACCCCTAAGATAAACTATTCGTACACGATAAGCAAGAAGAAGGCAGAACCCGAAGAACCAGTTACCGTTAGTGTAAAGTTGACAGCACCGGAAGAAGACGCAGACGCTAGAGTAACAGTCTCAATACAGGACTTACAACCACAGACAAAGACAGTACACTTAACAAAAGGAAAACCGACAACGTTAAAGTTCGAATTCAAAGCACCATCAAGAGCCGGTAAGAAAGACGTGCATATTAAAATAGAAACACAAACGAAAGAGGTGGTAACATGACAGAATGGGTTCCCGTAGCCGATATTGTGGACTCGATAGAGGTTGAAGCACCGGTATCACCGCCGCCAGTACCACCGCCGACACCACCAGTACCACCAGTACCACCAGTACCACCAGTGCCACCAGTACCGCCGACACCCCCGATAGAACTAGAGGAACCAGAAGAAGGCTTAAAAGTATGGTTCAGAGGGACGGCGGAAGTCCCAAAAATACAGGTCGAAGTGCCGCCAATTGAAGTGACGCCACCTGTGACACCAACACCAACAGAAGAAACGGAAGAAAAACCTCCAGCACCAGTTGAAGAAAAGAAAAGTAAGTGGTGGTTATGGATAATACTGTTAATACTTGGACTGATCGGTGCATACGGAATGACGAGGAGGGGTGAGCATGAATAGACGGTATAAGTACTACATACCAAAAGGAACACAGGTAACGCTTGAGTTCAGTAATGGTGTCGTTAGTGGGGCAGAAGCAAGGCTGGATGTTTACCCAAAGACTGGTTATAAGTTCAAAATAAAGTACTTTAAACTGACAACACCGCCGGAAGTTGAAGCAAACATAATACTGGTGAACGATAAGGGTGAGCAGATACTGTTAGCAATACCTCAGGATGAGGACACTGTAGAAGTGTACGACTACTCAGACTTTGATGACGAGGAAATGTTTTACTTAAACTCATTCGCACTGTATGCAAAAGCAAAGACAAATATTACTGCAACTAGAGACGTAGTACTGGAGTTTGGAGGAGTGATGGAAATACCATACTTATGAGGTGATAAACGTGCCGCAGTTTACTGGGCCATGTAGTGGATCGCTATTCAGCTTCAAGGTAACAGTCAGGAACTCACAGATAAACACAGTAGATAACTTCTGTGTTACGATGGTCGATGGTTTTCCAGAACCTAGTGGCGGGATATATGTTGCGGGTGCTAACGAAACGACCTATGAGGGGACATTTGACTGTGCACTTGTGGTGGTGGTTGGACAGGTTGGAGTACAGTGAGGTGATAGGTAATGCCAAGTATTGAAGCATTGAAAAAAGTGTTTGGAGAAGTAATTGATAAAGATGACACGTTACAGGCTCTAAATAATAAAGTGCAGTATGTTGATACTAGGAACATTGAGAACATATGGGACTATGCAGTATCAAATGGTTACGCTTTTGTCGCCGAGGAAGTGTTCAACATAGACCCGTCAACACCTGAGGAGATAGTCTTCATAAACCCTGCTGGGAGCGGTAAAACAGTAAAAGTGAGACTATTAATGGTAAGGGGCAGGGTGGACGGCGAAGTTGAAATACACTTTGATCCAGCAATTGATACAAACGGTGATGGACTTGATATACTCAACAAACAGGTTGGTAGCGATAATAGTTCAGTCGTGACAATTGAGCACGGAGGATCGTACTCAGGTTATTCAACAAAACGCACTAGAGGAATAATAACTGGAGGAACAGGGAACTTTGCAGTCGGAGGAACATCAACAATGGGTTTGGCTGGAGAAATACTGGAAGGACATGGATTGTACATAAAAATAACCAACAAGGACAACAGTGCCAATGACTTTGACTTTAGAATAGAGTGGTGGGAGGAAACACAAGCAGGGCCATGAGGTGATCAGCAATGGATGACAGTGTTGGTTATGGGGTGATTGGTCTAATAGTCGGATTTGTGCTCGGAATACTGGTATCAAGGTTAATGACTAGAAACGTGATAACAGAAGTTATCAGGGACGATAAAGGAAGAATAATTCAAATAGTTGAAATGTCCCGGTGATAGTATGATAAGGCACTCCAGAGCCTTTGACTTAATCCTGTTAGAGGAGTTGAAAGAGAAAGAAAAAGAGGTAAAAGTAGTTGAAGTGTTAAAACCAGAACCAGTGAAAGAAGTCGATCACATTGATAACACTACAGACACAATAAAATACGAAACAACTTTGCTAAATATTGATGGAAAGGGAACGCTAAAGGAGTTCACGGTGATATCAGACAGTGAGGATTTAAGGTTAAAAGTGTGGCTTAACAAAAAACTTGTGTTGAATAAGACGATGTCTGAGATAATAGCAAGTGCAAAGTACATATCAGAAATAAGTGCGATAGCATACAACGGAAAATACATATTCAGTATTAAGGACATAAAATACAAGGATGGGATGAAAATAGTCGCAGTGCCAAGTACTGAGACAAGTATTGAAGTGTTTAAATCATACAGGGAGGTAGTTTCATGATAGATCAAGAACAAACAATACTATTACAGCAGATACTAGACAGGCTAAACCAGATGTCAACCAGCGGTTACCCGGTAGCCAATGATCACACTTTCAAAGAAATTGACGTGCCAACAACACCAACAGTAATACAACTGGACAGTAACACGTTCTTAATTAAAATAACGGCAAAAAACTCTGATATAAAAATAAACATTGATAGGGAGATAACGCCAACTGAGTACGTGGTAATACCGCAAGACTCGTGTAAGGTAATAATGCGTTACGCTTCAAAAATTTACGCTCAATCCTTAAATACAGGTGGTAAAATCATCTTAGAAGCCCTCAGGAGGTGATCCGGTGAAAGTGAAAATAGAGCTGGAAATGGACTGGGCTGATATGAAAATGATAGATATGATATCCAACCAGCTTGAGTTAGACCCAGAAGCAACAATAAGGTTCCTAATGAGGAAGGGGATCCAGTCGTTGATGCAACCACCAGCACCAGAGACAAAGGAAAAAAAGAGGAAGGGTGATAAGAAATGATATTTGACAATTTGGATCCAGCATACGTCAAAGGACAGTTAGATAAACTGTCTAACTTAAACACAACATTAACAAACGTTAGAGACGCTATAAGTGGAGGAAAATCACTGAGTGATATATATGGAACACTGTACAACACTACAGACGGTAAAAGTGTTTACGACCAGGCAAAAGCCATATACGGGCAACTTGACGTGGCGTTAAGCACAAGAGCCTCGGAAAGCACGCTAAGCGGGATAAAATCCCAGACAGATAAGCTGACATTCGACTCAAACGACTACCTTTATGTGGTACTAGGAGGATCGTCAACTGTAAACATTGGCAACTTCCCAAGCTGGTTCACAAGCTCAACAAAAACCACAGACGACCTGTACGGGAAACTTAATGCCTTAGCTGGAGCGTTAGGTAGTGTCGCCTCAGATAAGTTGAGAGCCACGATAGTGGACGCCTTACCAGCGGGAACAAACTGGATAGGTTCGGTAAAAATTGGTGATGGTTCAAGTGCTGTAGGAGTGATAAATGGAACACTGGGAGGATCAACAAAAACCCTGCTTGGAGTAGCACCAGACTTAGTCAAAATGTATGCTGGAGGGACAAATTACGTGGACAGTGAAGTATCAGTAACGACAACGGAGTCTAGTTCAAGCTTCAGCCCGGCACTTAAATTTGCTCTAATAACGAACACTGGAGACGATGATGTGCTGATAAGGTTCAACGGTTCATCCGCAACGCAAAAGAAGATACCAGCACACACCAGTAAAGCCGTGCTATTCCCAATAAGCTCGATTTATTACGAGGCCTCTACCTCTTCAAGTACCCTAAGGATTGAGGGGGTGTGGTGATGATAGTTGAGTACACAATAAAGAAGACTGGAAAGACAGCAGACGAAATAAGAGAAAAAATTAGGTCAGAACTGGCGGTGGACTGTTTCGTTGAGTTGCACCCGAACAGGCTTAAAGTACACTTAAGTTCGGAAATACCGAGAGAGGGAGTAAGGATTCTGGACAAGATAATTGAAGAAAATCTGGACGGTAGACGCATAGAGGTGGTGCCATGATATTTGATAGTGTGCAGCCCGAAGTGTTGTTACAATGGCTTTCAAACATAAAAAGCAATACGGACAAATTGGATGTAAACCTGTCGACTAGGGCTTCGGAGAGCACGTTGAGTTCGCTAAACGCCAAACTTCCATCAGCGACCTCATTAGGAGACTCATTAGCAAACCCGTCAACTACACTCATAGGTTCAGCACTGTTAGGCTTCGATGGCAGTTACTGGGAGAGAGTCAGGACTGATGGGAGCGGGAGATTACTCGTCTGGTTGGGATGAGTAACCCGTAACTCCTAGTCAGTCCTGACTTTCTCCAGAGCGTGAACGTCAGCATACTTCCAAGAAGCGACGATTCCTACGATTTGGGTAGTTCGGACTATAGATGGAGGAAGGCTTATTTTAGTGAGTACATTGCAGTGCCAAGACTTTTCGAAATATCATTAATGAATGATATAGCACCAAGAGCAACAGTAACTATCGATGGTGGAACTCTGGTAAATGGTGGCCCACATTTGAGAAATGGTAGAGGATATTGGAAAGTAGACACATTTCCAGCAACGATGACCCTTGATTTAGGGCATGTAAGCTATTGGATAGATGCTATATCATTTACGACGTGGTTCCCGTTGCATAGTCAATATACACCTAAGAGTTATTTAATAGAGAGAAGTAATGATGGTTCAACGTGGACGGTTGTGGCAGATGTAACGGATAATACAAAACCGTATATTTTCCATGATTGCTGGGATGCCCGATATATAAGAATCACGATTAGAGAACCACAGAATGGATCATCTCAAGTAAGAATAGGAAATCTACAACTTCTGTCATTTTATGAAGAGCCTGCTGGTCGTGGCCCTTTCGTTTTGGATGACAGCGGAAATGCGTTCTTTAAAGGTGGGAATGTCTTAACACAAGAAATTAAACCACTATCTGATAACACTTATGACCTCGGCTCCTCCTCTCTTAGGTGGAAGAACGGTTATTTTGCTGGAGCACTTGACTTAGGAAGCTTAAAAGTAGGTGGAACGGAAGTCATCGATTCCAGTAGAGTCTTAAAGAACGTTACGGCTTCAAGGAGCATTCTGACCGATTTATTTGATAGTCCATTTTGGGATAATATTCCTGACAAACCATTCGAGGGATTGGGTAGTGAGTTCGATGTTGACGGTTCAAATAATCTGATAGTTAGTAGTATAGACTTCAGCAAGATTGCAAATAGGCTCAGCAGTTTACTGACATTTGATAGTTCAATCACACCAAACTCTGACAACTCCTACGACCTTGGTAGTTCAAGCTATAGATTTAGAAAGGCTTATCTTGGTTCGTTTGTTGCAAATGGGGCAGATAGTTACATAGATTCGTATGGTTTATGCATTGGTAATACGTCAAGAAGAACATCGGGTGAAGGACTTGAGTTATATGGTAGCACTTCAAGTGCAATACTCAGTGTTCAGGATGGTAATGGTAGAATACAACTCAAGTGGAACGCTACAAGAGGAACACATGAAAAGTTTTTAGTTGGTGGCGAAAATGCCGCAATGTGGGAATTTGACCCAAATAGTCCATCAACAGACTTGTTCAGGATAAGGTATGCGTCGGGTTCATCTGCGAGTGCTGGTGATTCAATAACATGGTCTGATGTATTACGACTTGGTACAGGCGGACTAAAAGTATTTTACAGTGGTATTTATCCTGGTTCAGATAACGCTCTTGACTTGGGTAGTTCATCTCTCAGATGGAAAGACGGTTATTTTGCTGGCGACGTCTATATAGCAGGAAACAAAGTCTGGCACGCTGGGAATGATGGTAGTGGAAGCGGATTAGACGCAGATACAGTCGATGGAAAACACGCATCGGCATTTGCAGACACTTCTCTGTCGAATGTCTCAGATTCAACTATCCTTAACAAAATAAAGAATGTTGACGGTTCGGGAAGTGGACTTGATGCTGATTTATTAGATGGAAAACAGTCAGGAAACTCTTCAGGACAGATTCCTATTTCTAATGGGACAAAATGTACTAACTTAAACGCTGATATGGTTGATGGAGAACACGCTTCAGCATTCACTCATGCAAGGAACGGTGGTAAGAATATTTGGGTTCAGTCTTCAGAACCAACAGCTTTAGAAACGGGAGATATTTGGATAGAAACGTCGTGAGGTGATATGATGCCAGCGATGAAGTACTGGGACGGCTCACAATGGAAAGACATAAAAAACATTTACTATTGGGACGGTTCAAGTTGGGTGCAAGCCGAAGCTGGTTATTACTGGGACGGCTCTCAATGGGTAAAATTCTGGACACCACCAGCACCATTCGGCACTGTGGTGAGGTCAGCAAGTAGTCCTAGCATAAGAGGAACTGGTATTGGAGGAGACAGTTCTGTCATCTGGCATTGTGATTATTCGGTTAACAAGGTTTACGAATTATCAACAACAGATTTTAGTGTTGTGAGGTCAGCAAGCAGTCTAAGCGGATTTCCAAGTGGGATTGGAGGAGATAGCAATGTAATATGGCATTGTGATTATTCGGTTGACAAGGTTTGCGAATTGTCAACTTCAGACTTCTCAGTAGTGAGGTCAGCAAGCAGTCCAAGCGGAATTCCAAGTGGGATTGGAGGAGATAGCAATGTAATATGGCACTGTGATTCTTCGGTTGACAAGGTTTACGAATTATCAACAACAGATTTTAGTGTTGTGAGGTCAGCAAGCAGTCCAAGCGGAATTCCAAGTGGGATTGGAGGGAACTCAACAGTCATCTGGCATTGTGATGATGACGTTGACAAGGTTTACGAATTGTCAACTTCAGACTTCTCAGTAGTGAGGTCAGCAAGCAGTCCAAGCGGAATTCCAAGTGGGATTGGAGGGAACTCAACAGTCATCTGGCACTGCGATAGATCGGCTGACAAGGTTTACGAGCTCGGCACTGGATAATGATTATGGAGGTGATGTGAATGGTTAGAGGATTATTAATCGAAATAAAAGATTGGAGAACTGGAGAAAGAGCTTACAACATAAACCCACGAGACCCAAACCTAAGAGCAATTGGTGGCTCGCTTTGGCAGAGCCTAGACCACGAGCCTAAAGGAGATTGGGAGGTTAGGCTAGTCCTCGACGATAGAGACATCAGCAAATACGAAGGCAAAATACTCCTTGACGATGGGAGCGAGGTTTACCATGTAAGCGACGTCCCAGCAGACGCAACAATCGTGGATGTGGATGGAGTCGTAGTGTTAAAGGACAAGGGCGAGATAAACACAGCAATCGACCACATTCCAGAGAAATATAGATTCACGCTCCCATTCACAGCAACAGACTTAAACAAATTAATTGAGCAGTACAGCATTGATCTATCAGTGGATACAAGCAAAGCAAAAACTGGTTATCAGTTGGTCGCTAAGAAACGTAAAAGACCTTTAGAAATAGTGCTCGAAGGCGACATACCGTACAGAATACCTACAAGACTGTATAAGGTAAACCAGAAGTTGGTTCGTATAATTAGAAAGCCGAAAGTCTGAGGGATGAAAATGAAGCTCCCAAGCAAAGAATGGTTGATAACCCAAGTGAAAAAGAAGTTCTGGAAGCGGGTTAGTTGGCTTTCCTTCATTTCACTTATAGCAGTGATTGGAGATGAGTACATTAAAGAAGGTTATCCTTTCAACCCTGCAGACGTAACCAACCCATTCTCACATGAGTTTTTGTTTGTGATACTAGCTCTAATAAGCATTATTTCGACTTACATTTCAAATAAGAAAACGACTGTTCCAAATAAAGGAAAGATTAAATCAAACACAAAAGAACTGGGTAAAGGAGGTGGTATGAATGGTTAGATGGGTAGGACGTTGCAGTGAGGGAATACCTCTAGAAGTGCCTAGAGAAGTGCACGTAAGACCAGGGGAAACCTTCAACATTACATTGAAAACACATCCGTTGAAAAAAGCAGACAATATGACAATATGGCTAGTTATAAGGACTTGGGATGGTAGAGCAATCAAAGAAATAATATTTAGTTACAATGAGCAGAGCATCAACTCTGCAGGATGGTGGAGAAAAGGAAGATACTTGGCTAATATGACTAAAACACTAAAATTTGTTGCACCTAACAAGCCAGGCAAGTATCCAATACACATAAACGCTCAAGCGTCAGCACAAGTGCCAAGTGGCGACTGGTGTTACGCATACGGTTCTTGGTCAATAATGGTGTACGTGGGGATAACAAAGCCAAAAGAATCAATAACACCTAAACCAATAACACCTAAAAAAACAACACATAGACCAATAACACCTAAAAAAACAACACATAGACCAATAATAACTAAAAAAACAACACCTAAAGAGCAAGAGCCTGTAAAACCCAAGATACTTAGGAGAGTGTGGTTATGGAAAATAAAAAAGTGATTGGTATGCAAACCAGCTAGTGGGGGTGACAAAAACGAGCTGGTTGAGTGAAAATGCTGATGAGGTAGCCGCACTGTCTTTAGTATTTGCCGGAATTTACTTGGTAGTGACAAACAACTACCAGCAAGGAGCGTCACTGATAACGCTGGGGACGGGCTACCTCTTCGGGAAAAACCAGCCGAAAACAAAGACACCGCAAGGGGGTTTGCCTTATGGACAATGAGATGGAGGTGGTGTAAGTGGTCAAGAGTGAGTTTGAAAGGATAAAAGAAGTGTTCGAGTACATGAAAGAATGGCTCGGTGGATACCAGCCGATGAATAAAAAGCAGAGAAAGGAAGTGTCCGAGTATGTAGACGTTATTTTGTACGAGCTCCAGCACGTTGAAAAGGAGCTAAGCAGGGTAAAAGAAGCTGACAACGTTGATAGGGCAATAGACATATTACTGAACGTTGATAATAGGCTAGTTAGTATCAGGAGTGATGTTGAAAACTTGATTGTTAGAATATTCCGCAAAACGTATAATATTCAGCGGTAAAGGCAAGAGTGGAGAGTGGCAAAAATGAAGTCTCAAGTAAATGTGCACGCAAACCCGTTGGGCAAACCCAACGGATTAACAACTGAGGGTCTGGCTTTAAATGTTCAGGAAATGCGGACTGATATAAAGTGGATAAAAGACATTCTCGGAAAAATGGAAGCAAGAATGGATAAAATAGAGTCGAGGCTTGGAGAACTGAATAACGGAGTTTCAGATAAAGCTAGGAAAATTATTGAGGAGGAAAAGGCAGAGCTGAAAGAGGACATTGAAGAGATAAAAGAGACTCTGGAAGAGCACGACGAGAGAATAAAAGCCGTTGAAAGGCACGACTGGATGGAGGTGGGAGTAGCGGCGACAGTTGGGAGCTTATTTGGAGGAGGACTAATAGCAATAATAATAAAAATACTGTTAGGGTTGTGATAAAATGGCTGAAAAAGTTGGCAATATTGAATTTAAAACCTCAAACTACGACGACATCAAAGAATTTATAGTGGAAAGAAGAGTCGAAATGGTTGACTTGCCAAAATCGGAAGTAGAAAAGATATCTAGGAGAGTTGAGACAATTAAACTGCATGGAATAGTCACTGATAATATAAGAATATACCTGTTAGACAGAGGAATGATGTTCGCCAGTGTGGAGTTCACGGCTCATGGTGAACTCAATGACATGAGGTCACTAATACATTTAGGGGAGGCAGTACTGCACGCAATGGGACTAAAAGTCCTAGCTAGGGCAGGAGAACTGCTAATAAACACACGGACAAAAACAATGTTTTTCAAAGGGTTATATCAGGTGCGTGGTAAACTGAAACCAGAAATAAAAAGGATAGTAGAAGGAGAAAAATGGGAAAAGGAGAAAGAGGAGAGAGTGCACCACAGGGGCTGGAGGTGATCTATTGAAGACTAGAGACTTGATAGTGCTGATAGTGTACATAATACTGTTGGGTGCGGGCACCTTAGCGTGGTGGTTCTTCAGCAGTTACATTAGACGGGAGGTGAGCAAGCGTGTCCCGTGAAGACAAAACGTTCTGGGCTTTGATTTACATCATGGGGTTACTCGTCTTCCTAATACTCTTAGGAGAGTGGTCTGCTTCCCGTCATACGTTTTCGTAATTCACAATTTCACAATTTCACAAAAAGCACAAAAAAGCTTAAATACCTTGAGTACGGAGTGTTTAAGCGGGGTGGTGCCCGTGCCAAAGGAGTACAAGTTTATTAGGCTGGATATGGACGCATACGAAAAAATAGAGAGGGTAAAAGAGGAAATAAGGGGTGAGGGGGTGTTGTTGGATCCCTCAGTGTCGGATTGTGTTAGATGGCTGTACGTGAAAGTGTTTGGGAGGTGATTGTATTGTTTAATAAAGATGACCTAGTCGACAAAGTCAGTGAGATGACACTAACTCAGCTAATGGCATCTAGGACTAGTGTTGAAGATTACTTTGATTTGCAAGGTGGAGAAGTACCAGATGTTGAACTCAGACCATCAGTAACCGTTAGAATACCATCAGTGATAATGTCTGGACAGACTTTTATTGTCAACAAGCTAAAGACAGATCCAATAATGCGTGGATTAACAAAGTCTTCAACAATATACAAGTATGCTTCAAAGTTGGGTGCAATGATAATAGCAAAGAAGGACTACATGAAAAAATTTGAAAAGCTGTATGAACGAAAAGTTAAAGTGATAAACAAACTTGACGAAATGTTTAGGAACAATGACCCTGAAGCTAGTAAAATACTGAACTATCTCAACATAATGGACGAAAAGATGACAATACGTAATCGTGAGCTTAAAGTGTGTTGGGGGACGAAAAGTGTTAAGGTTAGCTTTAGACCGTTTCCTAGGTGGCACAATGTGTTAAGCGACATTTCATTTAAGACGTATGTTAGCATTACGGATGTTTATAGGATGGCAATTGCATACGGTATTGCAACTGAGACCAACGTTATGGACGACATAATAAGGTATTTTGAGGGAGTGCTTTCCGAGTCTGCTGATGTGTATGAGGACAACTTGAGAGAAATTGAAAGAATGATTGGCTTGACGTGAAGGAGGGTTTGCAGTATGAACATAAATGGTTTGAATATCATACATGAAAAAACTTTTTGTACTCAGAGTGTTTACAATTTTTGGAATAAATACAAAATCTTGGAAAAAAAATCGCAAGACCCGCAAGATGTTGGAAAATATTTATACGATAAACTGCAAGAAGTTGAAAAAAATGCAAAAATTACACAATGGCACCATTTTCACAATGCCCTATGTAAAAAAACCCTTGAGGAAGGTAAAGAAATCGGCGAAAAACATTCGGCTGAAATGGATAATATCCAAAATATCAGAAATAAATTAACCTCACAATTGCTCCATTTCCACAAATGTGTTACGGTTTACAAAAAAGAAGCTTTACCATCGGCTGAATTTGTTACTACCAATGGTTTAGTATCACCATTAATGCTAAAAGAAACTTTGCAAATAATCCGACTTAGTAGCAATGCCGACAAAATGCCCACAAAACGCCCACAAAACGCCCACCAAAAAGCCGCCGAGAAGCCTCCTTTTCCTATTATGGGGGGATGAAAAGTGGACAGTATTGCTATCATAAAAACCCCAAAAGAAGGAATAATGGGATTAAATGATAAAGGTGATCCCATAGTACTGCATAACAACGATATGGTCAGCTTAGACCTATTAGACGAAAAGTTCAAAGAAGTCCTAATGATGCGTGGAATGTTGAGAATATACAAAGCAAGAGACCCAAAAGACATAAAGCCAGAGGACAGTTCAATGAATAAAATAAGACGTAAAATGAAACGGGTAAAAAAAGGAAAAGACAAAAAAGCTTACTTCAGTCTGGAAAGATGGGTGGGAGGTGGTTAGTATGAAGAGCAGGTTGAAAGTTAAAAACCTTGACTTATCTGACAAGGTAGTAACAGCCACTAGGAAAAAAGTTAGTGTCAACACCAGTGATGAAATGCACGTGCCAAAGTTCACAGAAGAACAAGTAACACCGACGGTTGACGTTAATGTGACTTCCGAGGTCGAGTTTGATACGTATATTTCATGGGTTATATCATCAACTGGTGGATGTCCGTTTATTGATATAAGCCCAACAGCGGAAGAGGTGACTTTTGAGTCTTTTGGTAGTTATGGTAATTTCTCAATACCTTTCGGCAATCCACTACCGTCGTCATGGCCTAGCGGCCCAACTATAACAAGCCCAGAGGGATATGATGTAACCTATGAGAAGGGATATGAGGGAACATTCACGTTTGATTCAAGCTTGACTGGTGATTGGACGATAGTTGGAGACTTGATAATAGACGTGCAAGAAGTTGCAGGAACTAACATTGGAAATACTTTTACGTTATACCTTGGTGTTGGAGATAGAACTACCAACTTCGTTGGTCTTCTCTTATACGGGGTAACAGGTAGAATGGGATGGGGTGTCGACATTTATATGTGCAAGGTTACTGAGGGTTCTGAGACCTTAACACATTTAATAACAATAACTGACTTGGGACAAAAGACCGCCACACTCACAATAAGCAAAGTTGGCACCTTATATGGAGTAACTGTCTCTGGAGACTTTAGTGGTTCAGATTCAATGGCATTCACTGAGGAGCAAGATATATTTGTTGGTTCATATGGACAATCAAATGAGTATTCAGTATTAGATGGGATACTAAGATGGAACAGTGTACATAAGATATAGGGTGATTAAAATGCAGTTTGTGAAAGTTAAAGACAAAAAAGCTTACTTCAGTCTGGAAAGATAGGTGGGGGGTGGTTAAAACGGATATGAAAGAGTTTGATGAGTTTTTGGAAATGCATGGGTTGAGTGAGAGTACCAGGAGATCACTTGAGTCAGCGTTACACACGTTACTTGAGACCAAGAAAAGTCCGGAAGAGTTACCGCTAACGACCAGGAGCCGTAGCGTGTACAGGAGGGCGTGGCGTCTGTACCAGAAATTTCTTGAGTACAAAAAAGCAGACGTTGGGAGGGCTTTAAGCGTGTTAAGAAAGAAGGGAGCGGTCAGTGAGTCAGAGTTAAAAAAGCTTTTAAAAAACAGTAACGATTTTAATGCAGTAATGTTAAAACTAATTGATACTGGTAGTGTTTACGTTGTTCACGAGAATAAGAAGATAATCTTGGTGGAGGGTTATAAATGAGCTGGATAATATCAGTCTCTCCAGAGTTAAACAAAAAGGTTAAGAATGTTGCCAGTGAGCTGGGCAAGTTAAAAATGGACATTGATGACGCTAGGAACGTTTTGATTGGAATTGAGAGCACAATAAAAACACTTGACACGTTACTGGTAATGTTAAGAAAACTACCAGACGCTGATGAAAAGCAGGAGCTAATTGACAAAATTAATGAGACAATACAGGTGGCTAGTGGGGCTAAAGTGAGAATTGAGAAGAGGATAGAAGAGCTTGAAGAAGCGTTGGAAGAGTATGGGGTGAGCGTATGACGGATGGGACAGAAGACTTGAAGCGTGCTCTAAAGCTAACAGTAATATTTTTGTGTTTACCTTTACTCCCAATATTGTTGTTAGAGTGGGGTTTTAAGATAAAGGAAAGGAGGTGATACCGTGTTTGTGGGAAGGAAAGAACATTGGATAGACAAAATGCAGGTGTACGGATTACACACGGAGGGTTATTCTGAATGCACTGAAGCAGAGCTCGCTGTTGCGAGAAATATCAAGGCGAGTCCTAGGCCACTAAAAGAAGTACTTAAAGAACTCGAAGTATTCCTAAAGTCGGAGGGATTGGAATGAAACTTGAAAAAAGGATTAATAAAATACTTGGTGATTACATTAAAGAGTATAATACCGGGATAAGACTTGAGGCAGCGGCGAGAAGAGGTTGGGGTAATTGGGAAATAGTAAGAGAATTCACACAAAACGCATTAGATGCGGTTGGGCAAGCAGAGATCATAAGTGCTGAAGACGGGATAGTAATATCGGACAGAGGAGGTGGTTTTGATGCGACAGTACTTACTGTAGGCGAATCCACTAAGAACCCAGAGTGTGACAGAGGACAATTTGGCGATGGCATGAAGTATGCGATGGCATCTGCACTATTATGTGGATACGAAGTGTATATTCACTCAAAGAGGTACATTTATATGCCATACGAAAAACCGATTGAGTATGTTACTGAAAAGGGTATTGTAAAAAAACCAGTGATGCATGTTAAACAATATGAGGCAAGGGAAAGAATTGACGGTACTGACGTTTACATTGTTGGGTGGAGGGGCAAAACATACAGAGAGAGGTTTATATTCTACACATTCTCAGACCTACTTGACTGTTTTGTCTTCGACGGTGAGAATGCTTATGAGTTATTACACACGGAAGAGGTTGATTTGAGTTATAAGTGTGATAGACATGTCGTGTATCACAGGCAAATACTTAAACCTAAGAGAGGACATAAGAATGCGATATTTGTGAAAGATGTTTATGTGCAGGATCTTGAGAATGGGTTGTATTCGTATAATCTTGTTGATGTAAAGCTTGATGTTGGCAGGAATATTCCGCAGGATTGGACTGTACAAGAGGAAATATCCAGAGTGTGGAGTGGGTGCAAGAACATTACTTTGCTTACTGAGTTTTTGAAGAAGCTTGCAGAGTACGATTGTTATGAGCGTAGGGTGAGTTGGCAGTACGGAAGTTGGAAAATTAGCCGGAATAAGGATGTTTGGATTGAAGCCCTTAAAAGAGCATTCCCAAAAGCTGTTAAGAATGGTGAGTTAAAGATTGCATATGTGAGAGACAACGCTGAAGCTCAGTTACTTCTGTATTATGCTCCAGAATACAGCATTGTTAATTTGCCAGACTCACTAATGAGGGCGTTATGTAGTAACAAGATAATACCACGTGCTGCTGATGTGATCAAGACCAAGCGTGCACAAAACTATAAGATTGTTCCGGATAGTTCATTAACAGCAAAGCAAAGAAAGGTTCTTAGGCGGATTAGGCAGATCCACACAGCACTGTATAGATACTACAAAGAGGTTGGAGTACCTGACATAATCGTTGATGCTATTCTTGAGTTGAAGAATACATGTATAGCCGATGCTGAGAAGATTGCTATGGAAAGGTTGGACGAAATGCCTAAGTATAAGATTAAAGCTATTGAGCATAGTGACAAGAGTGTGCTTGGTGTGCATGTTGGTGGTCTTTATAGGATTGGTATTACTCCTCAAAGGCTCGAACACTTAAAGGGTGCAATTGAGACATATACTCACGAATTGACACATGCCTTTATTGGCGATGATGAACCAGCGGAAGAAAATAGAAGAGGATCACTATTTGTTAAGGTGCAATCAAACTTGATACTTGACATTATGGCTGTGATTGCTAATAAGAGGATCAGGGAGTTGTGGTAAAGATAAAGAAAAAGAGGTGATGAGCGTGGCTTCGGATATAAAAACACTTAAGAACTTGCTGGATCAGTTGGGTTTGGTGCTTGAGATATACACGAAGACAGGAAATGCAGATAAGGCAATTAAACAATTAGAAACGGTAAGACTGCAAACTGAAAAAGAAATGCTAAAAGCAATGCTGAAGCAATCAAACTTGGAAATGCTCGACTGTCTGTCAAAGCTCAAAGGGATTGAGTCCGGTATTGCATACCTGCTATTGAGGTGACGGAAATGAAGGACGAAAGGATTGAAGTGCTTGAGTCCGTATTGGATGAGATAGAAGAGCAAATCAAAACATTCGACAAACCACTGACCCACGACGTTGCGTTTGGTTTAAAAATTGCAAAAGCAATAGTCGAGGGGACAATTGAAGGAATAAAAAGCCAAAACCTGTACCGCCACCTTGAAAAGCGTTACCCTTCGCTTAAAAAGTTGAAGTGAAGTAAATGATACTAAGGGAGAACGGCAGACTGTTAGTAAATGGTGATCAAAATGCTTGATACTATGGAGGAGGTTAGGGCGTTAAGGGAAGAAATCAAAAGCATGAAAAAGACTGCAAAAAAGCTTGAGTCTGTGAAAAAACTGCTCGAAATAGCTTATGAGATGGCTGATGATAAGGACTTAGACGTCAACATAACAACAAACTTTAGACACACTGAGAACATAAAAATGGAAGTTAGAAAAGCCATTGATAATGCTATAGACGTCGTAAGTAAATACTACAACGACATGAGTGAGGGCATAACTCACAAGGAGGGAAAAGTTGAGTGGCTGCTTGAAAAAGAAAAGTGGCCGTAATGGTGGTGAGTATGGATAAGTTGTTGGATATTGATAGGTTATATAAGGAGCTGGCTAAGGGGATGTTAAAAGAGCTTTTTGAGTATCTGGAAGACAAGCCAATAACAGTACAGATAGGAGACACTGAAGTAACAATTAAGATAAACAAAATAAAAGTTGATGAGGGGTGATTAACATGATTAGTAATTGGGACGAGTATGATAACCTAGAGAAGCGTCTAAAAGAACTAAAAAAAGCACATGAGTTACTAAAGGGAGTAATTGCCGAAGTAGAGGGAGGGGATCTTTTAATAAAACGCATGCCAGACATAGAGATAGACAACATTAAAATTAAAGAGAAAGCAAATAGCATACTACAACATACACTAATTAAGTATGATTCACTTGACTGGTCTATAGTAAACGAAATAAACAGGATAGAAAAAGAGTTACACGAATACCTAATGAAGATTTTGGAGTGACACAACAATATAAGCAAAATAAAAGTTGATGATACTTAGACCTCAGACCTCTATAACTGTACCGTCGTCCAGTTCCACCTTTATTGTCTTTATTGGGGTCAGTATTATTTTTCCCTCGTCGACTTCTATGGAGAACCTCTGGCCTTCTGGGAACATTACGGCAATCTTTTTTGGTATCTGAATTCTCCTCTGTTTGTCCAGTTTGGTAATTTGCATTTTCACCACCTCATACCTAAATGGTATTCTTTTTTTAAAAGCTTTATGTTTTTCAACCGAAAAGCTTATATAGGTGGAGAGCACTAAAACACAGTGAGCCCATTAGCACAAAAATGTGCTGGTGGGCGGTTTGGACAAAAAGTGGAGGTATGACAAATGGTTGGTTTTAGGAAGGAGGAGTTGTCTGAGAGTGTGAAGGAGAACTTTATCGGCGTGGTAGTGTACGCAGAGTACCCGTGTGAGTGCCCGATCTGTAAGAAGGGGAATGAAAAGTTGAAAGAGTATGGGAGGGCAAAGCAGGACAGAGTACACTTGATAATAAAGCCGCTGGACGTGTACGACAAGCTCCAGCACGCTTGGTACCCCGAAAGCAAGATTATATGGAGCAACTTTGGCGGTTTTGTTGCGGCACTTAACGACGTTCTCGGATTCATCCCAAGCGGGACTACTAAGGAAGAACAGTGGGAGAGCATTAAGGAGTACTTGATGGGTAGGGCTTTTGAGTTCACCTCAATGAAGAGTGTCGACTTCATTTCTCAAGTTACAGGAAAGGAAGTCCCAAGCAGACTTCCAGACGCTCTAAAGAACGCCAGAGAGAACTGGTTCCCGATCCATGAATACTCAAAGGATGAGGTTGAGAAGCAGTTTAACATAAGCTTTGATGAGGTCGTTGAGATCGGTAAGAAGGAAGTCGAGGAGCTGTTTGACCAGCTAAGAGCTGAGGAAGAGTTCTTTGAGGAGCAGTTAGACCAGTTAGACGAGATGGGCTTCTGATCTCCCTTCTTTTTTATGAGGTGATCTTATGAAGATGACAGAATTACATGCAAGTGTGTATATAAAGGTCGGTGGGAAAACGCTGGGAGTAAAGATTTCAGATGAGCTGGCTGATTACTTTAAAGATAACCCAGAAGCCCTAAGGGAGATCCTGTTAAAAGCACTGAAGAAGAAGAGGCGTGAGCTGAATGAGAAAATAAAAGAAAGACATGACCGTATAAAGACACTCAAGACATTAAAGAAAGTGGCTGAGGAACTCCTAAATTCTGACGTCATTAAGAAAGTTCTTAAAGACGTACCAAAGGAGCAAAGAAGGATAGTTAGAAAATCAATTAAGTATGGAGCACTGTACTACGCAGACATGGATGTTGACTCGTACATGTTGGATCAGGATATACAAGAACTAAACAAAGTGCGTACTGTTATCGAAATTCTTGAAAAGAACCCGATCTCACAGTATGACCTAGTATTTGGTGGTTAGAATGGTTCGAGTTCTCCTGATTGGCGACACTGGGCGGGGAAAAACGCTAACCTCGCTCAGCGTTGCAAATAACTTTAGAACACTGTACTATGATGTGGACTTAGGAACCGACTTGTGGTTAGATACTCTCAAAATAGACAACAAAGTCAGAATTCTAAGGATAAGGGACTGGGAGGATTACAAGAAGTTCGATATTAAAGAGCTCGCAAAGAAAACAAAGCCGGACTTAATTGTTGTCGATAGTGTCTCAGAGCTTTATGATAAGTACAAGGATTACGTGCAGAACTATGTTAGAAAGACGGGCAAGTACCCAATGCCGGTGGCGACTGGAATAGTGGACTTAGTTAAGAAGGGTATAGACACTGAGTTCATAACACTGCCAATGCAGATGTATGCTTTACTGTACGATACAATTATTAACGTCGTAACAGACGCAACCAGTTACGCTCAGCACGCCATAATAACAATGCACCCTCTAGAGACAAGAATGATAGCACAGTTAGGAAACGGTTCCTCAGAGATTGTTCACTCCAGCTCCAGACTCAACTTTTTGCAAGCAATATACAGGAAAGTTGACGTGATCATAAAACTACCAAAGCCCATGAAAGGACAAGTAATAAAGTCCCGTGGTGATTTAAAACCCGTTGAAGGTGTTATTGACCCTATAGACTTTTTACTTGGAAAAATTGTGGGTGGTGATAAGTGATGTATGCTGATGATGAACTCATATCAATTAAAGAACTGGAATCGTTTTTAAGAGAGTATGGTAACAAAGTTATCTGTGTTGGGTGTGGAGAACCATTATATCACGACTTCCATGTTGACAGATACCCGCATGACGGTGGGATAAGAGTCAAAGAGTACGGTGGGGAAAAGCAGTGGGTCTACATCCATCACGAAAAGTGTGGTTACGACATGGCACTGTGGAAGATGGAGCAAAGACTGTACAACCTAAACAAGTCTCTTTTCAGTGAGTACGTAAAGAGGGTTTATGAGGTGGTGGAAAATGGCAGACGCTAAGAGCATTAGAACCATTTCTGGATACAATAACCACCCACAACTTTACATATCTAAGGAGCTAAGACTGCTCGGTTGGAAACCTGGGGATACGGTAGTGGTGCTAGTAGATAACGGGAAGGTCATAATACAAAAAGCTAAGGTCGTGGAGGTGGTCTGAATGGAGGTTAGACTTGAAGGAGGAGCCGAACTTTACAATAGATTGAAAGCACTGCAGGGGTTTATAGACTACCTTAACCTCGACTTTAGCGAGGAAGGGGTCAGACTGAGACAGTTAGACCCACCACGTGTGGTACTTGTAGACATGTTCCTTCCAGTTGAGATATTCACCAAGTACGTTGGGGGCGAAAAGTTTGCCGTCAGCACGTATGAGCTCATGAAGATACTTAAGTACTGTAAGAAAGATGACGCAATAGAGCTGAGCACGGGAAAGCTAAACGGGTATAATGTGTTGAACATAAAGATTATTAACGACGTGGTTAAGCACGAGTTCTCAATACCAACGCTGGAATATGATGATTTGGAGCTGGAAGTCCCGGATCTCCCGTTCACAGTGAAAGTGGAATTACTATGTAAGACTATTAAAGACATAATTAAAAAAGTAGATATGATTTCTGATACGGTTCAGTTCATAGCTAAGACTGATCCAGTAACAACCCTTTTGATTGGCAACAGTCTTGAGAACCATGCATACTGGGCTGAGCTAACATTTGAGAACGCCGGACTGCTTGATGCAGAAATTGAGACAAACGTTAGATCAGCTTACAGCGTTGGTTACCTAAAAGACATACTATCACCAAAGTTCAGCAATACTGATAGTGTTGTGATAAAGTTCGGTGAAGAAATGCCCATAGAAATAACAGTGCCATTCAGAGATGATGGGTACTTCAAGTACCTGTTAGCACCGAGGATTGAGTGGTGATACTATGTACAGGGTTCTTGACTTAGAAATGAGCGACAGGGATTTTGAGTCCTTGCTGCACAACTATATTAGGTATGAGGAAGGAACAATAACACTAGCAGACTTCAAAAGGTTTGCACGAAGACTGATGAAAAAATACAACAGATCAGCTTTAGACATATACAGGTACGGATACGCAGCACTCATGGGGAACTACACTTACATTCCCTTATTTAGGTTAATAAGAGCAACACTCAGGTTCAAAAGACCAATTAGAAACCCAGGAGACTGGAAGCACTATAACTACCACCCAATACAGGTAATAGTGTTCACAATTAGCAACAAATGGACTAGAGATGATGTTGAGGCAGTGTCCAGAGAAATAATAGATGAACTACCAAGCAACTGGAACAGACTTGGGGGTGGAGTAGAATTTGATGAGGAACACTCAATATACGACCCGCCTGAGGTTCTGGAAGAAAGGGATGGTTTCACGGAGGACAAGTATAATGAACTTAGAAGGTATTTAGAGAAATACGATGGGGTGGCTAGAAATCCGAGAAACTGGACAAATTACACTCCAGCACCAGATTTCAGAAATGAGGATCACATTCTCAGCCATTACTTGGTGTGTGGTATTGAGGAGGAGAGAAGGGTCGTTCCGGAGTACGATTTGTTGGACTTGTTGCTTTCAGAAAGTCCGTGTGGTGAGGGGGATTTCCCCGTTTCGGAGAGTTTGACTGTGTACGCTAGTAACACGATAGGACAGAGGTGTGTCCTGTGGAAAAAGAGCGGGTGGCGTGTTGGTGGAGGGAGGTACATCCCGCCCAAAGGTGGTGCCCCAAGACCAAGACCACCGGGAAGACCAAGCAAGCGGGAGGTTGAAAAAGAAAAGGTGCTCCCGATCAAGTGGAGGAACCCGTTAGCACGGTACAACATTTATTATGCTGACAAGAAGTTCTGGAACACGTTAATAATATGCAAGCGGTATGGATTAAACCCAATCCCCTTAAGACCAAACTCTAAACTGCCTGCAGTTGAGTGGCGTTACTTGACAAGAGAACCGATAAGACCGGAGCACTTTAAACTGTTCAAAAATCCGGACTATAACATTGGCATAATGGCTGGGTACAATAACATAATGATTGTTGACATAGATGTTCCAATACGGTTTGACATAACAACTCTAACCGATAGGAGTCCAAGAGGGTACCATTATTACTTCAAAGTTGATAAACTTATAGACGGTAGAGCTTTTATGATCAAAGAGGGCAAATGTGCTGGTAAGAGCCCACTGGGGATAAAAAGTTATGGTTATGTTGTAGCACCACCCAGCACTGTTGACGGTAAAGAGTACAAGTGGGTCTATACCGAGTGCCTGTTGACGGTTAGGAGCGTCTCACTGGTGAAAGTGTTTGAGGATTACTTTAACAACAATTATGACAAGATAAAGCGGTTGTTTGAGTCGCACTGTAGAGCCAATGAGGTGTGAGAAATGCTCAAGAGGGTTATCGGAAGGAGACTATTTGACAGTTTTTACGTAAACCTTCACGTTAGGACTCATAAGTACTTTAAGGTTGGAGTGGCAGTAAAACCTGAAAAACTGGATGGTCTGCTAATGGATCACACTCAATACACTATATACAGTCTGAGCATTGACTTTTATTTTTTATTTGTTGACGTTTACTTTAACGTGAACTGGGGTGGTAGTGTAAACTGGGGCTGGTGATGAGTATGGGAAAGTATGATGTTATTATTGAGGTGAAAAATGTTCAAGCTAGTAATGAAGAGGAGGCAAAAAGGCGGGCTTTAGACTTAATAGTCAGCCCACGCTTTACAGACGTAGAGATTGTCGCTAAGGAGAAGGATAGGGCATGAAGATAGCAGTAATTTGCACTTTGACTGGTAAGTTGTGCACGTATCCTCTCTGTAGGATAAAGGACTACTTTACGTCAGTAAATTGTCCGTACTCGCAGATAATAATCGTTAAGGAGGTTAATAATCACTAAGGGGGTGGAAGGATGATTAGTGAAAAGGTGTTAGAACGGATGGAAAAGTATGGTGGTTCGTTTGTTAGGGAGCTGGCGACGTTATACAGACTAGCAGACTGGGAAAACAAAAAGAAGCTGGTAAAATGTTTTAAAGAGTATTTTGACGCATACGGGAGGGTGGAAGAATGACCACTATCGTCGCTCTGAATTATAAAAATGACCTAACCGTAGAAGTCGATAGAGTGTTGTACGTTACTGGTGTGGATGTTGAGAGGGGGGACAAAATTGTTATACATGATGGTATAGTTATAGCCTCAAAAGACGATAAGGTTGTAATAATTGGCAGTGTGAACGGAGAGTATTCATTTATTTACAAAGAAGACGAGCTTGTCTTCAACCTTAATGTTATTGTCCCATATCTGATGAAAGTGCTGGAACGAACATTCACAATCATAAGGCGGTGATTGTATGTACCCAAAAAAGTATGAACTTATTGAGCATGGGCAAGTGTGGTACACGTATGTGGTGGAGAAGAACAATAAAAAGATTCTGATCAAGACGCTAAGTTCGGACTTCATTAGAGCTGTCGATGAGCTAAAAGACAATCCTGATGAGGCAATAATACTGCCAAAAGTTAAAAACAGTTTGACAATTGCGTACTACAGATCCGAACAGTACGCCCCACTGAAGGACGGTATGCACTATATATACCTAAAAGACTATCCAAGAAAGCTGGTCGTGGGCGGTTTCAGTAAAATCCTGACTCTGGAGAACATGCTGTTGGGCATAAACTTCCCGTATGCGGACTACAATATTTACAATTTGGTTAGGGTGATTGAGTGGTAGGCGGTGTTAAGATGAAGAAGTACAGAATTTTTGCTCTTGACAACAGTTTGTTTAGGGATAACATAACAGACTTCGAGGTAGTGGCTGAGAACCTGCAACAGGCTTATTGCATAGCCAAAAGCAAGTGTAGTGAGCACGGGTGGAAACTGATTGAGATTGTGTATCTTGGGGAGGTGGAATAAATGAGGATTAATGTACTGTCGGGAAGATTTTTTCCGCCGCAAATTACTTGTCCAAGAATCGAAAAACTTGAGGTCGGAGAGATAAAAAATGGTCTTTTTAACAAGCCCCTTGGAGTTTTATGGACGTCAACGTTCACGCCACAGGGCGAATACTGTTCGGACTGGATTGAGTGGTGTGTCAACAACATGCCTGAGTGGTTGCCCTACAGTGAGGACAAGTGTTGGGTGCTAATACCAAAAGATGACTGCAAGATAGTCGTAATTGACTCAATGCAGGACTATTTATCAGTTCTCAACGAATACTCAGCCGTAACAAAATATGGAAAAATGATAAATTACGAAAAACTATCAGAAAAGTATGATGCCATTCACGTGACCACTAAAGCGGCATACGACTTGAGGTTTATAGACTCAAACAGGTACCCAGACATAATGAGTCTTTACGGGTGGGACGTTGAGTCAACAGCATGGTTCAGATTGTGCTTTAAAGAGATCAAGAGGTTGTCAGATATAAAGCACAAATGTAAAACAAGGGATTAAGTGTAGTGGAGGGAAAAATAATGTACTTTAGGTGGATTGGTGGTAAAAGTAAGCTGGTTCAGACAATACTTGAGATGGTGCCAAAGCACAAGACTTATGTTGAGCCGTTCATAGGTGCTGGTTGGGTGTTCTGGAGCAAGACTCCCTCACAGGTGGAAGTAATAAACGACCTTGATAGGCGTTTGATAAGGTTTTATGAGGGGCTTAGGGACATAGACAACTTGAGAAAAGTTATTGATAAGTATGGCTGGGCTTATGGCAAAAAAGACTCTGAAGTTGAGGAAATGTTCAACAAAGCCAAAATAATAATCGACAGACCAGACGACTATAACATTGATGAGTTCGTGTGGGCTTTCCTTTTTGTTAATAAGTTCGCATACGCAGGAAGAATGACCAACTCAACATTCAACCCTAGAAGGGTTAGAGATTGCATTAGACCATACTGTGGCATAAAACTTTTAATAAATGACTTCCATAGGGTAAAAAAACGTCTGAAAAACACAGTAATAATGAATGAAGACTGGAGCATACCAACACTACAGTACGACTCAAAAGACACATTTTTTTATTTTGATCCTCCGTATGTTGGAATGGTTGATAATGGTTTCACTGATTCTGATTATGCAACCAGAAGGCACGCACCAGGCCCAAAAGAGATTTTCAAACTCCTAAAAGACTTGAAGGGAAAGTTTATTTTGAGTTATGACGCCCATCCGTCTGTGATTAAGTACGCCAAGATGTACAACTTTGACTATAAGATTATATCACTGGAGTATGAAGTCAGGAAGTTTAACAAAGAAGCTAAAGAAGTCCTTGTGACAAACTATGATTATAAAAAACAAAAGACGCTGATTGACTTTATTTAGATTTGTTTTTGATGAACTCCATGTAGTCGTCTATTGTTATCTCTATTGCGTCTTCTTTTTTAACGGCTTCCAAGAACCAGTCTGGTAGTTCCTTTTTGTACCGTAACAGTCCTTCGAAGCTTTTGTCCAGTATGTATGTTACTCCATAATCGTCTGGTGCTCTAACTATTCTTCCTGTTGTCTGCACTAGTGTTTTTATTGCTTGGTATCTTGCCCATGGCCATTGTTTTCTTTTCATCCACAGTTCGTAAACTCTTATGTCTGATATGTCTGGGTA